>Ga0116158_10006036_pt1 | contig 10153 bp, 8 predicted proteins | sample AD_UKC052_MetaG_FD_89883 | JGI IMG/M metagenome (GOLD analysis project Ga0116158, IMG submission 89883) | Active sludge microbial communities of municipal wastewater-treating anaerobic digesters from USA - AD_UKC052_MetaG | ecosystem: Engineered > Bioreactor > Anaerobic > Digestate | place: USA... | reverse complement strand
CGACGGCGAGTGCGGGGGCTGCGGCGGCTGCGAGGACGGCGACTGCTCGTCGGCGGAGGGCGAAAGCCCCGGCTCCGTGCGGTTCAGGATCCCGCTGGGCTTCACGGGGAAAAAACAGATGGCCGGGTTCGTCTGGTTCCATCTGGAAACGCCCCAGGCCATAACGCCCGCAACCTTCACCGTCACGGGCGACGCGTCCGTGCAGACGGAGCACGCCAACGCGGGCGGCGCCCTGAGCCGCGCTTACAGCGCACTTCCCGGCGGGCGCGATGTCCGGTTCGTCCCCGCGGCCGGCGGCGTGCGCGTCTCCGTGCGCGACACGGGCGACGCCGCCGAAGACCGCGCGTGGCTGATCACGTCCGACGCCGGCAGCATCTCCTTCCTCAAGACCGACTCCGCCGCCAACACCGAGCTGAACGTCACGTATGCTCAGCCTTGGCCCGGATACTGGGTGCGCACCGACAACGCCACGGGGCTGACAAAGGCCCGCTACGTCTCGGGCGGCGTGACCAACGACGTCGAGGTCACTCAAGACATCGCCCGCGACGCGGCTTCGCTGGTTCTCTCCGGCCACAGCTCTTCGCGCACGCTGGTCGGCGCGGGGCCCGCCGCCGTCGTCCGCGAGATCCAGCGCGGCGAGTGGGACGGCGCGGCGCAGGCCTGGCGCGAAACCCACATGACCTGGTGGGCCGACAGCCTGAACCCGTTGCTCAACGGACGCCCGAAGTTCAAATACGGCGACGGCGGAGATTGGGAATACCGCGCCCACGACGCGCGCGGCCGCGAGACGCTCCGCGCGGAGCCCCTCGACGGTTCGGCGCACCCGTTCTTCAAGGATGACGCGGAGCCCTTCGCGTTCTCCCCCGCCGCGTCCTACGCCTCGCTGACCGGGCTCGTCACGGTCACCTCCTACGCGCCCCTGCCGGGCGACGGCAACGCGCTGAACGATTCGCGCGAGCCCCGCGGAATATCCGTCTACGCCGTGAAAGGCGGCGCGCCGTCCCTGGTCTCCCGCGAGTGGCGTGTCCTCACGCGGGGCGTGTCCGGCGGCTTCCCCGCCGTGACGCGGGCCGCGGTCCGGGCCGCCTCGCCTTCCTCCGCCTTCGCGGATCCCGCCAACGCCGTCTCCATGACGGTCTCCGTCGCGGAAGACGACGCCTCCGTCCCCGTCCTCCTGCGCGGCCGGCCCCTGCTCGAAACCGGGGCGGGCGGCGTCACCAACTCCTACGCCTACGATTTCGGCGGCTACGACCCCGCGACCCGATCCTTCACCGAAGACCCCTCCGGCCCGTGTCTCCGGACGGTCTCCTCCTCGTCCTCCGCGCCTCTGCGTGAGACCGAAATCTCCGACGCCGACTTTGGCCGCGTCCTGCTCAAAGAGACCCGCCACGCGCAGACCGACACGCTTCTCTCGTGGGAGACGCGGGAGTACGATTCCTTGGGGCGGCACCTTTCGTCCGCCTTCTCCGACGGTACGGCCGAAACGAACACCTACGACTGCTGCAGCCTCGCTGCCACCCGTTCACGCGACGGAACGGTGACGGAATACTGGCATGATCCATCCCGTCCCAACTGGTCGGCGGAAGCGCGAGTCACGCTCGGAGGGCTTCCCGGCCTAAACGGCTGCTATCCCGTTACTGAGACCACGGTTGACCTTTTCGGGCGCGTCACGAACCAGACAGTCAGTGTTTGGAGCAACGGCGTACCCTGCGTCGCCTTCCCGCCTTCCGTCACCACCATAGAATACCCTTACGGGCTGGCGGAATATTCGGTGACGACCGGGCCGTACGACACACAGACAGTCAGCATCGTCTCCCACGCGGACGGCGCTCGCGTTCAGGAGACCCGCGCTTCAGGAATCACCAACCGGGTTTATGAATATTATGGGGGAGGCACAGTCGCGGAAACCTTCGACACGAATGGATGGCACACCGTCGCTCGGTTTACCGGATACCTCGCCAATGGCCTGAAGACCGTGACCGTGACAAGCTGGAGTTCAACAAACATGTTCAGCACGGTCACGAACTCGATTGCGTACTATGATTTTTCCGGACAGAGGGTTTCTGAAACGGGCGAGCCGCTGTTCTCGCCCGTCTGGATAAACGAGACATACGCGTTCGTCTCGAACGACTGGCACAGCGTCCAGTCTTATTCGGTAATCACGAATGGCGAGACGAACGTCTTCCGGACCGTCTGCCGTCGAATCAGCGGGCTTTCCCCGCAGCAACAGTCCTACGTCACTATCGCCGGAACAAACGGCGTGGAAACGGTTTTTTGTGAAGCTATTGATGCGGCAGCCGGGACGCGGACTACGCGCCAGTTCAATCCGGTCACTTCAGAAGCGGTAACCGTGGTTTTCCTTGGCGGATTACCCGTGCTGGAATTCACGTCGGGGGGTGTCTCAAACGTCTGGACATACCTGCCGGACGGTTCCGTAACCATTCAAACTAACGGGGTGTCCGGCCTTTCCCTGATGGGCGCCGGGCAACCGCCGACACCACCCTCAACCGATCCGAATGACCCGGCGACATGGGCGCAAATCGTTTTGTCGTCCGGCAACGAAAGGGGATGGCATTATCAGGCGGTATGGATACCGTTTGAGGACAAAGTCGCTGTTGTTGTGTCGTACACAATGGGGGATGCTGATCGGAAATGCTGCGAACGTGTGACCGTGGACAGATATGTTCGAAAAACCGGTCTTTGGGCAGGTTCACATGGGGCTTATACGCTCGACCACGGAGGTGAGGGCGGAGCAGGAGGTTTCCCCACTGGTTATGCTGAAGGCGATGCTCCCGAAGGAACCAGTTTTACCTTTGGACTATATCGTTCGCCGTGGACTTTTTCATTTTTGTGGAAAGCCAGATGTGTGGCAGGAGGGAATGCGGGGAAGGTTCTCTCCTCTCTCGAAAAGAAATACCGTGTATCGGGGCATTGGCATAACGAACCTTTCTCTGGGTGGTTTGATTGAGGACACGCATTATGAAACTGAAGAAAAAATTGATATGGGCTGGTTCCGTATTGTTTCTGCTTTTGCTCTTGAGTGCGTCTTTGTTTCCCGCAGGGGGCACCCCCAAAAAAAACGTGACATGGCTCTGCGTCTCCATAGCGCAAGTCGTCTGAAAACATTGGGATCGGACATTGAACGCTATATCACGGAAACCGGACGACGGCCAGAGCGACTAAACGACATCGCAAACAGCCATTCCGACCCGATTGGCAAGGCTTCGTATTTTATGATTCCCGGATCACGGCAGAATGATGCAGAAGCCCGCTTTTCCGCGTCCACAAATGAGTTTCGGTACGAGGACTATTCCGACTACGTTCTTGATACAAACCAAGCTTCGGAAATTCTTATCTACGAAAAACCGGGCATACGCAATGACAACACGGTTTACTATTACAAAAAGGGCTTCGGTGTGTGGAAACTCAAGCGAAACGAATTTGAAGGACGACTTAAATCCGGGAATTTTCCTCCTCCTTGGAAATGACACCACCTTTTTATATCCGGTTGTCCGCTACCACTGTTCGATGTTTTACGAACAGCCTGTCGCTCTGGTCGGCGGAGGCGGAGACCTCTTCGGGCGGGCTGCCCGGCGCGGGCGGTCGCCACCCCGTCACCGAAACCTTCACCGACGCCATCGGGCGCGTGACCAACACCGTCCGCTGCGTGTGGTTCACCGGGATGCGCGACACCGCCTATGCCGCGCGCGAGACCCGCACGGAATACCCGTACGGCACGGACGGGTACAGCGTCACGACAGACCCCCTCGGCGTCCAGACCGTGACCCGGAAGAGCTTCGGCTCCAACTGTGAAATCGCGGAGACCGTCTCGGCGGGCGTCACCAACCGCGTCACCCGGTACTGGGGCGGGGCGACGGTGGAGGAAGAGTTCAAGACGGATCCTGTCAGCGGCGAGGCGATAATGGTCGACTATAACTGGGACAAACAAACAAGCAAAACGGCTTACTATGTGCCTGTGTACCGTGAGTTTGGCGGTTATATCTGTTGTGACAAGAAGCGGGGTAGAGTCAGCAGTACGGGGCCGTATCCAGGGACGTGGCGATTCATGGATGCGACCGGGAATGAATTTAACTCGGACAATCCGGTCATGTTAGCAAAGGGGGGTGGTGTGCCGACGATGGGCAATATCACGGACGACCCTTCAAAGCAGTGTGGTGGCAGTTTGTCCGCAGTTGCTTTTTACCATTCGCATCCCAATGGCCCCAATTTGTCTCCATCGGACATTCGTTTTTCGAACGAGAACAATCTGCCGATTGCCGGCGGGGCTGTCGGGGCAACGTATTTCTGGCTCTACAGCCAGTCGTATGGAAAAATCCTAACGGAGTACTGAAAATGAGACCTGCCCACAAAACAATCATCAGGACAGCATCCGCCGCATTGGGGGCGACCTTAATGCTCTGCACGGGGTGCGCCTCGCGCCCGGAGGGGCGCTATCTGCAAAGCGGACTGACCGGCTTCATATATGGTCCCCTTCCTGAAGATGTCGGGCAGTCGGTGGACATAGGTTTGGACGTTTTCTTCCTGACGGCACCCTCCCCAGATGAAATCGCCGTCACAAAAAAATTGAAAACGAAAAAAGTCAGTTTCGACGCCACCGATGTCAGCATCGAAGAGTTCATTAGGATGCTGAACGAAAAGCAGCTGGAAAACGGGGGAAGTGCCGGAGCGGTAGAAATACGTGTTGTTGTCCCGCCTTCGTGGGACAAGATGATCACGTATGACGACGCGACCGCGAAGGCGATGGGATACGACAAAGGATTTTCTGAATCTCCAAGGGAACACATGCCCAAAATAGGCCTGTCTCCTTTTAATCGATCCGTTTATGAAATATTAATTCGTCTGAGTAAAGATTGGCCCGTATCTTTTCATTTCATCATCGATAAATCCGGCGTGACATTACGAGTCGCCGATTTTCAGCCAGGTTGTTAAGACAGCAACAAAAGCGTAAGCGTCCGGCGAACCTTTCAATGAAACGAATAACGATAGCGTTTGTGATCGCCGGAAGCGTCTGCGCTTACGCTCTGTTTTTGTCATTGAAGAAGCCTAGTCCGCCCATAAAAGTAACCCCGCATGTGGAACCTGCTGCAACATATCCAGAGGTGCCCCGCAGCGTCGGGCTTTGTTTCGACTCGTTGTTAGCTTGGCAGTCACACGACACCAACGAGTTCCATCGTCTCCTTCTTGAAAACGAATACGACTCGCATTTACGGAATGCGGTGCTAGACTCGATCAAAAAGGGTAGCGATGACGAGGTGTTGAGAATGGTCAATCTTTTCCTCAACAATTGGATTGTTGTCGAGGCTGGCCATAGCCGCAGCTACGAATGGCCTGACCGCGAGACAGATCGAACGGCTTGGGAGTTGTTGTCGAGAATCCGTGTCAACCGACAGCAGTACCCGTGTTCCACTGGAGACATGGATGTTGATGCGACACTCAACAGGATTTTGGCTAAAACACATAGAAAGTAGGGCGTGCGTGCGAGTTCTTTGCGGAAAAGTAAGCATCGGCCTGTGTGCGACTGTGGTGTTGATGCTCTGTGTTTTTGCATGGATGACGAAGGCATATTTCGCTGTCCGATTGGAGTTGATGGAAGCACGCGGTGTCTTAGCCGATCTTCTTGTCAGTTCGGGGATAATCGGTAATAGCCTAGCCGCCGGTAATGTCGAGAAGGCTCTTGGAATCGCAGTGACAAACCAACTCAAGGGGACTCAATATGCCGTCAGGCGTAACGTAGAAGATCGAAATATTCATCAGGCGGCAGATTACTGCTTCAGAAAAAACGAACTTCCTTTGAGTGAAGAACAGCGCGGTTTCTACATCCAGTATGACGACGGCTACAGGTCTTGGGCAAGTTCGGGCTGGGTTGATGACAACGTTCCGTTAATGGATCAATTCATGGATGTCTTGCATTATTATTGGCCTGACAGTCGCCCGAGGTGGACAACATGGAAGCCGCATGACTTTGCAACAAACATTAAAGTCGGCTCCCCAGAAGAACGGCCGAAGAAACGGGAATCTCCTTTCAAAGACCAGAAGTCGCTCTCCGAAAGGCTCGATCATGCACCTGAGAAATCAGATCGCGGCACAAATGGAGTTGCCAAATGAGGGCAAAAATGTGATCAAACAGAACGCCATCCGTTTTTCGCGCGCGTGGTCAGAGGAGCACCGCGAGGACGCAGAGGCGAAAGCACTATGAAATGTCTCGATATCCCGAGACGCCCCTACAACCCTTTCGTGTTCAAAGAAGTAGTCTTTTAAGGAGTACATTGTGAGCAGCCATAAGAAGACAACGGACAAGCAAGTACCCTCTGACAAGAACGGAGTCGATTTTTTCATTAGTTACAACTCGACCGACACCCTCTGGGTTAACGGCCTCAGTGGTTGGCTAAACGACTTGGGTTTGACATCCGTATCACAGTCGCAAGATTTCGTGGCTGGCTCAAATTTCGTGTCGGAGATGAATGCAGCCTTTGAGCGGTCGCGGCGTGTCATCGCAATCGCATCACCGGCCTACTTTTCCGCAAAGTTTCCGGCATCGGAGTGGACGGCCGCCTTTGCCAGAGACCCCACAGGTGAGTCGCGCACGCTCATTCTGGTGCGCGTCCGCGATTGTGAAATTCCCGAGTTGCTGAGGCCGCTCGTCTATATCGATCTTTGCAGCCTCAATGCGACTCAGGCCAGAGAACGTTCTGAGCACATCACCGATAGACAGGCGACAGCCGTTGGCGCGGATCCACTGGAGCCAGCCGATCCAGACGGTCATCTGCGAGAGGTCGTGAGCGTAGGGATTGATCTCGATGCCGAAGAGCTGCCACGGGCCGACCAGCGGGATGTAGGAGCCGAGGCCGCTTTCCATCGAATAGACGATGACCTCTTTCTCCAAGTCCTTGAGCGCCTGCAGGGTGACGTAAAGGAAATTGCCGGAGCCGCAGGCGGGGTCGAGCACCTTGACGTTCTGAAGCCGCACGAGAAAGGCGTGGATCAGGCTTTCCGACTCCATCCGGGACTTGCGCTCTTGCGCGGGCGTCAGGGGGCGCGGTTCAGGATTCAGAGGGGCGGCTTTCTTGCCGGAGGTCAGAAGGCTGATGACGGTCTGGCGGGTCTCGTCCCACTCGCGGCGCAGGGGCGTCATGACCACGGCGTCGACCAGAATCCGGATGTCCTCTTTGCCGGTGAAGTGCGCCCCGAGCTGGGAGCGCTTGGCGGGGTCGAGCCCGCGTTCGAAGAGCGTACCGAAGATGGAGGGGTCGACCGCGCTCCAGTCCAGCCGCACGGCGGAGAAGATGCGCCTGACCTCGGCTTCGGTCAGTTCGAGAACGTCCGCCGTGTCGAAGAGGCTGCCGTTGAAATGGCGGATGCGCTCCATGCCGAAGTCGCCACCCGTGGACATGGCCGAGAAGAGCTGGCCGATCAGAGAACAGAAACGCGCGGGCTCGCTGGCGGCGCTTTCGGCGATACGGGAGAAGAGATGACCGGGCAACAGGCCGATATCCTCAGCAAAGAGGCAGAAGACCATGCGGTCGAGAAAGTGGGCGACGGCGGCGGCATCGAGGCCGCGCTTACGCATGGAGTCGGCAATGCCGGCGATCTGTTCGGCGGCATCGCGGGTGACCGCCTCGCTGGTCTGGCCGGGGCGGAGCGCTTCCGGATTGTGCAGCACGGCCCGCATGATCTCGATGTTGCGGGTGTCGCCGAGGCGTTCCAGCGGAATCTCGTGCGTGGCGGAAACGGTGCCCGTGAAGTTGGTGCGGACGATGATGCGGTCAAGGTCGCACAGCACGAGCAGCGGCGGGTTGGCCAGCGCGTCGCGGTAGAGCAGGAGCTGGTTATAGGCCGCGTTCAGGTCTTTATGCTTGCCCTTGTACTCCCAGCCGAAAAAGTCCTTTTTCCACACGTCCGCAAAGCCGTCGCCGCCGCCGTGTTTGGAGATGCCCTTTTCGAAACAGTAGGTCGCGCCGGTGGGATACCCGGCTGCGGGCGTGGGGTGCTCGAAGACGTTGCACAGGTCGATGAAATGCTCCTGAGCGGCGGAGCGCTCCTTCAGTTCCACCTTGCGCCACTTGGCTATGAACTCGGCAACGGTCATAATGCGGACAGTGTACCGCCGGCGGGGGACGGCGGCAAGCGCGTACCGGGAAAAAGAACGGGACGGCGGATCAGATTGATGCGGCCAGAGGGAATTGTTATGATGCTGACCAACTGGTCTCGCTCGGGGCGGCCCCCGCTCGACGTTGCGGACGCTTCGGGGGAAAGCACCAAGATCGGCATTCAGGCGCCGGCCACCGTTTTTGCGGAAGTCAACCGCAGCGCCAACACCTATCGGAAATACGGATATGAAGGTTGCCATCGGCTATCAGCACACGGGGGAGGGCGAGCCGTTCTCGGCCATTGTGGCTGATTACCGTGACTGCATCGGCGAGGTCTACTTTCCTTGGGTTGGCCAGCCCTCGGGCCGTCCGCCGCTGGGCTACGGAGCCGAAGAAACGCCTGAAGATGTCCAGTTGACGCTGGAAAGTGAATTGCAGGCTTTCCGCGCCATGGGCGTCAAACTGGACCTGCTGCTCAACGCCAACTGCACCGGAGCGCGCGCCGTCAGCGTCGATCTGGCGGATGAGGTCGTGTCGGTGATCGACCACCTCGGCGAACTGGGCTGCTGCCCCGAGATCGTGACAACCGCCTCACCCATGATCGCGCACACGGTCAAAACGCGCTTCGCCGGCATCGAGGTGCGGGCCTCGGTCAACATGCGTATCGGCACGACGCAGGCGATGAGTTATGTGGCCGATCTGTTCGACAGCTTTTATCTGCAACGCGACCTGCAACGCGATCTCGGTCATGTGCGGAAGGTTCGCGCGTGGTGCGACCGTCACGGCAAGAAGCTCTGCCTGCTGGCCAACAGCGGCTGCCTGCGCTTCTGCCCGGGCCAGACCTTCCACGACAACCTGATCGCGCACAGCGCGGAAGCCGAGGAACGGGAAAACCTGCCGGACTGGAATCCGCACGTCTGCTGGAACCTCTATCGCGATCCCGAGAACCTCGTGGAGATTCTGCGCTCGACGTGGATCCGGCCCGAAGACCTGCACCTGTACGAGGGTTTGATCGACACGGCGAAGCTCGCGACCCGCCAGCACGCGCATCCGCGCATGGTCGTCGGCGCATACGCGGAAGGCCGCTTCCGCGGCAACCTGCTCGATCTGTTGGAGCCCGGTTTTGCGCCCGCCTTCGCGCCGCACGTCATCGACAACGCGGCGTTTCCCGCCGACTGGGCCGAACGCACGAGCCGTTGTTCAGGGGATTGCGCGGCCTGCTCCTATTGCCGTGAAGTGCTGGCCCAGGTGCTCAGAACGATCCCCTTCTGACAAACTCGATCACCGGGGGGGGCGGATTATGGTCGGGGCAACCGCTTGACATGCGTCCCGCCAGCCAGCAGCCAGTGCAACACTGGCTGCTGGCTGGCGGGAGCAAGCGCTGAAGAGGGCCGATCCACGTAATTTATCATTGACCGTCGGTTCTCGGAATGCCTATGCTTTCCCGTAGAAAGAGCCTGGTAGGGTCCAAAGATCCATTGGCAGGCGTGATCAGGCAGGAGGCGGCGCATGAGCATGAAACATTGGTGTGCGGCGGGAACCGTGTGTTTGGCGATGGTTGGTGGTGGCGAGGCCGGGTTGCTGTATTACGACGGGCAGGAGAGCGGTGCCTCTTATGGTAACACAACGTATGCGCCAAAGGGCCTTCACTACACCTATAGGGGCGGACTGCGTACCATGCCGGTCAGCGGCGGCAAGCGGGTTCACAACGGTGCGGGTGATGCGGGAAATGACGCATTCGACTTGAGCCTCGCCGCTGGTAGCGTCTGGGACCTCGCTGGGCTCTATGATGCCGCTTCCGGAACGGTCGGCGGCGGCGGTGTCGAGGGCGTCCTGTACGTCAGTGTGCTGGTGCGGGCGCATGCCGCCAGCGACGGCACGTCGGAGCGGAAAACAGGAGAGTTGCCCTACGGACGCTTTTTCAGCTTCAGCCTGTGGCGGGGAACGGGTGTCGAAGCCTTGGGTATGGGGAATGAATGGGGGGCGTATGCCTACAGCATTTTCGGCGTGACCGGCAAGCAAGATTTAAGGGATGCGTCGGGTGG
>Ga0116158_10006030_pt1 | contig 10158 bp, 5 predicted proteins | sample AD_UKC052_MetaG_FD_89883 | JGI IMG/M metagenome (GOLD analysis project Ga0116158, IMG submission 89883) | Active sludge microbial communities of municipal wastewater-treating anaerobic digesters from USA - AD_UKC052_MetaG | ecosystem: Engineered > Bioreactor > Anaerobic > Digestate | place: USA... | reverse complement strand
GAAGCTGAGTTCATCGAAGTAGAGCTTGTCGCAGACGTCATAGTCGGTGCTGACGGTCTCGGGATTGTAGTTGACCATGATGGTCTGGTAGTTGAGCTGCTTGAGGGTCATCACCGAATTGACGCAGCACCAGTCGAATTCGACGGAGCTGCCGATGCGGTAGGCCCCGCTGCCCAGCACCATCACCGAGTTGCGGGGGTTGAAGGAGACATCGTCCTCCTCGCCGTTGTAGGTCAGATAGAGATAGTTGGTCTGGGCCGGGTATTCAGCGGCGAGGGTGTCGATCTGCTTGACGCATGGGGCCAGGCCATAGGCCTTGCGGAGCTTGCGGATCTCCTCCTCGCCCTGCCCGAGAGCGCGGCCGATCTGGGTGTCGGAAAAGCCCAGCTGCTTGGCCTCAAGCATGATGTCGCGCGGGCAGCGCTGTTCGCCCACCTCGCCGAGCCGTTCTTTCATGGCGACGATGTTGGCGATCTTGTGGAGGAACCAGCGGTCGATGTGGGTGAGTGCGTGGATCTCGTCGATATCCATCCCCTGCACCATGGCCTCAGGGATGGCGAAGATGCGCAGGTCGGTCGGTTCGGCCAGCTCCTCGCGCAGATCGCCGATTTCGAAGGGCCGGTTGAGCACCACCCCGTCGAAGCCGATCTCGAGCATGCGCAGCCCCTTTTGCAGGGCCTCCTCGAACTTGCGGCCGATGGCCATGATCTCGCCGACCGATTTCATCGAGGAGCCGATTTTTTTCGAAACCTGGCGGAACTTTTTCAGATCCCAGCGCGGGATCTTGACCACCACATAGTCGATGGCGGGTTCAAAGCTCGCCTTGGTGACGCGGGTGACTGAGTTGGGCAGATCGATGAGGCTGTGGCCGAGGGCCAGCTTGGCCGCCACCGCGGCAAGGGGATAGCCGGTCGCCTTGGAGGCGAGGGCTGAGCTGCGCGAGAGCCGGGCGTTGATCTCGATGACCCGGTAATCCTCGGAAAAGGGATCCAGAGCGTACTGGATGTTGCATTCACCGACAATGCCGAGATGGCGCACGGTGCGGATGGCGATCGCGCGCAGTTTGTGGTATTCGCTGCTGGTGAGGGTCTGGCTCGGGGCAACGACGATGCTCTCGCCGGTGTGGATCCCCATGGGATCGAAATTCTCCATGTTGCAGACCGAAAGGCAGTTGTCGTATTGGTCGCGGACGATCTCGAATTCGATCTCCTTCCAGCCGAGCAGATACTCCTCCACCAGGATCTGGCGGGTGTAGCTGAAGGCCTTGTGCGCGCGCTCGCGCACCTCCTCGACGCTGCGGCAGATGCCCGAGCCGAGGCCGCCGAGGGCGTAGGCGATGCGGATCATCACCGGGTAGCCGATCTCGCCGGCCACCCGCTCCGCCTCCTCGACCGAGGTGACCGCGTGGCTGCGCGGCACCTTGACGTCGATCTGGCGCAGTTTGGCGGTGAAGAGATCGCGGTCCTCGGTGTTCATGATCGCCTCAACCGAGGTGCCGAGCACAGCCACCCCGTAGCGGCGCAGAATTCCCTCCCGCTCCAGCTCGACCCCGCAGTTGAGGGCGGTCTGGCCGCCGAAACCGAGCAGGATGCCATCCGGCTTTTCCTTCTTGATCACCTGCTCGACAAAATAGGGGGTCACCGGCAGAAAGTAGACCTCGTCGGCGAGATGCTCGGAGGTCTGGATGGTGGCGATGTTGGGATTGACCAGGATGGTCTTGATGCCCTCTTCCTTGAGGGCCTTGATCGCCTGGCTGCCGGAATAGTCAAATTCGCCCGCTTCACCGATCTTGAGGGCGGAGCTCCCCAGAATGATCACTTTTTCAGCCATTAGAGCATCCTGCTAAAGTCTTCGAACAACAGCATGGTATCGACCGGCCCCGGGGCCGCTTCGGGATGGAATTGGACACTCATGAAGGGCCTGGAGCGGTGCCGGATGCCCTCATTGGTGCCGTCGTTGGCATTGACGAACCAGGGTTCCCAGCCGGCAGGCAGGGTGCGCCCGTCGACGGCGAAGCCGTGGTTCTGCGCGGTAATGTAACAGCGTTTGGTCCCCACCTCGACGCAGGGCTGGTTCTGGCTGCGGTGGCCGAACTTGAGTTTGTAGGTGTCGGCGCCCGCAGCCAGGGCGAGCAGCTGGTTGCCCATGCAAATCCCGAAGATGGGGCGGCTGCGCTCCATCACCTTGCGGATGATCTGGATAGTCTCAACACACATCTTGGGATCGCCCGGGCCATTGGAGAGCATGACGCCGTCATACTCCTCGCCACTGAAATCATAATTCCAGGGCACGCAGCGCACGCGCAGGTTAAGATGAAGCAGGCCGCGCAGAATGTTGTTCTTGGCGCCGCAGTCGACCAGAATGACCTTCTTGTCGCCCTCGCCGTACTCGACCGGCTCACGCCGGCTCACCTCGGCGACCAGATTGGTCTTGTTGGGATCGTAAAAGGTCTGTTCCTCGGCGAAAAAGAGGATGCGGCCGAGCATGGTGCCCTCGTCGCGCAGCCGCTTGGTCAGGGCGCGGGTGTCGATCCCGGAGAGGGCGGGAATGCCGTTCTGCGTCAGCCACTCGCCCAGGCTCCGCCGGGCGTTCCAGTGGCTGTATTCGGAAGAGTACTCGGAGACGATCAACCCGTGCACGTGGATGCGGTCCGATTCGAAATTGCGTTCGATGCCGTCGACCACATCGCTGCCGGGCACGCCGTAATTGCCGATGAGGGGGTAGGTCAGGACCAGAATCTGGCCGTGATAGGAGGGATCAGTGAGGGTCTCCGGATAACCGACCATACTGGTGTTGAAGACCACCTCGCCGGCTGTAGTGTGCTGGGCGCCGAAGGAGAAGCCGTGATAGACCGAGCCGTCTTCCAGTTCCAGTCTTGCTTTAAGTTTTTTGGATTCCATTGTTGAGGTCCAGCCTGTTGAACAGTGAATAACCGGGATAAGGAAAAAGTCGCAGTGCAGGGCCGCCGGGGGCAGGCGCAGCCGCGGGGCCGCTCATGCTTTCGGGTCAGGGGTATCGAGCGCCAGATTGGCGAGCTGGTCGGCGCGGCGGTTCCGGCTGCGCGGAACGTGGGCGATCTCCACGGAAGAGAATCCTGCACAGAGGGCGCGGGCCTGGAGATAGAGCGGAAGGAGCTGCTCGTTCTTGACGCGGTAGAGGCCGTTCATCTGTTTGACCAGCAGTTCGCTGTCGCTGTGCACGGTGAGGTGGTCGGCGCCCATCTCCCGGGCCAGCTCGAGGCTGCAAAGCAGGGCGCGGTACTCGGCGACGTTGTTGGTGGTTTCGCCGATACGGGCGCCGTGTTCGCGCACGGTGCGGCCGCCGGATTCAGCGAGGATCACCCCGATGGCCGCCGGGCCGGGGTTGCCGCGGGCGGCGCCGTCGATGTGGATGAGCAGCCCGCCGCCGGCCGGAGCCGGAGCGCAAAGGGTGCGCTCCATGCGCGCGCAAAAAGCGCGCCAATCCGCCTCCTCAAGGCCCAGAGTCTCGGCCCGCACCAGTCCGGCCAGGCGCCGGCAGATCTCCGCATCGCTGGCCTTTTTCGCCGGGCTCATCTCAGGCCCCCACCCAGACATTCTCCCGCCCCACCTGCGCGCGCAGGCGATCGAGCAGCGCCAGACTCGGTGTGACCGTGATCGAGCGGGAGCGCAGGAAATAGTCGCCGTCATCCGACCCCTTGATGCGCAGAAAGAGGGGCACGCTTCCGGTGAATTCGCTCAGGGTCTGCTTGAGCCCGGCCAGCAGCTCCTCATCGGCCGAACCGGGGTCGAGAGAGAGAAAGAGGCTGCGGGTGAAGCGCTTGCGCGCCTCCTCGAGTGGGATGACCTCCTCGACGACGAGCTTGGGGGCGTCGCCCTCGCGGGTGCTGATCCGGCCGAGAGCCATGACGATCTGATCGACCTGGATGGCGGCGCGATTCTTGTCGTAGGCCTCGGCGAAGGTAAGTCCCTCGATGCTGCCGGTGAAATCCTCGACCTTGAAAAAGGCCATCGGCCGCTGCTTGCGGTCAAGGAGGGTCTTGACTTCGGTGATCAGCCCGCAGAGGCGGACCTTGCTGTTGTCCTTGCACTCCCCGGCCTGATCGAGGGGGACGGTGGAAAGCGAACGGATATCCTCGCGAAAGCGGTCGAGGGGGTGGCCGGTGAGATAAAAACCGAGCATCGCCTTTTCGCGGTTGAGGGCATCGCCCTCGGGCCAGTCGGCCACCAGGGGGAGGGGGGGCCGCAAGCTCTCACTCTCCTCGCCCTTTTCCTCACCGCCGTCAAAAAAGGAGAACTGGTCGAGGGCCGCGCTGCGGTTGATCGCCTGGGCGTAATTGATGGCCTCCTCGAGGCCCTCGAATTTCTGCGCCCGGGTTCCGGCCAGGGAATCCATCGCCCCGGCCTGAATGAGACTTTCCAGGACCTTTTTGTTCACCGCCTGCAGGTCAATGGCGCAGACCAGATCGACCAGGGTCGCGAAGCGCCCCTTCTTCTCACGGCCGGCGACGATGGCCTCGATGGCCCCGCGGCCGACATTCTTGACCGCCCCGAGGCCGAAACGGATGCGCCCTTCGCTGACGATGAAATCGGCGAAACTTTCGTTGACATCCGGGGCCAGCACCTCCAGACCCATGCGGCGGCATTCCTCGAGCAGGACCACCACCCGCGCGGTGCTGCTCATTTCACTGCTCAGGTTCGCCGCCATGAATTCGGCCGGGTAGTGGACTTTGAGAAAGCCTGTCTGATAGGCGACCAGGGAGTAGCAGGCGGCATGGGACTTGTTGAAGCCGTAGCCGGCGAACTTGGCCATCTGGTCGTAGATTTCATCGGCCACCTTGTTCGGCACGCCGCGCTGGTTGGCCCCGTCGGTGAAATGAACCCGCTCCCTGGCCATGATTTCCAGATCTTTCTTGCCCATGGCGCGGCGGAGCAGGTCGGCGTTGCCGAGCGAAAAACCCCCCACCTCCGTCGCCATCTTGATCACCTGCTCCTGATAGACCGCAATGCCATAGGTCTCCTCGAGCAGGGGCCTGAGCAGGGGATGGAGATAACTGATCGAGGCAGCATCGCGCTTGCCGCGGATGAAATCGTTGATGTAATCCATGGGCCCCGGACGGTAGAGGGCATTCATGGCGATGAGGTCTTCCAGACAGGTGGGCTTGAGCTTGCGCAGATATTCCTGCATGCCCGAACTTTCAAACTGGAAGAGGCCGATGGTCTCGCCGCGGGCGAAGACTTCGTAGACCTTGGGATCATCGAGCGGGATGGCGTCGATGTCGATCCGGATGCCCCGGGCGGCCAGGGCCTTGATCGCCTTCTGGATCACCGTTAACGTGCGCAGGCCGAGAAAATCCATCTTGAGCAGACCCACCTCCTCCAGCGACTTCATGTCGTACTGGGTGGTGATGTCGCCCTCCTTGGTCTTGTAGAGCGGCACGTAGTTGGTCAGCTCTTCCGGGGTGATGACCACGCCGGCGGCGTGGGTGGAGGCGTGCCGCGCCAGTCCCTCGAGGACGAGGGCATGCTCGATGAGGCGTCGGCCGGTCTCATCCTTCTCGGAGATCTGCCGCAGCTCGGCGACATTCTGCAGGGCCTCCTTGAGCTTGATCTTGAGCTGTTCCGGCACCAGCTTGGCGATGCGGTCGACCTCGGAATAGTTGATCTTGAGGACCCTCCCGACATCGCGGATGACGGCCCGCGCCGCCATGGTCCCGAAGGTAATGATCTGGCAGACGTTGCTGTAGCCGTACTTTTCCTTGACGTAGCGGATCACCTCTTCGCGGCGCTCGTAGCAAAAGTCGATGTCGATGTCGGGCATCGAGATGCGTTCGGGATTGAGAAAGCGTTCGAAGATGAGGTCGTAGCGGATCGGATCGAGATTGGTGATCCTGAGCACGTAGGCGACCAGGCTGCCGGCGGCTGAGCCGCGGCCGGGCCCCACCGGGATGTCCTGGCTGCGGGCATAGCTGATGAAATCGGCGGTGATGAGAAAATAACCCGCATAGCCCATGCGCTTGATCATCTCGAGTTCATACTCCAGCCGCTTCTCCAGCTCCGGCGTCACCGCCGGATAGCGCTCGCGCAGGCCGGCCCGGGCCACCTCGGCGAGATAGTCGTCGAGACTCTTGCCGGCGTGCTCGGGCGGCAGCTGGAAAACGGGGAGGTGAAAGGTCCGGGAATCAAGGTGGAGGTCGCACTTTTCCGCCACCTCCAGGGTGTTGAGCAGGGCCTCGGGATGGTCCGGGAAAGCCTCGGCCATCTCCGCCTCGCTCTTGAAATAGAGCTCCCGGGTGTTGTAGCGCATGCGGGTGGCATCCTCGAAATCCTTGCCCGTCTGCAGACAAAGGAGGATGTCATGGGCCTCGGCGTGCCCCTTTTCAAGATAGTGGATATCGTTGGTCGCCACCACCTTGATGCCCATCTCTTGAGAAAAGCCAAAGATGGCGCTGCGGGCGGTCTCTTCTTCGCGGATGCCGTGATTCTGGACTTCGAGGTAGAAATCTTCGCCGAAGATGTCGTGGTATTCGGCGATGGCGGCCCGGCTGCGCTCCTCGTTCTCGCGCAGCAGCCGCTGGCTGACCTCTCCCTTGAGGCAGGCGCTGAGGGCGATCAATCCTTCATGATGTTCGCGCAGCAGGGCGCGGTCGATGCGGGGCTTGTAGTAGAAACCTTCCAGATAGCCGGCCGAGACCAGCTTCATGAGGTTGCGGTAACCGGTCATGTCCTTGCAGAGCAGGACGAGATGGAAAGCGGTGCCTCCCGTGCCGGGATCGGGCTGCTTCTCCAGACGGCTGCCCGGGGCGACATAGACCTCGGAGCCGATCAGGGGCTTGACCTTTGCCTTGGTGGCCTTTTTGTAAAAGCTGATGACCCCATGCATGCAGCCATGGTCGGTGAGAGCGATCGCCGGCATGCCCTGTTTTTCCGCCCTCTCGACGAGATCCTCGATGCGGCAGGCCCCGTCGAGAAGGCTGTAGTGGGAGTGGTTATGGAGATGGACAAACCGGCTCACGCGGTAACTCTTGCTTAAATGTTGCGATAATAGCGCTTGGCGACCGAAGTATATTCGCTCCCAGCATAGTTGTCGAGGAAAGTGCCGAAGGCCTTTTGTGCCAGCTCCGCCTGGTTCGAGCGGACATAGGAGAGCCCGACCATGAGCTGGGCGTCGTCATGCTTGTCGGTTTCGGAGTAGGAGAAGACCTTCTGAAATTCGACCACTGCCTTCTGGTACTCTTTCATACCGAAGTAACATTCGCCGATCCAGTACTGGCAGTTGTCGGCGAGCTGGTGGTCGGGATACTGGGCGAGCAGTGCGGAGAATTCATCGATCGCAGCCTGGTAGCTGCGCTGCTCGAATTTGGCGCGCGCGCGCTCGTAGGCGGCCTCGAAGGCGCTGCCTCCCGCGGCAGCAGTCGAAGCGGCGGCGCGGGCGGGCTTTTTGGCGGTTTTCGACAGATCCGGGATGACGATGCGGGGGGTCGCCTTGCGGCTCTCCAGTTCCTGCAGCCTGGCATTGCGATTGGCGATGATGCTCTGCAGGCTGTCCACCGTGGCGCTGCTGCGCTCGAGCGCGCTCTCTAGGCGGCTGATGTCGGTGCGCATCTTGTTAAACATTTCCGGCGTCAGCCCCATGGTGGCCGTTGTGGTCACCGGCTCGCTCTCCAGCTGCGTTCCCGCGGCGGGCGGGGGTTCCTGCTGTCCGAGCGCGGCGGCTTCGTCGCCGGTCTCATTCTCCGCACCGAGAAGGGCGAGCAGCTCGTCATCAGTGAGGGCGGCGTCAGCGTTCTCGGCCGACTCTTCATCGCTGCCCTGCGCAAGCTCGTCGGCCAGGGCGAGATCTGCTTCATCGGTTTGCGCAGCCTCTCCCTCTGCCCCACCCTCACCCTCGGTGAGGTCGAGAAGCTGCAGCAGTTCCTGACGAAACTCCTCGTCGTTGCTGGAAAGGTCATCACCCCCCGCGACAGTACCCCGGCGCTGCGCACAGACCAGGAAAAGCCCGACGAAGATGACGACCAGGGCGATCGAAACCGCCCAGACGGAACGTGATTGACTGTTCATGTGAACCTCGTTGCTAGGATGCCTGACAGTTAAGGTAGACCGGTTGCTTGATCTCTCGGCTCAATAGCGCTGCGTTCTGTAGTTGCTCCGAATCACACCCCAACCCGTGCTGCTTCACCACCGCGCCCCTGCGGGTGGTCAGGACCCGCCGGCAGCGGCCGCGATAAGCTCGCTGGCGCTCTGCAGATGGGCCTGGGTGACCACATCGCCGCCGATGAGGGCGGCTACCTGGGCCACGCGTTCTTCCTGCGAAAGGGGACGAATCGTCGTGCGCGTCTGATGTTCGTCCCCCCCCTTTTCGACCAGTAAATGATGATCGGCCATGCCGGCGATCTGCGGCAGATGGGTGATGCAGAGCACCTGATGGCTCGCGGCCAGCTCCCTGAGACTGCGCCCCACCGCCTGGGCAATGCGCCCGCTGATGCCGATGTCGATCTCGTCGAAGATCAGCACCGGTACCCGGTCGGCTTCGGCGAGCAGGGTCTTGAGGGCGAGCATGACGCGCGAAATCTCGCCGCCCGAGGCCACGGCCGCCAGGGGCTTGGCCTCCTCACCCGGATTGGCGGAGAGCAGGAACTCGAGGTGGTCGGAGCCGCGCGCTCCGATGCGGACCCGCTGCCCCTCCAGCTCGACCCAGGGCTCATCAGCGGCGGGCGTAGAGTGTTGGGCAACCGCGAACTGCGCGCGCGGCATGCCGAGAAGCGCGAGGGCGGCGGCCACCCGGCTGCTGAAATCCTCCGCGGCACCATGGCGCTTGCCGGAGAGCCCGGCATTGATCCCGGCCAGCCGGCTGCGCGCCGCTTCTCGTTCCCTGCCCAGCCGGGCGAGGGTCGCCTCGAGGTTGTCGACCAGCCCCAGATCCCGCTCCAGCCTGTCGCCAAGGGCGATGATGTCGGCCAGGCTGCCGCCATGCTTGCGCCTGAGGGCGGTCAGGGCCGCCAGACGCTGACGGATTTTTTCGAGCCGCTCCGGATCGAAGGCGATGGCCTGATTGTAGTGCTGTACGCTCTTGGCCAGCTCGTCGACGAGGATGCGCGCGCTCTGGCAATCGCCCTGCATGGCGCTGAAGCGGCTGTCGATGGCTGCCAGCTGGGCGAGATCGGCCGCGGCTGCGGTCAGCTGTTCGGCAGCCGAGCCCTCCGACTCGTAGAGCCGGGTGAAAATTTGCGCGGTGCGCTCGAAGAGCAGTTCGGCATTGCGCAGGATCTGCTCCTCGCGCAGCAGCTCCTCCTCTTCATCGGCCGCCGGGGCCACCGCCCGGATCTCCTGGAGCTGAAAGGCCATGTAATCGCGGGAGCGGGCCAACTCGGCAGCCTGCTCCTCCACGGCGCGCAGTTCCCGCGTCGCGGCGGTCAGTTCCTGATAGGCCTCCCTGAGGGCCTCCAGATCGGACTCCAGCCCGGCGAAAGCGTCCAGATAGGGGCCGTGGTTGGCGACCCTGAGGAGGAGCTGATGCTCATGCTGGCCGTGCAGATCGACGAGCAGATCGCCCAGTTCGGTCAGAACCGGCAGGGGTACCGGGGTGTCGTTGATGAAGCATCGGCTCTTGCCGGTGGCATGCACCTCACGGCGCAGCAGGAGGCTTTCGCCCTGCTCCTCGATCTCCTTCTCGCGCAGAAAGGCCGCGGCCGCCGGCAGCGAAGAGACGAGGAATTCGGCCTCGATCACCGCCTTGTCGGACCCGCCGCGGATCACCTCTTTGCCGAGGCGGTCGCCCAGCACAGCGCCGAGGGCGCCGATGAGGATCGATTTGCCCGCGCCGGTCTCGCCGGTGATGATATTCAGTCCCGGCGTGAAGCCAACCTTGAGTTCATCGATGAGGAGATAGTTTTTCGCGTAGAGAAAAGTGAGCATGCTCTTGTTAAAAACCTTTTCCGGCGCCGCATCTGAGGCCTTATCCCTTTGCCCCGCGCACCGCCGGCGCGACTGATAGTCTCCTCCCCAACCCGGTTCGCTCCTGTAACTACTCTAAATTAACGGAATTGGCGAGATATTATCAAGCGGATTTTTGGAAAATTGTAATAACGGACAAGTTAATTTGAATTGCTCAGGGGCGGATGACCGCCACTTTGCCCGATCCGGCCTCGCCCGACTCGGTGGTGGCCAGGAAAAGATAGAT
>Ga0116158_10006026_pt1 | contig 10163 bp, 9 predicted proteins | sample AD_UKC052_MetaG_FD_89883 | JGI IMG/M metagenome (GOLD analysis project Ga0116158, IMG submission 89883) | Active sludge microbial communities of municipal wastewater-treating anaerobic digesters from USA - AD_UKC052_MetaG | ecosystem: Engineered > Bioreactor > Anaerobic > Digestate | place: USA... | reverse complement strand
CTCCCAAAACGGAAACGTAACGGGAGATTCCTCCTTAGCTCAGTTGGTTAGAGCATCTGACTGTTAATCAGAGGGTCGCTGGTTCAAGTCCAGCAGGGGGAGCCACACTTGACAGCTTGGTATTTTCGCCAAGCTGTTTCTTTTTAAACTCCTCGCCAGCATTGTGTATTAGCCCGATTGCTTCATTAATTTTAGTGGTTCGATACATATTGTTTTCAAAGTAGATTTTTTCAGGAAATATCGAACCAATTATTTTCCTTTTAACGTTCGGTTCAACTTCTTTATATAAAATATTCAAGTTCCCCATCAAATACGCCGAATTTGATACATAAGTATTAAACTCTGGTTCAATCATATTTAACGTGTTGAGTTCCATTTGCATTTGACTTTTTTTATTTTCCATTTCCTCACTTACCAACATATATAAATCATCACGCAAAACCCCATTAATATTTTTCATTGTTGCCGTTTTCAATTGCTCATTTAACGCTGCAATTTCCTTTTCGAGGTTTATTTTAGTATTTTCTCTGTCATCAGCATTTGTCTTAAATACTTCATGTAAAATACATTTATACAACTCTAACATTTCTTCTTTAGCCTGATACTCACCAATGTATTTAACGAATAATTGGTTAGCTTTAATAGCATTATACGAGTTGCTACACCCGTATTTTCTTTGACAATGGTAATAATGATAAACGCCGCCATTACCCTTTGAGCCGCTTCCCGTCATTGGTTTATTACATTTTGAGCAATATAAATGCCCTACCAATGGTGTTTCCGTGTTTTTTGTAATTCCTTTATAGGATTTTTTCTTTCCAGAAAGCACAAATTGAACTGTTTCAAAAACATCTGCGCTGATAATGGCAGGATGTAACCCATTTATAATTTCTGCTGGTTCCTTTTTATATTCAGGAACTTTTATCTTTCCTGTATAAAAAACATTTTGCAGCATATCGAGAAAACCCTGTTTTGAATGTGGTAAACCTTCCTTTTGGTATTTTCTTCTTATCTCCTCTGCCGTGTAAAGCCCAGTTGCTACGGATTCAAAACAACTCCTAACTTTTGCTGCTTCGTCATTATTAATTTCTACAAGCTTAGAATCGCTATTATTTGAATAGCCGTAAGGAGCTTGCCACAACCATCTACCAGTTTTTAAGATAAACCGCATAGTTGTTTTGGTACGTTCAGAGTTTCTATCACTTTCTAATTGGGCTATTGCTAAATAAGTTGAAAGTATTAGTTTATTATCAGGAATGGAATAATCAATATATTGTTCAATTGCATTGGGTTCAATTCCCATATCCATCAATGCCTTCACCTCATTGTGTGCATAAGTGCTTTCCCGTGAAAATCTTGACCACTGGGTAAAAAGAATTGCATCAACATTTTTTTTGTTTTTGTTAATATACGTTTTCAACTCATTATATGCTGGTCTGTCAAAGCCATGCCATGCCGAATAGTCTTCCTTGATTATCAATACAATATTCAATTGTTTGGCTTCACAGTATTTTTCCAGCCTGTCTTGTTGCGATTTAAGACTTGCTCCTTTTTCTGCCTGTTCATCAGTAGATACACGGCAATAAATAATAACGTTTTTCATAATGCTTTTTTTGTTTTTTGATAGTGTTCAAATTCAATTTGCGCCCATAAATAAAACAGGTCAACAATTTTTTTCACCTGTTCATCATTTAATCCTTTTTTTTCTGCATTGATAATTTTTTTGCATTCATTTAGCGATAACATTATACACCACCCCCATTCTCAATATTTTTTCGGGGTCGAGAATTATTCTTTTAAGGTCATAGCAAGACCTGCCTGGGTTTTGGCGTATCATGTTTGTACATGAAAAGCCTCCCCAGGGCACTGGGTTTACTGGTGATTTACAGTAAAATTTGTGGAGTTGTCAGAATCATTGTAGTTAGCAGGGTTGTCGCTAAAATGATTCTATAGTTAACTAACGCTTCCATACAAATATACGAAATTTAAAAAGTGGTGTCAAGTTGGGAGGCAAAAATATTTTTTTACCGTCTGCATCTAACTACAATAAAAAATTGAATTGAAACATCCTCCGAATTGAATGAGGCATTACTTAAAACCCTGTTTTTACTGGTTAAAGCAAAATTTTTAAAAGCACCCTTCATAACAAAAACGTGTTGTTGTAGGTACAAAAAGTGAGGGAAACAATCAATTATATGAGTGATTTGTGTTTTAAATATTGCCAAATTTTTGCCCAGAAAAATTTACAATACAATCACCTGCCCTATATTTAGTTTGTGTAATATGGTAATTATAAGGGCGGTAACAATTTACCAATTCATCGCCGCCAATGACATAGGGAGGAGGGGGAGGGAGGGGGCTAAACGGGGGGAGGGGTATAACAAACATTCAAGTATGAAAACGAAATATAAAAAAACAATAAAACTTATTATTCCCAAATTGGCATTCGACCATTTGCATTTTAAAATCGAGGTAAATCCCCCTGCTTTTAAATATGATATTGATATTTTTTATTCAATATTGAATGATTTATCCAATATTAAATACTTCAATGATTATACAGCCAACAATGAAATGATACCAATGGCTTCCACATTCTTACATGCCAAATATGGCAGCAGTTATAATGAATATATGAGGTATCTAACTGTAAATTCTATTATCTATTCTTCATTATCTTATGGTGAGAGTAATTGTTATCATTACGGTATTGTAGTTAATGATATTATTGTTGAATTATTACAGAATGAAGGATATTATACTTCCTCCTATTGTTTACAAATCTATAATTCTGAACTAATTAAAGTAATTGATAATCATAGCATTATAAGCAATTCAAAAAAGGTGAAAAATATTGCTGTCGTAATAGTTAATATATCAACAACTGGTAAAGTCGGGAGGTACATAATTAAGGAATACAATAAAGAAATGGACAGGGCAAAGCATTTCAAACCACACATTCGGTTGATGGAAAGGCATTATAAAAAGAGTTTGTCAATTCGTTATGATGATGCTTTGGATTTTGTCGGTAAACAATACAGAGAGGAAATGCAAAAGATTGGCAACGATGAGAAGTTAAAAACGATGACATACAATAGGTACACCCACCGAATCAGAAGTATTATTGAAATCAGTGAAGGGAAAAGATATTTGAGATTTTCACGGAACAAAACCAACGGTAGAGTTGATACGAACTTAACCAATATGGCAACCGAATTGAGGCAGTTTATTGTTGGCTATGAAAATATGTGTTATTTGGACTTATGCAACTCACAGCCCGTACTTTTCAATATCATGCTAAATAGGTGTTCCATTAAAGGAAAGCCCAGCCTTGGGGCTGAAATCGAACAATACAGGCATTCCACCCTATCGGGGAACTGGTATGAACTATTGATGGAGATTTACAAAACAGATAGAGATACCGCCAAACAAATGTGGATGGTTATTGCCTATTCCCAAAACACAACCAAACTTTTCAAGAGAAAATTTGCAAAAAGGTTTCCAGAGATTATGAAGGTTATTGAGGGGAAGAAAAAGAATAATTACAAAGCATTTTCCATTGGGCTGCAAAAAATTGAAAGCCAGATTTTCATAGAGGAAATATGCAAGGAACTTGTTTCAATGGATATTATACCATACACATTACATGATGGGTTACTTGTACCAAAAGATAAAAAGGATGTTGTTTACAATGTTATGGCTAATGTATTGTCGAAGCATTTAGGGGCAGTTCCTGTAATAAGTATAAATCAGGAGAAAGTATTTGGCAAAACTGGTTAATTCACTAAAGAAAAGTGCAGATAACTAAACATAAATTTTCAAGCAAAAGAATTAAACTATTTTGGATTTTAATTCAGAAAATATGTAATCGCATTGAATGAAACTAAAAGCCTTGATTGTAGATGATGAGCATAGCGGCAGGACTGCACTAACCATTCTGCTCAAAAAAAATCATTACTACCTGTTTGAACAGCTTTTAATTGCATCCTCATTGGAGGAGGCAATAACTGTATTGTCAAAAGAGGAAGTTCATATTTGCTTTTTGGATATACAGCTACATACTAAGTCTGGGTTTGATTTGTTGCCCCATTTACCCAAACAAACCAAAGTAATTTTTGTGACTGCATTTTCTGAATATGCCATTAATGCCATTAGGGAAAAAGCTTTTGATTATTTACTTAAACCACTCAACCCTCTGGAACTAAAAGCATGTATAAACAGGTATGAACGGGAATACCTGAAAGAAGAAAATCAGAGCCAATACTTATCAATAAAAGTACAAGGGGCAACCACTCCATTGCGGATAGCTGATATAGAGTATATCGAAGCAGCAGGGGCTTATTGCTCCATTCGCTTATCCGATAACAAACAGTACACTACTGCAAAAACCCTAAAAGTAATGGCTGATATAGTTGGCAGCGATTTTATAAGGGTACACAAATCTTACCTTGTAAATAAGGCAATGATTAAATCATATAAGAAAGATAATTTAACCACAACCAGAAACACATGCCTACCTGTAAGCAGGGTTGGTGCAAAAGAATTGTCACGGTTCTTTTAGCACTATACTTTATTACTGATGTTTACGGACAGGCAGAAACTTTACTGCCTGAATTTGATGTTTCAAATGGTTTGCCCTCCAATTCTGTACGCTGTCTTAAATTGGATAAATCTAAACGTTTATGGGTTGGTACTGATAATGGTTTAAGTGTTATTAATGGTAATGAAAATCATAAAAAGATTGAGAGTGCTTTGAGCCAAAAAAGTATATGGTCATTATCGTTTTTAGATTCATTGGTTTTTGTTGGCACACGCTATAATGGGTTGTTTGTTTTTAATCAGTTCACAGGAAGCCTTTCAAACACTTACCCAACAAGTAGTATTAACCAGATAAGAAAAATTAAAGTGTTCAACAATCAGGATGTTTATATTTTGACAAATGAAGGCATTTATAAGTGGGCAAATCATGTACTGGCAAAATTGAATGTGGAGGAAGGTTTAAAACAAGATTTCATTATAGATATTTTTCAATGGGATGGGAAGATTGTGGGGCTAACAAATACTTGCAGACGGTTGATATTGACAGATAAAAACAAGTTTAGCCAGTATGAAGCAAATGCACCGTGCTATTTTTCTGCAATAACCAGTTACAATACACTTTACTTAGGGGGCGTTGGCAGTAAGGAAACGCTATGTATTATCAGCAAGGATAAGCCAATGCAAAAAATTGATATGCCCAAAGTGTTTGGTATTTCATTTGCCGCCTGGGAAATGGTTCATTGCAATGGAAAATTAATACTTGGGTTTGGTGATACCCGTACCAATGAAGCAGGGGCATTATGTATTTTAGATAGCGGTAACAATACAACACAGGTTACTGTTACAGACTATGTTTCTTGTTTAGATACCGATTCGGCAACAAATACATTGTACTATGGCACATTAAATAAGGGCGTTTTTGTACAGCGTGGTTTATCGGCAGCCTCAATGTTTAACAAGCCGCCACAATCAACAATCATAGCCAACGGCAGCACAGCATTTTGTTATACTAATACATCACTACAAAAGATTGATAACGGCAATAGCGAAACGATATTAAGAGATTTCTCAAATGATAACCCTGTTATTTCAATGAGCATAGATGGCGATACACTTATTGCTCTCCATAAAAGGAGTTTAGATGTTTATGTTACTAAAAGTTTGCAATTGATAAAGCATTTTGATTATAAGAATATTTGGGAAAACGGGTTATCCAGTAGCAGGTTAGATAATACTGTATTTGCTTTTCATAACTATGGTGTAATCAGGAAATTTGGATTAATAAAACCTGCCACTCAATTTAAACAGGACGAAGCATTTCTACCCTACCCTCAAAGGTTTGGCAAACAGATTTTTTGTTTGAATAAGGAAAAAGGGTTTAGTATAATTGAGGAGGACACAAATTATTATTTGAAATGCTCTGATAGTTCAATTGCATTTGTAAACGATTTTACAGTTATACAGAATATGCTTTATACACTTTCCAGCAAAGAATTAAAAGCGTTTCAAATTAATTACAAATCCAAAGAACTGCTTTTGCAAAATACAACCCTTCTTAGCAATCAAACTATTGGATTCTACCCAAAATGGCTACTGACATATAAAGACAGGCTTTATTTATTAAATGAAAAAGGGATAGTAAAGTTTAATCTTGAAAACAGGACACCTGCTAATTATTACTACTTTGGAAACTATCAACAAACCATTAAACCAATTATTACAGGCGATTCATTGCTGCTGGTAAGCAATAGCTATTTGACAAGATTTCCTTTTACTGATTTTGAAAAGCAATTTCAGCAATTTGAAAATGAGGATTGGAAAGTAGCAATGCCAGAATCAGTAAATGAGAATCTGGGTTTCCAGATAAACATCCATTCACCGAATTACCTTTTACAAAACCATAGCCTGAAACAATTGGAGGTTTGGCATCGTGGGGAATTGGTGCAAACCCTATACACAGTTACAGGGCAATTCAATTTTCCTGATGGTTTGAAATATGGGGATTATGAATTTAAAATATCCATTGGCGATGTTGTAAAAAAGCAACCGATAAGCATAAGCCTGCCACTGAATAGAAACCCATACTTTTTTGGAGCAATACTTTTATTTGTATTAGTTGTTGCCGCTATCCTGTTTAAAACAACTTTAGACAAACGGAAAACAAAAAAGCAGTTGCTGGAAAACAGGCTGCAAATACTGAAACAGAATTTCAATCCACATTTCGTTTACAACTCCATGAACCTGATTAGCTCATTAATTTTGGAAGGGAAAAACGATGAAGCCGTGCAGGTTGTGGCTGATTTCTCAAAACTTCAACGTAGCTATCTGGAAACAAATAATAAGGCTGCAATCAACCTCACAGAGGAATTAAACTATTTGACTGGTTATTTGGATTTGCAGCAAAAAAGGTTTGAGCATGATAATAGTTTTACATACAGCATAAATGTTAGCGAACCCATTAATACAGATGTTATTTCACTTCCTCCGTTAATACTCCAACCCATTGCCGAAAACGCTATTAAGTATGGCATAGTAGGCAGCAATGCCACCAATAAAAGCATTACCATTGACATAAAAGGAATTAATCCTACAATCATAAGCATTGAGGATAATGGCAATTACGCCGTTCAAAATGCAGGCTTTGGGATGGGTGAAAAATTTGTAAAAGAACGATTGGAAATTTTTGCTAAAACAAAAAATAAAAGTATAATAGTTTCTTTCGGAAATAAGCCAGCACATAGCAATACTGGTTATAGAGTTGAAATAAGTATTGGCTAAACGTGGCGTTAAATAAGATTTTGTGTTGTTGGCTAAGATGGTTGTAAAGGCTTCATTGCGTCTGATAGTTTTACAAAACGTAAAACAATTACAGCAATTAAATTTTTACCCAAACTTATCTGAAATGAAACTTTTACTTTCAATCTTGCTTATCCCCTTTTATAGCTTTGCCCAACATGGTTTGCCAAATTCATTTAATCAACGGGCTGCAAACGCTACTCAATCAGATAGCATAATTCAGGGTAATATACGGGTTGTTTATTTGTCTGCGCCTAATGACACTGCGACTGTCAATATTGATTCTTCTCAATGGCATTATATAGCGGTTACTAAAAGTGCGGACAGGCACGGGAGAATTTATATTGATGGTCAATTAGCAGTTGATAAACTCTGGGATGAGCATCCAAACGGAGCAGGTGATTTTCCATATTTATATTCCAAAATTTATTTAGCAACATCTTTCGGAGGTGGTTTCTCTCATTTTTTTAATGGGCAGATAGATGAACTTAGAATATCTAATATAGTAAGGACACAACAAGACATCCAAACTTACTATGCCTCCAATGTGGAGTTTGATGTACACGATGCTAATACAATCGGCTTGTGGCATTTCAACGAAGCCAATAACACCAGTGGTGAATTTTTAGATACTGTAACAAACACAAACGGCACATTGTATAATAACCCATACTTTGGACCAGGAAAGTTTGGCAACGCAATTTATTTTGATGGCATTAGCCAATATGCAGATTGCAACAGGGGTATGCCAACAGATGACATCACTATTGAGTTTTGGTTTAGAAATTCGTCATTTAGCGTGGGAACTTCTACAATGGTTCAACCTTATGGCTTGTACAATTCAGATATACAGTATATAGTGAGAACAATACCCAATACAGTCAATACGGATACTTTGAAAAACGTTGGCATTAATACTACAACCCCAGCAAGAAACCTGCATGTTAATAATACATTGAGGTTAGAACCCCGTAACTCCGAACCAGATAACCCAGCAAAGGGGGATATGTATTTTGATGGAGTAATAAACAAATTACGGGTGTATGATGGAACTGTTTGGCAAAATTGCTGGTAAAATTATCATCCACTAAAATACACTTCATTATGAAAAATATTCTTACATCATTGCTCATTATATCTATTGTCTTCACCTCATGTAAAAAAGACAATACAACAGATTTACGCCCTGCAAATAATTACACAAGTTGGACTACCACAATTAATAATGATGATAATGGGTATTACAGCCAAAAAGCCCCTAATGGTAATGAATTTTCAGGCGGCATATGGGGAAGCATGGGTTCATTTGGACTAAATACGTTATCCAGCGATGCTTTTAAGTTTGATGCAAATAACGACCCTGTGGAGGCTCAACAAATAGCAATTGAATTTCAATCCAAACCAACTGTATCCCAAACATACCAGTTAGCCCCACAAAATGCACTATCTCCATCTACCTGTTTTTTTTGGTTCAGCGGCAATCCTAATGTTGATTATACAGCAGTTTACGGTCAATCGGTTAGTGTCAATGTTTCTGGGGCAATAGTATCCGTTTCTTTCTCTAATATCACAGTGGAGGGTCAGGAGATTTTTGGCTCAACAACCTATACAGGTAAAATTTCTGGGATTTTGCATGAAGGGAAATAATTGTAATTCAAATACACTGTGTTTATCAAAATTCAATTGAATTTTTTGCCAACCCTGTATCATTTTCCCAACTGTATCAAAATAAATCTGGAATGGCATTTTGATACACACTTAAATTGTATCAAAAAAAGTCTTTGATTTATTTTGTACTACGAATGGCTTCGTATATATTTGTGTTTCAAATCAATTACATGGAAAAAGCAATAATTGTCAGCCGTTGTTCGACTAATGAAGCCAAACAGGATGTAACACGCCAAACACAAGACCTCAATAGAAAGTACAGCAGCCAGTACCACATTGTAAAGCAATTTGAATACTACAAGTCGGGCAATAGTAACGATGACCAACTTGCTCAAATACTGGATTATGCTATTCAAAACCAAATTGAACACATCCTGTTTACAGAAGTGAGCCGTATTGCCAGAAGGGTAATAGAGATATTGGTGTTTGTAAAAAACTGCACAAAGCATAAAATCAATATTGTTATTGATAATTACAATATGCACACATTATGTGCCGACAAAACAGAAAATGCAATGACAACAACCATGTTACAAATTGGGTCAGCATTTGCAGAAATTGAGTTGAAACAGACTTTTAACAGGTTACAGAGCGGCAGGGCTAAGTATATCGCCAACGGAGGTTTATTAGGGAGAAACAGAAATTCGGGTGAAACCAAAGAACAATCACTTAATAAGCATAAGGACATTATTAAGTATATCAAACAGGGGCATAGCGTTAGAAACATTATGAAACTAACCAATAAAAGCAATGGAACAATACAAAAGGTTAGGCAGTTGTTAGCTGCATAACCTGGTCCAGTTGCTTACTTCTTAATCGGCTGGCTATAAACCTGTAAGCATCTGATAATTTCCTCAAATCTTCGATTAATTGGTTCGATAATTTTAGTTTTAGGGGAGCAAGAAGGTCACAGCAATGTGGCCTTTTTTGTTTTTCACTTGTAACTTGTCATCGTGAATAAAATACCTGTTTTACCTCTCACTCCGGTTGATTAAGCTTCTTTCTAATAACAGCATTTAACTAAGTTGCATCCATCCAGATTTTGTTGAAGAATAAATAAGGGTTACTTTCAATCAACTAAACCAGCCGGCGCCAAGGATGCCCGTTACTGCCTTTTTTGATATTGAAACAGATCGGTCAGGAAACAAAATTCTTGACAT
>Ga0116158_10006018_pt1 | contig 10170 bp, 8 predicted proteins | sample AD_UKC052_MetaG_FD_89883 | JGI IMG/M metagenome (GOLD analysis project Ga0116158, IMG submission 89883) | Active sludge microbial communities of municipal wastewater-treating anaerobic digesters from USA - AD_UKC052_MetaG | ecosystem: Engineered > Bioreactor > Anaerobic > Digestate | place: USA... | reverse complement strand
TGCAACCTCATGGAATACGCCATGAAGGCCGGCATGCCTTTCGTCGGCGTCAACGACTCCGGTGGCGCCCGCATCCAGGAGGGCGACGAAGCCCTCTCCGGTTACGGCAAGATCTTCTTCCGCAACGTGCTCGCCTCTGGCGTGATCCCGCAGATCACCGTCATCGCCGGCCCGTGCGCCGGTGGCGCGGCCTACTCGCCCGCCCTCACCGACTTCATCATCATGACCAAGAAGAACGCCCAGATGTTCATCTGCGGCCCCGAGGTCATCAAGGCCGCCACCGGCCAGACCGTCACGATGGATGAGATCGGCAGCGCCGCCGCCCACGCCGCCATCAGCGGCAACATCCACTTCGTCGCCGAAGACGAGAAACACGCGCTCCAGATCGCCACCAAGCTCCTCTCCTTCCTCCCGTCGAACAACGTCATGGATCCCCCGCACAAGCCGGCGGCCACCGTGACCCTCGACCGCGACATCGAGATGAACGAGCTCGTCCCCGAAGACGCCAAGGCTCCCCTCGACGTCACCAAGGTCATCTCCCGCCTCGTCGACAACGGCGACTTCCTCGAAGTCCAGAAAGACTTCGCCAAGAACATCGTCATCTGCTTCGCGCGCATCCAGGGCATCTCGGTCGGCATCATCGCCAACCAGCCCGCCCACAAGGCCGGCACGCTCGACATCGACGCCTCGGACAAGGCCGCGCGCTTCATCCGCTTCTGCAACGTCTTCAACCTGCCGATCGTCAACCTCGTCGACGTCCCCGGATTCCTCCCCGGCGTCGTGCAGGAGCGCGGCGGCATCATCCGCCACGGCGCCAAGATGCTCTTCGCCTACGCCTCGGCCACCGTGCCGAAGATCACCGTGATCATGCGCAAGGCCTACGGCGGCGCCTACCTGGCCATGTGCCCGGTCGATATGGGTGCCGACGCCGTGTACGCCTGGCCCACCGCCGAAATCGCCGTCATGGGCGCCGAAGGTGCAGTCAAGGTCCTCTTCAAGCGTGAGATCACCTCCGCCGCCGATCCTTCGGCCAAGGAGAAGGAGCTCACCGCCGAGTACCGCAAGAAGTTCTGCGCTCCGTACGAAGCGGCCAGCCGCGGCTTCATCACCGACGTCATCGAGCCCGCCCAGACCCGCGGCATCGTCGCCATGATGCTCCGCAACACGCTGAGCAAGCGCGAGACCCGTCCGCCGAAGAAGCACGGCAACATCCCGCTCTAAACTAGGCTCTCCCGCGCGTCGCCCCTCCGGGCGACGCGTCCTTTTACTCTCCTTCTCATGCACCTCTCAATCACGCTTCCGCTCGCGGCGGCCACCGGCAAACCCGAGGTTCTCTTCGGCAACCAGTGGCTCGCGCTGGGCGCGATCCTCGGCGGTATCGCCGTCTTCACCCTCCTGGTCGCCGCCGTCGGCCGCTGGCTCGCGGCCACGCACCCGGATGCCCCGGCTCCCACACCCGCCCCCGCGCCCGTCGCCGCCGCTCCCACCGAACAAGAAGGCATCTCCCCGCAAGTCTTTGCCGCGATCGCCGGCGCCGTTTATGCCACCCTCGGCAAATCGGCCCGTGTCGTCGCCGCCAATGTCGCCGTCGAAGCCGAGCTCGAAGATGCCCGCCATCTCTGGGCCGCCGAAGGCCGCCGGCAGATCTATTCCTCCCACCGTCTCCGCTAATCTCCTACCAAATCTAGACTATCACCATGAAAAAGCTCCGCGTTACCGTCGAAGGTAAAGTTTACGAAGTACTCGTCGAGATGCTCGACGAAGGCACTGCCGCCCCCGCCCCGGCATCTTCCGCCCCCGTCACCACGGCCAGCATCACGGCTCCCGTCGTGGCCCGTCCGGCCCCCAAACCCGCTCCCGCCGCCGCAGGCGTCTCGGGCGATGTCCTTTGCCCGATGACCGGCAAACTCATGTCGTTCGACGTGCAGATCGGCCAGACTGTCGCCGAAGGCACCCAGGTCGCCACCGTCGAAGCCATGAAGATGAACACCTACGTCTACGCCTCCAAGGCCGGCAAGGTGCTCGAGTTCGTCGCCAAGCCCGGCGACACCGTCGAAGAACACGCTGTGCTCCTGCGCATCGGTTAAGCCGCTCCGCCAACCCTCAATCCAGGGAAGCGCCGGCCCACCCTGGCCGGCGCTTCTCGTTTCCGCGCAGTGAAAGAAGCCATCCTCAAAGTCCTCCTCGCGTACGGCATTGCGTTCATCGTCGCCATGCTGATTGCGGCTCTCATCCAAGTGATCTATAAGACCGTGCAACGCCTCTCCGGCGGCTCGCACAAATAACCGGTCGCTTGCCCCTCCATGGAAAACCTAGACATTCTCCACCTCTTCCAAGGCGTCGAGACCCTGATCCAATCCTTCTCTGACAACCCGGCCATCTTCTTCGGCCGCGTCGGCATGATGGTCTTGGGCATGGTCCTGCTCTACATGGGCAAAAAAGGCATCTTGGAGCCACTGCTCATGATCCCGATGGGACTGGGCATGTGCGCCGTCAATGCCGGCGTGCTCTTCCTCGACCCGCAAACCGGCTCCGCCATCGCCCAGGGCTCCGCCCCGCTCGCCGATGTCGCCGCCCAGGGCCAGCTTGAGGCCACCGCGGCCGCCGGCCAGATGCACGGCACCCTCATGCTGGCGCCGCTCGTCGAAAAGACCGACCAGCTGATGTACATCCTGCAGATCGATTTCCTGCAGCCGATCTACACCTTCATGTTCAGCAACGGCTTGATCGCCTGCTTCATGTTCATGGGCATCGGCGTGCTGCTCGATGTCGGCTTCGTCATGGCGCGGCCCTACCTGAGCATGTTCCTCGCGATCGCCGCCGAGTTTGGCACCATCGCCACCGTGCCGATCGCGATCGCCCTCGGCCTCACGCCACAGGAAGCGGCCTCGGTCGCCATGGTCGGCGGTGCCGACGGCCCGATGGTGCTCTTCACCTCGCTCACGCTCGCCAAGCACATGTTCGTGCCGATCACCGTCGTCGCCTACCTGTACCTCGGCCTCGCCTACGGCGGCTATCCGTACCTCATCCGCTTCCTCATTCCGGCCAAGCTGCGCGCCATCAAGATGCCGCCGCGTGCCAAGGTCAAAGTCACCGCCGACGAGAAACTCGCGTTCGCGGTGGTCGGCTGCACCGTGCTGTGCCTGCTCTTCCCGTCCGCCTCGCCGCTGCTGCTGAGCTTGTTCCTGGGTATCGCCATCCGGGAAGCCGGCCTGCAATACTTCATCAACCTGCTCGACGGCCCTGTGCTCTACGGCGCCACGATGTTCCTCGGCCTCACGCTTGGCGTGCTCTGCGAAGCCTCGCTGATCCTCGACCCGAAGGTCCTCATCCTCCTCGTGCTCGGTATCGTCTCGCTGCTGTTGTCCGGCATCGGCGGCATCGTCGGCGGCTATCTCGCCTACTTCTTCAGCGGGCGTAAGATCAACCCGACCATCGGCATCGCCGGTGTCAGTTGCGTGCCGAGTTGCGCCAAGGTTGCCCAGAAGGAAGTCACCAAGAGCAACCCGGTCTCGATCATCCTGCCCGAGGCGCTCGGCGCCAACGTCTGCGGTGTGATCACGACGGCCATCCTCACCGGCATCTACGTCACGATCTTCCGCTAAACCATGAGCCGTCTGCGCGTCCTCGCCACTCCGTACTGGGCCATCGGCACGAGCCTCGCCTTTCTCGGCGTTGCGCTCGCCCGCGTCATCGGTCCGGCACTGGCCGAAGACGCCGCCCGCCGCTACACCGCGGCAGGCGGCCACGTGCTCGTCGGCCTCGGCCTGTTCGTCATCTGCCTCGGTGTCCGCAACCGCCTCCGTGCGGCCAATGCCGACACCGCAGCCGAGCCCGACCAGACCGGACCGCAAAACACCGCGTAAGCCTCCTGCATCCACTTCACGGCGACCTTCACAGGTCGCCGTTTTTTTGTGCCCGGCAGCGGACTCGCCGCCCCTCGCACGTCAAAAAAAGCCGCCAGCCAGCCCCGCATGCTTGCCATCCGGCACAGCTCGCGACCTCATTGGAGCGGGTTCGGAGGCACACGCCACCGAAGGCAAATAAACGGTCGGGCCGCCGTTTGATCACGCATGCTTTGGCGGATCGTACCTGCCCACACCCATTGAGGTCCCTCATGGAGCGGCACGGCGTCTGCCAAAGCCAGACACCTCCACTCCATGACACACTCCGACCACTCCCTCGCGTTTCCCGCCGACAGTTCCCTCCACTGGGAAGGCCACATGTACGACGGCATCGCCACATCCTACGGTCGCACCCCAGGTGCAACCCTCCACGCCCACGCCGATGCCCTCTGGCTGAAAGGCACCCGCGGCGACTTCTTCCTGCCCAGGCAGGACATCGTCGCCCTCGTCCGCAGCGGCCTCTACCCATGGTGCTTCAAGGGCGTGCAGATCCGGCACCGCCGCAACGATCTGCCCGAAACGATCGCATTCCTCCCCCTGGGCATCAAAACGCGCCCCCTCCTCGACGAGCTTCTCAAACTAGGATACCCCGCCCGTTGACGCCAGCCGGCGTCTCCGTCAATTTGCCGCGACCGAAGCACATCACATTCGGTCGCTTTCGCACCGCACGCGGCGCCTGCCCCACACCACCTTTCGCATACGCCTCCGGGGTATCGCCGCCATGCCCGATGCCCCGCCTGCGTCTCACAAATCCCACTCGCCTCTCTCCCATGCCCGGCAAAAAAAAGAGCGCCATCACCCTCCGCGAAGCCCATCGGGCCGACATTCCCGCCCTCATTGAGCTCAACAAAATCGCCTACCCGGTCCTCGCCGCCGAAAACGTCGTCTGGGGCGAGCGCCACCTTCTCAGTCACCAGCGCATCTTTCCACAGGGCCAGATCGTCGCCGAAATCGACGGGCACATCGTCGGCGCCGCCGCCTCCCTGATCGTCGACCTCGGCCCCGACCCGCTTCGCAACCACACCTGGTCCGGCATCACCGACAGCGGCTACTTCACCAACCACAACCCCGCCGCCGACACCCTCTACGGCGCCGACGTCTGCGTGCATCCCGATTACCGCGGCCGCCAGATCGGCGCCGCCCTCTACGAGGGCCGCCGCCAACTCTGCCGACGCCTCAACAAGCGCCGCATCCTCGCCGGCGGTCGCCTCTGGAACTACGACGAACACGCCGAGCACATGTCCGCCGACGAGTACGCCCAGCGCGTCATCTCCGGCGAGTTGAAGGACCTCGTGCTCAGTTTCCAACTCCGCGAGGGCTTCGTCCTGCGCGGCGTCATGCCCAACTACCTTCACGACCCCAAGAGCCACAACTACGGCAGCCTCATCGAGTGGCTCAACCCCGACTACAAGGAGCCCGCCCCCGGCGCGCGCAAGGTCCGCCTCGCCTGCGTCCAGTACCAGATGCGCAAGGTCACCTCGTTCGCCGATTTCGAGCGCCAGGTCACCTACTTCGTCGATGTCGCGGCCGACTACCACGCCGACTTCGTGCTCATGCCCGAGTTCGTCTCCGTGCAACTCCTCTCCCAGGAAGACGCCCAATCGCCGATCGAAGGCATCCGCCGCCTCGCCCGTTACGAGAAACGTTTCACCGAGCTCATGCGAAAACTGGCCACCCGCTACGGACTCACCATCATCGCCGGCAGCCAGCCCATCGCCCGCGAGGGCAAACTCTTCAACACCTGCTTCGTCTGCCTGCCCTCCGGCGAAATCGTCGGCCAGCCCAAGCTCCACATCACCCCCAACGAACGCAAATGGTGGGGCATCTCCGGCGGCAATACCCTCCAGGCCATCGACACCCCCAAGGCCAAGATCGGCGTGCTCATCTGCTACGACGTCGAGTTCCCTGAAGCCGCACGCTACCTCGCAGACCAGGGCGCCGAGATCCTCTTTGTCCCCTTCTGCACCGACAACCGCCAGGGCTACCTCCGCGTCCGCTACTGCGCCCAGGCACGCGCCATCGAAAACCAGATCTACGTCGCCCTCGCCGGCAACGTCGGCAACCTCCCAGACGTCGGTAACCTCGACATCAACTACGGCCAGGCCGCCGTGCTCACGCCCTCGGACTTTGCCTTTGCCCGCGACGGCATCGCCGCCGAAGCCGACTCCAACGAAGAAACCCTCCTCGTCTGCGACGTCGATCTCGACGACCTGCACGCCTCCCGATCCGACGGCACCGTCACCCCGCGCCTCGACCGCCGCGCCGACCTCTTCCGCATGGTCTCCCTCCTACCCGGCGACCGCCAACCCGATGGCCCCGCCGACGGCCCCCTCGGCGACCAGCCCGGCGCCCCCCTCGACTCCACCGCGCCGGCATGACCATCCTCGAAGGCGCCATCCTCCTCCTGCTCATGCTGCTCGCGCTGCCGGATTTCTGCCGGCGCATCGAGCGCCCGGGCCTCCTATACCCGCTCTACATCGTCGCGGGCATCGCCGCCGGCGCCTTCATGGACGCCCATACCCGCGATGCCTGGCGCGAGATCGGGCAGTTCGGCTTCGTCCTCCTCCTCTTCTCCGTCGGCCTCGAAATCGAGCTACCGCAGCGCAGGGAGACCCTCGCCGCGCTCCGCCGCGCCGCCTGCTGGATCGCCTGGCAACTCCCCCCGCTCACCGGCCTGGGCGTCCTCGCCGGCCTCCCCTGGTCGCACGCCCTCATCGCCTCCGTCGCCCTCGCCAGCACCTCCGTCGGCATGGCCTATCCCCTCTGGCTCGGCCACCGATTCCCCGATCTCGCCACGCGCCGCCGTTTCCTCGAATGGATCGTCGCCGTCGAAGTCCTCTGCATCCTCCTGCTCGCCGCCGCCGGCCCCGTGCTCGCCGGCAGTGCCTGGTGGATCGTCCTCCTCAAACTCGTCGGCCTGCTCACCGCCGCCGTACTCGCCGCCATCCTCGCAGTCCGCGGCGCCCCCCACCTCACCCGGCTGCTCGCCTCCGGCCTCAAGATGCAGGTCCACTTCGTTGTCCTGCTGATCCTCGTCATCTCCGCCCTCGGACAGCGCCTCGGCCTCAGCGCCCCGAAGACCGCCTTCGTCCTCGGACTGTTCATCAGCCGCGCCACCGACCAGGAAGCCCAGCTCAACGAACACCTCGCGCCCCTGCGCGACCGGTTCTTCGTACCCGTCTTCTTTTTCTCCCTGGGCATGCTCGTCGAGCCCCGGCTCATGCTCTCCTGGACCTTCCCCCTGGCGATCATCTCCGCACTCCTGCTTTTTGTGCTCCGCCAGACCGGCTACCACTGGATCTTCTCGCGCGTCCTCGGCACCGATACCGGTGCCCACGTCGTCGCCGCTCCCATGCTCACCATCGGCGCCGTCGCCATCGAAGTGCTCGCGACCTCGGGTGCTGATCAACGCACCATCGTCTGGGTGCTCGCCTCCAGCCTGGCCCTCACCCTCGCCGCCTCGTTCACCCGCATCGGCCACGGCGCCACCCTCGCCGAGAGCGAGACGCCCACGGCCGCCCCCCAGGCCTGGGTGCGCCTCGATGCCGCCGATCAGGCACAGAAAACCACGCCGCCCCCGCCCCACCTCGCCGGCGACGCGTGAGCGCGGCCCTCCTTTTCGCCATGGACCACCCGATTCTCTGGATACTCTCCATCGTCCTCATCGCCGTGATTCTCACGCTCGAAGTCCACTGGCTCCTGGTCCGTGCCGACTACCGCGACTACAAAGCCTGCGGCGGCACCCGCGGCCTCTGGGCGTTTCACCGCGCCCGCGGCCGCCTGAAAAACGCCTTCCGCCGCCAGCAGATCGCCGTCCACGAGCACCGCGCCCCCGACACCCCGCCCCCCTCCCTCGGCCGCCACGTGTACGAACAGGAAAATTCCGCCCGCCCACCCGCCTAGCCCTCGGAGCCGCCGAAAGCCGCGCGGCAGACGCCATCGCAGGCGTCCTCCAAAGCCTTACGCCCCAGGCCCATTATCCGTCGCATATCCGCGGAAATAAGGCGGAGCGCTGGGCTATTTGTGCTATCCTCTCTGGCCAAAAGCGGCCAAGCATGTACCACCCCACCGCCCCCCCGAATCGGCTGCACGGCCCTGGCGACTAGGCCATGCAACACGGCGTCCCAGGCACCGCAGGGGATTCCGTTGCAATCAGGGGCGCGTACTGCTCCGCACATCTCATCATCTCTTGAACACGAAACCGTACGAGACCTTGTCATGAGCTCATCCGAACCGCCCACCGGTGCCTCCGCGCGTATTTCGCCCATCGGTCATCTCCCGTCCCTCGGGCAATCGCATCCTCACGCACAAGCTCTGGCGACCATCATGGGCCACTCGCCCCAGGCCATGTGGATCGTCGCCGACGAGCACTTCGTCCACGCCAATCACGCTGCGGGCGTCCTGCTCGGGCATGGGCCGGCCTCGGGCAACCCTGTCCCCGTCCACCAGCATGTCGCGCCCGAGAGCCTCCCCGCATTGCGTCATCTCTGCCACGCCGCGGTCCAGACACACCCCTCCCCGCTGCAATCCATCGAGTGGATCACCTCCGACGGACAGCGCCGCTCCGTCGAGCTCGCAGCCATCCCCATCGGCCATCAGGATCGCCCGGCCACGCTGCTCATGGCCACGGATGTCGCCCCACGCCCCCTCAATCCAACCTGCCCCCAAGACGCCCTCAAAACCGCGCAGGACGCCATCTTCATACAAAAGGACCTCCACTTCGTTTACCTCAACGAAGCCGCCCTCCGACTCTTCGGGGCCACCTCCGCCGACCAGCTCCTCGGCCGCCCCATCATGGAGCGCGTCCCCGCCGGACAACGCGCCATGACCGAGCGCCGGCTGCCCATGTCAATGCTCCTGAGCGTCTGCATCGGCAGCGCACTCCTGATGGCCAGCCTCTCCGACGACATCACCCTACACGACCACCAACGGGGCAAAATCGTCGAGCGCCTCGAATCGGCCTACCACGCACTCCAAAACCAGGAGCACCAGCTCCGCACGCTCTTCGACCACCTGCCCGACCCCATCGTGGTCATCGACGAATCCACCCTCTACTACGCCAACGAAGCCGCCCACCGGCTCCACTCCATCCTCTTTCCCAGCCAGCCCCAGGCGTCCCGCTGGCTCGCCATCCTGCCGGCTCACCGGCTTCTCTCCGACGAGCGCACGCTCCGCGCCGAAGACGGCCTCGACCACATCATCGAAGTCCGCTCCGCTCCCTTCGTCTGGTCTGGCCACTCCGGTCGCCTCTGCACCCTGCGCGACCTCACCGGCCAGCGCAAAACCGAGAGCGCCCTCCACGCCAGCGAGACACGCTTCGAGCGCATTTTCCAACTCTGCCCCGACGCCATCATCATCGTCTCCCACGACGAGCAACGCATCGTCGAGCTCAACGACAGCTGCGAACGCCTCCTCGGCCTGCGCCGTGAGGAAACCCTCGGCCGCCTCATCACCGAAATCGGCCTCTGGCCCGACCTCACCCGCCGCGCAAGCCTCCTCGACGAGGTCGCCATCCACGGCGAAGTCCGCGGCCGCGAGGAGCAGCTCCGCCACCGCAACGGCGAGCGCCTCACCGTCGAGGTCTCCTCCCGCAACATGACATGGAACGGCTCCCGTTACCTCGTCTCGATCCTCGCCAACATCACCGAGCGCAAACGTGCCGAAGTCGCCCTGCGCGCCAGCGAGGAGCGCCACCGCCTCCTCCTGGAAAACCTCCACGACCTCGTCTTCGAAGTCGATGCCCATGGCGTCTGCCGCTACGCGAGCCCCAACCACGAACTGCTCCTCGGCTTCGCCCCCGACCACCTCGTCGACAAGGCCATGATTGACATGATCCACCCCGAGGATCGCCCCGCCTTCCTCCTCCACCAAAGCCAGGCCAGCGAGGCCCCGATGCGCATCCGCGTCATCAACTCCGCCAACCAATGGCGCCTCCTCGAGTGCTCCTACTGCAACCTCCGCACGCCCGAGGGCTCGCACCGCAGCATCGTCAACGCACGCGACGTCACCGACCACGTCCACGAGCAGGAGGAGCGCCTCAAACTCGAGCGCCAGCTCCGCCAGGCTCAGAAGCTCGAAGCTATCGGCACCCTCGCCGGCGGCATCGCCCACGATTTCAACAACGTCCTCTGCGTCATCCTTGGCAACGCCGAGCTCGCCAACCTCGACCTCCCCCCCGGCCACCCGCTCGCCTCCTACGTCCAGAACATCATTTCATCGAGCCACCGCGCCCGCGATCTCGTCGCCCAGATTCTCACCTTCAGCC
>Ga0116158_10006013_pt1 | contig 10175 bp, 3 predicted proteins | sample AD_UKC052_MetaG_FD_89883 | JGI IMG/M metagenome (GOLD analysis project Ga0116158, IMG submission 89883) | Active sludge microbial communities of municipal wastewater-treating anaerobic digesters from USA - AD_UKC052_MetaG | ecosystem: Engineered > Bioreactor > Anaerobic > Digestate | place: USA... | reverse complement strand
GACTGCCATGCACACCATTTTATCCTGTACCAGCCTGTTTCTCACGTTGTTTGCTGCCTCTGTTTTGCAAAGCGAAGCCCAGACCGGAAAACCGGCCAAACCAAATAAAACCAATACAATGACAACAGCAAATCCACTGCTGGAAGACTGGAAAGGGCCATATGGAGGCGTTCCGGCCTTCGATAAAATCCGGGTCGCTGATTTCAAACCGGCTTTGGAAAAAGCGATGGCGATGAAGCAGGCCGAAATCGATGCCATCACCATGACGAAAGCTCCGGCCAATTTTGAAAACACCATCGAAGCTTTGGAACGTTGTGGTAAAACACTGAATCAGGTGAAGACCTTATATGACATCTGGAGCAGCAGCCTCAACAATCCGGAATTTGAAAAAGTGGAAAGCGAAATGGAGCCGAAACTGGCCGCTCTCAATGATAAAATCTCTCAAAATGAAGCCCTTTTCAAGCGGGTGGAAGCGGTGTACAATTCGCCCGAAATGAAAAAACTGAATGCCGAACAGCAACGTCTGGTCTGGCGCCGGTACATGAATTTCGTTTTGGAAGGAGCCAAAATGCCGGCAGCTTCCAAAACCAGAGTTTCAGCGATTAATCAGGAACTGGCCGGACTGTTCACCAAATTCAACCAGAATCTGCTGGGCGATGAAGGCGAGTTGTATCTGGAAATTCAGAATGTGCAGGATCTGGAAGGATTACCAAAAAGTCTGGTGGATGCCGCAAAAGCATCGGCCGTTGCCAGAAATAAACCCGGTTCATGGGTAATTGACAATACACGTTCCTCCATCGATCCGTTTCTCACGTACTCAAATAACCGGTCGCTGAGGGAGAAAGCCTGGCGGATGTTCATCAACCGGGGCGACAACGGCGATGCCCGTGACAACAATGCAATCATCACCCCCATCCTTCAACTGCGAGCCGAAAGAGCGAAACTGTTGGGCTATCCTACTCACGCTCACTGGCGGCTGGCCAACACCATGGCCAAAACTCCAGAGAAAGCGATGGAACTGATGGAATCGGTCTGGACTCCGGCCGTTCAACTTGTGAAAACAGAAGTAGCCGACATGCAGGACATTGCCAATAAAGAAAATGCCGGTATCAAAATCGAGGCATGGGATTACCGCTACTACGCCGAAAAAGTACGGAAAGCAAAATACGATCTGGATCAGAACGAAGTGAAGCAGTACCTTCAGATGGAAAAACTGCGGGACGGAATGTTTTGGGTGGCCGGCGAAATGTTTGGTCTCGCTTTCACACAGGTAACCGATGTGCCAGTTTTCCACCCAGATGTACGGGTTTGGAAGGTAACAAAAAAATCAGACGGCTCACTGGTGGGACTCTGGTATTTCGATCCATATGCAAGACAAGGCAAACGCTCAGGTGCATGGATGAATTCGCACCGCGATCAGCACCGGATGGGTGGTAAAAATGTACCGACCATCGTTTCGAACAACTCCAATTTCATCAAAGGCAATCCGGGCGAACCCGTCCTTATTTCCTGGGATGATGCCGAAACATTGTTTCATGAATTTGGTCATGCATTGCACGGACTGTGCTCGAACGTAACCTATCCGACGCTGTCCGGAACCAATGTGGCCCAGGATTATGTGGAGTTTCCATCTCAGGTGTTGGAACGCTGGCTGGGCACAAACGAGGTGCTGAAAACCTATGCCTTGCACTATAAAACAGGGCAGCCCATTCCGCAGATTCTGGTCGACAAAATCAACAATGCATCGAAATTCAATCAGGGATTCCAAACGGTAGAAGCCACTGCCAGTGCGCTGGTGGACATGAAACTGCACCTTGCCGGCGACAAAAAAATCGATGCCGATGCGTTCGAGAAAGAGACCCTTGCAGCATTGGGAATGCCGTCTGAAATTGTGATGCGCCACCGGACTCCGCAGTTTGGACACATCTTTTCCAGCGATGGATACTCGGCTGGATATTACAGCTATCTCTGGTCAGATGTGATCAGTGCCGATGCCTGGGAAGCGTTCACCGAATCACCGGGTGGTGCCTACGACAAAGGAGTGGCCAAGCGTTTTTACGACCATGTTTTCAGTGTCGGAAATACAGTGGATCCGGCTGAATCGTACGTGAAATTCAGAGGCCGTGAACCGAAAACCGATGCCCTGATGCGGAGCAAAGGTTTGGGGAAATAACCCTATACAAACTCTTCGAAAACAAAAAAGCCCCGTCCTTTCAACAGACGGGGCTTTTTTATGGAACTTGATTTCCTGAATCAACGGTTCATTTTGTCCTTCAATGCATCCGCGGTATGTCCGGCTCCGATGGTGATCATTTGCTCTGGCGTTCCTTCGAATACGATGTTACCACCGCCTTCGCCTCCTTCCGGACCCAGATCGATGATCCAGTCAGCACACTTGATCACTTCCACATTATGCTCAATTAACACCACCGAATTACCTCTGTCCACCAACCGGTTAATGGCACCGAGAAGTTGTCCAATGTCGTGAAAATGAAGTCCGGTTGTCGGTTCATCAAAAATGAAGAACATACTCTGGGTTTCGTTTTTGCTCAGTCCCAGATAATACGCAAGCTTCACCCGTTGTGCTTCCCCACCGGAAAGCGTATTGCTGCTTTGTCCGAGCTGCACATATCCCAGACCCACATCCTGCAGAACTTTGATTTTCTCTGCAATCTTTGGTTTTTCGACAAAAAATTCCACCGCTTCGTTTACCGTCATCGACAAAATATCGGCGATGGTTCTGCCTTTGTATTCGACTTCGAGAATCTCCTGCATGAAACGTTTTCCGTGGCAGGATTCACACACCAACGTAATGTCGGCCATGAACTGCATTTCGATCCGTGTAACACCCTCACCCTGACACATCTCGCAACGTCCTCCCTCCACATTGAAGCTGAAGTGGGTTGGTTTGTAACCCCGTTGAACGGATATTGCCTGTTCTGCCATGAGGTTCCAGATCAGATCATAGGCTTTGATGTAGGAAATCGGATTGGAGCGGGAACTCTTTCCGATCGGGTTCTGATCCACATATTCCACCTGCAGAATTTTCTGGTACGAACCTTCCAGCCGAAGATACTTTCCACTCTCATCTGTAGTGATGCCCAACATCTTGCCCAGAGCTGGATACAGAACTTTATTGATCAGGGTCGATTTTCCGGAACCACTCACGCCAGTAACCACCGTGAGAATGTGCATCGGAATTTTGACCTCTACATTCTTCAGATTGTTTTCTGTGGCACCGATGATCCTGATGAAATCACGCCACTGCCTCCTTTGCGACGGTACCGGAATTTCTTCCAGGCCGTTGAGAAAACGGAAAGTATGCGAACGGGACGCAAATGGGCTGGAAGCCAGTTCCGAGGAATCAGCCATCACTTCCACTTTACCCTGAAACACCAACTCTCCCCCACCGGCACCGGCATCCGGACCAATGTCGATGAGCTGGTCAGCCGCCAGCATCACTTCTTCTTCGTGCTCCACAACAATCACGGTATTACCCAGGTTGCGGAGCGTTTTCAACACGTTTACAAGTCTTTTGGTATCGCGGGGATGGAGTCCAATACTGGGTTCATCCAGAATATACATCGAGCCCACCAATGCCGACCCGAGGGAAGTCGCCAGTTTGATTCGCTGATACTCCCCGCCGGAAAGTGTCGAAGTCAACCGGTTGATCGTCAGATAACCCAGACCCACTTCCATCATATATTGAAGCCGGTTCCGGATTTCTTTGAGAATCTGCCGGGTGACGTCCTTGTCGTAATCATTGAGATCGAGTGCCATGAACCAGGCATGTAGATCCTGAATCGGCAGCAGCACTAAATCGATGATCGATTTGCCACCCACTTTCACATAGCCCGCGTCTTTCCGAAGACGGCTTCCTTTGCAATCGGGGCAGGTAGTTTTTCCACGGTACCGGCTCAATTGAACACGGTACTGAATTTTATACGAGTTCGACTCCAGGTATTTGAAATAGGTATCGAGTCCGGCAAACTGACTATTGCCTGTCCACAGCAAACGACGTTCGTCTTCCGACAGCTGGTAGTACGGACGGTGAATCGGGAAATCGAACATGATCCCGTTTCGCAACAAGGGTTGCAGCCATTCTTTCCGCAGGTTTTCGGAATTCCAGGGTGAAATGGCCCCTTCAAAAACAGACAGATTCGGATCCGGAAAAACCAGATTCGGATCAATGCCCAATACGTTACCAAAACCATCACAGGTTTTACAGGCACCGTATGAATTATTGAAACTGAACAGATTGATCGAAGGCTCCTCAAAACTGATACCGTCTGACTCAAAGCGGTCAGAGAATATTTTTTTGTTCCCGTCGTGCCAGATCTGCAGATAGCCTTCGCCTTCAAAAAATGCTGTCTGAACAGAGTCGGCAAGACGGAATGTTTCTTCTTCGGTGTGGTTGATCACAGCCCTGTCGATCAGGATGTAAACATCTTCAGTGGTTTTCTCCACCTTCTTTTTACCCTTTCCTTCTTCCGGTAGCGTGGCCAGAAATTCTTCCGTGAAGGTCACTTCTTCTCCGACCACCAAACGGGGATATCCTTTGGAAAGGAGAATCTGAACCTCAGTTCTCAGCGTTCGGTCAGCTCTGATTTTGAGCGGACAAAGAATCATGGCTTTGCAACCAGCAGCCAGGGCATTGAGATAATTAACCACATCGCTCACGGTTTCCCTCTTCACTTCCAGACCTGTCGTAGGGGAAATGGTTTTCCCGATCCGGGCAAAAAACAGTTTGAGGTAATCGTAGATTTCGGTGCTCGTTCCAACTGTCGAGCGAGGGTTTTTGTTGCTTACCTTTTGCTCAATGGCAATGGCGGGCGACACACCGCGGATGTATTCCACATCGGGTTTCTCCATGCGGCCTACAAACTGCCGGGCATAACTGGAAAGAGTTTCTACATACATTCGCTGGCCTTCAGCAAAAAGAGTATCAAAGGCCAGGGATGATTTTCCTGAACCGGAAAGACCGGTGATCACCACCAGTTTGTTGCGGGGCAGGGCAACCGACAAACCTTTGAGATTGTGCGCCTTCGCTCCTTTTATGATGATAAACTCCTTTGGATTCAGTTCATCCAGAGGAGCCGGAAGCAAGGTTTCAACAATTCGGCGTGCCATGTTTTATTGGTTTGAAAATACGAAACACGTGCCAGGAAAGAGACCCGGCACGTGTTTCTGGTTCTTTAAGGGGAAAACCGGTTGGGATTTCCTTTGTTTAGAAAGACTAGATTCTCTCCAGTTCAGAGAAGAAAAATGAACCTTCAATGGCTGCATTTTCATCTGAATCAGAACCATGGACCGCATTGGCTTCGATGCTTTTGGCAAAGATTTTACGAATGGTACCGTCTGCCGCATTGGCTGGATTGGTTGCTCCGATAAGGGTACGGAAATCAGCCACGGCATTGTCTTTTTCAAGAATTGCGGCGATGATCGGACCCTGACTCATGTACGCACACAGGTCAGCATAAAAAGGGCGCTCGCTGTGAACAGCGTAAAATTTACCGGCAGTTTCAGAGGTAAGTTTGGTGACTTTGGCGGCGATCAGTTTAAAGCCAGCTTTTTCAATCATTGCGAGGATAGCGCCGGAATTTCCATCTGCAAATGCATCCGGTTTGATCATCGTGAAGGTGCGATTTGTTGCCATTTCTTTGTAATTCAGAAAGTTAAAATTTGTTGAATTCTGTTTGAGGCCGCAAAAATCGGGATAATTCCCCGCAAGGACAAATGCCGTACAGAAATAAATTGGATTACCAGTGCGGGTTTAAACTGGCCATGGAATCCTAACTTCAATGTCTTCCTCAAAAGTAATGCACTTCAGATGTTGAATAAACCGAATGGGCTATTATGTTTTGATGAAGCCTTAAACAGCCCGGGCTATGGCCTGCCTCTGAAAGAAAAGAAAAATTAAAGTGAATGGCACCAGGTGCATCAAAATCAGGATCAACGACATTCCAAACGGAATGGTTGGACCATAGAGAAAAGGATTGGTAATCAACACGATAAAACCTACACCCAACGAAATCTGAAATGCCTCCCATGCCCAACGGCGGGAAATCTTTCCTAAAGCAAGCAACCAGATTCCGGCAAGGATTCCGCTACAGATTGAGAAAAAGATTACTTCCAGGGAATTCAGTGGTTCGCCAAGAATCAACACCTGAGGAGATATGAGGCCGGTCAGAGTACCAGCAACAAAAATAGTCGTGTTGATAATAGCAGAAGTAAAGCCAGCCAGAGGAGTCGCTCTGACAATCAGATTGTGGTTTCGGATTCTATATTTGTTTCTGGACATAAGACCGGTTGCGGCCAGACCGCGGTTAACTTTTCATAATTAGACAAGTTCGCCAGAGAGAGTATGGCGTAACACGACCGTGTTCGGAATCCAATTCAAAAAGTTTCACCACACCTGATTTTTTATTTGAAAAATTTTCAAATAACTCAACAACAATCTCTTAATCAACGAGTTGAATTCGAAAAAATATTCTAATAATTAGTGCAGCAATTCCCGAGGATTGCTCTCATGATTCGACTTGTTCCCCGCCTGCATGAGATTTACCATCGGTCTTTCGTATCAATAAACGCCCACCCCGGTGCAAAACCAAGACCCAGGAGCGTTGGGATCTAAAAAACCAGAAGGCAGGATTTTCAAAAAATCAGTAAATCTCAGGCGCCAAACAGACCATTACTGGACCCACAGTTTTCTGATCCACTTCTTCGAGTTACTGCAAACTTCCATATGGAAAAGACCTTTCAACCCGGATGGCAGGACCATATTTAATGACCCCAACTCATCCACCGAATTCAATCGCGTTTCAAAAACTTTGCGACCAAGAGCATCTGATATACGGATAACATGAACCCCGGACTGTCCGGACTTCACAATAATTAAACCGGATGAAGGATTTGGATAGATCTCAATATCTGAAATTCCCAGCTCTGAATTCGAAACTCGGGTGCAAATCTGTTCATTGACCTGCACAGAATCTCTGAAAATGCAGTTGTTAATCGTCGTAACCTGCACCCAATATGTACCTTGATCATAAACCGTTATGGATGAATTCGTGTTGCCATTTACCCACTGATATCCTGCATATCCAGCACCTGCATCAAGTAGAAGGCTGTCGTCCTCACAAATGGTCGTATCGTTTCGTAGGGCCAAAGTTTTGATTTCACGTTTTATTTCAATTGTATCGGTAGAAACACAGGGACCGCTGGTCACTTTCCAAACCAACACACTCGGAACAAGGCCAATTCCTGTTACCGGCGAGTTCGCATTTCCGGAAGAAACAACCACAGCAGGCCCCGAAACCACAGACCACACGCCAAAACCCGGAGAAGGGGAAGAACCAGCAAGATTTGTGCCTCCTGAACACACAATTTTATCAGCTCCGGCAGAAGCAACCACAGGATTTGTAAGGATCACTGTATATTCCTCTATTTCACCCGATTGGTATGGTCCGGCAAAACAAGGATCCGGATTGGGAGTGGAAGTTCCGGCATCATACACCATAACCCGAACCCGGATGTTTCCAACTGCAGGGGCTGAAACCGGAATCAAAATCTGATCTGAAAGAGTTCCTGAACCAGTATTGGGCGGAATGATGAGTTCATTCTGATCAGAAAAGTCGCCATCGTTGTTAAGGTCCATCCAGAGAACCCGTGTCAACGAGGCAGAGGCTGGTTCATGTGTAATGGTGACCGGATATGAAACTCCCTTGCAAAGATCAACGGAAGTGGTCGTGAACGCTTCGTAGGATCCATTTCTCCATAGAGGTGTACTACTTTTACTCAGCGTATGGAGGGTGAAATTGGAAATATAGTTTCCTGCAGAAGCGGCAATCGGTTGGGTAAATACTGTGGCGCAACGAACCGCAATTGACATAACTGTGGTTGATGCTGGAATACAATTGGAAGCAGAAACCTGGGCTTTCACCAAAACATTCTGCGTTCCGGAAATTGCCAAAGTAAACGTATCCGGCAATATTGGATCAGCAACACCCAGATTGGAATAACTGGCGCCGTTGTTGTACGACACCTGCCATTGCACATTGGCACCCTGGGTTTGTCCGTTTATGTTTAGAATTAATCTTCCATTGTTAACAATGGAAGATGTAGAAGTGGTGGGTGTCCCTGCCTGGGTAGAACAGGGAGCCGTTCCATTCTTCACGCAAACGGTAAAGTCGCCAAAAGCAGACGCCTGGCCATGGCTGTACACCCGGAAATAATGGCTGTTGCCCACGGTCATGTTGGTGAGAATCAAAGTTTCTCCTCTTCCCGCTGTGCTATCATCCTTACATGCCCTTGGCGTATTGGTAATGCATCCCCCATTGAACACCTGTATCACCGGGTCAATTCCACCTTTTGGCCGGATGCTGATTTCCATGGTTGGAGACGTCACCGTAAATAAATACCAGACATCGTTGGCAACAGAAGAAGTTCGGCCGCCGCAACTGGTGGGTGCGTTGCTTTGTGATGCACCATAAAGTGTGGAGTTCACAGGCGAGCACACATTGGTCCCATTCTGAAGGACAAAAGCATTGTTGCAGTTGTTGTTGGAAGGGGCTGAAGCCTGGGTAACACACAATGAAAAGCCACCGGTACCAGCGCCGGTACCAGCGTGATAAATGCGGACATAATAATCCAGCACCAGATTGGGTACCACCAAAACAGTATCTTCCTGAACACCGGCTCCGGTGCGGTTGATGCAGGCCATTGGAGTGAGACCGGCGCAGGAACCGGAATAAATCTGCATTGCCCCGTCAAAACCAGGCTCGCAGGTTAACCGAAAAACCAATGTCGACGCTCCAGCCGGATCAAATTTGTACCACACATCATCGTCCGGAATTCCCTTACACGAAGCCAGACCAGTGCTTGGTGTTGCGCTTTGGGTACTTCCAACCTCAGGTGAACAACCGGCACCAACACTGATAAGTTTGGCTGAGGCACAGGCATCATATAGGACCGATGGATCGGCTTTCTTTAAACAGATATTGAAACTTCCTGCAGCGCCATTAAAACCATACACTCTTATGTAGACCGTACTGTTATTTAACCCTAAGGTATGAACTTTTTCAACTGCCTGAGGATCTATACCATCGGAGCAGCGTTCAGAATAAATCTGGTTACAGAATCCATAACTGTCAAAAACTTCAACTACCGGGTTAAAATCTCCGATCGGAGAAACAATGACCGTATCGTAATGTGTTTGGAATTCATATTTAAACCAGACATCGGCAGCGCCCGAAGACAAGCCATTTGGCTGACAGTTTATGGGTTCTTTGGATTGAGTGGCACCCGTGTTGCTGAATACCTGATTGATGCAACTGGATGATAAAGTGAGTCCGATCGCATCACAACTTTCATCATTAACCACGGGCGTTGAGGGGGGTGGCGTTTTTGCACATATGGTAAAAGTACCCGATGTTGTACCAAACGCATAGACCCGAACATAGTAGGTGGTCCCGGGCACCAGATCGCCTGTTGTTACCCTTTCCCAGGAAGAAACCCCTCCTCTGTCTGAACAGGAAATCGTGTTGAGATTGGAACAGGTGCCTGAATACATTTCAACCACGGGATTGATAAATCCATTGCTCTTTACCACCACCGAATCGTATGCATTCTGGGCTACAAATTTATACCAGACGTCGTTGGCGGAAGTACTGGTATTTCCATTGCATGAAATGGCGGGGGTAGATTCCGTGGCACCATTTGTTGTCCCCGGAACCGCCGCATTTACCGTACTTAAAGGAAGTACCTGGGCATTAATGCATTCATTGTTGGGAGGAGCCAGCAGACTGGACGATTTTCCACAAATGGTAAATGAACCATCGGCTCCATCCTTACCATATACACGCAGGAAATAGGCTTGCCCAGGAACGAGATTTCCGGGTGAAATCTTCTCCAGATTGTCTGCTGATGGTGTGTAGGAACATCGGACATTGGTAAGGGCACCACAAGTTCCGGAATAGATTTGCAGAACAGGATCAAAGCCACCTAAGCCCTGAACAATAAAGGAATCGGTTGGGGTATTTGCTGTAAACGAATAATAAACATCCTTGGCGGCTGTTGAACTGAAGCCACCGCAAAAGGCAGGTGGCAAATTTTGCGTAGCATATGCAGTATGCCCGGTTATTTGCTGGCAGTCTGTATTAAGAGAAAGGGTCTGG
>Ga0116158_10006011_pt1 | contig 10177 bp, 10 predicted proteins | sample AD_UKC052_MetaG_FD_89883 | JGI IMG/M metagenome (GOLD analysis project Ga0116158, IMG submission 89883) | Active sludge microbial communities of municipal wastewater-treating anaerobic digesters from USA - AD_UKC052_MetaG | ecosystem: Engineered > Bioreactor > Anaerobic > Digestate | place: USA... | reverse complement strand
CTGCTCGAACTCGGGCGGCTACTGGGGCGCCGAGCTGAAGATGGCCGGCTGGGACATGGTCATCTTCGAAGGGGCGTCGGCCAAGCCGGTGTACCTGTCGATCGAGGACGACAAGGCCGAACTGAAGGATGCCGCCCACCTGTGGGGCAAGTCGGTCTGGGAGACCGAAGGCATCATCAAGAAGGGTCACCAGGATCCGCTGGTGCGCGTGTCCTCGATCGGCCTGGCCGGTGAGAACAAGGTGCTGTTCGCCGCTGTGGTGAACGACCTGCACCGCGCCGCTGGCCGCTCCGGCGTCGGCGCCGTGATGGGCAGCAAGAACCTCAAGGCGATTGCCGTGCGCGGCACCAAGGGCGTGGGCAACATCGCCAACCCCAAGGAGTTCATGAAGGTCACCTTCGAGAAGAAGAAGATCCTGCAGGACAACGCCGTCACGGGCGCTGGCCTGCCGACCTACGGCACCCAGGTGCTGATGAGCGTCATCAACGAGATGGGCGCGCTGCCGACCCGCAACCACCAGGACGTGGCCTTCGAAGGCGCCAAGGACATCGGTGCGGAAGCCATGGCCACGCCGCGTGCGACCGACGGCAAGAAGCCGCTGGTGACGAACCAGGCGTGTTTTGGCTGCACCATCGCCTGCGGCCGGATCCAGAAGATCGACCAGAACCACTTCACCGTGGACAACAAGCCGCAGTACTGGGGCGCCTCGGGCGGTCTGGAATACGAAGCGGCCTGGGCACTGGGCGCGGCGAACGGCGTCAAGGACCTGGACGCGCTGCAGTACGCCAACGTGCTGTGCAACGAACAGGGCATGGACCCGATCACCTTCGGCGCCACCATCGGCGCGGTGATGGAGCTGTACCAGATGGGTGTACTGACGCAGGAGCAGCTCGGCATCGATGCCAAGTTCGGCTCGGCCCAGGCGCTGGCGCACTTCGCTGAAATCACCGCACGCGGCGAAGGCTTCGGCATCGAGATCGGCCAGGGCAGCAAGCGGCTGTGTACCAAGTACGGCCACCCCGAGCTGTCGATGAGCGTCAAGGGCCAGGAATTCCCGGCCTACGACTCGCGTGGCATCCAGGGCATGGGCCTGACCTACGCGACGTCGAACCGCGGCGCCTGCCACCTGCGCAGCTACACCGTGGCCTCGGAGGTGCTGGGCATCCCGGTCAAGACCGACCCGCTGACCGCCGAAGGCAAGCCCGAACTCGTGATGGCCTTCCAGGACGCCACCGCGGCCTTCGACTCGGCCGGCATCTGCATCTTCACCAGCTTCGCCTGGGGCCTGGCCGACGTGCAGCCGCAAGTCGCGGCGGCTTGTGGCGAGGAGTTCACGCTGGAGAACCTGTCGCTGATCGGCGAGCGGATCTGGAACATGGAGCGCGACTTCAACAACCGCGCCGGCTTCACCAGCAAGGACGACACGCTGCCCAAGCGCCTGCTGGAAGAGCCCGCCAAGACCGGCCCCGCCAAGGGCTTGGTCAACAAGCTGCCCGAGATGCTGCCCAAGTACTACGACATCCGTGGCTGGGACGGCGACGGCCAGCTCAAGGCCGCGACTCGCGAGCGCCTGGGTCTGTGACCGGCTTGTGCTGAACTGAGCTGAACGACAAGGCGGTCTGAGACCGCCTTGTTTTTTTGAAGAGACCGAACATGAAACATGTGATCCTGGGCGCCGGCCCGGCCGGCATCATCGCCGCAGAAACCATCCGCAAGCACGCGCCGAACGACGAGATCGTGGTCATCGGCGACGAGCCCGAGGCGCCGTATTCGCGCATGGCGATTCCCTACCTGCTCATCGGCAAGATCGGTGAAGAAGGCACGCACCTGCGCCACGGCATCGATCACTACGCGAAGCTGAACATCACGCTGCGCCGCGCGCGCGCCAAGCACGTCGATGTCCAGGGCCGCGCCGTCGACCTGGATGACGGCACCACGGTGGTGTTCGACCGCCTGCTGATCGCCACCGGCTCGTCGCCCGCCTCGCCGCCGATCCCCGGCATCCGCGGCCCCGGTGTCCACACCTGCTGGACGCTGGAGGACGCCCGCGCCATCGCCAAGCTGGCCCAGCCCGGCGCCAAGGTGCTGCAGATGGGCGCCGGCTTCATCGGCTGCATCATCATGGAGGCGCTGGCGATGCGCGGCGTCGAGCTGACCGTGGTCGAGATGGGCGACCGGATGGTGCCGCGCATGATGGGCCCGACCGCCGGGACGATGATCAAGGACTGGTGCGAGGCCAAGAACGTCAAGGTCCACACCGGCGCCCGCGTCGAGGCGATCGAGCGGCCCGAGCCGGGCATCCTCGACAAGCTGGCGGACATGGCCGGCCTGAAGCCGAAGCACAAGACCGCGCCGATGTCGGTGAAGCTGTCCACCGGCGAGCGCCTGGAAGCCGACCTGGTCATCAGCGCCACCGGCGTGCGGCCCAACATCGGCTTCCTGGAGAACTCGGGGATCATCTGTCTGGTCGGTGTGCTGACCGACGAGCACCTGCAGACCAACGTGCCGGGCATCTACGCAGCGGGCGACTGTGCGGAGGCCTTCGACAAGGTCAGCGGCACCACCATCGTCAGCGCCATCCAGCCCAACGCCGCCGAGCAGGCGCGGGTGGCCGCCCTGAACATGGTCGGTCAGAAAGCCGAGCTGAAGGGCGTCACGCAGATCAACGTACTCGATACGCTGGGCCTGATCTCGGCGTCGTTCGGCAAGTGGGACGGGGTGCCGGGTGGGCAGCACGTCGAGCTGACCGATCTGGCCGCCGGGCGCCACCTGAGCCTGCAGTTCGCGGGGGATCAGTTGGTCGGCTGCAACTCGATCGGCTGGACCGAGCACGTCGGCGTGATGCGCGGGCTGGTGGAGGGCGAGGTCCGCCTGGGCGAGTGGAAGGACAAGCTGATGCAGGATCCGACGCTGCTGATGGAAGCCTACATCGCGTGCGCGCAGGGACAGCACCAGTTCGTCGCCGGCAAGTGGTGAGGTCCGGGCCGTGCAGATCACGTTCAAGCTCTACGCCTCGCTGACCGACTACCTGCCGGCCGATCGGCGCACCAGCAACTGGATGACGCTGGAGATCGAGCCCGACTCGACCATCGCCACCATCATCGCGCCGTTCAACCTGCCGATGAACCTGGTGCACCTGGTACTGATCAATGGCGTCTACGTCTACCCGGCCGAGCGGGCCACGCGCACACTGGTCGAGGGCGACGTGCTGGCGATCTGGCCGCCGATCGCGGGTGGCTAAGGTCCGGCGGTGATCGGGCACTACGCGGCGCAGTTCGAGCGCGAGCAGGGTTGCACCGAGGCCGAGTGGCTGGCGTGGTGGCCTGGGGCCGTGCGTGAACACCCGTTCACGCTGGCGCCCGGACACGCGGTGGTCCGCATCGGTGACGGGCGGCTCGACGTGCGCTGGCAGGTGCTCCCACCGCGCCAGATCGCGCTGGTCCGCCTGCCGCGCATGGCGGTCGCCTTCCGCTTCGACGACGCGGTGGACGATGCGGCGCGGCAGCGCTTCATGCGCTACTTCGACCTCTACATGCAGCGCGGCGGCGGCTGAAGCGGCACGCCCGCGTGCGGTATCGTCGCGGGCATGAAAACCCGCGGCATCCACCTGCAATACACCTTCGGCGAACCCGACCAGCGCGGCGCCGACCTGCGCAACCCCTTGTTCGACCTGCTCAATGCCGTGCGCGAATGCGGCTCGATCCAGCACGCCGCCAAGGCGCTGGGGGCCTCCTACCGCCACGTCTGGGGCGCGCTCAAGCAGTGGGAGGAGACGCTCGGCGAGCCGCTGGTGACGTGGACCCAGGGGCAGCCCTCGCGCCTGACGCCGTTCGCCGACCGGCTGCTGTGGGCCGAAACCCGCGCCCGCACCCGGCTGACGCCGCACATCGAGGCGCTGCGGGTCGAGCTGGAGCGGGTGCTGACCGAGGCCTTCGACGGCTCGCAGCAGGTGCTGACCGTCTACGCCAGCCACGACGTGGCGCTGCCGCGGCTGCGCGAGCTGGCGAGCGCGGACGAGCGGCTGCACATCGACCTGCGCTTTGCCGGGAGCGTCGACGCGCTGCGGGCGCTGGCCGAGGGGCGCTGTCTGGTGGCCGGCTTCCACGTGCCGCGCATCCAGACCGCCGCGCCGCTGTTCTCGCAGGCACTCAAGCCGCTGCTCAAGCCGGGGCTGCACAAGCTCATCGGCTGTACGCGGCGCATGCAGGGGTTGATGGTCGCTCCGGGCAATCCGCTCGGGCTGCGCACGTTGCAGGACCTGGCGAGCCGGCCGGTGCGCTTCGTCAACCGGCAGGAGGGCTCGGCCACGCGGCTGCTGGCCGACCACCTGCTGCAGCAGGCGGGGGTGGAGGCCGCGGCGATCGCGAGCTTTTTCGACCCGCCGGAGGACAGCCACCTCGCCGTGGCCGCGGCGATCGCCAGCGGGCTGGGCGACGTGGGGCTGGGCATCGAGGCGGCGGCGCAGGCGTTCGGGCTGTCGTTCGTGCCGATCGTGTCGGAGGACTATTTCCTGGTCTGCCTGAAGGACACGCTGGAGCACCCGGCCGTGCTGCGGCTGCGGCAGGTGCTGCAGGGGCGGCGCTGGCAGGAGGCGCTGCAGGCCCTGCCGGGCTACGAGGGCGCGGAGGAGATCGGCGAGGTGCTGTCGCTGACGCGGGCGCTGCCGTGGTGGACGCTCAAGGGGGCCAAGTCGTCGGGCGTGTCGATGTCGCGCAAGCAGCCCGAGTCCTCGTCGGCCAGCCAGGTGAGCTGATCCGGGTGCTGGCGCAGCAGGTCGCGGGCGCCGTGGTCGCCGTCGAGCGCCTGCAGCGACGCCAGCCACCGCGGCGCGAAGCCGACCGGGTGCCCCGCCTGCCCGCGGTGCCGGGGCCGCACGATCGACGCACCGGCCCGCAAGGCGTCACCGACCGCGGCGAACGTGGCCGGTGCGATGTCGGGCATGTCCCCCAGCGCGACCAGCACGGCGTGATCCACCGGCCAATGCGCGACGCCATCGGCCAGACTCGCGCCCATGCCGCGAGCCGCCCGCGCGCTCACCACCACTTCGGCGCCGTGCGAGCGCAGCAACGCGGCCAGCTCGTCGCGCCCCTCGCGTACCACGGCGATGACCGGTCCGCCGCCCAGCCGCTGCAGTGCCGCCTGCAAGCGCCGGAGCGATTCGAGCACGACGAGTGTTCCGTCTGGCAGTGACGCCGTGAGCTTGTCGTCGCCGCCAGCGGCGCGGAAACGTTCGCCGCGGCCAGCGGCCAGCAGCAGGCCGGAGATCATGGCTGCGGTGCTGGCGCCGTCAGCGCACACGCTGAGCCCACGCTCGCTACCGCCGATCCCACCTTCTTCTGCTGCAACGCTACCCCATTGCGTACCGCGACGACCTCGGCGATCACCGACACCGCGATCTCCGCGGGCGTGCGGCTGCCGAGGTCGAGCCCGATCGGCCCGTGCAGCCGGTCGATCTCCGCTGCCGACAGGTCGAACAGCGCCAGCCGCTCCTTGCGCTTGGCCGTGTTGCCGCGCGAGCCGAGTGCGCCGATGTAGAAGGCTGGTGACTTCAGCGCCTCCAGCAGCACCAGGTCGTCGAGCTTCGGATCGTGCGTGACGGCGATCACCGCGCTGTGCGGGTCGAGCTGCAGCTCGGTCACGAGGTCGTCGGGCATCGCAGTGCTGAAGGTCGTGCCGGCCACGTCCCAGCTCAGGTGGTATTCCTCGCGCGGGTCGCAGACGATCACCTCGAAATCGAGCATCAGCGCCATCTGCGCCACCGCGCGCGACAACTGCCCCGCGCCGATGATCAGCATCCGCCAGCGCGGCCCGAACAGCGCCCGCAAGGTGCGCCCGTCAAACGTGAACGCCTCGCCCCGCGCCGCCGGCCCGATCGTCACCGCGGCGGTGTCGAGGTCGAGTACGCGGGCCACCAGTTCGTGCCGCGCCGTGCGGGCCAGCACCTCGTCGATCCAGGCGGTGTCGCCCAGCGGCTCCTGCACCAGCCGCAGCGTGCCGCCACACGGCAGGCCGAAGCGAGCGGCTTCCTCCTTCGTCACGCCGTAGGTCATCAGCGCGGGGTGGGTGACGCGCTCCTGGCGGCGCACGCGGTCGATCAGGTCGTCCTCGACGCAGCCGCCCGACACCGAGCCGACCACCTGCGCGTTGTCGCAGACCGCCAGCAGCGCGCCCGGTGGCCGAGGCGCCGAGCCCCAGGTCTCGATCACCGTCACCAGCCAGACGGCGTGGCCCTGGGCGCGCCAGTCTCGTGCCTGTTCAAGCACTTGCAGGTCAAGGCTGTCCATGTCGGGTCTCCTGGTGGCTGAGCTGTTTGTAGGCCGTTGGGCTCAGCCGCGTTTCCACGGCAGCCAGGACTTCTTCGTCCCGGAGGCTTCACTGTCACTGTTCTCGGTTTCCGCCGCGGCGTCGCCTTCGGCGGGGGCCTGCGCGGCCTTGAACCGCGCCTCGAATGCCTGGAAGAACTCGTCGGCGATCTTGCCCGCCGCCGCGTCGACCAGCCGCGAGCCGATCTGCGCGATCTTGCCACCAACCTGCGCGCGGGCGACGTAGGTCAGCAGCGTGTGCCCGTCGGTTTCCGCCACGGCCAGCAACACGTCGGCCGAACCTTTGCCGTGGCCGGCGACGCCCCCTTGGCCTTCGAAGTGGATGGTGTAGCTCGTCGGCGGGTTCACGTCGGTGAGCTTCATGCTGCCCTTGAAGCGGGCGCTCACTGGGCCGATCTTGACGGCCATCTGCGCCTGGAAGGCATCGTCGGCGGTGCGCTCCAGCGTGTCGCAGCCGACGACGCAGTGCTTGAGCACCTCCGGATCGTTCAGCGCGGCCCAGGTGGCGTCGATCGGGGCGGGGATCAGGCGTTCGCCTTTGAGTTCCATGTCGAGGTTCCTTGAAGGCCTTGAAGGGGAGGACTGCGCAGTGCCCGGCCCAGGTCGGCGAGGCTGGTGAGGTTGTGGATGGGCAGCAGGCGGTCGACGTGCGGCAGAAGCGCCCGCACCCCTGCGGCCTTCGGCTCGAAACCATCGAAGCGCAAGAGCGGATTCAGCCAGACGACTTCGTGCGCGAGCCGGTGCAGCCGGGCGGCGGCCTCGGCAAGCCGGCCGCCGTCGTCGCGGTCCAGTCCGTCGGTGACGAGCAGCACCGCGGCGTTGCCACCGAGCACGCGCCGCGCCCAATGGCGGTTGAAGTCGTCGAGGCAGGCGCCGATGCGGGTGCCGCCTTGCCAGTCCTCGACCTGCGCGCCGGCCTGGGCCAGGGCGACATCCGGGTCGCGGTGCGCCAGACAGCGCGTGATGTTCGACAGCCGGGTGCCGAAGGTGAAGGTGTGGACGCGCAGATGGCGGCGCGTCAGGCCGTGGACGTAGTGCAGGAACAGCCGCGCATAGCGGTCCATCGAGCCCGACACGTCCAGCAGCACCACCAGCGGCGGCAGCACCCGCTTCGGCCGGGTGTAGCGTGGCACCAGCGTCTGCGGCTGGCGGGCCATCTGCCGCAGCGTGGCGGAGAGGTCGACGGTGCCGGACGCCGCCCGCGCGTGGCGGCGCTGGCGCACGGGTTGCACCGGCAGCGGCGCCTGCTCCGCCAGGCGCTTGGCTGCTTCGAACTCGGCGGTGGTCATGGTCTCGAAGTCGGCGCGCTGCAGCCGCTCGCGCTCGGAGAAGGTGAAGGTGGTCTCGAAGGTGATCTCGTCCGGCGCAGCCTTCTGTTCCTCGCGGGCCTGGGCGGCTTCGCGCTGGGCGGCCAGGGCTTCGGCGAGGCGGTTGCTGCGCGGCGGGCGGTGTTTGTCGCCGCGGCCTGTGACCTTGGGCAGCAGCAGGTACAGCAACTGCTCCAGCAACTTCGGATCGCGCCAGAAGACGGCGAACGCGGCGTCGAACAGAACCTGCTGCTCGTGCCGCGCCAGCATCACTGCCGACAGCGCCGCATGCACATCGTCGCGCCGCGTCAGTCCGACCAGCTCGACCGCCTCGATGGCCGCCAGCACCCGGTCAGGCCCGACCGGCAGCCCAGCGCGGCGCAGCACGCGGGCGAAGTGGACGATGTTCTCGGCGATCACGGCCCGGCGGCTCCGGCGGGTTCCAGCAGGCCCTTGGCGCGCAGCTCGTCCAGCAGCCGCGCCGTGTCACCGCCTTGCAGCTTCGCGATGTCGTCCTGGTGTTTCAGCAAGACGCCGAGCGTGTCCTGCACCATCTCCGGATCCAGCCGGATCGCGTTCAGTGCCACCAGCGCGTTGACCCAATCGATCGTCTCGGCCACGCCGGGCAGCTTGAACAGGTCGAGCGTGCGCATGCGCTGCACGAACTCGACCACCTGCCGGGACAGTCGCTCCGACGCGCCGGGGGCCTTGCGGCGCACGATGTCGAGTTCGCGCGCCACGTCGGGGAACTCGACCCAGTGGTAGAGGCAGCGGCGCTTGAGCGCGTCGTGGACCTCGCGGGTGCGGTTGCTGGTGATCAGCACGATCGGCGGCGCCTCGGCGCGGATGACGCCGAGTTCCGGGACCGTGATCTGGTTCTCGGCCAGCACTTCGAGCAGGAAGGCGTCAAACGGCTCGTCGGCGCGGTCCAGCTCGTCGATCAGCAGCACGGGCGTCTGCGGCCGGGTCAGCGCCTGCAGCAAGGGCCGCTCGATCAGCATCTCGCGCGAGTAGAGGTGCCGCGCCAGCCGGTCGTGGTCGACCTCGTGCGCGGCTTCGGCGAGGCGGATCTCGATCATCTGCCGCGCGACGTTCCACTCGTAGGCCGTCTGCGCCACCTCCAGCCCCTCGTAGCACTGCAGCCGCAGCAGCTCGGCCCCCAGCGCACCGGCCAGCGCCTGCGCCAGCGCCGTCTTGCCGACCCCCGGCTCGCCTTCGAGCAGCAGCGGCCGGCGCAGCTTCAGCCCGAGGAACAGCGCGGTGGCGAGCCGCCGGTCGCAGACATAGTCCTGACCGGCGAGCCGCTCGATCACCGCATCGACCGAGTCCGGCAACGTCATGACAACGCCAGCACGTCAACGGGCCAGCGCGGCGGCCACCGCACGCGACGCCATCACGCTGATCATCGCCGCGCGGTAGGTGGCCGAGCCGTGCAGGTCGCCGTTGAGGTCGGCGGCCGAGACCTGAACCGCCTTGGCCGCTTCGGGCGTGAAGCTGGCGTTCAGCGCGGCCTCGATCGCCGCTTCGCGGTAGGCGGTCGCTTTCGCCCCCGTCACGCCGACACGCACGCCCGCCGCCGAGCGGCTCACGCACACGCCGATCAGGGCGAAGCGCGAGGCCGGCTGCTTGTACTTGATGTACGCCGCCACTTCGGGGATCGGAAACTGCACGCTGACGATCAGCTCGCCGGGTTGCAGTGCCGTCTCGTACAGGCCGAGGAAGAAGTCGTCTGCAGCGATCGAGCGGCGGTCGGTGTGGACCGTGGCGCCCAGGCCGAGGATGCCGGCCGGGTAGCAGGCGGCCGGGTCGGCGTGCGCCAGCGAGCCGCCGATGGTGCCGCGGTTGCGCACCATCGGGTCGCCGATGCCGCCGGCCAGCTCGGCCAGCGCAGGGATGGCCTGCTGCACGGCGGCGGAGCGGGCGACGGTGGCGTGTGTGGTCATCGCGCCGACGGTGACGCTGCCAGCGTCGACCGTGATGCCTTTCAGGTCGGCCACGCCGCCGAGGTCGACAAGCCGCTCGGCCGAGGCCAGCCGCAGCTTCATCGCCTGCACGAGGCTCTGCCCGCCGGCCAGGTAGCGGCTGTCGCCCTGGAAGGCCGCCGCCGCGTCGGCGCGGTCGGTGGGGTGCTGGTAGTCAAAGGTGTACATGAGGAAGTCTCCTGTGCAATGCGGTGCTAGGCGTCTTGCCGTGGTCAGGCCACGCCGTTGGCGGCGCGCCAGACCCGTTCGGCCGTGGCCGGCATGGCGATGTCGCGCACGCCGAGCGCGTCGGTCAGCGCATTGATGAAGGCCGGTGGCGAACCGATCGCGCCCGCTTCGCCGCAGCCCTTGACGCCCAGCGGGTTGTGCGTGCAGGGCGTGACGGTGTGGTCGACCGTGAAGTTCGGCAGGTCGTCGGCGCGCGGCATCGCGTAGTCCTGGTACGAGCCGGTGAGCAACTGGCCGGACTCCTCGTCGTAGACGCAGGCTTCGAGCATCGCCTGGCCCAGCCCCTGCGCGATGCCGCCATGGACTTGGCCGGAGACGATCATCGGGTTGACGATGT
>Ga0116158_10006009_pt1 | contig 10179 bp, 9 predicted proteins | sample AD_UKC052_MetaG_FD_89883 | JGI IMG/M metagenome (GOLD analysis project Ga0116158, IMG submission 89883) | Active sludge microbial communities of municipal wastewater-treating anaerobic digesters from USA - AD_UKC052_MetaG | ecosystem: Engineered > Bioreactor > Anaerobic > Digestate | place: USA... | reverse complement strand
GGACGCGCTTCATGAACGACCGGATTGCTGGCTGTGAAGTCTCCGTCACCGACCGTCGCACCGTGATCGAAACATTGTCCGAGTTGGCGCGGCGCGCCCGTGCGGCCAAAGGGCCAGTCGAATCGAGCGTGGCGACCAAACTGCCAGTAGTTGAAGCGCGGCCAAGCGCTTCGCGCAACGACAAGCCCACGCGTAATCTCGCCGTGCCGCAACCTACCGACGACGTGCCGACCAGTCGGCGCGCCACGAGTGACCACGCCCGTGGATCGTTACCAGACATTCCCGTCGTAATCGACGACGATTTGTCCAAACCCATCGTCGATGTCGAAGTGCAAGCGATGTTGCGTTCACAAAAAGTTACGGCGCGCCCACCGTCGCCATTGCCGCTGCCGTCGCCGCCAACGACAGCGTCGCTCCGAGCTGAAAAAGTTACCCCGGAAGAAACCGTGACCGTGGCCGACGATCACCGCAAGGAACGCGCTGAGTCGGTGGCTGCGACCGGTGCATTTTTTGCGCTCGAAGGTATCGAGCCACCACCGACAACGATCAGCGCGAGGTTTTTGCGTGGCGGTCGCTGGTTGCCGGCACGAGTTGGCGCTTTGAGTTTACGCAATGGGTTGTTCCTCAGTGGCGCCACGCCTCGCCTCGACGATCAAGTACACGTGGCACTCGCTTTTGGCGACAACGCGGCTTTGGTACGCGGCAAAGTTGCGCGCTTAGCCACCGCGGAAAAAGACAAAGGCGCAGCCGGCTTTGCCGTGAACTTCGAGCTCGACCCTGGCTCGCAACAACAATTGGTGGCGTTATTGACCGCGGCACGCAGCGCCAAGGTCACGATCAAACCACCACCGCCGCGGGTTGGCCGCCGATTTCCAGTGGAGTGGCCCGTTTGTTTTGGCACCACGCGCGGCGCCGTGCGCGGTGACGCCCTCGACGTTTCGGGGTGCGGCATGTTTGTCGCGCCGACGCGGGCATTGGACGTGGGCAGCAACCTGAGCTTCTCGGTTGTGCTCGACGACGGCGGCGCGCCCGTAGTCGGCCGCGTCCGTGTTGTGCGGCATGTGAACGAAGTCGAGGCTCGGCGATCGTCATTCGCTGCGGGCTACGGGGTTGCGATCGACGATCTTGCAAGTGGCGATGCACAACGCTGGGCCGCTTTTTTGACTCGGGTCGAAAAACGCAGCGATCGGCGCATTCTCGTCGGTGCAAGCCCACAGCGGTTAGCCGAACTGAGCGCGGGCTTGGGCGCTGCGGGCTATGCCGTCACCGGCGGCTCGGATGCTGGCGCGTTTGTGCACTTGGCCGAATCGGATCGCCGTCCCGTCGACGCTGCGGTTATTGATCCTGATTGGGCCGGCGGCGGGCCAAGTGGCGCATGGCTTGAAGCCTTGTTGGGCGCACGCAATGTGCCTTGTGTGAGCACGCATGGCGACGCGCGGCGCGCGCGCGCGGTGGTCGATCGCTTGCTGCAGGTCTAGCCAGCTAAATTGCGTGGCATCCACTGCATGCACTTGCTAGGTTGGCGGCATGGTGCGAGCCCGTTTCACGTTGATCATCGCAATCGCCGGTGCAGCAGCCACGGCGTGCAGCGCCAGCAACCACAGAAAGCCTGCCGTGACCGAATCTTCAAGCCAACAACAACGGCGCGCCGATCTCACACAATCGTTGAACCTCGGCAACCGCGACCAGCCTCCGCTTTCGCTCGCCGAAATGGAAGCCGCGCTTGCGAAAAATCCAGGGCCAACCTACGGCATCGGCGGCCATGTGCTACGGCTGGCACAGCCGGAACAAGGCGTGCCGTTGCTACGCCGGTTGCTGCAACACAACAATGAACTCATGGCTATTGAAGCGGCGGCAGCCCTCGCCGTGCTCGGGCAGCGCGACGGCGTCGAACGCTTGCGCAACGTAAAAACCGCCACCAGCTCACATATCGAGTTTTGGTACGCCTCCGAAGCACTCACGTTGTTAGGCGAACCGGTGCCAGAAGCGATTCGCAGCAAATTGCCAATGCACATGCAGGCGCAGACCGACCAACCTGTATTGCAGTAACGCTTGCGCTTGCGAAGCGGCCTGCTAGTTTGCCACCGGTGCAGCAACGCATTGGTTTACTTGGCGACATTCACGCCGAAGACGAGCGGGTGGCCACCGCGCTTGCCTTGTTTGCAGCGCAGCGTTGTGACCAGGTGCTATTCGTCGGCGATATCGTCGACGGTCAAGGCGACGTTGAACGTTGTGTGACACTGCTGCGCGGCGCGAACGCCATCGGCGTGCGTGGCAACCATGAGCGGTGGCTGATCAGCGATACGATGCGCACGTTGCGGCACGCGCATCATCGTAGCGACCTTGCGGCCAGCAACGTTGCGTTTTTTGAAGCGTTGCCAGCCACGCGCACGATTGCAACGCCGCGCGGTGCCATGCTGTTGTGTCACGGCGTCGCCGACGACGATATGCAGCGCCTGCGGGCTGACGATGACGGCTATGCGCTGCATTGCAACACCGCGTTGGGGCAGGTGCTGCAAGCGGGAGAACATGCGCTGCTGCTTGGTGGCCATACCCACGAACGCACCGTGCGTCGCTTCACAGCCCGCGAAGTGTTGGGCAGCGGCGAGGGCTCGTTGCTGTATTTGAACCCCGGCACCCTCGCCCGCCTCGACACGCCGTGTTGTGCGATTCTCGATTTTTCCGACGACGCTATCCAGTTTTACGAACTCGAAGACGCCATGCATGCGGCGCGCAGCGAACGAGTGCCACTGCCGTAAACCGCCTCGACTCGTTACATAGCGCTTTGCGCAGCCTGCCGAATCCGCGCCAGCGTACCTGCCGGCCATGCTGGGTGATGCGCAGCGAGCCACGGTTCGACCAAGTTGGTATCGTGCACCATCGGCGCGACGGCAGCACGCACATCGCACAGCCACACAGCGCGCGCGTCACGGGTTTGCTGCAAGGCATCGGCGAGCTCGGCGGTCTGCCCTAACACGGCGTGCGTCAGCAACCAGTACGCTGCAAGCCCTGGATCGCTCGCAAGCGTTTCGCGCTCAAGCGCATACGCTGCCAGCGGCGCCGCATCACGTGCTGTGGGAACTATCTCGCGTGGGGAATCGCTGGCGTAGGCGGCGCTGCTCATAATCTGCGCGAGCCAAATGCTCCGCCTGTAACGCGTGGCCATGGCACCCCACGATTTGCGCGGTGGCCGTTGCTCAACAACGTCGCCGCCTTGCGCGAGCCACGTCGCAATGCTTGGTGCAAGCACAAAGAAGTCCTGCGGTTCGGGATCCACCGGTGCTACATCGTTGAACAAATACGAAGCAACTTCACCGGTGCCCCAGCTCGCCACCAGGCACACACCGGAATCAGGGTCTTCAGCCAGCAGCGCAGCGCTCATGAACGCCGAAACAACATGCGATGGCGCTTCAGCAAACAATAGCGACGGCGCGCGCACATCGTGCACACCCCAATAGATATCGTCACCGGAAAGCTTGAGCACGGAAGCCACTTGCTTGCGAAATTTGCTAACACGCGCAAGCGTCACGTATTCGATGAGCTCGGCGGATGCAGCGATGCCTTGCGCGTCAAGCGCGACAAACTCGGTTTGCGGCTTCGGCACACCGGTCGTGCACGGTGCAAACTGCGGCGATTTGCACATGCGCGCCACGATGGCAGCGATGCTCATCGCTTACTCCTCGCCGTAGCCAGACAGTTTCAGTTTATTCTTGGCATTTTTGGCAAGCTTGGAACGCGGCCGTTCGTCGACGATGCCTTGCAACAGTTCGGCACCGAGGTCTTCATTGTTGGAGTCTTTCGATTCCAGCAAGCGAAAGCCCAACGCATACAGCGCTTCGTCGGTAACGTCTTTTTCTTTGGCGAGTTTCTTCGCGATTGGATAGCCCTTGTTGGCAAGCAACGAGAACTGGCCCAACACTGGATCGTCGGCGTGCGCACCACGAATGATGCCTTCGCCAGACGCTTCGAGAAACAGCAACGCCAAGAAGAACCGCGAATCGTCGTCGATCGCAGCGTCGAGATCCGCCCGGCTGCGCATCAACGGCTTGAGGCTGCCAAACGCTTCAACCACTTTGCCGGCTTTGCGCAATCGACGCGCCCGTTCGAACAACAGCTCCACGTGATGGCTTGGCGAAACATCGGCAATCAGCTCGCCGAACACGCGTTCGAGCAACACCACGTCGGCAGTGGCTTTGCCTTTGGCCGACAACTCCATATAGCCACGCAACGCTGTTACCAGTTCTTCGATCGCATGGTTGGAAAGGTTGCCGCGATGCGCACGAATCGACGCTGCGTAGCGCCGTGCAACGTTTTCGTCTTTGCATGCGACCAGCGCGCGCACCAACGGCAAGGCACTTTCGGGAACCTTGGCCAAGCCCCGTGCAGCTGCATCGCGCGCGGTAGCATCAACACCACCAAGCGCATCGATCAACGCTTTGACTGCCGACGCGCCACCACCAGCAGGCATGCGTTCCATCGCCAACTTCTGCGCTGCCACGTTGCTGGACTTGGCAAGCGCCGCAAACGGCTTCGCCAACTTGTCGGGAATGCGAGCGCCACGCAGCGTATCCACCGCCGATTGTGCCACCATCGCGTCGTCGCCATCGGCGTACTCGATCAGCGTTTCGATCACAGCTTCGGTGCCTTTGGCTTCGCTTTGCGCCACGATGCGGCGCAGCCCAGCGATCGCTGCCAGCCGAATCGGGCGTGGCCGCTCAGGCGCTGCATGCGCAAGCAAGAACGAAATCGTCGACGATTTCGCTAAGTAGCCAATCAAGCGCAAATACGCAGCCAAGCTGGCTAAATGCTCGGCGACATCCGGGTCGCGCAGCGGATCGCCGCCAGTTGAAATCGGAGGTGCAGCAGCACCGGTAGCAACCGCCGCTTTTTTCGACTTGGCCCGCGCTGCCGCGGCTTTGCTGGTTTCTTTGAGCGCCGCTTCGGTGGCTTTGCTCGCTTTGACGTACGCCTTTTGCAATTCTTTGGACGTTTCGCTCGCTCGCGCCATGGTCGCTTTTTCAACCAGCGCTTCGAGTTTGTCGGCGCCTTCGTCGAGCTGCGCGCGGATGAGTTGCAGCGCTTGTTCGCCGAACTCGCGATCGGCCAACTGATCAAGCACAGCATCGACAGCTGCCGTCGTGCCACGGCGCAGCAACAACTGCGCAACGACGCGCCGCACGGCAACGTTGCCATGGGCAATTTCTTTGCGCAGCGACGCTTCGGCCGAGGCGCCTTGTTCGCCAAGCACATGTGCCGCGCGCTCCGCTAACGGTTGATCGTGGCTATGTAGCAGCGGCACCAACTTCGGTGCGATGCCGGTGGCGCCCATAGCCGCCAAGCCATCGAGCGCAGTGCGGGCCACGCCCACGTCTTTGTCGCCGAGCCGATCGGTCAACGCGGCTTCCACCGCTTTGTCGCCTTTGCCCACCGCAACTAAAACAGTGGCAGCAGCGAGACGCAATTCAACGCGTTCATGCTCAAGCAGCTCAATGACGGCAGCGGCTAACGACTTGGCCATGGGACCCTCCGTGGCCAAACATACCGGACGGTCGTCGTGTTTAGGCGAAATCGCGGCGCGAAAACAGCAGCGCCGCGAGGGCCATCAAACCCACGATCCACAAAAAGCCGTGGCCAGCCGAGGTCGCCACATAGCCCCACGAGACAAAGTCGCCATGCACGCTAACCGGGTCACCGTCGACGTTGCGGCCCGACACCGAATACAAATGTAGGTCGGGTACGATTTCTAACGTCACCTTGGTAACCAAGCGAATCCATGACGACTTTGCGGTCTCGGTTGCGGCTGCGATATCAGGCGTCAACCGGCCGATGACAAACATGGCCAACGCGAAAATGCCCGACAAAAACGGGCTGGAGAACGATGAGAAAAAGATGGCGCTGGCTGCAACCGTAAGCACTTCGCACCACGACAACACCACCGCTTTAAGCAACGCCGACGTCACGCCGCCACCCTGATAGGTGACCATCGCGGCCATTGCAGCACCAAACAAGCCAACCAACACGGTGAGCACCAACGCCATGCCGACATATTTACCGACGACGAATTCCCATCGTTGGATCGGTTTGGACACGATCGCGTGCACGGTGCGCCGCTGCACTTCGCCATACAACAAGAACACACCGAGGAAGATCGCCGTCAACGAGCCGAAGATCGAAATGCCAGCCAAACCAACATCACGCGAGACCCGCTGCTCTTCGTAGATCGACATTTCGCCGAGCACCAAAGCCAACACGTTCGACATCAGCACCAAGATGACCACGCCGTACAACACGCGAATCCGCGCGGCTTCACGAAACGTATTGAGCGCGATGGCCCAGACCCGGCCGATGCTGCCGAGCGGCCCGCCGCCAAGCGCAGCGGACGGACTGATGCCGGCTGATGATTTGCTTGCTGAGTTGCTCATACGCGACCTTCCATCGCTGCTGCCGACGAATCGGCTGAGCCGATGTGCCGCAAAAATAGATCTTCTAACGATTCGTGGCGCGGACTCACCGACACCACTTTGGCGCCGTCGGCGTGGGCCGCGGCCAACCACGCATCTACATCAGCGTCGGCTGGCAGCACCACATGGAGTTCATCGGCAACTCGCCGCGATTTGCCTGGCCCACGCGCGACTAGTGCCGCCACTTTGTCATCGGCGAGGCCAGCCACGCGCATCGTGATATCGACGGAGATCGTGGTGGTTGCCACCAACTCCGACGGTGTGCCTTCGGTTTGAATCTGGCCACGTGCCACAATCGCAACACGGTCAGCCACCGACTCGACGTCGGTCAAAATGTGCGACGAGAAAAACACGGTTTTGCCTTGGTCGCGCAATTCGGTGATCAGATCGCGCACTTCTTTGCGGCCAATCGGGTCGAGGCCGCTCATCGGCTCGTCGAGCACCACCAAGTCAGGGTCGTTCATCAACGCTTGCGCAAGGCCCGCGCGTTGCATCATGCCTTTGGAAAACTTCTTGAGGTTCTGGTTGCGCGCACGCCCCAAGCCTACCCGGTCGATCAAAAAGTCCGCGCGTTTTTTGCGCGTCGCACGGTCGATGCCAAACAGGCGCCCGGCAAGATCGAGCAGCTCCGGCACGGTGAGATAATCGTAAAAATACGGTTGCTCCGGCAAAAAGCCAACCCGCATGCGCGCTGCACGGCTGGGCAACACGTGGCCCAAGATCTGTGCCGTGCCACCAGTCGGCTTGATCAAGCTCATCAGCGTGCGAATCGTGGTGGTTTTGCCGGCGCCGTTGGGCCCCAGAAAACCGAAAATCTCGCCGCGTGCCACCCGGAACGACACCCCTCGCAGCGCTTCGACTTTGCGGCGGCGGAACGGCGTGCGATACGTCTTGGTCAGGTCGGTTACCACGATCGCGGCGTCTTGATCAGATACGCGCGATGCCCGTTGGGACGGCGATGCTGGGGCTGCTGGTGCTGCGTCAGTCACGGCCGCAGAGCATAGCGCAGGAATTCGAACTAGTGCACATTGTGGCAATGGTAACGATCTGGCCACGACAAAACTTTGTAACCGGCGGCGGCCCTGGCGCCTATGCGCTGGTAGCCCTGTCGAGCGAAAAACTGGCCGACCCAATGCCGGTATCGCGCTCCCGCCATGGCATGCCGACGAGCGAAGGCGCAGGTGCGGTAGCGCTGGTTGTGCGCGACCGGGCCACCGACCCGACCTGGTTTGACGACAACATCGTCGCGCCGTTTGTGCCGCTGATCGAAAACGATCTCGACGCAGCAACCGCGGCGGCCGCGGCAAGGGCTCAGTTTGCCTACATTGTCACCAGCGACGTGCACGATCCCGAGGATCTTTCCCACGTGCAAGCTGGCTGGGCGCTCGCCAAATGCATTTGTGAACAAGGCGCGGCCGTCGTGATCGACGTGACCGCAGCGCGCGCCCACAACGGCACGGAGGTCGCAGGCCTGGCGCCGGATCGCAGCTTTGATGTAATGCACGAAGTAACCCTGTTTTTCGACGAGCGCGAAGATGAAGACGCAGGCGAATCGATGATTGCGTGGACAGCAGGCATGCAGAAATTTGGCCGGCCAAATTTGCTCATCACCGACATCGCACGCGATTACGCCGCCGTGGTGGCGACGGTGCTGCGCGACGCTGCGACAACACTTGCCGAAGGTGAACGGCTTGAAATCGGCGATACATTAACCATCGGCGACCGCACGTTCGTTGCGACGCCGCTGCCAGAAGGCCATGACTCACCGATTGACGGCGCAGCGGTGGCGTTGGCCGAAGTGCTCGGTGACGCCGAGGAGGCACCATGAAACCTGCACCAAAAAAGTGGGCACCACTCGCGCCTGAAGCGTGGGGCCCTGCCATCACCAAACGTGAAACCGCGCCTGCACCGAAGGTGGAAGTCTTGGCCGTCGCCAAAGCGCCGAACTACCCAGCCGGCCGCATGCTGATTTCTTCGCCGTTGGAAATTAACGCAGTGCTCGAACCCATCCCGGAAGGCCGCGTGCTGCCCATGGCCGACCTGCGGTTTTCGTTGGCGAAGAGCCACAAAGCCGATTACACCTGCCCGCTTACCACCGGCATCTTTTTGCGTATTTGCGCCGAAGCCACCGAGGAAGAACGGGCGATGGGCCGGCCCGGCGTACCGTATTGGCGCGTAGTGCGCGATGACGGCGACATGATCGACAAGTTCCCCGGTGGTGTCGAAGCACAAGCCAAAAAGCTGGAGCGCGACGGCGTCGAGATTTTCCGCTTGCGTGGCACGCCGAAGGTAAGCGACTTGGAACACTTTGGCTGGCGCGCGCCACCGCTTGGCAAAAAAGCCGGGAAGTAGCGCTGCCCAAAGGCCCCCTGCGACACCTCGCACGGGTGCGACACGCAGCGCGAAGCCCCATGTTCAGCGCTGGTTAGCGGCGCTTGATTGCGAGTTGAGCGCCGATCGCCGTAGATGGGACATGGCCCAATTTCGCAAACCTGGAAAGTTTCGCAGTAGTGGCAAGCATCGCATCAGCCATCGTGCGTTGGCGGCAGCAGCAACGCTGACCTTACATACCGTCGCCATCACCGTGCCGATGACGCTGACATTAGGCCGCACGCAGGTCGTGGGCGCACAAACAGCGACGACCGGTGCTATTCGCGGGATCGTGAAGGATGCCAAGACCGGGGAGCTGATGGTCGGCGTAACGGTGGTGGTCACCGGCAAAGCGTTGCGCGGCACGCATGCCTCCGTTACCGATGAGAATGGCGAGTATCTGATCGCCGACCTACCGCCTGGCAGGTATCAGCTTGAATACTTCTATGCCGAAGTGCACGTTATTGTGAAACAGCTGCTCGTTAAGGCAAACAGCACAACCGTAAACAACGCCAAGATCAATCCCAACACAAGTAGTGAAGTCATTCGCATCGAGGCCAAGGCCCCGATGATTGATGCGACCACCGCGACGCAGGGCACAACAATCAGCAAAGACATACTCGCCAACCTGCCCGTGCGGGGCCGCACCTTTGGCGCGGTTGCTAGCACGCGTGGTGACAGTGTCGGCGTTTCAATCTCAGGCAGCACCTCGGTCCAAAGCAGCTACGTCGTCGACGGTATCAATACCAGCGGCGCACCAGCGACCGCGGCGCCTGGCACGCCAGGCACGCTAGCCATGCCGCGCGACACCAGCAACGAACGCTACGACGCTCGTCGCGACAATCCGTTTTTCCGCGTCGCGGATGCACCCTTTTCAACATTTTCCACCGACGTCGACACCGCGTCGTACTCGAACTTTCGCCGCATGATGCGCGAAAAAACTGAGATTCCCGCCGGCGCCGTGCGTGTCGAAGAATGGCTGAACTATTTCCGCTACAGCGATGTCGACAATGCCAAGCCGGTAGCAGGCGAACCGATCGCGATTCAAACCGAAGTCAGCCAGAGCCCGTGGCACCCCGGGTTGCAATTGTTACGCGTTGCTTTGCGCGCACCCGAAATGCCGCAAGCCAACGTCGCACCACGCAACTTGGTGTTTCTGATCGACGTCTCGGGCTCGATGCAAGATCCTGACAAGCTGCCGCTGTTGCAGAAGGGCTTGGCGTTGCTGGTTGAAAATCTGCGGCCGATCGATCGCGTATCGATCGTTGTCTACGCCGGCAGCGAAGGCTTGGCGTTGCCGTCGACGCCAGGCAACCAACGCACCAAAATCAACGACGCGATCAATGCG
>Ga0116158_10006008_pt1 | contig 10179 bp, 10 predicted proteins | sample AD_UKC052_MetaG_FD_89883 | JGI IMG/M metagenome (GOLD analysis project Ga0116158, IMG submission 89883) | Active sludge microbial communities of municipal wastewater-treating anaerobic digesters from USA - AD_UKC052_MetaG | ecosystem: Engineered > Bioreactor > Anaerobic > Digestate | place: USA... | reverse complement strand
GGCGGCTGCATGGTGCACAACCCCGGCTACGACTTCAACGACCGCTGCCTGGGCACCGGCGCCAGCTACTGGGTGCGGCTGGCGCAGACGTTTCTGGCGTGAGGCTGCGCGCCGTCAGCGGCGGCGGCGCAACAGGCCCAGCACCGCCAGCCCGGCGGCCAGCAGCGCCGCGGCCGACGGCTCGGGAACGGCAGTGACCCAACCGTGGCCCTGGCCGCTGACCACGTCGGTCACCGTGGCGCCTGCGGGCACCAGCAACTCGATGCGCGCGCCGTCGGTGAAGTCCAGGCTGTCGCCCGCCGCGACGCCGGAGATGGTCGAGCTCAGCAACTGGATCTGCCCGGTGGATTCGATCGACGCGTAGAGCCCGAAGTACCAGGCGCAGACACCGTAGGTGGTGGAGCAGGTGGGCGCGACCAGCACGCCACCCAGGCTGAGGCGGTGGCCGGACAGGCTGGTGCCGAAGTCCTGCACCGACTCCAGCGTGGCGGCCGGCGCCCCGCCCGGGCCGGCAGCGACGTTCGACAACCGCAGCGTGCTGCGCAGGCCGACGCTGGCCTCGTTGGCCACGTCGACCAGGGTGCCGTCCAGCGTCAGCCGCAAGGTCACCGGCACCGTGGGCACCACGCCACCCGACCAGGGCATGACGACATCGAAGCCCAGCCCCAGTTCAGCACCCGCCCGGCCCACCGTGAAGGCACTGGTGACCGCACCGCCCGGCTCGACCACCGGCGTGAAGCTGGTGGCCACGGCCATGCCCAGGCGCCCGGCGCCGATGTCGGCCAGCCCATGTGCCGTGGCTGGCAACGGCAGCCCCGGCACCTGCGGCGCTGGTGCCACGCTCACACTGAGCGCCTGGTCCACCGCAGCACGGGTGCCACCGTAGGCATCGGCACTGTGCCCGAACACGCCCGCCGGCGCGGCAATCGGGCTCGACACGCCGTCCTGCCAGACCGTGCCGGTGAAGCTCGGGGCCGCGGTGGTGGCCAGGCCCGTGAGCCCCGTGGAGGTCTGCACGCCTGCGGTCGCGGCGGCGGCGCCGGTCCACGGGCCGGCACAGCACAGGGCCAGGGCCAGCCGCAGCGCGGCCGGGATGCAAGCGGGAGGAAGGTTGGGCATGGTCGGGCCTCGTTCGTCGGTGGACAGGCCCAAGCTAGCACGCTGTCCGTGCCTTGCCCATCCCGCCCGCGATGGAGGCCGGGCCGCGGCGGACAGGCCTCCGTGACCAGGCCTGCCTGCACAGGCCCTTGCAACCCGCCGCAGTGCCTTCATCTGGTTGGCATGGCCCACACACACTCCCCCGAGGCCGCTCCGTACACCGGGGCGTTCAGAACCGCCATCACCCTGGCTGAGTTGCTGCAGCGGGTGGAGGCGGCGCCAGACACCATCGGCGCCGGCCAGTACCGCGCGCTGGTGCAGCACCTGGACCTGCTGCTGGCCCAGTTGCCGGCAGGTGCCGGCCTGCAGCGCCTGCTCGACACCTTCCCTGCTGCGGCCATGGTCTACGAGAACCACCACTATGCGCACGCCGGCCTGTGCCGCGCGCCGCTGGAGCTGTCGCTCAACAGCGAGCTGGCCGCCCGCAACCTGATCGAGAAGGTGCAGGCCACGCGGGCCTGAGCCGCCCGGCCCGATGCCCGCCGCCGACCGGCAGCGCACGCTGCTGCACCAGGGCGGCGGCGCAGGCCGCTGGGGCAGCCTGGGCCTGTGGCCCGACAGCGGTGACACCGACTACGCCGGCGCCTGCCGCGCCCTGGCCACCACTGTGGGCCAGGCTGCCGGGCTGCAGCCCGGTGCCCGGGTGCTGAGCCTGGCCTGCGGCGCCGGGGACGAACTGCTGCTGTGGGCCGGCCACTTCGGCGCCGCCACCGTGGTGGGTGTGGAGATCGACCCGGCCGTCGCCGCGCTGGCGCAAGCCGCCGCCGCCGGCCAGCCGGCCATCCAGGTGCTGTGCCGTTCGGCCCTGGACTGGCATGGCCACCCCGCGCTGGCCGCTCCGTTCGACGCCATCGTCTGCGTCGACGCGGCCTACCACCTGGCCCCGCGTGCAGCCCTGCTGGCCGGCGCCTGGCAGCGCCTGCGCCCGGGCGGTCGGCTGGCCTACTGTGACCTGACGCTGCGCACCGATGCATCGCCGCTGCTGCGCGCGGCGGCCCGCCTGTGCCGCGTGCCCATGGCCGACCTGCTGCCGCTGGCGGTGCAGGTGCAGCGCCTGCACAGGCAGGGCTTCACCGACGTGCAGGCGCAGGTGCTGGACGGCCCGGTGCTGGGCGGCTTTGCGCGCTTCGTGCAGCGCCAGGCGGCGGCGCAGCGGCTGCGGCCCTGGCAGGCCGGGTGGCGCGCCGTGGCCACCACCGCGGCGCTGATCCCGCCCTGCCGCGCGGCGGGCCTGGGCTATGCCCTGCTGTCGGCCACCCGGCCGGCCAGCGCCGCTGGCACCTGATCGGCCGGCGCGGGCCCGGGCAACACCGCGCCCAGCCGCGCCGCCACTTCAAAGGCCGAACGCACCGCGCTTTCCAGCAGCGGAATGCCGGCCTGCGCATAGCTGCCGCAGAACCACACCCGCCGGTCTGGCTCGGCCTGCAGTTGCTGCAGCCGCGCCAGTGCCTGCTGGCTGCGGGCATCGACCACCGGCCGCTCGAAGCGCGCCTCGCCCAGCACCCGCGCCGGGTCCACCGGCCGCAGCGGCGCCACGGTCTGGAACACATCGGCCGCGCCGCGCAGCACCGGCTGCACCGCATTCACCCAGATGCTGGACTCGGCGCCTTCGGCCGCCGGGTCGACCCACAGGTTGACCGGCGACCAGTCGCGCCGGCGCGCCGGCATCAACGTGGCGTCGGTGTGGGTCAGCACCTGCACCGGCGCATAGTGGAAGCCGGCCAACGCGGCGGTCTCGTCGGCGCTGGCGTCGGCCAGCAAGAGCAGCGCCTGGTTGGCCTGGGTGGCCAGCACCAGGTGGTCGAAGCGCTCGGTGCTGCCGTCGGCCAGCTGCACCTGCACGCCGCCCCCGGCGCGCTGCACCGCCGCGATCTGCGCGCCGCAGCGCACATCGGCCATGCCCAGCAGCAGCCGGCGCTGCACATCGTCGGCGCCGTGCAGCGCGCGGTGCACGCTCTGGCGCACCACGCCACGGGCCAGGTAGTCCACCACCACCTCGGCCGGAAACTGCGCCGCCTGCGCAAAGCTGCAGGTGCACACCGTGCTGATGGCCGGCAGCAGGAAGCCGTCGATGAAGGCGCGCGGATAGCCCTGCGCCGCCACCCACGCGCCGATGGTGGCGCCGGCCAGATCGCCGCGCTGCAACGCCGGCACCGCCTCGCGGTGGAAGCGCAGCAGGCCGGCCAGCACCTGGCGCGCCGGGGCGCCCAGCAGCAGGTCCTGCGGCGCCAGCACGCTGTGCGACTGCCCGCGCCAGCGCAGGTTGCGGTAGCGGAAGTACAGCGCCTGCGGCGACCGCCCCGGCACCAGCGGGCCATGGAAGCTGCTGGCGTAGCTGACCGGCTCGCTGGGCACGGCCAGGGCCTGGTACAGGCGGGTCAGCGTGGGGTAGTAGCCGGGGTAGAACACCCGCAGCGGCACGTCCACCCGCACCGCATTGCCGGCCGCGCCGCGCCCGGGCACCGGCACATTGGCGGCGGTGAAGCCGGGGCGGGCCTGGCGCTCGAACAGGGTCACCGCATGCTGGCGGCCCAGCAGCCAGGCTGCCGCCAGGCCGCCCAGGCCGGCACCGATCACGGCGACCTTCATGCGTGGGCGGGCCTGCAGGTTTGCATGCGCCATGATCGCAGACGCCGGCCGCCCGGCGCCCCTGGTGCCAGCCCGGAGCAGCCGCGGCCCGGACAATGCCGGATGCCTGCCTCTCCCTCGTCCGACCCCACGCCGGTGGGCGCCATCGTTGCGCTGTCACTGGCGGCCATGGCCAGCGGCATCTCGATGCGCATGACCGACCCGCTGCTGCCACGCCTGGCGGCGGAGTTCCAGATCAGCCTGGGCCAGGCCTCGTGGGTGATCACCGTCTTCGCCGTGGCCTACGGCCTGGCACAGGCGCTGTTCGGCCCGGCCGGCGACCGCTTCGGCAAGCTGCGCGTCATCACCTGGGCCTGCGTGGCATCGGCCGGCACCGCCCTGCTGTGCGCGCTGGCGCCGGGCCACCACAGCCTGCTGGCGGGCCGGCTGCTGGCCGGCATGGCGGCGGCGGCGGTGATCCCGCTGGCCATGGCCTGGATCGGCGACGCCGTGCCCTACGAGCGGCGCCAGCCGGTGCTGGCGCGGTTTCTCATCGGCCAGATCACCGGCTTCGCCACCGGCGTGTGGGCCGGCGGCTACACCGCCGAGCACCTGCCCTGGCGCACGCCGTTCCTCGGCGTGGCGGTGATGTTCCTGCTGGCCGCGGCGGTGCTGGTGCTGGCCCGCCGCCGCCTGCCCGCGCCGCTGCTGCAGGCGCCGGGGCAGCCGGGTGGGGCCTTCGCCACGATGGCGCGGCAGTTCCGCGCGGTGCTGGCCCTGCCCTGGGCGCGGGTGGTGCTGGTGGTGGTGTTCTGCGAAGGCGCGGTGGTCTACGGGCCGTTCGCCTTCATCGCCGCGCACCTGCACCAGCGCTTCGGCCTGCCGCTGTCCACCGTGGGCGCGCTGGTGATGGGCTTTGCCGGCGGCGGCCTGGTGTTTGCGCTGGGCGCCCGGGTGCTGGTGGCGCAGATGGGCGAGGTGTGGCTGGTGCGCGCCGGCTCCTGGCTGATGGCCGCCGCGCTGGCCACCATCGCCTTTGCCCCGGCCTGGGGCTGGGCCGTGCCGGCCTGCATGGTGATGGGCCTGGGCTTCTACATGCTGCACAACACGCTGCAGACCAACGCCACGCAGATGGCGCCCGAGCGGCGCGGCACCGCGGTGGCGGCATTCGCCTGCAGCTTCTTCCTGGGGCAGAGCGTGGGCGTGGGCCTGGCCGGCCTGGTGGTCGACCGCGCCGGCACCGGCTGGGTGATCGCCGCCGGCGCGGTGGGCCTGCTGGCGGTGGCGGCGGCCTTCAACCGGGCGCGGGCGCGGCGGCAGGGCGCCGGGGGCACGGTGGCCGCCTGATCGATGGGCGTGCGGCGCGGCGTGGACCGGCGCCGGTGGTCCGCCAGCGGCTGCCGCCGTGGCTCAGTCCGCCGGGGTCGGTGCGTGCACCGCCTCGCCGCCGTCCTCGTGCACCCCCAGTCCACGGCGCCGGTAGGCCCCCGGCGGGCTGCCGGTCCACTGCTTGAAGGCACGCTGGAAGGCGGCGCTGTCGGCAAACCCCAGTTCCTCGGCCAACGCCGCCAGCGGCACGGTGCTGGTGTTCAGCCGCACGATGGCCAGGTCGCGGCGCAGCGCGTCCTTCAGGGCCTGGTACGAGGTGCCGTCGGCCGCCAGGCGGCGCTGCAGGGTCGAGGCGGCCATGTGCAGCGCGGCTGCGGTGTGGCCCAGGTCGGGCCAGGCCGGCTGCGCCTGCTGCAGGTGCAGGCGCACGCGCTCGCTGGCCTGGTCCGCGCGCCGCGGCACGATGATGTGGGCGCGCGCATCGGCCAGGAACGCCCGCACGGCCGGCTTGTCCTGGCGCACCGGCTGCGGCAGGTGCCGGGCGTCGAACCAGAACGCCGACTGCGGCTGCCCGAAGCACAGCGCCGCCGGAAAGATCTTGCCGTAGCTGCCCGCATGCGCCGGCGCTGCGAAGGCGAAGTCGAAGCGCGCAGCCGGCAGGCGTCCGCCGGCCAGCCAGGCCAGCAGGCGCCAGAAGCTGCGCAGCAGCAACTCGTGCAGGAACACCTGCTGCCCGGCGGCCGGGTCGTGGAAGTGCAGGCGGACCCCGGCCAGCGGCCCGTCCTGCACCAGTTGCAGGTCGATCTCGGTCTGCAGCAGCCCGAAGGTGCGCGCAGCGCGCCGCAGCGCCAGCGCCAGGGTGTCCTCGGCGGCAGCCGACCGCACGATGAGCGCAAAACTGCCGCGCCGCAGCGGGCGCGGCAGGAAGCCGAGCAAGTCGTCGTCGAGCCGGTCGGTCAGCGACTGGAACAGGGCGACGTACTGATCCGCCGTCACACGCGCGCCGGGTTGCGTCAGCAGCACCGGGTCGATGGCGGCATCGGCCAGAAAGGCCTCGCCGCCGATCCCGCGCGACGCCACGCCGGACAACATGCCGTGCACGAAGGCGATGGGGACCGTGACGGGAGACGGAAGCATCGGGCGTGGGGGCGCTGCCAGTCGATGGGATGTGCCATGCGATCGATGCAATGCGTCATCGCACCTGTGGCCGCCGGTTTCTACCATGGCCACCAGCCCGCAGCGACGGGTGGCACCAGACCCGAGGAGACACCATGTACCTGACCCAGTCGCTGCACCGCGCGGTGCAGCAGCACCCGCAGCGCATCGCGTTGCGCTGCGGCAACCGCCAGCACACCTTTCTGACATTCGCCGACCGTGTGGCCCGGCTGGCCGGCGCCCTGCAGCAGCTGGGCATGCAGGACGGCGACCGCGTCGCGATGCTGGCGCTCAATTCCGACCGCTACCTCGAATACCAGATGGCCGTGCCCTGGGCCGGCGGCGTGATGAACCCCTGCAACATCCGCTGGTCGGCCGCCGAGATCCTGTATGCGCTGGACGACTCGGGCTCGACCATCCTGCTGGTCGACGAGACCTTCCGGCCGATGGTCGAGCAGTTCCGCGGCGACGCGCGCACGCTGCGCGAGGTCATCTACTGCGGCGACGGCGCCGTGCCCGCCGGCATGCACGGCTACGAGGCGCTGATCGCCGCCACCGCCCCGGTGCCCGATGCCCTGCGCCGCGGCGACGACCTGGCCGGCATCTTCTACACCGGCGGCACCACCGGCTTCCCCAAGGGGGTGATGCTGAGCCACACCAACATGGTCAGCTCCAGCCTGGCGCTGCATGCCGAGGGCATGGCCACGCCGGGCGGCACCTACCTGCATGCCGCGCCGATGTTCCACCTGGCCGACATGGCGATGTCGCTGATGCACTGCATCGAGGGCAACTCGCACAGCTTCATCTCCGCCTTCAACCCCGAGGCCGTGCTCGACATCATCGCCCGCGACCGCGTCAGCTGCGTGCTGCTGGTGCCCACGATGATCCAGATGCTGGTCGACCACCCGGCGATGCGGCAGCCGCGCGACCTGGGCTGCCTGAAGACCATCATCTACGGCGCCTCGCCGATCGCCGAGGCCGTGCTGGAGCGGGCGATGGCCGCGCTGCCCGGCGTGGGCTTCGTGCAGGCCTACGGCATGACCGAGCTGTCGCCGCTGGCCACCGTCAACCCGGCCTGGTTCCACACCGCCGAAGGCCGCCAGGCCGGCAAGCTGCGCGCCGCCGGCCGGGCCGGCTACTGCATCGAGCTGCGCATCGTCGACGCCGACGGCAACGAGGTGCCGCGTGGCACCGTGGGCGAGGTGGTGGTGCGCGGTCCCAACGTGATGCAGGGCTACTGGAACCAGCCCGAGCTGACGGCCGCAGCCGTGCGCGACGGCTGGATGCACACCGGCGACGGCGCCTGGATGGACGACGACGGCTTCATCTTCATCGCCGATCGCCTGAAGGACATGATCATCACCGGTGGCGAGAACGTCTACTCGGGCGAGGTGGAGAACGCCGTGGCCCAGCACCCGGCCGTGGCCGCCTGCGCGGTGATCGGCATCCCGAGCGACCAGTGGGGCGAGTCGGTGCATGCGGTGGTGGTGTGCAAGCCGGGGCAGACCGTGGCTGCCGCCGACCTGATCGCGCACTGCAAGACGCTGATCGCCGGCTACAAGTGCCCGCGCAGCGTCGAGCTGGTCGACGCGCTGCCGATCTCGGGCGCCGGCAAGGTGCTCAAGACCAAGCTGCGCGAGCCGTTCTGGCGCGGTCGCACGCGCAACGTGGCCTGAGCCGCCGCCGACCTTCACCGTCCTTCAGCCACAGGAGCATCCATGCGCCACGACGTGTTCGTCACCGGGGTCGGCATGATCCCCTTCACCAAGCCTGGGGCCAACCTGCCCTATCCGCAGATGGCTGCCGAGGCCACGCGCGCCGCCCTGGCCGACGCCGGCATCGACTACGGCCTGGTGCAGCAGGCCTACGTCGGCTACGTGTATGGCGATTCCACAGCCGGCCAGCGGGCGGTGTACGAGGTGGGGATGAGCGGCATCCCGATCGTCAATGTCAACAACAACTGCTCCACCGGCTCGACCGCGCTGTTCCTGGCGCGCCAGGCGGTGGCCAGCGGCGCGGCCGACTGCGTGCTGGCGCTGGGCTTCGAGCAGATGAACCCCGGCGCGCTGGGCACGCAGTTCCAGGACCGGCCCAGCCCGTTCGAACGCTTCGATGCGGCCACCGATGCGCTGGTCGGCCATGCCGAGGTGCCGCTGGCGCTGCGCTACTTCGGCGGGGCCGGCCTGGCCCACATGCAGCAGCACGGCACGCCGCTGTCCACCTTCGCCAAGATCCGCGCCAAGGCCAGCCGCCATGCGGCGAACAACCCGCTGGCACTGCTGCGCAAGGTGGTCACCGAGGACGAGGTGCTGGCCTCGCCGGCCCTGTGGCCGGGCGTGCTGACACGGCTGATGGCCTGCCCGCCGACCTGCGGTGCCGCCGCGGCCATCGTCTGCTCGGCTGCCTTTGCCGACAGGCACGGGCTGGACCGCAGCGTGCGCATCCGCGCCCAGGCCATGACCACCGACAGCCCCGCCACCTTCGAGGCGCGCGACATGCGCGAGGTGGTGGGTTTCAGCATGGCGCAGGCCGCCGCGCGCCAGGTGTATGAAGCCGCCGGCATCGGCCCGCAGGACGTGGACGTGGTCGAGCTGCACGACTGCTTTGCGCAGAACGAGCTGCTCAGCTACGAAGCCCTGGGCCTGTGCCCGGTGGGTGGCGCCGAACGCTTCGTCTGCGACGGCGACAACACCTACGGCGGCCAGGTGGTCACCAACCCGTCGGGCGGCCTGCTCAGCAAGGGCCACCCGCTCGGTGCCACCGGCCTGGCGCAGTGCACCGAGCTGGTCCAGCAGTTGCGCGGCACGGCCGGCCCGCGGCAGGTGGACGGCGCGCGGCTGGCGCTGCAGCACAACCTGGGGTTGGGCGGCGCCTGCGTCGTGACCCTGTACGAACGCACCTGAGGACGAGGACGATCGATGATCGACAAGAGATGGATCGGCCATGCACTGCCGCCGTCGGTGCTGCCGATCGAGCGCAGCCGGCTGCAGTTCTTCGCCAAGGCCATCGGCGAGACCGACCCGGTCTACACCGATGCCGCCGCCGCGCGTGACGCCGGCTACCCCGACCTGCCGGCGCCGCCCACCTTCCTGTTCGCGGCCGAGCTGGACTCCGGCGCGGCCTTCCAGCTGATCGACCTGCTGCAGATCCCGATCGCCAAGCTGCTGCACGGCGAGCAGAGCTTCACCTTCCACGCGGCTGCCTGCGTCGGCGACACGGTGACGGTGCGCTCCACCGTCAGCGACATCTACGACAAGAAGGGCGGCGCGCTGGAGTTCGTCGTCAAGACCTCGCGTGCGGTGAACCAGCGCGACGAGCTGGTGGCCGAGATGCGCACCGTGCTGGTCTGCCGCCACTGACCCGCCGCTGCGTACAAAGGCCCCCATGACCACCCCCACCTTCGACACCGTGTCCGTCGGCGACACCCTGCCGCCGCTGCAGCTGCCGCCCGTGGACCGCACCACGCTGGCCTTGTTCGCCGGCGCCTCGGGCGACCACAACCCGATCCACATCGACATCGACGTGGCCCGCCGCGCCGGCATGCCCGACGTGTTCGCCCAGGGCATGCTGGGCATGGCCTGGGTCGGCCGGCTGCTGACGCGCTGGGCGCCGCAGAGCCGGTTGCGCCGCTTCGATGCCCGCTTCCAGGGCATCACCCACCTGGGCCATGCCATGTGCTGCAGCGGCAAGGTTGTCGAGAAGCTGGAGCAGGCCGGCGAACGCTGCGTGCGCATCGAGCTGCACAGCGCCAACCAGCACGGCCAGACCAAGATCGTCGGCGAGGCCATCGTCGCCCTGCCCTGAACACCCGGAAGGAATCCGCACCATGACTCTCAAGCTCGACGGCAAGGTGGCCCTGGTCACCGGATCGGGCCGCGGCATCGGCCGCGCCATCGCCCTGAAGCTCGCCAGCGAAGGCGCCCGCATCGTCATCAACGACCTGGACGACGGCCCGGCGCAGGAGACGCT
>Ga0116158_10006007_pt1 | contig 10179 bp, 6 predicted proteins | sample AD_UKC052_MetaG_FD_89883 | JGI IMG/M metagenome (GOLD analysis project Ga0116158, IMG submission 89883) | Active sludge microbial communities of municipal wastewater-treating anaerobic digesters from USA - AD_UKC052_MetaG | ecosystem: Engineered > Bioreactor > Anaerobic > Digestate | place: USA... | reverse complement strand
TCTTCTGAAGCGCAGACGCCTCCACCTGCGCTACCTGACGCGAGGGCGCGGTGAGGTCAGCGAGCGCGATGTGTCGCCGCAAAGGCTGGTCCACTACCGAAACACGTGGTACCTGGACGCTTGGTGCCACACCAGGGAGAAGCTGTTGCGCTTCGCGCTCGACGCCATAGAGCGGGCTGACACATTGGAAGCCAAGGCCAAGGATGTGGCGCTGAAGACGGTCGAGGCCGAACTGGACGGTGGCTATGGCATTTTCGCCGGTGGCGATCCGCAATGGGCAACGCTGGTCTTCTCGTCCAGCGCGGCGCAGTGGGTAAGCCGCGAAGAGTGGCATCCAGCGCAGAAGTGCGCCTGGCTCGACGACGCGACCTATCAGCTCGAGGTGCCTTTCGTCAACGAGACAGAGCTGCTGATGGACGTCCTGCGGCATGGGGACCAGGTGTCCGTGGTTTCGCCGCCTTCGCTGGTCGCGCTGATCGCTCATCGACTCGAATCGGCATCGCAGCATTACAAGGGACGCGCATGAAACCCTTTGCCGATGTACTGATGCGTTCGATCCATCGGGTGCTTGACCACGATGCGTTGGGCGCTCTCCGATGACGACGCAGTCTCCTGTTGCCTCAAAATTTCCTTTGCTTCTGCCCCTTCATCAAGGGTGAGCCCAATTCAAGAGATCACATGGACTCCTACCTACCCACGATCCTTCAACTCCGTTTGGTGGTCGGATTTCTCGGCGAGCGAGCCCAGCACGGCTGGTGGCCGACCAGCTTCTTCGGCGACTACAGCATGCGATCGCTTGAGTTTGTCGCGCCCAAGACGGCGACGCTGGCGCAGTACCACGGGGCCGTTGAGGCCGCTCGCCGGCTGCATGATGAACACCTCAGCGTTGGCAGCTACCACCTGTTCCGCCTGCCTGAAGAGGTGGAGCAGGATCTGCACGCATTGGTGCAAAGCTCCCAGGGCGCCGAGGTCATCAGCCAGCTGCCGAAGGACAAGGAGAGTGCCCTGTCCAGCCTGGCCAAAATGGCCAACGCGGGGGTTACAGCTGCGGAAGGTCCTGTCTCAGTGGGGTCGATCAGTGCCATGAGCGAACCGGACACCGCGAAGGCAATTGCCGGCGTCTACGTGAAGGCCCTGTCCGCCAACGTCAAAGCCTACCCGTACTTGGTGAAGTGACGTTGGCGCTCCCTCCATACACCACCCAGCTGCAGGCTGGCCTCGGCTTGGTCGACGAGACCAAGACTTTGCTCGACATTTGGTCACCTGGGATGACACCGCCACAGCTGCAGGCGGCATCGTTGGCGTCTGGCCGATTCACCGCAGTGACCGCCCGGCGATTGCGCAACGTGGTCATCGAATGCTTCAAGCCTCGCTACCTCGTCGCCGGCGGCGCCCCCGCGGCGCACTTGAAGCGGCTCTCAACGGTGCTGACTGCCGCCGAACTGGCGCAGGCCATGATGCTGTTCACGGCCCGAGCGAACCCCATCCTGGCTGACTTCATCCGACAGGTGTACTGGTCGCGCTACGCGGGCAGCTACACCCACGTCACGAACGACGATGCCCGCGCCTTCGTCGAACGCGCCATCGACGATGGCCGGACGGCCACGCGCTGGTCGCAAACCACCATCCCACGCGTTTCGCGGTACCTCACGGGCTGCTGTGCCGACTATGGCCTGCTTGAGCGGGGCCAACGCTCCAGCCGCCGCATCCTGCCTTTTCGGATCGCCTTTCCCGTCGCGGCCTACCTGGCCTACGACCTCCACTTCGCCGGCGTCGGCGACAACGCATTGCTCGGCCACGAGGACTGGATGTTGTTCGGCCTGGACCGGCAAGCGGTGCTGAGCGAGCTCAAACAGCTTTCGTTGAAGGGCCTGTTGATCGTCCAGGCTGCCGGCGACGTCGTCCGGATCAGTTGGAAACACCAAATCATGGAGTCCTTGCTCGATGTCCTCACTCAAAGCTGACTTCGACGAGCTGCGCGAGCGCATCCGGCATGGCCGCGACCTGGGCCCGGCAAGCTTCGAGCCCGTCTTCTACCTCGTCTTCCCGCCGGAGCAGATCCTTGAGGTCAAGCGCCAGATGCCGGCGTGGATCTCGAAGCTTCATCAAGAAGGGTGGGACGTGCACACCTTTTCGATGGCCGAGCACATCTGGTCGGTCCTGAAGGCGGACCCACTGTGGCCCCTGTGCGCCATGGAAGACCGTTCCGCCCCATTGGATTGGGCCCGCACTAACAAGGCCCTGGCGGACATCCTGGTCGGTGAAGGCGCCTTGCTCAAGCGCTTGGAGAGCGCCCTGGAACCGCTCGAAGGCAAGCACAACGCCGTCATGCTCGTCACCGACCTGGAAGCCTTGCATCCCTTCCTTCGCATCGGCGCCATCGAAAGCCAGTTGATGGGCAAGTTTCATGTGCCCACCGTCTTCTTCTACCCCGGCATTCGCACCGGCAAGACGAACCTCAAGTTCCTGGGCTTCTACCCAGCGGATGGCAACTACCGGTCCGTCCACGTCGGCGGCTGAGCCCGCACAAGTCTCCAGGGAAAAACAATGAACATTCGTACGCTCTTCGACCCGAGCAAAGACATCTTCCGCAACATCGAGAAGGTCATCACTTACGGTGCGTCGCAGGAGAGCCGCCTCAAGTCCGAGATCTCGGAATACGTCGTCACCGAGAGCATCGAAGAGCAGTTCCGCAAGCTGCTGGATCGCATGCAGCTGGCCATGGAATCGGGTGGCGAGAACGAAGTTGGCGTGTGGGTGTCCGGCTTCTACGGGTCGGGCAAGAGCTCGTTCACCAAGTACCTGGGCCTGGCCTTCGACGACCAATGCAAGATCGACGGCACCCCTTTCCTGAAGCACCTCCAAGACAGGTTGCACAAGCCGCAGACCAAGGCGCTGCTGGGCACCGTGGCCCAACGTCTGCCTGCGGCCGTGGTGATGTTGGATCTGGCCAGCGAGATGCTGGCCGGCGCCACCATGGAAGACGTCTCCACGGTGCTGTACTTCAAAGTCCTGCAGTGGGCCGGCTACTCCAGAAACCTGAAGGTTGCCGCATTCGAGCGCATGGTCGAGAAGGACAGCCGCACCGCCGAGCTGCATGCCAAGGTGGCTGCGGCCATGCCGGGTGCCACCTGGGCGCGGGTGCAAAACAACCCCTTGGCCACCGATGCGCTGATCCCCAAGTTCGCGCATGAGATGTACCCGGCGCTGTTCCCCGACGCCAAGTCGTTTTCATCGCGCACCGATGGCTTCTTCCAGTTCGAAGACCAACGCGTCCAGGAAATGATCGACATCGTCCGCGAGAAGAGAGGCAAGCAGAGCATCATCTTCATCGTCGACGAGGTGGGCCAGTACGTTGCGTCACGCGACAACCTCATCCTCAACCTGGACGGCCTGGCCAAGAACCTGAAGCGCCTGGGCGATGGCAAGGTCTGGATCATCTCCACCGCGCAGCAAACGCTGACAGAAGACGATCCGCGCGCATCGCTCAATTCCGACAAGCTCTACAAGCTGAAGGATCGCTTCCCGATCCAGATCGATCTGGAGTCCAGCGACATCAAAGAAATATGCTACCGGCGGCTGCTGGGTAAGTCGCCCACGGGCGCCAATGAACTCGGCGCGCTCTTTGACGCCCATGGCCAGGCGCTGCGCCACAACACCAAGCTGCAAGACGCCAAGTATTACGACGCAGACCTCAACAAAACAGACTTCGTCAACCTGTACCCGTTCCTGCCGGCGCACTTCGACATCCTGCTGCACCTGCTGGGCGCGCTGGCCAAGTCCACCGGTGGCATCGGCTTGCGCTCGGCCATCAAGGTGATTCAAGACGTCTTGAAGGGCGAGAGCGGCACCAAGTCCATGGCCGACCAGCCCATCGGCTGGCTGGCCAACACGGTGACGCTGTACGACGAGCTGGAAAAGGACATCCGGCGCGCCTTCGCTTCGGTGCATCAGTCCGTCGGCAAAGTGCTGATCCGATTCCCAGACTCGCCGCTGCACCAAGACATCGCCAAGTCCGTCGCCGTGCTGCAGATCCTGGGCAACATCCCGGTCACCGTGCAGAACGTGGCGAACCTGATGCATCCGGGCGTCGCTGCGGTGGGCCAACTGGACGCAGTGCGCAAAGCCGCCGCCGAGATGGTCGCGGACGTGCATGTGCCCTTGGGCGAGAAGGACGGCAACCTGGTCTTCTTGAGCGAGAAGCTGCGCGACATCGAGCAAGAGCGCGGCGCCATCGCCCTGCGCACGGTCGACGTCAAACGCATCTTCAACGATGCCCTGCGCGAGACCTTCAACCCGCTGCCACGCGTCAGCTTGCACGGCACCTTGGCCGTGGCCACCGGCCTGAAGGTGCAGGCTGGCAGTTCGGTCACCAGCCTGGCCGGCGACCAGAACGCCATCCAGACCGTCGTGGAGCTGGTCTCGCCAGGCGACTACGACGTTGCCCGTAACCGCATGCTTGACGACTCGCGCAGCCGCGCTGGCCGCAACCTCATCGGCTTGCTGGCGCGAACGAACGTCGAACTCGATGACCTGGCCAGCGAGATCTACCGCTGCCAGCGCATCGCAGAGATCCACCGGGGCGAACCCGACCAAGAGGTCAAAGAATACTGCGCCGGCCAGCTCGACCGCGTGGCCAAGACGCTGCTGCCCCAGCTTTTCAGCAAGATCAAGCAGACCCTCCAAGCGGGTTCTTTCGTCTTCCGGGGGCAGGCCACCGCCGTCATAGCCCTCAATGTCGACCTGCTCGAATCCGCCAAGAAGCTGCTGGCCGATGCTGCCGACCAGGTGTTTGATCGCTACGTCGAGGCGCCCGTCAGGGTCAGCACGGATACGGCAGAGCGATTCCTGAAGGTGGGTAACCCTGCAGCCATCACCGCCGCCATCGACCCGCTGGGCCTTGTGCAGGTCGTGTCTGGGCGCCCGTCGTTCAAGACCGATCACAAGGCGATGGTCAGCATCCGCGACTACGTCGACAAGCGCGGCACCATCGACGGCAAGAAGCTGCTGGACGATTTCAGCGCCGACCCCTTCGGTTGGTCGCCCGACACCACCCGCTACATCCTGGCCGCCATGCTGATGGCCGGTGAAATCAAGCTCAAGGTGTCCGGCCGCGAGGTCACCGCCGCCGGTCAGCAGGCCATCGAGGCGTTGAAGACGAACACCAGCTTCAAGCAAATCGGCGTGGCGTTGCGCGACGAGCGGCCATCGATCGAAACCGTTGGCCGCGCCGCCGAGCGCTTGACCGAACTGGTGGGCGACGCCGTGATTCCGCTCGAGCAAGAGGTCAGCCTGGCCGCAGGCAAGCACTTTCCGCGCTTTCAACATGACTACGGCCCGTTGGCTGAGCGGCTCTCGAGGCTGGGCCTGAGCGGCGTCGATCGAGTCCGGGTACTAACGCAGGACCTCGCAGACGTGCTGCTCACCGACGCGTCGGATGCGCCGCAGCGCCTGGGTGCCGAAACCTCGGCCCTCTACGACAACCTGAAGTGGGCCGCCGATGCGAAACGGGCGCTCGACAAGGGCCTGGACGGCACGCTGCGTGAGCTGCAATCACACAGTACAGACATTGAAGCTCTGCCGGACACCGGCGTGCCCGGTGAGTTGCGGCGGGAATTGGCCGATGACCTGAAGCGGCTGGCAGACCGTTTGGCGCAGGAGGACTTTCATCAGCACGGTGCCGAGTTCAGTTCGCAGCTCACGCACCTGAAGGGCCGGGTGCGCGAGGCGGTGATCACGCTGTCGGCTCAACAGAAGCAGCGCCTGGCCGAAGGCGCCGAAGAACTGCAGCGTGTACCCGAGTGGGCCGAGTTCAACCAAGAGGAGCGCGGCAACACCGTTGCGCAGCTCGATGGTCTGGCGCTGGTCGCGTCGCAAGATCTGGCGGGCTTGAAGAAGTTGCTCGCCCGCGACTACGACATCAGCTCAACTATCGAAGACCTGAAGAAGACCATCCAGCGCCAGGGGCAAGAGCGCCAGCAAAAGCGCATTGACGAAGAGCGCGCCAAGACCGGCACCACGCGCCCAGCCAAGCTCACGAAGCAGATAGGCGTGCCTCGGACGCTGACCTCGTTGGCAGACATCGATGCGCTGATCCAGCAGCTCCAGGAGATCAAATCACAGCTCAGCCTCTACGCCGAAGCCGAGATCACGATCGTCGTTGGCGAAAACAGAGGGTGATGGGCGTGTCAATCGAGCTGACACCCGAGCAACGGGAAGCCCTCGTCGCGATCAAGGCGTTTTTGCTCGACGAGAAGCAGGATGCTTTCATCCTGCGAGGAAGCGCAGGCACGGGCAAGACCACACTGGTTGCCACGTTGGTCGAAATGCTGGAAGACATGCATCTTTCATGCGCACTATTGGCCCCGACAGGTCGAGCCGCGCGCATCCTCGGCAACAAGATCAAGCAGGTCACCGGGAGGCCAGACCACGAGGGTTCGACGATCCATCGGGCGATTTACACGCTGACCCATGTAGAGGTGAACGAAGAGGCGGAGTCCGCCAACGACCCGGGCGTGCGGATGATCTTCCCCCTCAAGGAGGAAGAGTCCACGGCGTCCCTGTTCGTGATCGACGAGTCGTCCATGGTCGGAGACAAGGAGAACCACGGTGACTTCATGCAGTTTGGATCCGGCCGACTGCTCAAGGACATCGTCACCTTCGCTCGATCGAGGAGGCCAGGGCGCCCGGTTGATCACCTCACCAAGCTGCTGTTTGTCGGCGACCCGGCGCAACTGCCCCCAGTTGGCGAAAACTCGTCACCGGCTTTGTCGGATGCCTATCTGGCCGAACACTTCAAGCTGCATGTCTCCTCGTTCGATCTGACCGCTGTGATGCGTCAGGCACAGGGCAGTGCCATTCTTGACCGTGCGACAGAACTGCGCGATGCCATGATGGCAAGCCGCTTCAATGCCTTTTCATTGCAGCCCAACGGCAATGAGATTGAACAGGTTGATGCAACAAGCGCAGTCGAATTGATCACTCGGGGTCTACAGACGAAAGAGTCCAATGTCGCTGTCGTGCACTCCAATGCCACGGCGCTGGAGTACAACCGAAATATTCGGGCCCGACGATGGGGTGATGCGAGCCTTCCCATTCAAGTGGGCGAGACGCTGCTGGTGAACAGAAACTCGCCGACGCACCTTCTCAGTAATGGCGACCTCGTCAAGGTCCTGGAGGTCAATGCGGAATCGGAGAAGGTACCAGTTGGTCTCAAGGGTGGGCATCATGTTGTTCTGTCGTTTCGTGGAGTCACGGTGGCCTTCCGAGACGCGGATGGCAGCATCACACAAGAACATGGCTTTGCATTGGAGAACCTGCTCGATTCACCCCATCGAGAACTGACCCCACTGGAGCAGCGGGCGCTGCTTGTGGACTTTCGCAGGCGTCACCCTGATCTGCATGCAAAGTCGGCTGAGTTCCGCCGCGCCATCCGCAGCGATCCGTACTTCAATGCGATTCAGGTCAAGTACGGATACGCTCTGACCTGCCACAAGGCCCAGGGTGGCGAGTGGAGCACGGTCATTGTGGATTTCGAATCCAATGCCGGCTCCCGCAATGCATCCTTTTTCCGCTGGGCCTATACGGCCATTACCCGGGCGGTCAACAAGCTCGTTGTAGTCAATCCGCCGGACTTCTCGACGGTGAGTGCCATAGCGTGGACGCAATTGGCGCCATCGAGTGCTGCCCCCGATCAGCCTGGCCCCCAAGATTTCACTGCCGACCCGGACTGGCTGCGTCTCTCGTTTTCAAGTGCAAGCGCCCCTCTGATGCTTAACCATCAGAAACTCCGGGCAGCATGGGGTGCTCAGGCCATCAGCATTGAGCAACTTCAGCACCAGCAATATTGCGAACGCTACACCCTGGCGCGAGGCGGCAAGCGTGCGGTGGTCCAGTATTACTACGACGGAAAGCATCGCCCGGGACGCGCCAACGCTGTTCCCAACGCACTCCATGACAGCCAGCTTGCGGACGACGCACTGATCTCTCTCCACGCGCTGGCGAGCGCGCAAGCTGGAGCACAGCCTGACCAGTTCATTCAGGAGTTCCTCGACCGCCTGGAGGCAACACTTGGTGGCTCGGTCATTCGGCGAACGGGATACAAGTCACTGCCTTACCGCTTGCGGGTGAGCTTTGCAGACGATGCCCGCAAGGGCGACATCGACTTCACCTACGACGGATCCGCAACTTGGACGGCCGCACAGGAAGTTGGCGGCCCTGGCAGCAGCCAAGGTCTTTACGACGAGGTACAGCGCCTGATGACAGCGAACAAGTCGGCGCAGCCATGAGCTCCAACGAGATCTTTGCTCTGCGCAAGCAGGGGCGTGCTGCCGAAGCTTTGGAAATGGCGCGGGCCGAGTACGCGTCGAACGCGAACGATGTTTGGTTTCTGCGGGCGTACGCGTGGGTGCTGTACGACCAAGCGAAGAAGCTCGTCGAAGCCTACGAACAGCAGCGTTTGTCAGCCGGTGCACTGACCGGCCGCTTGACCCCTTGCATGCGCGAGTTCACCGAGATCGCGAACCCGTTGCGCAAGGACAGTGCCTTCTCGCAAATGATCCGCCTTGCAGGCAAGGTGTCGAAGGACTGGCAGTGGTTTCTGGGCTTCGCTCATTGGGCCGGCGTCGACGATTTCTCTGACGAGGACAAGGCCGCCTTCGTCAACGACCAAGGCAAGACCCTCGACAGCCTGCAAAGGCGATTCACCAGGGCCATCTGCCGAGAAGCAGCAGCGCAGGCAGCGGATCCGGAAGCGGACGCGTCCCTGATCGACTGGGGACTGGGCATCTTGGATCAAGCCCTGCAGGACGATCCCGGCGATCAGTGGCTGAACTACTACCAGAGCAAGCTGCACTTGGCTCAAGGGGAGGCAGACCTGGCCATCAAGCGCCTGGCTCCCGTGCTCCACCGGCAGTCGAGAGCGACCTGGCCCTGGGCGCTGCTGGGTGAAATCCTGGAGGCCACAAGGCCAGGCGAAGCGCTCATCTGCTACACCCACGCCGCCCAACTGGCGCGAGAAGAGCAAGAGGTTGCCAAGGTTCGCATCCACCTCGCGCAGCGGCTGGCGCTGGAGGGCAGCTTCAATGAGGCGGCGCAGCAAGCGAGCCTGGCGCTGAAGTATCGGGAAGAGCATGGGTTCAAGGTGCCACAGGAGCTGGCGCAACTGCTTGCCAGTGACTGGTACCAGCAAGCGGTGGCGAGCAACAAGCTGCAGAACCTGCCCAATGTCCAGGCTGCCGCCAATGCGCTGCTGCACGATCTTGATCGGCAAAGCCTCACCTACACCAAGGGCGTCGTCGACCACATCAATGCTGAGAAGGCGCTCAGCTACGTGGCCACCAGCATCGACGCTGGCTTCGCGCTGCTGCACCGCAAGTATCCCCAGCTGGCAGCGTTGCCGCCCGGCACGCTGGTGGAGGTTGGCCGTGCGACGCCCGAGGGGCCACCCCTGGATTGGCGGCGATCCGAGGCTCAGTCGCTGCCGGGGCTGTGCGAGACGCTTTCCGGCACGCTGAAGCGGCAGGCGGACAAAGACTTCGCCTTCATCCGCACTGGCCGGGACGACGTTTTCGTGCCTCCGGCGCTAGCCACAGTGTTTGCACAGGGGCAGCGATACGACGTTTCTTGTCTGGCCATCAGGCGCACCAACAAGCAGGGCAAGACTGGCTGGCGTGCCGTGAGCGTCATCGAACAAGCGTGCCAGCCGGCCGTCGATTCAATCTGAACTACATCTGCGAAATCGACCAACGTGGCCTTTGACACCCCCACCCGCAACCGCTTGCAGCGCTTCGTCAACGATGCGCGCAGGGGGCTGGAAGAAGAGTTCACCCGACAACTGCAGAACGACTACGGGCTGGACCCGAACTCGGGCGCGGTGACGCCCTTGGACAACCTGCGCCACCTGAACGACGCGCAGCGCGAGACCGCCCGCATCCTGCGTGACACGCTGGCGCACTACCGCGCCAGCGAAAACGCGGACGAGAAGACAGGGCTCGACCGCATCGTGCGCGAGCAGGCCTTCACGGTGCTGAACCGCTTGGCCGCGCTGCGCATGGCCGAGGCGCGCGGCTTGATGATCGAGTCGGTGGGCAACGGCTACCAGGCCAAGGGATTCCAGCTCTACGCCAGGCTGGCTGGCACCGGCCTGGGCGAGACGGGCGATGCCTACCGCGTCTACCT
>Ga0116158_10005994_pt1 | contig 10193 bp, 6 predicted proteins | sample AD_UKC052_MetaG_FD_89883 | JGI IMG/M metagenome (GOLD analysis project Ga0116158, IMG submission 89883) | Active sludge microbial communities of municipal wastewater-treating anaerobic digesters from USA - AD_UKC052_MetaG | ecosystem: Engineered > Bioreactor > Anaerobic > Digestate | place: USA... | reverse complement strand
GGGGGCCGTGCGCGTGCAGCTGTCGATCGACAGCTGCACGCGCACGGCCCCCTGGATGCCCTCGGCCCGATCGAGCTGCCGCAGCCGAAGTACAGCGACGCCGCGCGGGCCGAGGGCATCCAGGGGGCCGTGCGCGTGCAGCTGTCGATCGACGCAACCGGCAAGGTCACCGCGGTGAAGGTCCTGAAGTCCTTGCACCCCGAGCTCGACGAGGCCGCGAAGCAGGCCGTCGAGGCCGCGAGCTTCGCCCCCGCGATGCGCTGCGGCGCCGCCGTGGCGACCACGATCACGATCTCCATCAAGTTCTCCCTGTGATGCGAAGCCGGCTCCATCGAACGATCCTCGCGTGCGCGCTCGCGGCGACACCGACGATCGCCCACGCCGCAGCGCCGCCCGCGAAGGCGGCCCCTCCCGCGAAGGCGGCCCCGAAGCTGACCCGCGCCCCCGAGCTGCTCGAGTTCGTCGCCGCCCCGCACCCCGAGGGCGAACTCAATGGCGCCGCCGTGGTGCTCAAGCTGCAGCTCGACATCGAGGGTCGGGTCACCAGCGCCGCGGTCACCGAATCCGCGGGCCCCACCTTCGACGAGCCCGCGCGCGCGGCTGTCCTCAAGTTCAGGTTCTCTCCGGCCGAGGTCGACGGCAAGCCCTCGCCGATCAAGATCCTCTACCGCTACGAGTTCAAGCCCCCTACCCCGCCGCCGCCGCCCAGCGCCGGCTTCGAGGGCGTCATCCGCAAGCGCGGCAGCAACGAGCCGCTCGCCGGCGTGAGCGTCACGGTGACCACCCCGGGCGCGCCCCCGCAGGTCACGACCACCGACGCGACCGGCCGCTTCAAGTTCGACGACGTGACCCCCGGCGAGGCCAGCGTCAGCCTCGCCGGCGAGCGCCTGACCACCGTGCAAACCGCCGAGAACCTCGAGGCCGGCAAGCAGCTCGCGGTCGCCTATGAAGTCTCACTGATCGAACCCGCCGCCGCGCCCACCGAGCAGGACGACCTCGAGATCCAGGTCGTCGCGCCCCCGCTGCGCCGCGAACTGGTGTCGACGGCCGTGCGCGCCGAGGAGGCCAGCAAGGTCCCCGGCACCTCCGGCGACGTGCTGCGCGTGGTCGAGAGCCTGCCCGGCGTGGCCCGCTCCTCGGCCGGCTCGGGCCAGCTGATCGTGTGGGGCGCGGCGCCGCAGGACACCCGCGTCTACGTCGACGGCGTCCCGATCCCCCGCCTCTACCACGAGGGCGGCCTGCGCTCGGTGATCCACCCGATGCTGGTCGACACCATCGAATTGATGCCCGGCGGTTACGGCTCGGCGTGGGGCCGCGGCCTCGGTGGCCTCGTATCGACGACCACCCGCACACCGACCGGCGAGCGGATGCGCGGCCGCATCGCCGCCGATTTGCTCGATGCATCCGCGGTCGTATCGGTGCCGATCGGCAAGAAGCTGCACCTCGCCGTCGCCGCCCGCTACAGCTACCTCAAGCTGTGGGCCGATCGCCTCGTCGACGCCGAGGCCGCCCGCTACCTGCCGATCCCCCGCTACGGCGACGGCCAGCTGCGCCTGCTCTGGCGCCCCTCCAGCGCCGATCGCATCGAGTTCGTCGGCCTCGTCAGCGTCGACCGCTTCGCCCGCGGCGTGCAAAACCCCGACCCCGCGCTCGCCCTGCTCGACCAGCGCAGCACCGACTTCGGCCGCATCTACGCCCGCTGGACCCGCGACCGCGGCGACGGCCGCACGCTCACCGTCACGCCCTTCGTCGGCTATACACGCAGCGGCCAGCAGACGCAGTTCGGCCAGGTCGCCACCTCGCTCGCCTCCCGCTCCTGGCTGGTCGGCGTGCGCGCCAACCACGGCGTGCGCGTCAACAAGTGGTTTCAACTCGACGTCGGCATCGACGCCGAGATCAACATGATCGACCTGCAACGCCGCGGCGCCCTGGCCCTGCCCGCACGCGAGGGCGACATCCGCGTGTTCGGCCAGCCACCCCCCGGACAGATCGGCGCCGACCGCTGGAGCGTCACCCAGATCGGCCTCGCCCCCTACGCGCAAGCCGAGCTGTCCTTATGGAAAGGCCTGCTGCGCATCGTGCCCGGCCTGCGCATCGACCCCTACGCGCGCAGCCTCAGCCGCCGCAACCCACCCTCCGCGAGCGCACCCGCCGTCGGCCTGTTTCGCCAGGACTTCGCCATCGAGCCGCGCCTCGCCGTGCAGCTGCAAGCACACTGGCGCTTCCAGCTCCGCCTCGCCACCGGCCTCTACCGCCAATCGCCGGCCCCCGAGGACCTCTCGGCGTCCTTCGGCAACCCGGCCCTGCCGACCGCCCGCGCCCTGCACACCGTGCTCGGCGCCAAGCTCGGCCTCACAAAGTCCCTCGGCCTCGAGCTGACCGGCTTCTACACCCGCTCGCGCCAGCTGGCGATGCGCAGCCCCGCCGACGCGCCCCTGCCCGCCCAGGCGCTCGAGGCGATCGGCACCGGCCGCGCCTACGGCGTGCAAGGCCTGCTGCGCCAGGAGCTGTTCAAAGGCCTGTTCGGCTGGGTCGCATACACGCTGATGCGCTCCGAGCGACAGAACAATCCCACCGCAGCGACCCGCCTCTCCGACTACGATCAAACCCACGTACTGACCGCCGTGCTCGCCTACGCCTTGCCCCGCGGCTTCGACGTCAGCGCCCGCTTCCGCTACGCGACCGGCTTCCCGCGCACCCCCGTGATCGGCACCTACTACGACGCGACCCAGAACCAATACCAGCCACAATTCGGCGCCCAAAATTCAATTCGTCTGCCCGCCTTCGTCCAGCTCGACCTCCGCCTCGGCAAAACCTTTAAAATTGCCCGCACCAAACTCGACATATTCCTCGAGGTCCTGAACGCCTGGAACCAAAAGAACCGCGAGGAGATCGTGTATTCGCCGGACTTCCAGACCCGCGGCTACATCACCGGCTTCCCGGTCCTCCCCGCCTTCGGCCTGCAATGGGACTTCTGATGCGACTCCTTTGGCCACTATTGCTGCTGACGGGCTGCCTGCCGGAGGTCGATTCGGACCTCGCGCGCGTCGACGAGCCACGCATCCTCGCGGTGCGGGCCGAGCCGGCCGAGGTCACGCCCGGCGAGCCCGCGACCTTCACGGCCCTCTACGCCGACGCGAACGGCCAGATCGCCGACGCCCCGCTCGACTGGGCGTTCTGCACCGCCCGCCGCCCGCTCGCCGAGCTCGGCCCCGTCAACAAGCTGTGCCTCGCACCGGCCGGCGATTCTTTAAAAACCATCGGCGAGGGCATCAGCGTGACCGCGGCGCTCCCCGAGGATGGCTGTCGCCTGTTCGGCCCCGACCCGCCGCCCGCCGAGCCCGATCAACCGGCGGGACGCGTCGTCGATCCCGACCTCGGTGGTGGATATTATCAGCCGATCCGCATCCTCCCGCCCGACGGCCCCGAATCGCTGACCTTGCTGCAATTGCGCATCCGCTGCGGCCTCGCGGGCGCGACCCAGCAGCAATCCGCCGAGTATCGCCAGCGCTACAAACCAAACCTCGCGCCGACCCTCACCCTAACGTCCAACAATCAGCCCCTCGAAACCATCGAGCTGCGCGCCGGCGACGAGCTGCCCCTGCGCGCGACATGGGCGAACTGCCCGGAGACCGCGACCTGCGGCGACGGGGCCTGCACCCTCGACGAGGATGCGACCCTGTGCGCCGCCGACTGCGGCACCGTCGACGGCTGCGGCGGCGCCGAGACCTACCTCGTCTTCGACCCGACGACCCTCACCCTGACCACCCGCCGCGAGGCGATCGGCGTCGCATGGTTCGCCACCGGCGGCAGCTTCGAGGCCGCGCGCACCGGGCGAGCCCCCGACGACACCAAGACCTTCAGCGCCAACACCTGGACCGCCCCCGACGTCGCCGGCGCCCACACCTTGTGGGTCGTGCTCCGCGACGACCGCGGCGCCGCCACCTGGCGCAGTGTCACGGTCCAGGTCACGCCCTGACGACAATATCCACCGAGCACCATAACTAACATCGTTCATCGCCGACAACCGGACCAGGATCCGATAACGTCGCCCGATGATGAACGCAGCACCCCGCGGGCGCGCCCGCTGGCTCCTCCTGTCCATATTCGCGTCGATCGGCGCGCTGGCCACGGTCGTGGCCCCATACTATGTGATGCGGCCCTTCGCCGCCCAGGACCCGGGCGCCCTCGCCATGGTGCTAACCGTCGCGCGCCAGGCCCCGTGGCTCCTCGCGCTGTGCCTGACCGCCGGCCTGTTCGCGGCGGTACGGACATGGCCCGGCGGGAGCTGGACCCGCTGGCCGCGGCGCCTGTTCGCCACGCTCGCGGTCCTGCTGATCGGCGCGGCCGCCTACGGCTCGCAGATCAATCTCTTCGAGCAAATGTTCGCACCGCTGGCCGCGCCCCGCTACGTGGCAGCCAGCGAGGCCAAGCTCGCGGACGACGAGGTCGTGCTCGCCGTCGCGTTGGGGGGCGCCGCGCGGGCCTATTCTGTGCGCGTGCTGGCCTACCATCACGTGCTCGGCGACGAGCTCGGGGGTGAGCCGATCGTCGTCACGTATTGAACGCTCTGTCACACCGGTCTGGTGTGGGGACGACGCGTCGACGGCCAGGTGCTGAACTTCTACCTCGCGGGCATCAACAATCAGAACTTCCTGATGCGCGACCGGGAGACGGGGAGCTACTGGCAACAGGTGAGCGGCGAGGCGCTCGCCGGCCCACTCAAGGGCTCGCGGCTCACGCGGGTCAGCAGCGACGAGCTGGTCTGGAGCCGGTTCCGGGCCGAGGCCCCGGAGGGCAGCGTATTGCTCGGCGAGACCGACCGCGAGCACACCGACGATTATGCGGCGGACTGGGAGGCCCAGATCCAGCGCGCCCCGACGGTGATCGACACCACCGCGACCCCACTGGCGCCGCGCACGTTGATCCTCGGGCTCGAGCAAAATGGCGCGACGCGGGCCTACACCGCCGCGCGCGTGCGCGAGGAGCGGGTCGTTCACGACGAGCTCGGCGGCGTCGCCATCCTGCTGTGGGCGCCGGACGCCGGCTCGGTGCGGGCCTTCGAGCGGCGTATCGGACAGGAACCTTCGGCCATGTTCGAAGGGTCAGGCGAGCGCCTGACCGACGACGCGACCGGCAGCACCTGGGACTTCACCGGCTGCGCGGTGGCCGGCCCCGCCGTCGGTCAGTGTCTGCGCCGGGTCGACCTCCTGCTCGACTTCTGGTTCGACTGGTACGTCTATCATCCAGACTCGGGGATCTATGGCGAACCGGGCGCCTGAGCCTGCGCCTGGCCCCGATCAACCCGCAGTGATCAACCCGCCCGCGCAAGCGCGCGGGCCCATGCTCACTCTCCGCCGCGGCCGGATCAGGGCTCGCCGTACCGGTGCTGGCACTCGGTCTCGACGTTGTTCTCGATCATCGTGCACGTGCCGACGAACTCGCCCGAGCCCTTGCAATTGCAGTCCGTGTACTTCGCATTCCACCACATGCCCTTGCAATCGTTGTTGCTCTCGCAGTTGTCGCGGCAGTAGCCGACGTCCTCGTGGATCGCCTCGTTCGGGATCGCCTGCAGCGCGCAGGACTTGCCGACCGCGCAGTTGCTGTTGACCGTGCACTGCTTCATGCAATAGCCGTCCGGCTCCTTACCGATGCAGTCGTAGATCTGCTTGTCGGTCGAGTGGCACTCGGTGGCATACGAACATTCGACCTGACAGAGGAACTGCGAACAATCCTGCCCGAACTGGTCGCAGAAGTCCGCATAACAGGCCTGGCCCACCGGGCAGCGCAGCGGGTCGGCCTCGACCGCGTCGCCCCCGGGCGGGCCACAGCCGAGGATGCACTGCTTCTCGAAGCAGTACTTCCCGAGGCCGCAGCCGTCCTGCGAGCTGCAGCCGCTGATGCACTTCTGGTTGTTGCAGACCTGCCCGTTGGGGCAGCCGGCGTCGCTGTTGCAGCCGGGGACGCACTGCTGGGCGGTGCAGATCTTGCCCGCGCTGCACTTGGCGTCGCCGTCGCAGCCGGCCACGCAGGTCGAAATCAGGCCGTTGCACACCTGCTCCAGCGGGCAGTCCTCGTCGACGTGACAGCCGGCCCGGCACACTTTCTTGTCCGGGTCGCAGATGTCGCCGGCGGTCTTGCACTCGGCGTCGGCGGTGCAGCCCTCCCGGCACACCGTGGCGTCGCAGATCTGGCCGCTGGGACACTCATCGTTGGTATTGCAGCCCTGACGACAGGCCAGCGCGTCGCAGATCTCCCCCGGCGCGCAGGTGGCGTCGGTGCGACAGCCCGCGACGCACACCAGGCCCTCGCAGATCGCACCGGCCCCGCACTCGGTGTCCTCGCGGCAGCCGGGCGCACACTCGCGCTTGACGGGATCGCAGATGCGGCCCTTGTCGCACTCCGCGTCCGAGGTGCAGCCGATCACGCACTTGCCGGCCACCAGATCGCAATACGTCTCGACCGGACACGGACACTGGTCGGGCACATCGGTGCATTGCCCGGAGATGCACACCTGATCGGCGCCGCAGGCCTCGCACGCCGGCGGATCCCCGCTGTCCGTGCCCGTGCCCGCGCCGGTCGGGTCCTCGGTCGGGTTGTTCGTCACGTTCGATACGTTCGAGGCGTTCGAGACGGCGGTCATCGTGCACTGCCCGGGCACCCCGCAGTTGCTGCTGTCGGCGTCGCCCGAACCGCCGCAGGCGGCCGCGAACGCGGCGGCGAGCAGCACCGGCGACAGCTTCATCCGGCGTAGGAACCAGCGGGCAGGGTCGGTCGGCAACGTTCGCAGAAAATTCATACTCGCAGCTTCACTTTCAGGTCAGGGCGCGGGGCAACCAAGGACCTCGCCCATCATCGGCGAGGCCCGCGACTGTATCGCTTCGCACTCACCCCGACAACGGGCCGCGGATCCGCCGCTCATACGATACCGGCGTGATCGCTCCGGTCATTGGCCCCAGCCCTCGGCCCACACCCGCCACGGAGATCCTCCGACAAGCGCGCGAGCGCCCCTGCTCCGGGGCGGTGCTGGCGCCGTCGCGGCGGGTTTCGTGTATAACTCGGCCCCGTGCCAGGACCCGGCTCACGCGCGCAAGAGCTTGCGGAGCGCCGCCTGGGCGCGCTCCTGCGCGACAAATACCGCCTCGAGGCGATCCTCGGGGTCGGTGGTATGGCGACCGTTTATCGCGCGGTCCACCGCAACGGCAACCGCGTCGCAATCAAGGTCCTGCGCCCCGAGCTCAGCGTCGACGACGAGCACCGCCAGCGCTTCATCCGTGAGGCCTACGTCGCCAACTCGCTCGAGCACCCCGGCGCCGTGCGCGTCCTCGACGACGACATCGCCGAGGACGGCTGCCCCTTCCTGGTCATGGAGCTGCTCGCCGGCGAGACCCTCGAGGCCCGCCACCGCCGCTGCGGTCGCCTGCCCGCGGGCGAGGTCCTGGCCCTCGGCCACGCGCTCTGCGACGTGCTCGCGCGGGCCCACGAGCGCGGCGTGGTCCACCGCGACATCAAGCCCGAGAACATCTTCCTGACCGCGGCCGGCGAGCTCAAGGTGCTCGACTTCGGCATCGCCCGCGTGCGCCAGGAGGGCCGCGACTCGGCGACGATGACCGGCCATTTGATGGGCACGCCCGCCTATATGCCGCCCGAGCAGGCCCTCGGTCGCCACACGGAGATCGACGGCCGCACCGACCTGTGGGCCGTCGGCGCGACCATGTTCACGCTGCTCAGCGGCCGCGTCGTGCACGTCGCGCGCACCTCCGCCGAGGCGATGATCCGCTCGGCCACCTTGCCCGCGCCCGCGCTCGGCGAGCTCGTACCCGAGCTGCCCGCAGTGATCGCCGCCGTGGTCGATCACGCCCTCGCCTTCGAACAGACCGACCGCTTCGCCGACGCGCGCGCCATGCAATCGGCGATCGCCGCCGCCCACCTCGAAGCCCTCGGCGCACCGATCGCCACCACCGCCCTGCCCGCCGCGCCCCCGTCCGCGACCCTCACCGGGCCCGCACGCCCGGTCTCCGAGGCGGCCGCCACCGTCTCCGCCGCCGCCGGCACCGCCTTCACCCTGGCCGAGCCTGGCCCCTCACAATCCTCGTTGCCCCCGGCCAGCGCCATCATCACGGAGAACCCCACCGGCCGCCAATCCAGCACGGTCGCCGCCATCGACCCCGCACAATCCCGGGCCGAAAAAACATCCTCGCTGTCCGGCGTGATCGTCACCGATAACGCCACCGAATCCTCCTCCAGAGCCGCCACCGAATCCTCCTCCGACGTTATCCTCGCTCGCGAGCCCGCCGCGCAATCACCGGTGCTCGCCCCCGCCGCTCCGCCCTCCCGCGCCCGCGCCCTCGGCCTCGGCCTCGCCGCGACCGCCTTGCTCGCCGCCACGGTCGCGCTCGTCGTGCCCGCATCGACGCCCGCCGCCGCGAGCGCGTGCACCAGCAACGCCGCCTGCGTCGCCGCGGCCGGCGGTGCAGCGGCCATCTGCCGCCAGGACCAGGGCCGCTGCGTCGCGCTGGCCACCGACCGCTGTCACATCCTCGCCGACCCCGCGGACCTCGAGAACGACGACACCCTGTGGATCGGCGCCATGCATGCCGTCAGCGAACCCTCGTGGACCTACGGGCAGGAGTCGCTGAATTTCATCGAGCTCGCGCGCCGCGACTTCGCGGGCCTCACCGGCGGCATCCCGGCGACCACCCCGGGCGCACGGCCCCGACCGATCGGCGTCATCGCCTGCGACGACCACGAGGATCATGCCCGCATCGCCGCCGACCTCGTCGACGAGGTCGGCGTCCCGGCGATCATCGGATTCGGTCGCAGCAAGGAGGTGCTCGAGCTCGCCAATCAATACTTCGTGCCCCGCGGCGTGCTCGCCCTCGCCTCCAACACCGCATCGATGCTCGCCAGCATCCCCCACCCGCCCGGCAGCCCGCGCCTCGTCTATCGCGTCACCACCAGCGCCGACATGAGCTCGCCGCCGCTCGCCGCGTTCGTGCGCGCGGTGCTCGAGCCCGACCTGCGCGCCCCCACGGGTCCGCTCGGGCCCACCGGCACCCTGCGCATCGCCCTCGTGCGCAGCTCCAACGCCTCCGGCACCAGCCACACCGACGCGATCTTCAGCGAGCTCGCCCGCCGCCGCCCGCCGGCCACCCGCGAGGAGCTGCGCCAGTTCGTGGTCGAGGACGGCACGCAGCGCGACCCCGCGGTGCTGGCCCGGATGGCCGACGAGGTCGTCGCCTTCGCGCCGCACATCGTGCTCGACGCCGGAGCCCCGACCACCATCGTCCTCGACATCGAGCGCCGCTGGTCCGGCGCTGCCCGCCCCGACTACGTCCTCGGCAGCCCCGACGTGCCGATGTCGAGCCAGGCCGCCCGCGAGCAACCCGGCTTCCACCGCCGCTTTCACGTCGTCTCGACCCGCACCAATGCATCGATGGAGAAGGTGATCGCCCGCTACCGCGAGCGCTTCCCCATCACCGACACGAGCGACCTCTCACCCTCCCCCTACGACGCGTTCTACACGCTCGCCTACGCCGCCATCGCCCTCGGCGATCAGCCGATCACCGGCCGCGCCCTGGCCGGCGCCATCTCCCGACTCGTGCCCCCCGGCGAGCCCATCGACGTCGGCCCCGCCGGCATTTATCCCGCCCTCAAGATCCTCGCCCGCGGCGGCAACATCGACCTGCGCGGCACCCTCACCACCCTCGACTTCGACCCCGAGACCGGCGACGCCACCGCGGACTTCGCCGTCCACTGCATCGACCCCACCGGCACCCGCAGCAGCGAGAGCGGCGTCACCTTCGACGCCACCACCCAAACCCTCCGAAACCCCGCCCGCTGCCCCTGACGCGCCGACGCGCCGCCTCATCAACGTCCGGCCCGCTCGAGGTTGCACGCCAGCAGCCGCGCCAGCAGCTCCTCGTCCGCAAGCTCCGGCCCCCAGCGATACGCCGCGAGCACCGCCCGGTCGAGCGCCGCATGGGCATTCACCAGCCAGTCCGGTCGCAGATTATACAACGCAGTCAAGGTCCGCGGCTTCACCGACTCACCGGCCAGCCAATCCCGGCGCTGCCCATCGAGCCCCTCCGCCGCATCGGCGATGACCTGCCGGGCCCGCCGCTGTTCGCCGTCCAGCCCCTCCTCGGGCGTATCGAGCGGCCACGGGAACGGGAACGTCTCGAAGGTCGTCG
>Ga0116158_10005992_pt1 | contig 10195 bp, 8 predicted proteins | sample AD_UKC052_MetaG_FD_89883 | JGI IMG/M metagenome (GOLD analysis project Ga0116158, IMG submission 89883) | Active sludge microbial communities of municipal wastewater-treating anaerobic digesters from USA - AD_UKC052_MetaG | ecosystem: Engineered > Bioreactor > Anaerobic > Digestate | place: USA... | reverse complement strand
GATCTCTATCACCGTTGCTGCCCGGAAAGACAATCACGGCGGCTTGCGGTAGCAAGGGGCTGGCTCCTCTCATTCGGCTCTACCTCGGCTTTCGTCACACTCCAACAGAACGCGTGGCCGAAGCTCATAAATCTCCAAGTTGGGATTAACGAGCATGGCTCTGCAGACCTCATGGGCACGAGCCGTAGCGGCGTCTAGATCGGCTTCGCTCACTGTCAGCAGCAGGAATCGTCCCACGGAGTCGGCACGGACTCCCGGAAAGTCGCTATCAATGAGTGCAGCGGAGACAGCTTCTGCTTGGGGATCGCGGGCCCCTTTTCGAGGACGAACGATGAGCTCAAACTGAATCATGGTTGGCTTCTCTTAGGTTTGTTCATGCCAAGCTAGTGCTTTCTGTCAGTTTTTTTCATGCCAAACTCTCCGCAGTATGTACTTTGATCGCAGTAGACACGACGCTGCGTGTGATGGGTTTCGCTCGCTAGCGCTTTCATTGGCTAGGCCCCGCTGCGCCACCACCACCTCCGGTGCTGTCCTGCCTACTTTTTGCGGCAGCTTCATCGGTACTACGGGTCTATAAAAGTTCCCCGCTTCGTTCGTCGGCGACTTACAGCGCAGCTGAGTCCTTCAAGTCAAAGCGAGCCAGGCTATAATGCTGCATGCGCACAAACGACGGCTTGCCTGAGTTTCGGATCTGGCTGATTGGTGACTCCCCACCAAAGAACTGGCACGAAGAACTGGAGGTGCCGCTGGACCCTCGCCATCCTGTCCGGCACAACATCTGGACTTCGGTGTTGGATAGGATTCAGGAAACCCTGTTTCACGACGGACGACGGCTGGATTCAAAGCTGCTTTACGTGCGCAATGCTGTGGACTCCGACAAGCTGGTCCCTCCCAGGCGTGTGGACTGGAGTTGGACCGCTTTAGCGCCCTCTATTCAGGCTCTTGGGGATGCTCTAAACAAATATCAGCTGCGACTAGTGCTGTCGTTTGGCGGGTTCGCGTGCGAAATGGTCTGCCGAGCACGACGCATCGGTCTACCTGCACCGCATCTCGATCGAGACGTAGACGATTGGACGACGAAGAAGCTTGGGGCTGCCTTTCGTCAAGGTACTAGCACCTTCGACCAGACGAGCATCAATCATCTGCCTCTGCTGCACGTCAGCATTGCGAGACGCAATTTCTTGTCGGCGCATGAATACTTCTGCCCCGCTTCAGAGGGAGAAAAACCCAACTACTTTGATTACGTGGGAATCGAGCTGGGAAAACTTCTGCTAGAGCACATGAAGGACGAGCAGATCTGGCTACGACCAGGTCGCACCGCAACAGAGCCTGTCCCCAAATGATAGCGAGCAACCTTCGGTGTGGACGCTTGTAGCCGATTGTTGTTGGCGCCGCCGGTCAGCGCGCTTCCCATCCGCATGGTCCCTCGCGTACCCTAGAAGCTAAGTATCTACCGCACCTTAGGCATCTAGAGGGGGAACCATGCAACCGCTACAGGAGATCGGGAAGCTTTTGGACGAGGCTCGGGCCATCGCGGTGAAGTATCACGCGCTTACGGGCAAGCCGCTCGGCATCACAGGCGAAGTCGGTGAATACGAGGCAGCGCGCATCTTGAAACTCGAACTCAAGCAGGCTCGCGAGCCGGGGATTGATGCTGTCGGCCCAGCTGGACGTACGTTTCAGATCAAGACCCGCGCAATCAAGAAGGGTCGCCCCGTGGCGTCGCAGCGCACTGGCCTCATCGATATTTCCAAGCAGTGGGATGCCGTGCTTCTTGTCCTGTTAGACGACGAGCTACAGCCGACGGAGATCTACGAAGCCAGCCGCGAAAAGATCTCGGGAGTCGTGAAGCCAAAGGGCACGGGAGCGAAGACCAGAACCGAAGGAGGCGCGCTGACGGTTTCGAAATTTAGGCAACTGGCCGGGGGAACGTGTATCTGGAAGCGGCCCTGAGAGTTTCCTAAATGAGCAGCCCTGCTGGTTCGCTGCGTTAGCACGGCAAAGCAGTTGGGCAGCTACATGGGGATTGGCCGCGAGCGATGGGTGGCACGGGTCCAGACAGCACGGAGCATGACCAAGTAGGCCGCTAGATCGCAGACCGAACCGACACGCGCGTGAGCGTACAGCGATAGTTCGCCGCTCTGTCCTGTTCTCGCCGTGAGCACACCACTCAGCTACCACATGCTTCATGTGCACCAGCGCTTCCAGTACTAAAATCGCTCAATGCTGACCATCGTGGCCGAGCACTATGCACAACATACAAGCGCGCGCCCCAAACGGCAGCGATAGCTCGGACTTTTCATGCATCGCGGCGCTAGCTCGCGCAGTGGACTGTGGCTGAACCAAAAGCCAGTAACGCTCAGGCGGCGACCCCGTAGACATACAGGGCATCCGAGCGATACAAGTGCGACTTCCAAAGCGCATCGGGCTCGACGTGAAAGCAACAAAACGATTGTTCAAATTCCAATTGGTTCGCTAGTTTAACAAAATGTCAAATAGCTCCCACCCCCTTGTTCCTCCAACCTCGGCTCAGTGCCGGGGCGCGCGCGCGATGCTCGGCTGGTCGCAAGAGCAGCTTGCTGAGGCGTCGAATCTGACGCGGCAGACCATCGCGGCTTTTGAAAGCGAGACGCGCACTCCCGGCCCCAACAACCTGTTGGCCATTCGGGTCGCGCTTGAGCACGAGGGCGTGGTGTTTATCGGGAAGACCGGCGATTGGCAGGGGGTTCGACTGCGGACGAAGCCCATTGCGAAGGATGCGAGCGGATGAACAAGAAGGAACTCACCGAAGCGGACATCCGCACCAAGTTCATCACGCCCGCCATCGATCGCGACAAGGGCGGCAAGTGGGACGTGATGACGCAGATTCGCGAGGAGACCTACTTCACCAAGGGTCGCGTGATCGTGCGTGGCAAGACCGTCCAGCGCGGGGAAGCCAAAAAAGCCGACTATATCCTGTACTACAAGCCCAACCTCCCAATCGCGGTGCTAGAGGCCAAGGACAACAATCACACCGTCGGCGCGGGCATGCAGCAGGCGCTGGACTATGCCGAGATTTTGGATGTTCCGTTTGCCTACAGCAGCAATGGCGATGCGTTCCTAGAGCACGACCGCACGCGAAAAAGTGGCGCAGTAGAGCGCGAAATTCCGCTGCATCAGTTCCCTTCGCCCGACGAGCTGTGGGCACGATATCGCGCATCAAAGGGATACACCGCTGCGCAGCAGGCCGTGGTCACGCAGGATTATTTTGATGACGGCTCCAAGAAGTCGCCGCGCTACTACCAGCTAATCGCCATCAACCGCACCGTCGATGCCATCGCTCGGGGTGAGCAGCGCATCTTGCTGGTCATGGCCACTGGCACCGGCAAGACGTACACCGCGTTTCAGATCATCTGGCGACTGTGGAAGTCGGGGGCCAAGAAGCGAATCCTGTTTCTGGTCGACCGCAACATTCTTGCCGACCAGACTAAGACCAATGACTTTAAGCCGTTTGGCAAGGCGCTGACCAAGATCACGAACCGCACCGCAGACAAGGCGTTCGAGATCTATCTGGCGCTGTATCAAGCGGTCACCGGGACGGAAGAAGAGCAGAACATCTACAAGCAGTTCTCTCCCGACTTTTTTGATCTGGTGGTGGTGGACGAGTGTCATCGCGGCAGCGCGGCGGATGATGCGGCGTGGCGACAGGTGCTGGACTACTTCAAGTCGGCCACGCAGATTGGCCTGACGGCGACGCCGAAAGAGACCAAGACTGTGTCGAACATCGAGTACTTCGGCGACCCCGTTTACACCTACTCGCTGAAGCAGGGAATTGCCGATGGGTTCTTGGCTCCCTACAAGGTTGTGCGCATTGGCCTGGATAAAGACCTTGATGGCTGGCGACCGGAGAAAGGGAAGCGCGACAAGTACGGGCGCGAGATCGAAGACCGCGAGTACACCCAGCGCGACTTCGACCGCAGTCTGATCTTAGACAAGCGCACGCTGGCAGTCGCGGCCCGCATCACCGAGTTTTTGAAAGCCACCGACCGCTACGCCAAGACCATCGTATTCTGCGAAGACGTTGATCACGCCGAGCGCATGCGGCAAGCGCTGGTCAACGAAAACGCCGACCTGGCCGCAGCCAACAAGCGCTATGTCATGCGCATCACTGGCGACAACGACGAAGGCAAAGCGCAGCTCGACAACTTTATCGATCCTGAGCAGCAGTTTCCGGTGCTCGTTACCACCTCGCGCCTGATGTCCACGGGGGTGGATGCGCAGACCTGTCAGCTGATTGTGCTCGACCGCTCGATCAAGTCGCTGACTGAGTTTAAGCAGATCATCGGACGCGGCACGCGCATCAATGAGGACTACAACAAGCTGTTCTTCACCATCCTGGACTTTAGGCAAGCGACCGCGCAGTTTGCCGACCCCAACTTCGATGGTGACCCGGTGCAGATCTACGAGCCGGGCGCGCACGACTCCGTAGTTCCGCCCAGTACAGACGAGGTCGCGCAGCTTGAAGCGGGGGAACAGGGAACAGCGCCCAGCGACTTGTATACGCGACTGGGTGCGATGGGACGACAAGCGCCGAGTGCAGCCGAGCCGCGCGCAAAGTATCGCGTAGCAGATGTCGAGGTGCGCATCGTCACCGAGCGCGTGCAGTACCTGGATGAGCACGGAAAGCTGATTACCGAGTCGCTTTCCGACTACACCAAGAAGTCCGTGCGCAAGCTGTATCCGACGCTGGAATCATTCCGTACTACGTGGCTGCAGGCGGAAAAGAAGCTGCCCCTCCTACTGCAGCTAGGTCAAAGCGGCGTCTTTGTCGAGGAGCTGGCCGAGCAGCTGGGAGCGGACTACGACGCCTTCGATCTGATCTGTCACTTTGCGTTTGAACAAGCTCCGGTGACGCGAAGGGAACGTGCAGAGCGTGCGCAGTCGAGCCCGCGCTTTTCCAAGCTGGGCACCAAGGCGCGCGCCGTGCTGGATGCACTGATCGAAAAGTACGCCGCATCCGGCATCACCAGCGTCGAGTCGCTAGACATCTTGAAGGTCGACCCGCTGCCCAAGTTTGGCACTCCGGTCGAGATCATTACGCAGTTTGGCGGCAAGCCGGCCTATGTCGCTGCCGTCCAAGAACTGATCAAACAGCTTTACCTATAGGCCGCCAGGCCGCAGCGGGTTCCATGTCCAACGTCAGCAACATCGTCAAGACCATCCAAGACATCATGCGCAAAGACGCCGGTACCTACGGCGATGCTCAGCGGCTAGAGCAGCTGGGCTGGATGTTCTTCCTAAAGATCTTTGATGACCGCGAAAAAGAGCTAGAGCTTCTGCGCGATGACTATCGCTCGCCGCTGCCTAACTACCTGCGCTGGTCTAGCTGGGCCACCGATGAAGAGGGAATCACCGGCGATAAGCTGCTGGAGTTTATCAACAACGACCTGCTGCCGAACGTCAAGACGCTGGGCGGGGCGTCCAAGGACAAGCTGTCGGTTCTGATTCGCACCACGTTTCAGGATGCCAACAACTACATGAAAAACGGCACGCTGATGCGGCAGGTGATAAACAAAGTCAACGGCATCAACTTCAATGCCAGCGACGACCGCCACACCTTCGGCGATATCTATGAAAAGCTGCTGAAGGACCTGCAGTCCGCAGGAAACGCGGGCGAGTTTTATACGCCGCGCGCGGTCACGCAGTTCATCGTAGAGCAGATCAATCCGCGCATTGGGGAGTCGGTGCTGGACCCTGCGTGCGGCACCGGCGGCTTTTTGGTGTGCGCCATCGAGCACCTGCGCAAGCAAGCCAAGACCGACGCGGACGAGCGCAAGATTCAGGAGTGCTTTGCGGGCATCGAGAAGAAGCACCTGCCGCACATCCTGTGCATGACCAACATGCTGCTGCACGGAATTGACGTGCCCTCAAACGTGCGTCACGACAACACGCTGGCCAGGCCGCTGCGTGACTGGTCGCCCAAAGAGCGCGTCGATGTCGTCGTGACCAATCCTCCGTTTGGGGGCATGGAAGAAGACGGCATCGAAGCGAACGTGCCCACCGAGTTCCGCACGCGTGAGACCGCAGACCTGTTCTTGGTGCTGCTGATGAAGATCCTCAAGCCCGGAGGCCGCGCTGGGCTGGTGCTTCCCGATGGCACGCTGTTTGGGGAAGGCGTGAAGACTCGGATCAAGGAAGCGCTGCTTGCGGAGTGTAACCTGCACACGATCGTGCGCCTGCCAAACGGCGTGTTCAGTCCGTACACCGGCATCCGTACCAACCTGCTGTTCTTCACCAAAGGCCAGCCCACGACGGAGATCTGGTACTACGAGCACCCCTATCCTCCCGGCGCGAAGTCCTACAACAAGACCAAGCCAATCCGCATTGAGGAGTTTGAGCCCGAGCGCGCGTGGTGGGAAAACCGCGTCGAAAACGAGCAAGCGTGGCGCGTTCCCATCGCGCAGATCAAAGCGGGCAACTACAACCTGGATCTAAAGAATCCGCACCGCTCCGAAGACGGCCCCGGTGATGTCGACCACCTGCTACCCGAGTACGAAAAGCTGCTAGCGCAGATTGCGCAGACGCGCGCGCAGCTAAAAAAGGAACTCCACCAAGCCCTGACCGCCAGCACGGGGACGCAAGGATGAACGTCGATACTTTTTTCAAGAAGTTCGAGCTGTTTGCGGATGCGCCAAATGCGGTGGGGAAGATGCGGGAGTTGATTTTGCATTTGGCGGTGACAGGGAAGCTGGTTTGGTTTGATACGAAGCAGAGGCCACAAACAGTCGGCGACCATGTATCGTTCTTGAATGGATATGCATTTAAAAGTGAATGGTTTAAACCCTTTGGTATTCGACTATGTAGAAATGCTAATGTTGGACACGGCTTTCTCAACTGGCAAGATACAGTTTTTGTAGATCAAAACGTGGCGGATGAATTCCATAGGTTTGCACTACAGGAGGGCGATATCGTTCTTTCGCTTGACCGCCCAATTATCACGACTGGTTTAAAAGTTGCACAAATACGTAAAGCAGATCTTCCATGTTTACTGCTTCAGCGAGTTGCGAAGCCGGTAGCACGTCACGATCTACTTTATCTGAATTACTTTTTTTTGTGGCTAAATTCTCCTGTATTCGTTCGGTCGATTGATCCAGGGCGTAGCAACGGGGTACCGCATATCTCAACACGTCAAGTTCTAGATCTACCTTTCACGCCCCCCCCCCTCGCCGAACAAAAGCGAATTGTGGCGAAGGTGGATGAGCTAATGGCGCTCTGTGATCGGCTGGAGGCGCAGCAGCAGGAGCGCGAGACCCGCCACATCGCCCTCGCTCACGCCTCCCTCACCCGCTTCGCCGACGCACCAACCCCGGAAAACTTGGAGCTGTTGTTTCATAAGGCTTATTCGATTGAACCGGGGGAATTGAGGAAGTCGATATTGACGTTGGCGGTGCAGGGGAAGTTGGTCCGGCAGGATGCACAAGAACAGCCAGCTGATCATCTTAATAGCGAAATTCCATCGCAGCTAAGCACGCTTGCTGACTATGCAGGAACCCGATTCATTGCGCCGAACAAGCTCATCGACGTTTTAGACGGACTTCCCGTTGGGTGGGGAGTTGCACAACTTCAGAGCATTGGTATTACTCAGACCGGAACGACGCCCTCGAAATCGGAACCTCACTTTACAGGAACATACATCCCATTCATCAAACCTGGTGACATGAAGGCTGGTTGTGTAGATTATGATAATGAAGGATTATCTAAAGAAGGTTTAGCCGTGGGGCGGCTCATTCCCCGAAATTCAATTTTGATGGTTTCGATTGGTGGTTCGATCGGAAAGACCGCTTTCGTTAATCGTGATGTCTCCTGTAATCAACAGATAAATTGCATTAGTCCTGTAAAGTGCATTGATGCGCGATTTTTGTTCATTGCCATGAGCGCAAGTGATTTTCAAGATGAAGTAATGAACCGGGCAGCCCAGGGCACGCTGCCCATCATCAGCAAATCAAAATGGGAAACAATCCCTGTCCCGATTCCGCCGCTCCCAGAACAACGCCGCATCGTTGCCAAAGTGGATCAGCTGATGGCGTTGGTGGATCAGCTGGAAGTGCAGCTTGCGGAAGCGCGGGGGAAGGCGGCGGCGCTGCTCGATGCGGTGGTGGCTGAGCTGTCGGTGGCGGCGTAGCGAGGGTGCCAGCGGTCGAATGATACTGCGTTGGGGCGTTAGAATGATGCCCTGACTCCTGCAAGCCCTCCCGAGCGGTCAGGAGACAACGTAAGCAGAGGCGACCAGACAGGCCGGGAGGCCAAGCGCGGGTTGCTGGGGCCAAGGGCTTGGATGTCGGCGCGGTTGGTCTTCGTGGTGGCCATGGCGATGATGCCGCCGAGCGTGAGACCGACACCGTGGATACCGAGGACGGCGCCGATTGCTGTTGCGGCGTCGTAGGTGTCGGGACGGATGTCGCGGGGCAGGCTGCGTGGGTCGGCGATGTACATGGAGCCGAGGGCGATCAGCGGGATGCCCAGGATGGTCATGACGATGCCGCCAGCCAAGCGTCCGCCCGTGAAGTGTTGAACAGTGACTTGTGCCGGTACGGTGGGGATGCTGACTGGCTCGCGAAAAGCGTTGGAGCCAGGACCGCTGACGTTGACGACTTGGCCACCGGGAGGAATGTTCAGACTGCACGGTGTGGTGCAAGACTGACCGCTGGGCAGAGTGACGACGTAGGCGTTGTCGGGGCTGCGCGGCACGAATGCCACGGGCGAAGTGGGGCCTGCCTCGATAACCGAAGGCGGCGGCGGTGGGTTGGCGGTGAACGTGGCGTAGGCGGCAGCCTGCTGGCCTGCTGCGACGCGAACATTGCGACGCCACGGCTGATAGTTCGGGTTCGGAGAGCGAATCTCGACGACATGGTCGCCGGGGGACAAGCCTTCAACAAGCACGGGGGCCGGGCCGCGTGGCTGCTCATCAATGATGACTTCTGAGCCAGGGCTCTCGGATGTGACTGTCAGGGAGCCCGTGGTCGGCGAGATCTTGCCCTCGGTAGCAAGCGCAACGAACATCGGCTGCGACTCGCCCCCCTTGACCTCGATTACCTCGGCATAAGGCTGATAGCCAGGTCGGCGAACCTCCACCATGTGCTTGCCTGCGGCAACCTCGAGCTCTGCGGGGACACTACCTACCAGCTTGCCATCAACGAAAACTTCGCCGCCCAGCGCAGATGGGTTTGTCGCCAGGTTCTTGATGTTCAGCCGGGCAGGCGCAGGCTGTAGCGCAAAGGTAAACGTCTGCGGGCCGGTGACGTTGATCGTCTCCTCGATGGACTTATAGCCATCCATCTCCAGAAGCAAGCGATGCGTCCCTTTGGACATGCGCGGCTTGCAACTTGGGCCGCTTTGGCACGCCAAGCCCTTGTCTTTGCCGTCTACGTACACCTTGGCCCCAGGTGGGTTCGTGGTGACGCTGATGCGAGGCGCAACAGGCTGGGCGTAGCCCACACTCGAAAGGACCATTGACGTCGCATACAACCAAACTCGGCTAGACATTGCTCTCTCCTATCGTTCGCAAATCGCGTCGCATAAGACCAAAGAGTCCCGGCGCTTACAAGGCGTATGCTTGGGTGTTGTTCCGATTTCGCAACTCGCTTGCGTGCCGGTGCAGCATCTGCAACCGGCGGATTAAGGACAGGGAGCGGTGCTGACGGAGAGGCCTGTCATGTAGGCAGTCACCGACAACAAACCACCGTAGCCAAAAGACACCTAAACGCTTCCCGTTGCGCTGATGGACAAGTGAGGCGGGTGAGGTATGGGCCCATTGCTCGGCGGCACCTGGCGCTATTGCAGGGGTCTTGCGAAGCACTAGACGCCGCTAGGCTCGGTGTCTTTGACTGATTGGACTGCTCGGGCGGGCCGCTGCGGTCAGAATGGCTGCCGCTCCACGTGTAAGTCGCGCCGTTTGGTTGGCGGCAGCACTTACAGGCTCTCGACATCTAGCAAAGCAACACGTCTGGACGCCAGCGCTCGATCCTGCCGAGCGTGTTGCTACGCCGCTCCAACCTGTCAATAGCCTCAGTATGACCCGCGCGAATCGATTCACGCTCAGATCAAGCGACTTTTCCCGATGAAGTCGTGCCCTGCAGTCGTGCCCTGCAATCGCCACCTGCAATCTCCTCCGCAGTCGCCCCTGCAATCACCGCGCGAGCAGCGTACCGGAGTCGTG
>Ga0116158_10005991_pt1 | contig 10195 bp, 7 predicted proteins | sample AD_UKC052_MetaG_FD_89883 | JGI IMG/M metagenome (GOLD analysis project Ga0116158, IMG submission 89883) | Active sludge microbial communities of municipal wastewater-treating anaerobic digesters from USA - AD_UKC052_MetaG | ecosystem: Engineered > Bioreactor > Anaerobic > Digestate | place: USA... | reverse complement strand
TTGAAATTGTCGAAAATGGTCCCGATGCTATTGAGGCTGTAAAAAATAAACAATTTGACTTAATACTAATGGATATTAACCTTGGAAGAGGAATGAGCGGGATAGATGTAACTCGAAAAATCAGGACTTTTCCCGGTTATGAAACAACTCCTATAATTGCAGTAACTGCATTTGCCCTTGAAGGTGATAGAGAAGAATTTTTAGATGCCGGATGCTCTAATTATTTAAGTAAACCGTTTTTAAAATCTCAACTTCTTGATATAATCCAGCAATCAATAAATACATAAACTTACTAATAACAAAAAACCCGGCTCAATAGTTGAACCGGGTTATTAACGATTTAATAATTAAACCTAGTGTTCATATTTTTTCGATCTATTGAAATACTCTGTATGTAGTAATTCATGACTCTTATGACTTCCCGGTTCAACTAAAAATTCTTTGTATAGAGTTTGAACGCTTTCGTTTTCGTATGATCTTCTCTTTGTCATACTCTTATCTATATCGTATAACGCTTTCATTCTCTTAACAATTTTTTCAGGTTTTTGATGAATCGGCTGACCGCCACCATTGATACAACCTCCAGGACAAGCCATAACTTCAATAAAATGGTATTTCGATTTTCCAGCTCTAATTTCATCAAGAACAGGATCAACATTACCGATACCGTTTACAACAGCTATGTTTAATGTGAGATCGTTTATTTGAACGGATGCTTCTTTCAATCCATCAAAACCTCTTACAGGTTCAAATTCAAGAATATCCAGATGCTTACCTGTTAATTTATAGTATGCCATACGCAAAGCAGCTTCCATAACACCGCCGCTTGTACCGAAAATTGCAGCAGCACCGGTTGATTCACCTAATGCGCTGTCAAATTCTTCATCATCAAGATCATCAAAATCGATTCCGGCTAAATTAAAGAACCTTACTAATTCGCGTGTTGTTAGCACCGAATCAACATCCGGGATTAACTGTTCGTGTTCACTAAGTTCCGGTCTTTCCGACTCATACTTTTTAACAGTACACGGCATTATAGATGTAACAAAAAGTTCTTCAGGGTTAATTCCCATTTTTTTAGCGTAATAAGATTTTGCAACTGCTCCTAACATTTCGTGAGGCGATTTACATGAAGAAACATGATCAATCAAATCACCGTAGTTCTGTTCGATGTATTTAACCCAACCGGGACAACAGCTTGTAAACATTGGAAGCGTTTTCTTCTCCTGAATTCTTTTTACTAATTCATTTGCTTCTTCCCATATAGTCAAATCGGCTGCAAAGTTTGTATCGAATACTTTTTTGAATCCGAGCCTTCTTAAACCCGTTACCAATTTACCTGTAACATCAACACCCAGCGGCATATTGTATTCTTCGCCTAAAGTAGCACGAACTGCCGGCGCTATTTGAGCAACGACATATTTTTTCTTGTTTTCAAGAGCCGAAGCAACTTCTTTCATATGGCTCTTCTCTCTAAGTGCTGCAGTAGGACAGACAAGTATACACTGTCCGCAAAGGATACAATCGCTGATACTTAAACCTTTATTAAACGGTGTAGTAACAGTACTAGCAAAACCGCGGTTTGTAAAATCGATTGCACCTACTTTTTGAATTTCGTTACATACTCGTACGCATCTTCCGCATAAAATACATTTTGCAGGGTCTCTTTCCATCGATGCACTTGAAATATCAACAGCATGGTCTTTCTTTTTACCTGCGTACCTGTGTTCTCTTAAACCATATTTTTCCGATAGCTTTTGCAGTTCACAGTTTCCGTTGCGAACGCAAATAAGGCAATCTTGCGGATGGTTTTCAACAAGAAGTTCAACTATAGTTTTTCTCGCTCTTCTAACTCTCGGAGAATTAGTTTCAACATTCATATTTTCATAAACCGGGTAAGCACAAGCCGGAATTAAATTACGCTGTCCATCAACCTCAACCGAACATATTCTACAAGCACCCGATGGAAAGAGGTCTTTCATATGACATAAAGTCGGAATATGAATACCAACCGATTTAGCTGCGTCAAGAATTGTCATCCCTTCTTCAGCTTTTACTTTTATTTTATTTATTGTTAATTCTACCATTTTAATCTCCATCTACTTAATTAACCGTTATAGCACAGGATCTACATGCTTCAAAGCACATTCCGCATCTTATACACTTATCCTGAAGAATGTAATGAGCTTTTCCTTTTTCGCCAACAATAGCGTCCGTTGCGCATTTTTTAACGCAAACACCGCAACCGGAACAGATATTGTTATCAATTTCGAAGGTTAATAAGTCTTTACATACTCCGGCTCTACATTTTCTTTCGTATAAATGTTCTTCATATTCATGTTTGAAATAATGAAGACCGGAAAGAATCGGATTAGGAGCTGACTGCCCCAACCCGCAAAGAGAAGTATCTTTAATAACTTGTGCTAATCTTTGCAGATAGATAATTCCTTTAAACCGTTGAAGTTCATCAAGTTTGTTTTTCGTGCTACGGTAGCTTTGCGGAATTCTCTCGATAATCTCAAGCATTCTTTTCGTTCCTTCGCGGCAAGGAACACATTTTCCGCACGATTCGTTTTGGATAAACTGTAGGAAATATTTTGCAACATCAACCATACAGGTTCCTTCATCCATTACAACAAATCCACCCGAGCCCATCATAGCACCAACCTGGCGCAATGAATCGTAGTCCACAAGTGTATCCATTACTTCGTTAGGAAGACATCCGCCCGAAGGACCACCGATTTGAACAGCTTTGAATTTCTTATTGTCAGGAATTCCTCCACCTATTTCAAATACAATCTCGCCAAGTGTAACTCCCATCGGAACTTCAACGAGACCGGTATTAATTATTTTTCCGCTGAGTGCAAATACTTTAGTCCCTTTACTAGCTTTGGTTCCAATAGAAGAGAACCAGGCAGAACCTTTTCTGATAATCGTAGCAACATTAGCAAAAGTTTCAACGTTGTTTACAACTGAAGGTTTATTCCATAAACCGGACACAGACGGAAACGGAGGTCTTGGTCTCGGCATTCCGCGTTTACCTTCGATTGAAGCCATTAATGCGGTCTCTTCACCGCATACGAATGCACCTGCACCCTTTTTGATTTTCAGATGAAATGAAAAATCACTTCCGAGAATATTATCGCCAAGTATTCCATATTTTTCGCATTGTTTGATTGCGGATTGCAATTTTTCTATTGCAAGCGGATACTCTGCACGGCAGTAAATATAACCGACCGATGCTCCGATAGCGTAACCACCGATAAGCATTCCTTCAACTAACTTGAAAGGATCGCTTTCAAGTACCGAACGGTCCATAAATGCACCCGGGTCGCCTTCATCGGCATTACAAATAATATATTTTTGATCCGCTTTTTGAGCATGTGCAAGTTCCCACTTCTTACCTGTAGGGAATCCACCGCCGCCTCTGCCTCTTAAACCGGCGTCAAGTATTTCTTTTATTACTTCTATAGGCGACATTAATCTTAAAACTTTATCAAAAGCTTTGAATCCGCCGTATGCTATATAAGCATCAATCGAATCGGGATCAATAATTCCGCAATTCTCAAGAACAATTTTTAACTGATGTTTAAAGAATGCGTTATCATTTATATGCGGTATACTGTTCGATTTTTCACCATGAGCACCGAGTAGTTTTTCAGTGAAAACATCTTTTTCAATAATTGTTTTTTGTATCAGTTTACCAACCAGTTTGGGAGTAATTTCGCAATAAGATACTCTTTCACCATCAGGCAGTTTAACATCGACAATAACTTCTTTTGCGCAGAACCCGATACAACCTGTAGGTTTAATTACTGCTTGAATATTTAATTTTTCAAGTTCAGCTTTAATAGCTTCTTCAACTTTCTTTGCACCGGCGGCAAGACCGCAGGTTCCCATACCTATCCATATAATTGGTAGGTCATGTTCTTCAAACCTGAGTTGTCTATTTAATTTTTTTAATTTTTCTTCACATTCCGGGTTATGATGGCAAAGCGGACCTTCCGTACAGCATCTAATAAAAGAATTACACGGATTTTCGTTTGTATGCCAGCATTCACTGCAACATAATTCTATGAAAGTCTTCATTTTACACCCACCGTTTCTTGTTTTGATTCCGTTGGTTTTGGTTTATTATATTTTTTAATAATACCGGGTATATCTTTTACCGAAATTCTACCGTAGTAATCATCGTTAACTGTAATAACAGGCGCAATACTGCAGGCACCAATACAGCTAACAGTCTCTAGTGTAAATTTTTTATCACGTGTGGTTTCGCCTGCTTTTATTTTCAATTCTGATTCCAGTGCATAAAGGATATTTGCCGAGTTTTTAACATGGCACGCTGTTCCTCTACAAACGCGAATAATATTCTCGCCGAGGGGAATCATCCTGAATTGGTTATAAAATGTAGCTACTCCATATACTCTGCTAAAGGGTAAACCGACAAATGCTGCTACTTCCATCATAACTTCTTCCGGTAAATACCCGTAGATATGCTGTATATCCTGAAGTAAAGGAATTAGCGAACTTCTGTCGTTTTTGTTATAGTTTTCAAATACTTTCGAATGCATTTCTTGTCCTTAATAAAATTTCATTTCGCTTAGCTGTAACAAATTAAATGCCACAGCTTTGACGCTAAAAAATCAACAATTTCTTTATTTTTTAGTTAAAAAATGCAGATTTTCTCCTGCTTTCTTAATTGTTAGACATTTTTCTCATTAAAGGAAATCCTGCATTACGCAGTTTGACACGACAAACTAATCCCGTTTTTTTTAAGAATGAATTACTTGGAGAATCATCAACAAGTTAGCTATCCAAAGGTTGAAATCGGTATTAAACAGTAAATTTTTAGTACATGTTTTTGAGTAAAATAGTTATATTAACATCACTTAAACCGGGAATTATTTTTAGGATATTGCAATGAATACAATTCTTCCCGGTTATATAAAAAATTAACTATTATAGTGTCTATTAGTAATTCAAAAAAACAACTAAGTTAAGGAAAGAAATTATGGAAAAACGAAGACCGTGGGCTGAGCCCTATAAAATCAAAGTTGTAGAACCTGTGAAAATGACGACAAAAAAATACCGCGAAGAAAAGATTGCTGAAGCTGGCTACAATACATTTCTGTTACGGTCGGAGGATGTGTATATCGATTTATTGACGGATTCAGGTACGAATGCAATGAGCGATTACCAATGGGCTGGAATGATGATGGGTGATGAAGCTTATGCAGGAAGTAGAAATTTCTATAACCTTGAAGAGAAGGTTCAAAAATATTATGGTTATAAATACCTCGTTCCTACTCATCAAGGACGCGGTGCCGAACATATGCTATCTCAAGCTATGATCAAAAAAGGACAATACGTTGCAGGGAATATGTATTTTACTACGACGAGACTGCATCAGGAGCTTGCCGGCGGTGTATTTGTTGATGTAATAATAGATGAAGCTCATGACCCTCAAGCCATTCATCCATTCAAAGGAAATGTTGACTTAAATAAATTTGAAAACCTAATTAAATCAAAAGGAGCCGAAAATATTGCATACATTACGGTAGGCGCGCCGGTAAACATGGCGGGTGGTCAACCGGTATCGATGGAGAATATGAAAAAAGTTCACCGGATGGCACACAGTAACGGTATTAAAGTGGTACTTGATGCAACAAGAAATATGGAGAATGCATATTTCATTCAACAGAGAGAAGATGGTTACAAAAATAAAACAGTTACAGAAATCCATAAAGAGTTTTGTTCTTACTCCGATGCTGCTACGATGAGTGCTAAAAAAGACTTGCTTGTGAATATAGGCGGCTTTGTTGCAGTAAACGATTGGGACCTTTTTGAAGAATTGAGGAACATGGTAGTAATTTATGAAGGTCTTCATACTTACGGCGGTTTAGCCGGAAGAGATATGGAAGCTATGGCAAGAGGAATTGAGGAAGCAATTCAAGAGGATAACATTAAAGCGAGAGTAGAACAGGTTCAATACTTTGGAAATCTACTAATCGATTTCGGAATTCCGATTGTACTCCCGATCGGAGGTCATGCAGTATTCCTTGATGCAAAACGGTTTTATCCCCACCTCAAACAGGATCTCTTTCCTGCCCAGATGCTTGCCTCACAACTTTTTGTCGAATCGGGTGTACGTGCAATGGAAAGAGGGATAGTATCCGCAGGAAGAAATAAAGAAACCGGCGATCATAATAGACCGAATCTTGAATTAGTCAGATTAACTATTCCCAGAAGAGTATATACTCAATCACATCTTGACCTTGTAGCTTACGATGTGAACGAACTTTATAAAAAGCGTGATGAAGCAAAAGGACTTCGTATGGTTTATGAACCAAAGTACCTCCGCTTCTTCCAGGCTCGTTTTGAAAAACTGTAACGGTTTTCTTATTTTTTTTTGATGTTTTATTTATCCGTGCCTGATCGGACATCTTAAAGGCACGGATTTTTTTAATTAAACTGTTTTTTGTATACGTTTCTTGGTTGAGAAAAACTCATTCCCCTTGAAAGCACTTAACATTTTAATTAAAAACGTTAAAAAGAAACCGATTAATGAGAGATAGACATCTTCGATTTCAATTACAAATGAAGAACGCTCCGAGAAGAACGACATTAAAAGTTTAACTGCAATAATAAGCGTAAAAAAACTTGAAAATCCCATCATCCCCGAGATAAAAGGTTTTACCACAAATTTTTCCATTTTAGCTCCAATTATTTTTCCCTAGTAAATATTAATAAGTAAAGTATTGCTACTCATTATTCATTGATAACACATTTCGATTTCATTCTTTAACACAACGGAAGCCGTTGTAGTTATTTCTAAAATTCGGTTCGGCAATGTTCCTGATTGTTATTATAAACAGAGATTCATCGTCGCACCAGGATGCACCCCGTAATACTTTAGTTTTCCCGCTTTCCGGTCCTTTCGGATTTCTTGCCGGACTTTTTGTATAATACTTTTCATCATACCAATCTTGAACCCATTCCCACACATTTCCGCTCATATCATAAAGATCGAGTTCGTTAGGCAATTTAAGACCGACTTGCTGCAGTTTTCCATCCGAATTTTCTTTGTACCATGCAACTTCAAAAAGGTTGTTATGACCGCTGTATTTATAGCTTTTACTCTGCATTCCACCTTTAGCAGCAAATTCCCATTCGGCTTCAGTCGGTAAACGTTTACCAGCCCATTTACAATACTCGTTTGCATCGTTCCAGCTTACGTGAATTACCGGGTAATTGAGATTTTTATCATCCCTTATAACCCCGTTCTCATCGAACTTCCAGTTGACACCGGTTTTATCATTATACTTTGTTCCATCCCAGACCCAGCTATACCCTTCATTTTCAGCATCGGTTAAATATCCTGTAGCATCAACGAATGTTTTAAATTCTGCAACAGTAACTTCATTTTTGTCCATATTGAAATCATCAAGCCAAACCCTGTGAACAGGTTTCTCATCTTCCCTGCTTTCATTATTCCCCATATCGAACCAATTTCCTTTAATATAAGACATGTGGTTATTCGTTTCTCGGACAATAGTTGAACGCTCAACAGGTTTAACAGGTTCACTGACAACAGGTTCTACTTTAGCTATTTCAGGTTTATCGATAGCGGGTGTACTTTCTCCCGGTACAAAATAAAACGAGCCGATTAAAGAGGAAGATTCCCAGGGAACTTGTTCTTTATTTGTAATTGTGAGAACATCTTCCCGAACGCTTTTTAATACTTCTTCAATTGTTTTTCCAGGAGCCGCCATGTGTTTCAATAATGATTCTGTGTAAAGTCCGTTTTTCCCTGACCCGTCTGATGCAACCGAGCCGGGAGCAGTTGAATAAACTATTATAGAACCTATAGGGGCATCCATTTTTGCAAGCCCTTTTACTGTACTTCTGAAGCTTCTTTGGTAAGGATTATTTCTACATGCATCAAGAATAACGATATTCATTTTACTCCCTGCATCTTCCATTTGAGCAAGAACCCTGCCGGCATCAACACCTTCATATTCAACTTCATTTTCATTACGGATATCTGCACCAATAGGTACAAGATAATTGTTACCTCCTACTTGAAGTCCGTGTCCTGAAAAATAGAAAAGTGAAACTGCGCTATTGCGGGATTTCGTTCCGAATTCACGAATTGCTTCCTTCATATCTCTTTGATTTGCATTTGTTTGGAGTATTACATCAAACCCGTAGTTCTTGAGTGCCGAAGAAATATCTTTTGCATCGTTAACCGGGTTTTTAAGAGGTGCATCTTTATATGTAGCATTCCCTATTACAAGAGCAATTTTCCTTCCTTCAGAAGACGATGGGTCTTCTTTAACACTTATTCCTCTTGTTTGCTGACAATAGTTGGTGAGCATGAGAAGATAGACAAAACCGAATAAAAAAACTCTTTTCATTTTCTTACTACTTTTTTTTATTAATGGTGGATTAATATAATTAATTCCGGTTTCAGTTTCAAAAAAATCGGTGTGATTGGAAACAAAAAGAATTTTAACATTAACAATTAAACATTTTTACGAAAATACATGACCAAAAAACTACAAGTTTCATTCCATCATAAATTGACGAAGAATGAGCGTTTTTTCTTCGGTATGTTGTTAAAAAGCAACAGTTATTGATTTTTCAGTGTTGCATATAGGCAACATTTTTTCTATTTGTCCACCTTAGATGGATACTGACACAACCAAATCCTAATAAATACATTCTTTTCACTTCTATCATTGCCTTCTAATTTTCTGAAGGAATCACCGGGGTTGTCTTTGAAACCTGCATAGTTCTATTTACAATGTGGCTGAAGCCAAAATGTTTGTTTTTTTTATTTTTATCCGTTGGCTGAAGTCAACGGCAATTTTTATTTTATCTTTTACTCAATTCCCATTTATCCTTCCCTAAATTTCTCATTAATCAAGTTGAGTTCAATGTTTTTGAAATACCTCTCCGGTTCTTTAATATTCTCCAATGCAAAGAATAATTCATTCTTATCAACTTCACCATCGCTGAGCAGATACTCCTCAATAATAATTTCCATCGGGATATTCATTATGTGAAGTAGTACGCCAATAACTATACCGGTTCTGTCTTTACCTGAAGTGCAGTGAAAAAGTACCGGTAAGTCATTTATCTCATACGCTACTGCATAAATTACATCTGTCAACCATTTTTTAACTATAGGCAGATGGGTATGACCTCTCTCATATCCACTTGGAAGAGGGAAATGATGTAATTCTGTATTTAGAAAACCCAAGCCAACATCCTCTCCCCTCCGCAGATTTACTATTGATTTTGCAAAACTTATCTCTGATGCATCGGTAATATGTAGGAGTTTACCGCCGCGTAACAAATTTTTCTCTTTTAGCAGCTTATTACCGGCAATTAGGTTAACCCACTCTCCAACATCCCTAAAGTTTACGCATCCGTTTGTATAATCAAGTGACAAGTAATAACAACCTATTAATTGTGTGAAATTTTAGTTTTTGATATAACTTTAAAGTGGTACACCGAAAATAAAAAGCCGCTCTTACGAGCGGCTATTTTAATAAAGATTTACTTCATTAATACTAACTTCTTGACCATTCTGAATTCATTTGCTTTCAATTCGTAGAAATATACACCGTTTGAAAGTTTGCCTGCCTCAAACGTTAATTCGTAAAGCCCGGCTTCTTTATTCTCATTTACAAGTGTTGCTACTTCATTGCCAATTACATCATATATCTTTAATGTAACAAATGACACTATTGGTATTGCGTAACTAATTCTCGTTGACGGATTAAATGGATTAGGGTAGTTATTTGATAAACTATATCCAGTTACTGTATTAGATATTTTTATTTCTATTTCATCAGAATATCTAAATTCGCCATTATAATCAATTTGTTTTAACCGGTATTTGATAACATAATTGTTGTTTTTATGCATTAATTTATCCACCAAATGGTACTGATGTATTTTTGTTGTAGTGCCGTTTCCTTTAACAAAGCCAATTTCAGACCAGCCGGCATCAATTCTCCTCTCAACAGCAAAACCTGAATTATTTGTTTCTGTAGAAGTTACCCATTCCAGATATACTTCGTTACCGCTTCTGACACTTGCTGAGAATGACGTCAATTCAACCGGAATTAAGCCGGCATTAAGTACTGCAACTGATGTTCCTAAAGTGCTGAATGTGTTATTT
>Ga0116158_10005988_pt1 | contig 10197 bp, 10 predicted proteins | sample AD_UKC052_MetaG_FD_89883 | JGI IMG/M metagenome (GOLD analysis project Ga0116158, IMG submission 89883) | Active sludge microbial communities of municipal wastewater-treating anaerobic digesters from USA - AD_UKC052_MetaG | ecosystem: Engineered > Bioreactor > Anaerobic > Digestate | place: USA... | reverse complement strand
TGAACGAAGGGCGCGCACCATGCGTTGGACACACATCACCGTCACGTCAAACGACCTTGAGGGTTCGCTACGATTCTTCGCCGACGTGTGCAAACTGCATGTCCTACGTGATCGCAGAGCTGAGGGCGGAAACACCGTTTGGATGGGCTATCCGGCAAGCTCTGCGACGAACCCAGAATTTGTGGTCGTAATCGGGCCCGGCTACTGCACGAATCCACTGGATCATTTCGGCTTTCAATGCGAAACGCGAGACGAAGTGACGCTCATCGCGGAGCAAGCGCGAGCCAATGGAACATTGGTCGAGGGGCCGAAGGATGTGGGCGGCAGCGTCGGTTACTTCGTAATCGTGCGCGAGCCCGGCGGGAACTTGGTTGAGTTCACGTTTGGGCAGCCGTTGCTGGGTCTTGGCGCAGCTTAAAGAGCAAGGCCGAGGCAAAGCCCCCGCCCTTTACTTACATCGAAGCTTGGTACAAGCTGAAGCGGTGTCACTCGCGCATCCACTATTTGTCGCCGACAAAATTTGATGCGAAACACGCAAAGTGCTCCGAGCAGCGGGTTATGGACAGCCTCGCGCGCGTGAGCTCGAAGGGTCAACACGAACGCGGGGCCACCGATAACCCTGCGCCGAAAGAAGCCGGAGCCTCAGCTATCATCATCAGCACTGCGCGACCACTGGCCGTGTCTCCAGCCTTAAACGGTCCGCTGAAACTGGGTCAGTCGAAGTCCACCCCTCCCTGCATCTGAAACGCCACCTTCCAGGACGATGAGTCACTACAACCTCGCGCGGTTCGATTTCGTGTCCATTCGCCTGGCGGTGCTGTGCGCCCAGACCGGCAGCATGACGGCGGCCGCCCGCGACTGCAACCTAGTGCTGCCGGCGGCGAGTCGCCGCATCCGTGATCTGGAGGGGGCCATCGGCGAGCCGTTGTTTGAACGACACTCGCGCGGACTGAACCCGACCGCTGCTGGGCGGGCGTTCGTTAAGCATGGGCTCGATCTGCTGCGGAGCATGGATCGGCTGATGGAGGACCTGGACGATCTGCGGCATGGGGTGGCCCGACACATCCGCCTGACCGCGAGCACCGCTGCCATAAATCAGTTCCTGCCGCCCCTACTCGCGAGCTACGCCAGCCTGCAGCCCGGCATCCAGATCGACCTGGACGAGCAGGTATCAGACCAAGTCGTCCGACGCCTAAGGGACGGGCGCACCGACTTGGGCGCCTATGTCCAGGGCCCCGACGACAACGGGCTGGATGCTCGGGACTTCCGGAAAGACCAGCTGGTGCTAATCCTTCCGGCCGGCCACCGGCTGCGCGGTCGCTCGGCGATCGCGTTCGTGGACACGCTGGACGAGCCCTGGATCAGCCTCAACACCGGAGCCGCCCTGTTGCACCAGCAACAGCGGGTGGCGCTTGCCGCCGGGCGTGCCTTCAAACTTCGCATGCAGGTGCGCAGCTTCGATGCGGTCGGGCATTTAGTGGCGTCGGGTTTGGGCATTGCCGCACTCCCCAAGGCAGCAGCCTTGCCCATCATTCAGGCCATGAAACTCTCATGGCGCCCGCTGAGTGACGACTGGGCTCACCGGCAGCTCCGGATCGGAATTCGCCCCGATGCGGACGACGCGGTGCGGGCTGTCCGGGACTTCTTGTGCGCCCCTTTGCAAAACGCGAAGGCTGCCCTCGTCAAGTTCAAATAGACCCCGTGCGAAAGCGGCCGGACAATACCGGCCATGGACGCACTACACGACAAGAGCATGACCACACAGGCTTCGCGGCCCGGCCCTCTCTCGGGCCTGAAAGTGTTGGAACTGGGGCAGCTGATCGCAGGCCCGTTCGCTGGCAAGACTCTCGCCGACTTCGGAGCCGAGGTCGTCAAGATTGAAGCGCCCGGCGCGGGCGACCCATTGCGCAAATGGCGCCTGCTCAAGGACGGCACCTCCATCTGGTGGCAGGTGCAGTCGCGCAGTAAGAGATCGGTGGCGCTGGATCTTCGCACTCCCGAAGGACAGGACATTGTCCGTCGGCTGGCCACCGAGTCGGACGTCCTGATCGAGAACTTCCGGCCCGGTGCCATGGAGGACTGGGGCCTGGGACCCGACGCCCTGCAAGCGCTCAACCCCAGACTTATCGTGCTACGGATCAGCGGCTACGGCCAGACCGGGCCCTACCGTAATCGCCCAGGGTTCGGAGTAGTGGCCGAGGCCATGGGGGGGCTGCGCCATTTGACGGGGGAGCCGGGGCGTGTTCCGGTGCGCGTGGGTATCAGCCTGGGCGACACGCTGGCCGCCCTACATGGCGTCATCGGCATCCTACTGGCCCTCCAGCATCGCAACGACACCGGCGAAGGCCAAGTCATTGACGTGGCTCTGTACGAGGCGGTCTTCAACTGCATGGAAAGCCTGCTGCCCGAATACAGCGCATTCGGTGCCGTGCGCGGGCCTGCCGGATCGGCTTTGCCGGGTATCGCGCCCACCAATGCCTACCTGTGTCGCGACGGTGGCTATGCGTTGATTGCAGGCAACGGCGACAGCATCTTCCGCCGCCTGATGAACCTGGTCGGTCGGGAGGATCTGGCCAGCGACCCCGCGCTCGCCGACAACGCTGGCCGCGTGGCGCGGGTCGCCGAACTGGACCAGGTCATCGGCGAGTGGACGAAAAGCCGCACGGTGGAGGAGGTGCTGTCCGCACTGGACGGCGCGTCGGTGCCAGCAGGCCGCATCTACACGATTGAGGACATCGCCAAAGATCCGCACTACCAGGCCCGCGGAATGCTGGAAAAGGTGCGCATGGACGACGGCACCGAACTGACTGTTCCCGGTGTGGTGCCCAAGCTCTCGCGATCACCCGGCGCACGCGACCGGGCGGCGCCTCGCCTTGGACAGGACACGGTGGCCGTGCTCAGCGGGATGGGGCTCAACTCCGAGCAAATTCACGAACTCATCGACCGCGGCATTGTGGAGACACACTGACATGCAACGAATCTTTTTCAATGACGTCGTCACCCGGGACGGCTTTCAGATCGAACCCGAGTTCATTCCGACCGACGTCAAAGTGGAACTCATCGACGCCCTAAGCCGTTGCGGCTATGCCAAGATCGAGGTCACCTCCTTCACGTCGACCAAGTCGATTCCAATGATGCGGGACGCCGAGGAGGTCATGGACCGCATCCAACGCGAGCCCGGTGTCGAGTACACGGTGCTGGTGCCCAACGTGCGCGGCGCAGAACGAGCCATGGCGTCGCAGGCCGACGAGTTCAACCTCGTCATGTCCACCTCGGAGACGCACAACCTAGCCAACCTGCGCATGCCGCGCGAGCGCAGCTATGCGGCGCTAAAGGACGTCATCTCGCTGGTTGATGGGCGGGTGGCGATCAATGTTTCGCTCTCCGCGTGTTTTGGCTGCCCGATGGAAGGGGTGGTCCCAGCGCAAGAGGTAATCTCGTGGGCCGGCCGCTTTGCCGAACTAGGTGTGCGAGGTCTGACCATCTGTGACACTACGGGCATGGCCCACCCGAACCAAGTGAACCGACTGTGTGAAACATTGCGCAAGCGCTTCCCGACCCTGCAGTTGACTCTGCACTTCCACAACACCCGCGGTATGGGACTGGCCAACGTGTTGGCCGCTGCGCAGCAGGGTATTGACCGATTCGACGGATCGCTGGGTGGCTTGGGCGGCTGCCCTTACGCCCCTGGCGCCAGCGGAAACATCTGCAGCGAGGACGCAATACACATGCTGCAGGCCGAGGGCTACGAGACAGGCATCGATCTGAACCGCCTGCTGGCGGTCGCTCGGCAGCTTCCGGGAATCGTGGGCCACAACGTTCCCGGCCAGGTGGCCAAGGCCGGCCGCATCCTGGACCTACACCCCGAACCCGACTTCGTCGCCGACATCAGGAGCAAGTTCGCATGATCGACCACCTCGACCACCTCGTCCTCACCACGTCGCGCCGCGACGCCTGTGTCGACTTCTACACCCGCGTGATGGGCATGCAGCTGGAAACCTTTGTCGGCGGTACGCCGCCGGTAGAACGCCAGGCCTTCAAGTTCGGTCAGCAGAAGATCAACCTGCATACGCAGGGCGCGGAATTCGAGCCCAAGGCCCATCTGCCGGTGCCCGGCTCGCTCGACCTGTGCTTCATCGCCAGCGTACCGCTGGAGCAGGTCATTCAGCGGCTCAGGGCCGCGAGCTGGCCCATCGTCGAAGGGCCGGTGGTTCGCACCGGCGCGACGCAGAAAATCCGATCCGTCTATGTGCGCGACCCGGACCTGAACCTCATCGAAATATCCGAGCTCGCCTGAAGCGGCCGCCCATCTCCAAGGAACGATGCCATGAGCACACGACCATTTCTCGCGTTCGCCTGCGCGCACATGACGGACGAGCGGCTGTACGCCCACCAGATTGGAACGTTGAGTGCGACCCACGACTGCAAGGTATTTGTCTTCCGTGAGCAGGCGTCGATGCAGGACATGGCCGAACATCTTCTGGCCAACACGCCAGAGCGCTTCACGTTGATCGGACTATCGCTGGGTGGCTACATGGCGTTTGAGGTGATCCGACGCGCGCTGCACCGACTGGAGCGTCTAGTGCTCATCGATACCACGGCAGTGGCCGACCACCCGGCCCGCCGGGACGGCCGACTGCGCGACATCGCCACTGTTAAGCAGGGCGGTATCGATGCCCTCATCCCGGAGCTTCCATCTCGATGGCTTTTGCCAGCACACGCGGAAGACTCCGCGCTGGTGGAGCTGATGGGCAGTATGGCCCGCAGTGTGGGCGCACGGGGTCAATTCAACCAGCAGACCGCGATGCTCGCACGTCCGGATTCACACCAAGACCTCGAACGAGTCGAGGTTCCTACGCTGCTGATCTGCGGCCGCCAGGACCCGGTCACGCCGGTCGCTGACCACGAGGCGATGGCCGCCTGCGTGTCCGGTTCACGGCTGGTCGTGATCGAAGACTGTGGCCACCTGTCGACCATCGAACAACCAGCGGCCGTTACACACGCGCTGGCGGGCTGGCTTGAAAGCACCCACATCTCATTCTGAGTTCCCCCAACCGCTACCCATCGGAGACAACAATGCAACGACGTAAACTCGCCCTCTTTGGCGCCTTGGCCCTGTTGGGTACCTTGATCGGCGCCGCAAACGCGCAAGGCAAATTCCCCGACAAACCGATCACACTGGTCGTACCCAGCGCACCGGGCGGAACGACTGACTTCACTGCCCGTTTGGTGGCCGATCAACTGTCGACGGCCCTAGGTCAGCCGGTGATCGTTGAGAACAAAGCCGGCGGCGCCGGCAACATCGGCAATCTGGCGGTGGCCCGCGCCAAGCCCGATGGCTACACGCTGCTGGTCGCGTACAGCGGATACCAAGTGGGCAACCCCCATCTGTTCAAGAAAGCCGGGTGGGACCCCATCAAGGACTTCGAGCCGGTGGCCATGATGACGAGGGCGCCGCAGGTGGTGGTGACCAAGCTGGCACTGCCCTTCAAGAGCATGCAGGAACTGATGAGCTTCGCCAAGGCCAACCCGGGCAAGCTGAACTACGCATCGTCAGGCAACGGTTCCATCCAGCACATCGCTGCGGAAATGCTTCAACAGCAGACGGGCACAGAGATGATCCACGTGCCCTACAAAGGGGCCGGGCCGGCAGTGCAGGACTTGCTGGGCGGCAGCGTGGACGTGTTTATCACTACGCCCGCATCGGTGGTGAGTCAGATCAAGGCCGGCAAGATGAAGGCTCTGGCCGTGACCAGCGACGCCCGCCTGCCGTCACTGCCCGATGTGCCGACCGTGGCGGAGGCAGGCCTACCGCAGTTCAAGCTGGATTCCTGGTTTGCGCTGTACGCGCCCGCGGGCACCCCCGCCGCCGTGGTGCAGACCCTGAACCAAGCCGTCAACAAGATCCTTCAACAGGCAGACGTCAAAAAGAAGGCCGAAGAGTCGGGCACAACGACCGAGGTCATGTCGCCGACGCAGCTCGGAGCCTACACAAAGAAAGAGCTTGAGTTCTGGGGCCAGGTGATCAAAAAGGCCGCCATCACGCTGGATTGAACCGAGCCACGGACCAGACCATGAAGATTGTTCAATTTGCGCTCGTGCTGCTGTCTCTGTCCGGCTGCGCCGGCTTGCCACTCGAACGAAGTCTGAAGCAACCCGTACAAACAGAAGGGGGCTTGGTGTCCGGCGATGGCACAGATGTCCTCGGATTCCGAGGCATCCCCTACGCCAAAGCGCCAATTGACGAGTTGCGTTGGCGGGCACCACAGGCGGCGCCTGCGTGGGCTGGTGTTCGCGACGGAAGCAAGTTCGGCCCCGACTGCATGCAGCCCAATGAGTACCCCGAACTGCGCGGAGCTGGCATGAGCGAGGACTGCTTATCGGTGAATGTGTGGACGCCAGCCAAGACATCAGCCGAACGACTTCCTGTGTTGGTCTGGATATACGGTGGAGGATTCACCTACGGTTCGGGCTCTCACCCTAGCTACGATGGTGCGGCGTTAGCTCGGCGTGGGGTGGTCGTTGTCAACTTCAACTACCGCATGGGCCTCTTCGGATACTTGGCCCATCCGCAATTGACTCAAGAGAGCACGCATAAGGCGTCGGGCAACTATGCGTTGATGGATCAGATAGCTGCGTTGACGTGGGTTCAGCGCAATGTTGCGGCCTTCGGTGGAGATCCGACCCGTGTGACAGTCGCCGGACAGTCTGCCGGAGCGATGTCAATCAGTTCGATGATGACCTCTGACCTGGCTCGCGGACTTTTTCAGCAAGCTATCTTGCAAAGCGTCGGTGTCATGAGGCCCATGAGCGACCTGAAATCAGCAGAGCAGTTTGGGATGACGGTGGGGCCGGACAGCTCGGCGTTGCGACGGATGTCAGCGGCAGATCTTGTCACACGATTGGCTGAGGTCTCGCCAGCCAGTCGTGAAGTCACGAGTTCACGCGGCATTGGCACCATCGTCGACGGGCATGTGGTTCCCAGAGATGACCGGGCCGCCTACCGCCATGGCAAGTACCTGAAAGTGCCTATGATCGTCGGCACCGTGTCCAACGAAGGGGCAGGCATTGCTAGGCGCTTGGCGCTCAAGACTGTCCCCGAGCTTAATGCCTACATCAGCCGGAACTTTGCAGGAAACGAAGTCCGTGCATTGAAGGAATACGAGGCCAATTCCGACGCGGACGTGATGAAGGTTCTCAGCGATCTTGTATCGGACACCCAGTATCAGTTCGGAACACGTGAACTGCTGCGCTCGGTGACATCTCGTGAATCGAGCGCGTACCGGTATGTTTTTTCGCAGCGCCGCAACGGTTCAACCAACGACCCCAATCATGGAGACGAACTGCAATATCCGTTCGAGAATCTAGGAGCGCTTCATCGGGGGCGACTGCGTCCGTTCGACAAGTCGGATGAACGGGTATCCGCAGCTATGGCGGAGGCATGGGCCAATTTCGTGAAAACCGGGAATCCCAACGGTTCTGCTGTGTCGCAATGGGCAGCCTACACACCCGCCTTTGAAAGCTACTTTGAGTTCGGTAGTCGTCTCGCCACCGCTCCCGTGAAGCCATCGTCCAGACTCGACTTCATCAGAGACTTCTATGCGAAGAGCAACCAGTGATGCCATCAATGAACGTTGTTCTGCTCGACCGGGCGACCATCTCACCTCAAACGGTATTGCGCCGTCCCGTGTTTCCACACCAGCTGGCGATTCACGACCACACACAACCCGACGAGGTCGCGCAGCGCATTGCTAGCCGACATCGTGGTGGTCAACAAGGTGAAGCTGACTGATGACACGCTGCGCCATGCGCGCCGCCTCAAGTTGGTGGCCGTGGCGGCCACGGGCACGGACAACGTGGACCTCAAAGCCTGTAACGCCCGTGGTATTGCGGTGAGCAACATCCGCAACTACGCTATACACACGGTGCCCGAGCACACCTTCGCGCTCATCTTCGCATTGCGCCGAAGCATCTGCGCGTACAAGGAATCGGTCAATGCGGGTCGCTGGCAATCCTCGGGGCAGTTCTGCTACTTTGACCACCCCATCCGGGACCTAGCGGGCTCGACCCTTGGTGTGATCGGTGATGGTGTTCTGGGCCAATCGGTGGCCGCAATGGGCAAGGCGCTGGGGATGCAGGTGCTGTTCTCGGGGTTCAAGAGACACACATCGATGGGTGCCCTCTACACGCCGTTTGATGACGTGCTGGCGCGCGCCGACATCCTCACGCTGCACTGCCCGCTCAACGAAGAAACCAAGGGCATGATCGGCGCAGTGGAGTTCGCCAAGATGCAGCGCAAGCCGCTGCTCATCAATACGGCCCGGGGCGGGCTTGTGGACGAGTCTGCGGTCGAACCTGCGCTGGAATCGGGCCAAATCTCTGGCGCGGCCTTTGATGTGGTGAGCGTCGAACCACCTCCAGCCAGTCACGCGTTCATGCGTTTGAACCGGCGCCATGACTTTATTCTTACCCCCCACGTGGCCTGGGCGAGCGACGAGGCTATCCAAAGCCTGGCCGACCAGCTGATCGACAACATTGAATCTTTCGTGGCCGGTCAGCCGAAACACTTGGTGCGGGCGTGAGCTAGGATCATCCCGCGTTCGCGCTAGGCCTTGCACTTCCGTGCCGATACTTTATAAGACCGTGTGCGTTGGATCCACATCACCGTCACGTCAAACGACCTTGAGAGTTCGCTACGATTCTTCGCCGACGTGTGCAAACTGCATGTCCTACGTGATCGCAGAACCGAGGGCGGAAACACCGTCTGGATGGGCTATCCGTCAAGCTCCGCCACGAACCCAGAATTTGTCGTCGTAATCGCGCCGGGCGACTGCACGAACCCACTGGATCACTTCGGCTTTCAATGCGAATCGCGAGACGAAGTGATGCTCATCGCGGAGCAGGCGCGAGCCAATGGAACATTGGTCGAGGGGCCGAAGGATGTGGGCGGCAGCGTCGGCTACTTCGTGATCGTGCGCGAGCCCGGCGGGAACTTGGTTGAGTTCACGTTTGGGTAGCCGTTGCTGGGTCTTGGCGACAATTGACCCGAGACAGCGTTCCTTTCACTCCCACTCAATCGTCGCCGGTGGCTTCCCAGAAATATCGTAAACGACACGGTTGAAGCCGCGCACTTCGTTGATGATGCGGTTGGACACTTTGGCGAGCAGCGAATGTGGCAACTCGGCCCAGTGCGCGGTCATGAAATCGGTGGTCTGCACGGCGCGTAGCGCGACTACGTTTTCGTAAGTGCGGCCGTCACCCATGACGCCGACGCTTTTCACCGGCAAGAAAACTGCGAAGGCTTGGGCCGTGAGGTCGTACCAAGTCTTGCCGCTGGCGTCTGTGGTGTTGCGCAATTCTTCGATGAAGATGGCGTCGGCGCGGCGTAGAAGATCAGCTGCCGGGCGCGTCACTTCGCCGAGGATGCGCACGCCCAAGCCGGGGCCGGGGAATGGGTGGCGGTAGACCATTTCGCGCGGCAGGCCGAGTGCCACGCCGAGTTCGCGAACTTCGTCTTTGAAAAGTTCGCGCAGCGGTTCGAGCAATTTGAGGTTAAGCGTTTCAGGCAAGCCGCCAACGTTGTGGTGGCTCTTGATCGTGTTGGCCTTCTTCGTCTTCGCGCCCGCGCTTTCGATCACGTCGGGGTAAATCGTCCCTTGTGCGAGCCACTTTGCAGCGGGCAGTTTCTTCGCTTCGGCTTGAAACACTTCGACGAATTCGCGGCCAATAATTTTGCGCTTGGCTTCGGGGTCGGTAACGCCTTTGAGGTCACCGAGGAATTTCTCGCTGGCGTCAACCGCGATGACTTTCACGCCGAGATTGCGCGCAAACATATCCATCACCATCACGCCTTCGTTCAAGCGAAGCAGGCCGTGATCTACGAATACACAGGTAAGTTGCTTGCCGATCGCGCGGTGAATCAGCGCGGCGGCAACGCTTGAATCGACGCCGCCGGAGAGACCGAGAATGACTTCGTCGGTGCCGACTTGTTCGCGAATTTTGGCGACAGCCGTCTCGATGTAGTTCGGCATCGTCCACGTGGGGTTCGCGGCGCAGATGTCGAGCACAAAGCGGCGGAGCATGGCGGTGCCCTTCTTCGTGTGCGTGACTTCCGGGTGAAACTGTACGGCGTAGAACTTGCGCGCTTCGTCGGCGATACCGGCAACAGGGCAGTTCTCGGTGGAGGCCATGAGCTTG
>Ga0116158_10005986_pt1 | contig 10198 bp, 9 predicted proteins | sample AD_UKC052_MetaG_FD_89883 | JGI IMG/M metagenome (GOLD analysis project Ga0116158, IMG submission 89883) | Active sludge microbial communities of municipal wastewater-treating anaerobic digesters from USA - AD_UKC052_MetaG | ecosystem: Engineered > Bioreactor > Anaerobic > Digestate | place: USA... | reverse complement strand
ACTCAGCGCACGCAGCGCCACCGGTTCGCGCACCGAGCAACGCCTCAAGGCATGCAACGGCAGCAGTGACGAAACTTGCTACCGCTTTGTCGAAGATGCCACCCGCTGTGCAGCTCAGCCATCGCAGTGGCGGCTCGAAGTGCAGCGCACACGTACTGCGACGACCCAAGACTATGTGGTGGCACGTTGTTCATTAGCGGAATAACCGCGACACCGACAAAAAAACATTTTTGGCAATTCACGGCGAAGGTTTCTGCGGCTGCGCACACCTAGCCTTCAGTTCCATGAGCGTTTCGCCTAAGGCTTTGCCGGCGATGAACGCGATGTTTTCTCGTCACCTTTGCCAAAGGATCGTCTATGCGTGTCTATCACTCGTTGTTTGCGGCTGCATTATTCACCAGCGCTGGAGCTTGCTCTACCGCGCCCCATCACAACGCGACCCACCAAGAAGTCGCAAGCGTGAGCGCGTTGCCGAATCGCAATCTTGACGTGTTATTTGTCATCGACAGCTCGGGCTCGATGGCCGATGAGCAACAGTTGCTTGCCACAAATTTTCCTCGGTTTATGCAACAGCTGGAGGGTTTGCCAGGTGGCCTACCGAATGTGCACATCGGCGTGGTCACAACCGACGTGGGCTCGCATGGCGGCACAGTGCCTGGCTGCAACGGTTGGGGCGACGCCGGCGACTTGCAGCTGCAGGGCTTCACCACAACCGACGGCAAACCGTTTCTTTCAAACGTGGTTGATCCAGCCTGCAATACAGATCGCAGCAAGAACTACGAAGGCGAACTAACGACGGCGTTTTCGCAACTTGCCCACGTTGGCGATGTCGGCTGCGGCTACGAACAACCGCTCGAAGCAATGAAGCGTGCGCTGGCGCCGGATCACGCCAGCAACGCGGGCTTTTTGCGGGATGATGCGAACCTTGCCGTTGTGATCGTCACCGATGAAGATGATTGTTCAGCCACCGGGCCGCAGTTCTACAGTGGCAATCCAGAACTGGGCCGGCTCGATAGCTATCGCTGCTTTGCCCAAGGCGTGATTTGCGATGACGATGAACAAGATCCGCAACGTTTCGGGCAACGTACCAATTGCCGGCCACGCCCGAATGCCGAGTACCAAACCGGAGTTCAGTCGTACATTGATTTCCTGATCGCGCGCAAAGGTGATGAACGCAAAGTCATGGTGGCAGGGGTGATCGCACCGACCCTTTCGACAATTTCCGTTGAAGCTGCCCCAGCAAGCTCGCCCTCGGTTGCGCGGCTCGCACACACGTGTGAACGCGGCAGCGGCGATGAACGCTCGCTTGCTTTCCCTGCGCCTCGCCTCGCTCACTTCTTGAGCGGCTTTCCCGGCCGGAGCCAAACCTCGTCGATTTGCGACGACGATTTCAGCTCGGTGCTGAGCAACGTCGGCGCTTCGACGGCGCGCTTGATGAACGCAGCGTGTCTAGAAAAAGCACCCCAAATCAACGACAGTGGCGAACCCGACTGCGAGATCGTAGAACTCAGTGCGCGCAGCGCGAATGGTACCCGGACGGAAACATCGCTGGTGCCATGTGGGCCGACCACCACCAACGAAACGTGTTACCGCATCGTCGAAGACGCTGCGGCCTGCGGCGCCGGACCTTCGAAGTTGCGGCTCGACGTGCAACGGGCCGAGGCCGCCACGGTGCAAGGCTATGCCGTGGCTCGCTGCGCAGTTGCAGAATAGTGCATAAGATGTCGAAACTTTGAATCTTTTCCGCAAAGCACCAGCTTTCCAGCCAAGCGCCGACGGTGCTGGTTTTCCGCTTCAAATTGCGTTAGAGAGTGCGCATGGGCGCAATGTGGAAAAACGCGGGCAAGTCAGCAGCTGCCGCGGCCAAAGGCAAAATCATCTCCAAAATGGCGAAGGAAATCATCGTCGCTGCCAAAAACGGCGCTGATCCCAACGGCAACCCGCGCTTGCGCATGGCCATCGACGCCGCCAAGCGCCAATCGGTGCCACGCGACACGATCGAACGCGCGATCAAAAAGGGGTCGGGCCAACTCGATGGCCCAGTGAACTACGACGCGGTGACGTACGAAGGCTTCGGCCCGCACCGCGTGCCAGTCATCGTTGAGTGCTTGACCGACAATCGCAACCGTACGGCGACCAACATCCGCGTGTTGTTCCGCAAGTTCCAACTGGGCAACACGGGCTCGGTGTCGTGGGATTTTAACCACCTCGGCATGATCATCGCCGCCGCCGAAGAAGGCGCGCCCGATGCAGAAACCGCAGCCATCGAAGCTGGCGCGCAAGATTTCGAAGCCGGCGAAGAAGGCACCATGGTGTTCTACTCCGAGCCAACCGACCTCGATGCTGTGAGCAAAGCGCTCGCCGCGCAAAAGTGGACGGTCACCTCGTCGAAGATGGGCTGGAAAGCCAAGAACTTGATGAGCCTCGACGAAGCCGCGATGGCTGAAGTCACGGCATTCTTGCAAGAAGTCGACGCTGACGACGACGTGCAAGAAATTTACACGGCGCTGTAGTAGCGGGTGCTGCGTAGAGTTGCAGCGTGACCGCTCCTAGTCTGCGGCCATATCAAAGCGAAGCGATCGCTGCAGTCATCGCAGCACGGCAGCGCGGCGTGCGACGTATGGTGGTGTGTTTGCCAACGGGCGCAGGCAAAACGGTGATCTTTTCGCACTTAGCACGGCTGGCAACCCGGCAAGTGCTGGTGCTCGCGCATCGCGAAGAGCTGCTAGCGCAAGCGGTGGATAAACTGTCGCACGCGCTCGAAGGCACACGTGTCGTTGGCCTTGAGCGCGGCACGTCGCGTGCACCCGCCGAAGCCAAAGTGTTGGTTGCGTCGTTGCGGTCGTTACATCCCGATCGCATCGGCAGCGTGCTGGCTGGGCGCGATTTGGGCCTCATCATCTACGACGAGTGCCATCATGCACCTGCCGACGACAACCTGCGGGTGTTGCGCACGATTGGCGCCTTTGAACGCGATTGGCCAGGCACGCTGTTGGGCTTTACCGCCACCACGTCGCGCGGCGACGGCAAAGGCTTGGACCAAGTGTTCGAAGAGATCGTGTATTCGCGATCACTGCCTGACTTGATCGATGAAGGATACTTGGCGCCGTTGCGCGGATTTCGAATTTCAACCGCAGCCGACCTCACCCGTTTGTCGTCGGGCGGCAGCGATTTTGACGACGCCGAACTGGCCGAAGCTGTGGACATCGAAGAGCGCAACGCGTTGGTCGCACGCTCAATCCAAGAGCTCGCTCGCGATCGTCGCACCATTGCGTTTTGTGTCACCGTCAATCACGCGCGCAACCTGGCGCGAGCATTGAACCACTTGGGCGTGCCCGCCGGCATCGTGCACGGCGAAATGCCAGCCGCCGTGCGCGCCGCAGCGCTCGAAGCGTTTCGGCTCGGCAAAGTACGCGTGCTTGCTAACGTTGGCGTATTGACTGAAGGCTTCGACGACCCCGGCGTGTCATGTATCGCGATGGCACGGCCAACGCGGTCGGAAGGGTTGTACGCCCAATGCGTGGGCCGCGGCACGCGCTTGGCTGAAGGCAAACAGGATTGTTTGATCTTAGACTTCGTCGACGTATCAGTGCTGAGCTTGTGCACGCTGCCAAGCTTGTTTGGTTGCCCACGCGATTTGGATCTATTTGGCGGCGATGCGCGCGAGGCAGCGCGCACGTGGTTTCAAATCCAGCTCGATTATCCCGAATTCGAACTCGAAGCAGGCGCGCTAACGCTGCGCGAAATTCAAGATCGCGCGGCCGCGTTTGATCCGTTGACGCTCGACGTGCACAACGACGTACGCGCGATTTCCAGCAATGCTTGGTTTTCGCTTGGCCGCCATGGTGTTGGCTTGCACTTCGCACGCGCCACCAACGTGATCAGCACAGCGACCGTGCTGGTCTGTGCCGCTCGCGGCAAACGTTGGGAAGTTGCAGTGGATGGCCGCTGCAAAGACCGTTTCTCGACGCTGGAAGATGCTGTGCAAGCTGTGGACTATGAAGTTGATCAGCGCGGCCGCGCCGCTCGTAGCTCGGCGAAACACGATGCGCCGTGGCGCCATGAACCACCACCGCCGACTATCGTTGCGCGCCTTGGTGAAGGCGAACGGGTAACCACGCATGCTGCGGCGCTGCAACTGTTAGTGTGGCGCGCAGTGAGCAAAAGGTAACCGGGCTATCACGGCGGCCCCGGGCTCGGCAGCGGTACGCAATACCCTTCGCTGCAGACCGCGCCTGCCGAACATTGGCCTTTGTCGCAGCTAGGAATGCAGGCGTTGCGTGGTGCGCCGCATGTAGGCGAAACTTGATAACAACGTTTGCCGCTGCCACATTCGTTATCCTGCAGGCACTCGTCGCAGACGCATTCGCGGCGCGACTTTTCTGCGCCCGGCCCAGGGTCCCGCCCATAGCAAATGTGCTCGAGTCGGATGGCAACATGTTTGCACGATACGCCTTCTGGGATGGGGCACTCGGCAACGGTCTGTGGCCCACGGATGGCCGAATGCTGATTCGACACCCGGGAATCATCCACTATCTGACCACCTTTGGTTGGCGCTGGTGTCGTCGACGGCTGAGCAACCGGTGGAGTGCATTGGATAAACGCCGCCGCCACCACGGCACCACAGATCAGCGGCAAGCAATGCTTCATGCCCGCAACGTATTCGGTTCTCTGCGCCCGGGCTACTGCGTTACTGCGCGTCGCGCACTTTTCCTTCATGTGCAACATGCGATCCTCGCCCAACAAGCAGCGGATCAACTTTGCCGATTTGCTCCAAGTCTTTGTTGCTGTACGGCAACTGGCTCAATACGTAGCGCATGGCGTTCAACCGTGCGCGCTTCTTGCAATCCGACTTGATCACAGTCCATGGCGCATCGGCAGTGTCGGTTTGGAAAAACATGTTTTCTTTGGCCCGTGTGTAAAGGTCCCACTTATCGAGCGATTCCAAATCGATGGGGCTGAGCTTCCACTGCTTGAGCGGGTGCGCTTTGCGCTCTTTAAAGCGGCGCCGCTGTTCGTCGCGGCTCACCGAAAACCAGAACTTGATCAGGTGAATACCGCTGCGCACCAAGTGCCGTTCGAAATCCGGCACTTGCCGCATGAACTCGGTGTATTCGGTTTCGGTGCAAAACCCCATCACGCGCTCGACACCAGCGCGATTGTACCAAGAGCGATCGAACAGCGTGATCTCCCCGGCCGACGGCAAATGCGCAACGTAGCGTTGAAAATACCACTGCCCACGCTCGGTCTCCGTCGGTTTTTCTAATGCAATGACGCGCGCGCCCCGTGGATTCAAATGCTCCATGAAACGTTTTATCGTGCCGCCTTTGCCAGCTGCATCCCGGCCCTCAAATAGAATCATCACGCGTTGATGGGTTTCTTTGACCCATTGCTGTAGCTTGAGCAGTTCCACTTGCAGCAAAAACTTTTGCTCTTCATAGGGCTTGCGGCGCATCAAGTTGACGTAGGGATAACCACCTTCCCGCCAATCAGGTTGCAGCTCACCGTCGGGATTCTTGCGCTCACGTTGGGTCTCGCGCTTTTCGGCCAAAACGGTGCGGAGGGCTTTGCGATATGCTCGCAAATCATCAACTGCGGCACCCGCAAGCTGCGCTTTAAACGCATTTACTTGTTCGGCGCGTGCAGCGTCTATGCGCTCGGCTGCAACTTGCGCTGCGAGCTGTGCCGGATCAAGCGATGGCGCGATATCGCCCTGCGCGACCTTGCGAGTGCCGAGGTTGGCGACGCGGTTGTTTTTGCGTTTCGCGTTGGGCCCGGGGGTTGGCATTTCGGCAGCCGCACCGCTGCGCACCGAAGGTTTGCGATTAGGTTTACGTTCAAGCATGGACCGGTATTGTCTGCGCCGATTCTGATTTCCTTCAACCGGTGATCATGGATTTCGAGCATGCACATTTTTCGCCTTGGCGCAGCTGGCGCAAAGGCTGCACCGCACGGTCGCAACTTTTGCGTGTCTCCAGGTTTTTCGTATGGGTTTGCATCCGCCCGCGCGGAATGTCAGGCTAGTACGATGCGCAGCACCTCCGCGGTCTTGTTTTTGCTTGCGATCGGTGTTGCACCGGCGTTCGCTGCACCCTCCGCGCCCGCGGTCCCCGTCCAGCCACCGCCTGCAGAGTTCTACGTCGTGCGTGGCACCGTGCAGGGCTATCAAGCGCGCCCGATTGCGAACGCTACGGTCGTTGTCGCGTGCAGCAAGCCAACCAAGATCAAAGACGACGGCAATGGCGCCACCAGCGAGTGGACCGGCAGCTCCGATGCCGATGGCAATTTTGAATCACTGCACAACCTACGCGGTCATTGCACCATCACGGTTGGCGCCAAAGGCTATCGCAATGCAGTCGCCACCACCGACCTACCTGCGCCATCCAAACCGATTGTAATCACGTTGCAAGCGCTCAGGATTCAGCGTTAAGTCACAGCACGCGGCACGATGCGGGTGTGCACGAGATGTGTACCGCGCAGCAATGTTAGCTCCATCGGTTTGCCAGCGACATCATGGGTCATGCGGCGCGCAATTTCGTCGATGCCAGCAATCGGCGCACCGTCGAGCTTGAGCAGAATGTCGCCCGATCGAATGTTGGCGTGAGCCGCCGGGCTATCGGCTTCGACGGCCGTAACAAAAATGCCGGTTTCCTTCATTAGATCAAAGTGCCGTACAACTTTGCGCAACAGCGGCACGGTTTGGCCGCCAATACCGATGTAGCTGCGCCGCACACGACCGTGCTGCAGAATTTCCAACGCTACGAACTCGGCGGTGCGAGCTGCAACAGCGAAGCAAATGCCTTGCGCGCCGCGAATGATCGCGGTGTTTACGCCGATCACTCGGCCACGACTGTCGACCAGTGGGCCGCCGGAGTTGCCCGGATTCAACGACGCATCCGTTTGCAAAATGTCGTCCATCAAGCGCCCGGTTTGCGCACGCAGGGTGCGGCCCAAGCCCGATACGATACCCGCCGTCACGGTGGCATCAAAACCAAACGGATTGCCGACCGCGATCGCCAGTTGGCCGACGCGAACTTTCGACGAGTCGGCGAGGAGCGCAACCGCAAGTTCGCTGGCATCGATCCGAACAACGGCAAGATCGCTATGTGGATCATTGCCAACAACCGTGCCGTGCGTCGTCCGACCATCCGCGAGCGTTACCCGCAACGACCGCGCGTTGCCAACCACATGGCTGTTGGTCAACACGTTGCCGTCGGGTGTAAATACAAAACCTGTGCCGCTGCCTTCGGTCTCGTCGGTGGGTGGTTGCACGTTGCGTGGGGTTAAGCCCCGGCGCAGCTTGGCACCAACGTTGCGGACCGGGCTCGCCGTGCGCAAGCGTTCGATGCGCACCACGGTAGGCGCGATCACATCGGTGGCGGTGATCACCGCACGTGAATAGGCATCGAGCAGCGGCGAGTCGTTGGGCGCAGCGGCCGGTTCACTAACGAGCGACGGCGGCAACGGTGGTTCGAAGGATTGATCGAGGACGGCAATGGTCATAGCGGCACCTAAGGCAAGCGAAGGCAACGCGCGCCTCGGCGCAGCGCTGCATAAAAGATGAGAAACGCTGCGTCGGCGATTTGCAGTTCAGCGCGACGCAGCGAGTGAACAAACCTCGATCAACTAGATCGTGATTCGCCCCGTGCGCACCAAGTACGCCAAGCGTTCGCGTTGCGTTGGTTGCAACAGCGCGTGGGTTTGCTCCAACGCTTTGGCCACAGCATCACGCAGCTTCTCGGCGGTGCGCACCCGATGCGCGGTCGCTTCGGCCACTTTGGTTTTGTCGTAGGTTTCGCTGGCAAGCGCGTCGGCAATACCGATTAGCGAGCGTCGTTCGTCGACCTCCGCTTGCGCACGTTCAACCTTAAGCTCGTCGAGAATCTTCGCAAATTGGGTAACTTGCGCTTCACTCATCTCAAGCTTGTAGGCCAAAAAGCGCAGTGGTCGGCGGACGCCTGGGTGGCCGCCAAATGCGCGTTGCCACGGATGTTCGTGCGGTGCACGATCTTCCGAGCGGGGGTCGCGCGGCTCTTCGCTGCCACGCGCTTCGTTGGGGCCACAGCCTTGCGGACCACAACCATGACCATGATGACGCGAAAAAAAACTAGCAAATGCAGGATGCATACAATCTCCTTGATGCGGCGCTACGCACGCATCGGTTTTTACGCAGGCGACATGCCTTGCGCTGCATCCAAGTTGCGTCGGCCTCCACGCCATCGCAATCTGCCAAACCGCGCAGCTACGCGATTGGCTAGTAGTGTAGTGCAAATCAGGCCGCGTAAGCCTCCGAGAGCCTGCTGCTTTAGAGCTGCTCAAGCCTTAGACCTTGCGCTGTTGGTCGGCAGTGGTAATGTGCCAGAGTCATGGCGCAACTAGAAAAAGGCCGTAGCCCGTTCTATCCGGGGCAACCAGTGTCGCGTGAATTGTTTACCGGCCGCGAAAACGAAATCCAAAAGTTAATCACTCGGGGTGTTGGACAAGTAGCGGCCGGAAAACCCGTCGCTGCGTTTATTCAAGGTGAATTTGGCATCGGCAAAAGCTCGATTGCAAATATGGTGGGGGCGGTCGCCGAAGATAGCCACGGTATGCATTGCATACACGCATATTTGGGTGGCGCCAAAGATCTCGCAGACGTGGCCAGAATGATTCTTGAAGCTACCGTAAAATCGGGCGCTCTACATCCTTCGCGTAGCCAGTCGATTCGCACTTTACTGGCCAAGTACGTGGGCAAACAGAGCTTATTTGGCGTAACGCTTGACCTCACAGCCCTAAAGGCGGATGCGCCTCAGTTGGCATCTGCCAGCGCGATTCTTTCCTTTCTATCGGAAGTGCGAACTCGCTTAGGCGGTCTCGACCTGAGAGGTGTCGTCCTTATTTTGGATGAGATTAACGGCATTACTAGCAACCCAGCATTTGCTCACTTCATTAAAGGCGTTGTTGATGAAAACGCCATGAGCGCTTCTCCGTTGCCGTTGTTCTTGATCCTGTGCGGCGTCGAAGAGCGACGACGCGAAATGATCGATTTACATCCACCGCTCGATCGGGTGTTTGACCTAGTAATTGACATTGAAGAAATGCCAGAGCAAGACACCAAGAACTTCTTCGATCATGCATTTCAATCCGTAGGAATGTCGGTTTTACCAAGTGCCCTCACTAAGCTGGCATTCTATTCGGCCGGTCTGCCCAAAGTGATGCACTCCATTGGCGAAGCCGCCTTTTGGGCAGAACAAGATGGCGTCGTCGATGACAAGGATGTAACGAGGGCAGTGATCGCAGCAGCTGACGATATTGGAAAGAAATTTGTTGATCAGCAAGTTTTGAAGACTGTCCGTAGCAAACTCTATTTGTCGACACTTGAAAAAATTGCGGAGATTGATCCTATTGAACTGACGTTCAAGAAATCCGATGTTGTTCCTTTGCTAACACAGGAAGAAAAGAAGACCTTCGACAACTTTCTTCAGAAGATGAAACAGTTGGGCGTTATTAGATCCGGAGTCGGACAGGGTGAGTACGCTTTCGTGGTCCGAATGGTGCGAGTGTATCTATGGTTGCAGCGGCTGAAATCTACCGAATCTTCTAGCTAGCGATTCCCCTCGCGCCTGTTACTCGGCGACTGCTTGCGAAGTTAGTACTTACGAAACAAATAATCCGATGCGGCTTGGTGGTTGTGGCAGCCAGCGCAATCGGCAAGCGCACCGGAGCGAATGACGTCGCCATCAGGCTCAGTGGTGGCGTACAGCCAATCGCCGCCGGTTGGATTTTGGCCCGTGCGTTTGTACATGATGAAATAAGCAGTAGTGCCGTTGTCGATAGACTCAACGGCGCCTTTGAAGCTGCGCTTCACGATCACCGCACCGTCGGGCATTGGCTTGCCTTGGATAAAAGCGTCAGTATTGCTTGGCATGAACAAATGAAACATTTCACCGACGTGTTCAGGGTGGCTGCCGGTTACCATCATCGGCGCGGCCGGTGCGCAGAGTTCATTTTTGGCCAGCGCATTTGAAGTGAGCCGCGGCCAGCTGCGCGATGCCAAAACCAACCCACGGAGCTCAGCGTTGCTGAGCCCTTTGGTCGTCAACGTTGTTGCAATGCCAACAGGTGCAGGCCGCGCCGTGCCACATGCACCGGCCAGCAGTGCCGCCAGTAGCGCCGGTCGTGTTGAATTTGCCCTCATGCGAGAACGGTACGACTGCGT
>Ga0116158_10005976_pt1 | contig 10213 bp, 9 predicted proteins | sample AD_UKC052_MetaG_FD_89883 | JGI IMG/M metagenome (GOLD analysis project Ga0116158, IMG submission 89883) | Active sludge microbial communities of municipal wastewater-treating anaerobic digesters from USA - AD_UKC052_MetaG | ecosystem: Engineered > Bioreactor > Anaerobic > Digestate | place: USA... | reverse complement strand
CCAGGTGTTTCTCCTCCTCCCTCCCTCCTTTTCACCTGGGAAGGGCTTCGCAGCGTTTTATATGCTGGCGCCAAGCGCCAATGACAAAGGGCCCCTAAGGGCCCTTTGTTTTGCATATCAACCTATTGGCTGATTACAGTTCGCGGCACAGCGTGTACTGCTGGCCGTCATCATAGGTCGCAGAAGCAGCGCCTGGGTTGGTGTTGGCACCCGTCACGCCCAAGGTGGAACGAATCGAGCCTGCATTGGACACGCCGTCATCCAGCTGAACGTCCAGAGCGCGAGCAGCCTTGCCGGGCACTTGCGACAGGCAAATACCGTTGGCCGTGGTCATGCCGGTGACAGGAGTGCCGACACCGATCAATCCCCCAAAGGCGTTACGTGGCAGGGCTAACACACCCGCATCTGCCGGGTTGCCGGTGATAAAGCCGGCAGCCTTCAGTGCTTGCCAGAAAGCAGCGCCTTCACCTGCACCCGTGAACACCTGTGCCTGCGTGGCCAACAAGAGGCCGTTGCCATTGCCGGCAAGGGTGATGTTTGCCCAAGAGCCACCGCGTGCTTGCAGGGCAGCAGCGTTAGGGCCGTCATCGCCAGGCAATGAGCGGAAGCGATCACGGTAGGCGTTGTACGCGGCAGACACGCCGTTCATTTCACCGGCTGCGGCCTTGACGCGGCTGTTTTCGATCAGTTCCTGGCCCTTGAGCACACCGGCAAGCAGCAAGCCCACGATGACCAGCACAATGGCGATTTCAACCAAGGTAAAACCGGCCTGAGCGGCGCGGCGTGGGATAGAAGAGAGTTTCATTCATTGCTCCTGTAAAAATCAAAGCTGTAAATTCAGCATGCGCCGACTTTAAGGCGGCAGAGGTGTAACCGGAAGTAAGGAATTTTTACATGGTATGCATAAAGTCACAGTCAAGCCCTTGCCGCAGGCGAAAGCTTTTAACGTGGCGCCCTCTGCCATGACCACCCTGCGGGCCTGGTACATGCCCAAACCCGAGGCGCCAAGGCCCACAGAGGCCCAGGGCTCGAACACCCGGGACAGCGGCACGCGCAGCGGCAATTGAGGCGTAGAAAAACTGACACAAATGGACAAAGGTGTCCGTGCAACCTCCACCAGGCACGAGATTGGCAAGCGCTGTTCACGCCCCAATTTGGAGGTGTTTCCGAATATGTTGTCCAACACCGTGGCCCACGCCAGCACACTCCACATCGGCTGCAGTGTGTCAGGCAGGCCAACCATCTCCACGGCCACGCCGTGCATCGCCGCCGCGTTGACAATGTCAGTCCGCAATAGCAATGGGTGCCAGTCTCCCGAGTCAGCAGCCAGGTCTTTGGGCTTGAGCATGGCGGCCGCAATCCGCTGGGCACGCTCGCGGGCCATGACCGCACTCACCTGCGCGCGTGTTGCCGCCCCCATCAAGTCGTTTGCATCGGTGGCGGAAGAAAAATCGTCCGCCAACAGTTCCACCCATTGCGTCAGGTTGCGGATGTCATGCTGCAAGAAAACGGCCAATTCCGCACGCTGCGCGGTTGCGCTCACCAATGCCAATTCGCGGGCAGCCAACGCACCTTCAAAGATCGCAAACAGCAACTGCGCAGATTGCTCGGCAAACAACCGCGCCTCGCCACGCAAGCCCTGGAGTGTGACCGTCAACGTCAGGTGCACATCGGTTTGCGACAAGGTATGCGACAAGCGCGCGGCACTGCCAGCTTGTTCAGGCGCATCCCCCACAGCCCCGTGCACCGGTGCGCCGTACCACTCCCCCTCCCAGCGCAAACCAGGCAACCCCAGGCGCGGCAACACGTCGCCCGCCTGACTGAGGCCCTGGAGCGGGTCGGCTTCAAAGGCGCTTCGCAGAGCCAAAATTTGTGCGAGCACATGCCGGCGCTTTTGGCCCGCATTTTTTAACCAAAGCAAGGCCAAGACCAAGCTGACACCGGCCCCCACCAAAACCGCGGAGGCGCCATAGAGCCAAGTCACGGCACCTGTCTTTCAATGCCAAATTTGCGGATGAAGTAATACAGGTTTTCGCGCGACAAACCCAACAGGCGCGCCGCTTCTGCCACGTTGTGTTGGCAGCCTTCCATCACCGCACGCACCAAGCGCTCCTGGGCCGCTTCGCCAAACTCGCGCACGCCCTCGCCCAAGGGCGCTGTCACCACAATGCGCGCCTGCCCCTTGTCGGCCAGTTGGCGCTCTGACGCCAAAAAGAGTTTGGCGCGGTCCAACGACTGCACCACCTGCGCCCGCGAAACCGGTTTGATCAGAAAATCAAATGCCCCCGCACTGATGGCCTCCCAACTGATAGCCGGCTCGTCCTGCCCGGTAAGCACCAGCACTTTGATCGAAGGCATTTCAAGCAGCAGTTGGCGCAGCAAAGCCAGGCCCACCGACGGGTCGCCTGGCCGCGGAGGCAGACCCAAATCAAGCAGCACCAGTTGAGGGCGCGGCGCCACGCGCAACTGGGCAATGGCGTCTGTCGCATTGCTGGCCTGTCGCACCCGGTACCCCACCCGCGTGAGCGTGGCCACCCAGGCGTCGCGCAGCGGGTCGTCGTCTTCGACGAGGAGGATGTCGTGTGTAGCAATAAGTGGGGCAGTCACGCGAACTTTAAATTCAATTAAGGCGAAAAAACACCATTTGCGCTCATTTTTTGCAGCAACTGCGGGACCGTCACCCATCGAAAAAGGTCGTCAAAAGCGCCATTCGCAGCACCGGGTTCGGTTTTGTCATGGGACACAAAGACAGAGTCAGCGTTGATGTTCGCGAGCTCATCGACATCGGCAACCGCAAGGGTACCTGTGCCATTGGCGCCCGTCGAATACACCACAAATGCTGGGTTGCTCAACGGCGTTGCTGTATTGCAATTTACAGCGTTAATCCCAGTAGCACTTGCGCACACGAATAGGGTACTGGTTGGCGCAACAGTGGGATTGTAATAAGCGTTCCACAAGCCGTCGATTTGGGTGAACGGGTAACAAGTGTTGGCCCCAGCTGCGCATCCAAGCCCAACATCAGGGTTATTCGTGCCAACGTTCGTCACCGTATTGGTCACATAACGTATCGGGTAGGCCCAAGCATCTGGCAACAAATTGTCTATAGGGCGCAGCCCGCCGATACCCAGTGTTGCCGCTGGAACGAAACTGGCATTTTGCGCCGCCGCACAGCGCCCACGCCCTGACGCGGGTGCGACGAATACAACTGCACCACACGCGCCCGTCGCGTTGGTACAAAAAGCCTCTTGCCCCGCGCTCGCAGCGGTGGCGGGACATGGCAGGCGCCGATTGACCATGGCGAAAGCGACGATGGCATCGGAGACCTCGGCCAATTGAGTAGACGTTTGCCTATAGCTCACCATCGCCAGCTGAGGGGTTAGCACTGCCAAAAATGCAGTGATTGCAGTGGCCACAATGACCAAGACCACGGCAAGCTCGATCAAGCTGAACCCCCGCTCGCGCAAGCTGCGCTGGGGAGCTGCATGGGTCAAGTCTGAATTTGCAGGTATTTTCATGACATTGGCTCTCACTTTTTAGTTTGCCCATTGCCCAACCGAGGGACGGCGGCAGAGGGCCGAATAATTTTGACTGCGCCGTCAGGCAGCAAGTCGGTGCGTTGCCCGCTTTCGGTGTTCAAGGTTTGGCCCGGTTTGATCTCCAGCACAAAGCCCTTGGGGTCATCTTTGACCACACCAGCTTTCACCATACGCTGTCTGTCGGGGTCTGCCAAGCTGCGGCCATACACGGGAACGCCATTGACCCAAATAGTTGACTTGTTGCCTTGGCGAATGACCACGCCGTTGACCATCAAGTTGGGGTCAACGACGTTGGTGGGGTCGATCTGTGCAGATGTTGGTGTGCCATCACTCAAAGTGGGGGTGGCGGCAGGCACGCTGCCAATGATGTCTTTGGGGATGGAAAAATCAATCGGCGTACCGTCGGGGGCAAAAGACTGGTATTTGGCGGCGATTTGCCGCGCCAGGCCCAACTCTTCACGTTGCTTGGGCGTGAGCAGCAAGGTGCCCAAGCTCCCGGCAGCAACCGCAACAGGATTGGGCTGGCTTGCAGGTGCTGGGGCCGCAACTTGCGCGCCCACCTGAGCACCCCAAGCGAGCATCGCCCCCAGGCAGCAAGCCAGCACGCCGACGCGGCAACGGCCCCTCATTGACGCGCCCCTTGAGGGTCGGTGGGCACCATAAACACCCAGGAAAGATCACATTGGGCGTTGACTGCAGGCACGACGGCGCGAATGAAATAAAAACTGGTCTTGCGCAGCTCGCAGGTGTCTACACGGTAGTAGCCCGCCCCGGATTGCCGCAAAGTCTGCAAAAAGCTAAACCACTCTTCTTCCTGAATGTTGGAGGCCGCCACTTTGACAGGGATGACACGCACTTCGGCCAAGGGGCTTCCAGTCGCTTCATCATTGATGGTGGAAACCACTTTCTGCGCTTGAATTTCCCACTGCAACAGGCCATTGGGCCACCGGCTTGATGCACGCGCCAGCGCGTCAAGCAGCTCCAGGCGACCAGGCACCCCCAGGAAGTGGTTGCGCCGTAACTTATCAAACTGCGCCAAATTGGTCTCCAGTTTGGATAAGGCCACTTGGGTTTCCTGGGATGCCTGCTGCGCAGATGCCAGTTGCGCATTGGCGCGTTGAACCTCTTGCTGGGTACTTTTAGCCCACCACCAACTCGCCCCTACCAAAGCGGCCGCCAGTGCCACCATCACGGCGCTCAGGGCAAGTGGCAGCATGGCACGCCGCCAGGTGGGTTGGGGTGCGTTGGCTGGGGTCATTTGTCGAGCACCTCGACACACTGCTTGATGCGTCGCTCGCCCACCTTGCCCAACAAGCCCGCAAAGGGCTTGTTAGGGTCTTGATCAAAGGCCGGTATCTCGACCACCACGTGCCGTCGGGCGCCCGCCAGTAGCGCGTTGAACTTGTCTTGCACCGCTACTGCATCGCGGTGAGTCAGGCTGGCGTTCACATCACCCTCGAATTGCAGCGTCGCCAACACACGCGGTGCGTCGGGATTGGGGGGTTCGGCACTCGCCGCTGCCTGGGGCGAGGGGTTCGACTTTGGGGCGCGCGGGCACTGGAACAGGGTGGTCGGCGACTGCCCCTGCTCTGGCTGCTCCCACACGTTCGCGGTCTGCCAGCGGATGCGATCCATCTTCAAGTCGGGCGTCGCGGTCAAGGCATTCGCGGCGTTGATCAGTGCCACCAGTTGATCGGGCTGCTCGGCCACAGCGCGCCGCCAGGTGGAAACAGAGGCTTCGGCCAAGGCCGCTTTGGCGGGGTCTTCAACCGCTTGTGCCACCTTGTTTTTGGTTTCCTGATCAAGCGCGTGCGCGCTGGCGATTTTTTGTGCAGCCCCACTGCGGGCCTGGGTGGACTGGTAAAGGCTCCAACCAGCCCACACCAACGCAGCCCCCAGAACGCAGGCCCCAGTGATCAATGCCTGACGGCCCAACAGCTGCACTTGCCAGTTGGCCCTGGCGTTCAGCGGCAACAGCTGTTGCGATTGCTGCAAACGCACCACTTTGGCAATGGCAAAAGCATAGGCGTCGTCTACTTGATGGACTTCATTGACAGCCAGAGGCCCCGCCACCACAGGCAACTCGATGGCGGTATCGACAGCAGATGAAGTCCACACAAACGCGGGTGTGGGGGGCCCATTCGAAGCCAGCCAGTCTTGTGAAACCAGGTACTGGCCCGTTCTGGCGGCCTCGGCGGCGATCGCATTCAGGTCGAAAGCCGACCCATCCGTCTTGATGGCAAGACGGGAAAAAAGCGGCGCACCATCGAGCACCAGCGTTTGCCGCAAGCCCGAGGGCGTCTCAATCAGGGTGAAGGTAAACGGTTCCGTGCGCTTGCGCAGATTGCCTGGTTTGGCCTGCGGCACTTTGGGCTGTTTGCCCGTGAATGCCAGCGCACCCAGGCTGGCAAAAGTCCAAAGTCCATCGACGTTGGCATGGAGTGCGTCGAGTGCCGCCAACCATTGGGCGACGACTTCGGGTTGCCCCAGGTTGAACAGGCTGGCTATGGTGGGGGGCTGCAGCGGACTGCTCTGGGGCACCATGGTGGCCTTGTAGGCACCACTGCGAAACTGCTGCGTCAGGCGCCGCCCCAGGAGTTGCTGCCGATTGGGCGCCCACCACATCGACGGAAGTGGGCTGCGCACATAGGCCTCTTCCAGAAAATCCGTCAACAGTGTGCACCGGCTTTGGGGGGGGACATGATCCGCCAGCCACGCGGCCACATCCAGGCCAGCCAGAGGGGCCGTGGCCACGCGCTGGGCATTGGCACGTGCTACCTGGTAGATGAAAGCCGAGGAGTGGCCAATGACGATCGCGAAATGGGCCATGGCCTCAGATCTTTACCTTGGACACCAGATCGTAGATTGGCAGCAGGACCGCCGACATGATCCAGGCCACCATACCGCCCAGGAAGATGGTCAACGCAGGTTGAATCGTGGCCTGGAGTTTTTCAATGGAGTCATTGACTTCGCGGGTGTAGAAGTAACTCACGTTGCCCATGGCTTTGTCCAGCCCGCCCGTGGTTTCACCCACACGCAACATGCGAATGACCAACGGCGGGAACAGGCCTGTGGCCGCGAATGCGTTGGAGATCTTCTCCCCCCCGGAGATGCTTTGCTGCGCCTCGCGAATGGCGTGCTGGAAAGCCGTGTTGGTCGACAGGGCCACGCAGTAATTCAACGCATCCAGCACTGACACGCCACTTCGGTACATCAGGGCGAATGAATTGGCGAATCGTGCCAGCGTGATTTTTTTAAGAATGGGCCCGACCGGGGGGATGGTCAGCTTCCAACCATCCACTCGCAGACGTACCGCAGGCGAGTAACGCATCATGAACACCAGGCTTGCAAACGCCGCGGCGCCAACGATAGGCAGGTAAATGCCGTATTGCGTCAAGAAACCCGAAAACGCGACCAATGCCACCGTTTGGAAAGGCAGCTCACCCCCCATGCCTTTGATGAACGACAGCAGTTGCGGCACCAAAAAAACCATCAAAAAGCCCACGGCGCCCAACACCACCGTGGCAGCAAATGCGGGCGCTGAGAGCAGCTTCTTGGTTTGCGTGGCGATTTCATCACTCCACTTCAAGCTCTCCACCAACTCGGAAAGCACCTCGGGCAGCTTGCCTGTCGCTTCACCTGTTTTGATCAAGCTGACGACGACGGGGTCAATGCCCACAGGAGATTGGCCAAAGGCCTCGGAGAGTGTGGCGCCGCCTTCAATACGGTCCACGACATCAGAGACAAAGCGCTTGGCGCTCACCGCATCTGCAGAGTCCCGCAAGTCGACCAGGGCCTCCAGGAGCGGAACGCCAGCCTCGCTCAAGGTTTGGATATGAATCAGAATGGCAATCAACTCTTTGGGCAGCAAAGATTTGCGAGCGAACAGCCCACCAGAAACTCCCGCGCGTTTGGCGCTGACCAGCTCGAGCTGCAAGCGGCCCAGGCGGGCCGCAAGATCGTCTTCATTTTCGGCCGATTGGGTCCCGGAAATCATCCGCCCATCGGCATTGATGGCACGATAGTTGAATTCTTTCATGCCACTTCGATTCGGGTGAGATCCACCACGCGGGCGACTTCCTCTAGCGAGGTGGTTCCTGCCGCAACGCGGGCCAAGCCATCCTCCGCCATGGTCGTGAACCCATGCTGCTTGGCATACGCTGTGATTTCGGTACTGCGTGCGTTGCGAGAAATAAGATCGTCCAAGCCGTTGTCGAATCGAAGCAACTCCATGATGCTGCTTCGGCCACGATAGCCGATGCCTTTGCAGGCTGGACATCCAAAGGCACGGTACAAGGTGCACGCATCGCCATCCTCGACGCCCAAAATTCTTCGCTCAATATCACTGGCCTCGTAGGGCTCTTTGCACTCTTTGCAGAGCTTGCGCACCAGGCGCTGCGAAATGATGCCAATGACGTTGCCCGTCAGCATGTCGGTGCGAATGCCCATGTCGATCAGTCGAGGGATAGACAATACGGCCGAGTTGGCGTGCAAGGTCGAGAAGACCTGGTGCCCCGTCATGGCCGCTCTGAGCGCCATTTCCGCAGTGTCTTGGTCCCGAATTTCGCCCACCAAAATAATGTCCGGGTCTTGCCGCATCATCGATCGAACGCCCGCAGCAAAACTCATTTTGGTGCCTTCGCTGGCCGATGCCTGGCGAATGCGGGCCATGGGGTATTCGACCGGGTCCTCCAGGGTCATGATGTTGACCTCGTCGGTGTTCATTTCATTGAGCACCGAATACAAGGTGGTCGTCTTGCCGCTGCCGGTAGGGCCGGTCACGAGCACGATGCCATACGGACGCGCCAACATCAGGCGCAGCGTCGCCAAATTCTGGGGGAGCAGCACCATGTCATTGAGCGGAACGATGGATTTGCGACGATCCAGCACGCGCAGGACAAAGTTCTCGCCATGGATGGTGGGCTGTGCAGCCGCCCGAAAATCAATGTCGTGGCCCTGAATGACCATAGAGATGCGGCCATCTTGGGGCGCCCGCGTTTCGGCAATGTCCATGTTGGACAGCACTTTGAGGCGCACGGTCATGGCGGCCCAATATTGCTTATGCAACACACGGACCTGCCGAAGCACACCGTCCACCCGGTAGCGGATTCTTAAAAAACTCTCTTCGGGTTCGAAGTGGATGTCCGATGCGTTCTCAAGCACGGCGTCGGCCAGCAAGGCGTCGATCAAACGGACGATGGGATGCGCAAAGACATCTTCGCCCACTTGAGGCGCTTGCAAAGCTTCAGCTTGACCGGTTCGAATCCCTTTCAGGATTTCGTCAATAGAGAGCGCGTAGCCATAGAACCGGTTGATGGCGGACCGGATGTCGGCTTTAGACGCCAGGCGCCAAGCCAATTTGACCGTGTCGGGAACCGCGGCGCGACACTGGTCCATGGCCACCACATCATTGATGCTGGTGATGGCCACCACCAACACCGATTCAGACTTGGAAAAGCTGACCGGGAACACATTGAAATTTTGCGCCAGCGTTTTCGAAATCATGGCCAGCGCTGGCGCATCTGCCACCATGTCATCGAGCCGAATCGCCTCTGTAGAAGACGCACTGGCCAAAATGGCCGTCAGGTCATCCAGAGTCAATATGCCCGTCGCGACCAGGATGTCACCAATGGACCCGCCTCGTCGCTCGTGCTCTGTGAGGGCGATTTCGGCCTGATCGCGTGTGATCAGCCCCTTGACTTCCAGGTCCGCGCAGAACGCTGGCGCATTGAAGAGGTCTGTTGCGGCAGTCATGGGGTCACAGTCGAGGCAGAAGCGTTAGACAGCGCGACCAACCGCGCCTTGGCCGCCTCCACATCGAAACCCGGTCGTTTTCCATTGACCAGCTCGAGCGCGAAAGCATATTGCTGTCGCGCCAGTTCTGTCTTGCGCATACGGTCCAACGAAATTGCAAGGTTAAAGGCATATTGCGGCTCTAGCGGGGCCGAACTGCGGGCCTTGAAGAAGAGCTGTTGCGCCTCCGGCCAACGGGCTTGCGACGCCATCATCAAGCCCAGGGCATTGTTGAGTTCAGGGCTTTGTGGCGTTGTCGCCAACAACTCTCGTAAACGCGACTCCTCGCCTGGCGCCTGTGCCGGATTGACGAGGCCGTTCAAGCCCGCCAAGGCGGTGCCATTGTTCGGGTCCAGTCGAAGCACCCGCTTGTAGTATTCAATCGCTGGGTCTGTTCTTTTGGCTGCGTGGGCAATCACGGCAAGTCCCAACCAGGCGTCGATCTGATTCGGGTCCAGGGCGATGACTTCGCGGTAAGTCTTTTGCGCCTTCTCAGTGCCGCCAGCCTGGAAACTGGCATAGGCCGACTCCAGCAGGCTGGCCGTCTTGTTGACCTGAGGCACCAAGGTGACGGGCGGCTTGTCGCTCTCAGCAGGTCTTGGTGCACTGGCGACCAGGGGCACAAGCGGTGGAGACTGTGCGGGCTTGGTTGCACTGTTCGCAGCCGTGGCGGCGATGTTTTGACTTGGCGGGGGCGCGGAAGTCGGCCGCGCGGCCCGGGGGGGCGCGGTGACCACCGGTTTTGGCGCAGGTGCCTCTGCGAGATTAGCCACAGGCTCTGGCAGGGCCGCCGTCAGGGATCCAGCGCCAACCGTGGTGGGCACGGACTGAACCGTGACGTTGCCAGCAGCTGCCTGCGGCACGGAAGTGCTCGCAGCGGTTGT
>Ga0116158_10005968_pt1 | contig 10225 bp, 9 predicted proteins | sample AD_UKC052_MetaG_FD_89883 | JGI IMG/M metagenome (GOLD analysis project Ga0116158, IMG submission 89883) | Active sludge microbial communities of municipal wastewater-treating anaerobic digesters from USA - AD_UKC052_MetaG | ecosystem: Engineered > Bioreactor > Anaerobic > Digestate | place: USA... | reverse complement strand
GAGCCGGTCTTGTTGGCCAGTGAGGAGCCGACGTCGAGCGTGATCGCGAAGGGCTTGTCCATGGTCACACCGCTTCCGTGGCAGGGTCGAGCAGGCCGTACTGGCGGATGTTGCGATCGGCCAGGGCCTGCAGGTGCGCGATGACGTCGTCGCGCCGCTGCGGCGCGAACAGGTGGGCGAAGCGCTTCTGCGGCTTCAGGTAGTCCTCCACCGGCACGCGGCGGCGGATCTTCGAGACCGCCGTCACCTCGCCGTGCTCGGCCTCGAACACCGGGAAGCTGCCCGACTGCTGGGCCAGCCTCGCCAGCCGGATGGTGTCGTGCGAGGCCGAACCCCAGCCTAACGGGCATGGCACCAGCACGTGCAGGTAGCGCGCGCCGCGCAGCGTCATCGCGTGCTCGACCTTCGCCTCCAGGTCGTGCAGGTCGGCCACGGTGGCGGTGGCGACATACGGGATGCCGTGCGCCATCGCGATGCGCGGCAGGTTCTTGCCCTGGCCGAACACGTTGCCCGGCTGGGCGCCCACCGCCGGCGTGGTGGCGGTGCGCGCCGCGGCCGGCGTGGCCGACGAGCGCTGCACGCCGGTGTTCATGTAGGCCTCGTTGTCGTAGCAGATGTAGAGCACGTCGTCGTTGCGCTCGAACATGCCCGAGAGGACCCCGAAGCCGATGTCGGTGGTGCCACCGTCGCCGCCCTGTGCGAGCACGCGCACGTCGGTGCGGCCCTTCACCTTCATTGCCGCCGCGATGCCGGTGGCCACCGCCGCGGTGTTGCCGAACAGCGAGTGGATCCACGGCAGCTGCCACGATGTCTCCGGGTACGGCGTGGAGAACACCTCCAGGCAGCCGGTGGCATTGGCCGCGATGAGCTTGCCGCTGGCCGCGCGCATCGCCGCATCCACCGCATAGCGTGCGCCGAGCGCCTCGCCGCAGCCCTGGCAGGCGCGGTGGCCGGAGTTGATGGCGTTGCTGCGCTCGGTGCTGGCCTGCACGCTGCGCTGCTCCGGCGCGAGCAGCCGGTTGCCGACGGTGAAGGTGCCGGTCTGGTAGAACTTGATCGTCTGTGCTGTCATGGCCTGGCCCTCAGCTGACCCGCGACGCGACGGTGCCGACATCGCGCAGCATGGACTCGGCTGCCGGCCCGGTGCGCTCGCCGCTGCGCTCGCGTTCGAGCTGGCGCTCCACCACCTTCCAGTCCATGTCGAGGAAGGTCAGCGGCTCCAGCGTGTCGGCGATCGCCTCGGTGAAGATGCGCTGCAGCGAGGCCTGCGTGATCGCGCGGCCGCCCAGCCCGGCGATCACCGTGTAGCCGTTGCGCCGCGTGCCCGACATCGCCATGCGCACGTCGTTGGCGAGGATGCCGCCCAGCCCGACCGAGAAGCTCTTCTCCAGCACCACCACCCGCTCGGCATGCACCAGCGCCTCGCGCACCGCCGCCAGCGGGAACGGCCGGAAAGAAGTGATGCCCAGCACGCCGATGCGCTCGCCCTCGTCGCGCATCGCGTCGACCGTGTCCTTGATCGTGCCGAGCACCGAGCCGAGCGCCACGACGATGGTGTGAGCGTCCTCGCAGCGGTAGCAATGCAGCAGCCCGCCGCTGTCGCGGCCGAACTGAGCCTTGAACTCCGCGGCGATCTGCGGGATGCGCTCCAGCGCGCGCATCTGCCGCGCGTGCGCCAGGTAGCGCACCTCGGTGAAGGCCTCCGGCCCGACCATCGCGCCGATGCTCACCGGCTCGGCCGGGTCCAGCACCTGGCGCGGCACGTAGGGCGGCAGGAAGGCATCGACCTGCGCCTGCGTGGGCATGTCCACGCGTTCGTAGGCGTGCGTGAGGATGAAGCCGTCCATGCACACCATCACCGGCAGGCTCATCTCCTCGGCGATCTTGAAGGCCTGGATGTGCAGGTCCAGCGCCTCCTGGTTGGTCTCGGCGAACAGCTGGATCCAGCCGCAGTCGCGCTGGCTCATCGAGTCGCTGTGGTCGTTCCAGATGTTGATCGGCGCGCCGATGGCACGGTTGGCCACCGTCATCACGATCGGCAGGCCCAGGCCCGAGGCGTTGTAGACCGCCTCGGCCATGAACAGCAGTCCCTGGCTGGCGGTGGCGGTGTAGGCGCGCGCGCCGGCCGCCGAGGCGCCGATGGCCACGCTCATCGCCGCGAATTCGCTCTCGACGTTGACGAACTCGCAGGGCGCGAGCGAGCCGTCCTTCACCAGCTCGCCGAGCGCCTCGACGATGTGCGTCTGCGGCGAGATCGGGTACGCGCAGATCACATCGGGGCGCGACAGCGCCACCGCCTCGGCGACGGCGCGCGAGCCTTCAGTCTGCTTGAGCATGGGACAGTTCCTCCATCTCGCGCGTCACGTAGTCGAAGGCCTCGGTCGCCGCGGCCACGTTGCCCTCGGCCACCTTGCCGGCGAACTTGTCGCGGATGGCATGCGCCACGGCGTCCAGCGTGATCAGCCCACTGATCGCCGCGAAGCCGCCGAGCAGCGCCGCATTCGGCAGCGGCCGGCCGACATGCCGCTGCGCGATCTCGCTGGCCGGCACGTTGCACAGGCGTTCGCGGCGAAAGCGCTGGGCGAATTCGCCCACGCCCAGTTCGTCGAAACTGCGCGTCGAGTTGATCAGCACGTAGCCCTCGGGCTGGAGGCCCTGGAACACGTCGACCTGGTGCAGCAGCGTCGGGTCCTGAATGATCAGCGCATCGGGCGCCATCACCGGCTCGCGCAGCCGGATCTCGCGGTCGGCGATGCGGCAGAAGGCCACCACCGGCGCGCCGGTGCGCTCGGAGCCGAAGCTCGGGAAGGCCTGCGCATGGCGGCCCTGCTCGAAGGCCGCGATCGACAGCATCTCGGCGCCGGTCACGACCCCCTGGCCGCCACGGCCGTGGATGCGGATCTGGAACATGCCTCCTCCTGCGCTGCAGTGACTGCATTCTTCGGGCCGCCCCCGCCAGAGGGCTTGTCCTGCATCAAGCGCCGGGCGCGGCGACAATGCCGCTCCGCCTCGCGCGCCGCGCCGCCTTCATGCATCCCGGAATCCTCTACGCTGCCTCCGCCTACGTGCTCTGGGGCCTGTTCCCGCTCTACTTCAGCCATCTCTCCACGGTGCCCGCCACCGAGGTGCTGGTGCACCGCGTGGTGTGGTCGCTGGTGTTCGTGCTCGCCGTGCTGGCCTGGCGCCGGCAATGGGCCTGGCTCGCGCCGACGCTGCGCCAGCCGAGGGTGATCGGCGCCTTCGTCGCCAGCGCGCTGCTGCTGTCGTGCAACTGGCTGACCTACATCTGGTCGGTCAACCACGGCCATGTGGTCGATGCCAGCCTGGGCTACTTCATCACCCCGCTGGTCAACGTGCTGCTGGGCTACACCGTGCTGCACGAACGCCCGCGGCGGCTGCAATGGGCGGCGCTCGCGCTGGCCACGCTCGGCGTCGTCTGGCTCACCGTGGCCGCCGGGCAGCTGCCGTGGATCGCACTGGTGCTGGCGGCGAGCTTCGGCGGCTACGGGCTGCTGCGCAAGATCGCCCCGCTGGGCGCGCTCGAGGGCTTGTCGCTCGAGACCATGCTGCTCGCCCTGCCCGCGCTGGTGGCGCTGCTGCTGTGGTGGGGCCGCGGCCCGACGAGCTTCCCCTCGCCCGACCTCGCCACCAACCTGTGGCTGATCGGCGTGGGGCCGCTGACCGCCGTGCCGCTGCTCCTGTTCGCCGCCGGCGCGCGGCGCATCTCGATGACGACACTCGGCCTGCTGCAGTACATCGGCCCGTCGATCCAGTTCGCGCTGGGCGTGTGGCTGTTCAACGAACCGTTCGGCGGCCAGCGGCTGATCGGCTTCGGGCTGATCTGGGCGGCGCTGCTGGTGTACAGCGCGGACGGCTGGCGGGTGTCGCGCCGCGCGGTGCCGGCGGCGGCCTGAGATGTTCGAACGGATCGGTTCGCGCTAGCGGCGCGGTAGCGCGTTCAACATGACGCCGGCCAGGGCCCTCGCGCGTGCCGAGTCCGGCAACATGCTGATCTTCTGGTAGAGGATCGCGTCGCCGACAAGCAGGTCGATGCGACCATCGCCGTTGAAGTCCGCGGCTGCCGGGCGCATCCACGGACCCGTGTCGCTGCCGAAGCCGTAGACACGCTCGGGCGCGAGGCTGCCGTCGCTGCGGCGCAGGTGCACGCCTGCCAAGCCGTATGTCGCCGAAACGAGGTCGACTCGGGCGTCGCCGTCCACATCCACGGCCAGCAGACCGTTGCGCGATGAACCGACCGCCAGCGCCACGGGAGATGACAGACTGCCGTCGGGCTGCTGCAGTACAAGCCGGGTATCGGTGAAGAACGAAGAGCTGGCTGCAGCGTCGAGCAACCCGTCGCCATTCATGTCGAGCAGATCGAGCTTGTTCAGGCCGTAGCTGTTCGGGAACGCGACCGACCGCGGGGTGTCGAACGTCCCGCTGGGCGTTTGCGGAAGCACCAACAGACTGAGTCCGGTGGTGCTTGAGCCGAGCAGAATGATGTCGGGTCACCCATCACCAGTGAGGTCACCACCAGCGATGTCGTCCCAGGAGCCCACCGGCGCGGTCATGGCCGGGATGGCCAATTCCCAAACGCCGGCGCGCATGCGCCAGACCTCGATGCGCTGGACCAGATTCACCAGCAATTCGGGTTGGCCGTCGCGATCCAGGTCGACGACTCTCCCGCTCCGGGCACCGAAGGTGGTGATGTTTCCGGCAGCGACGAATTCGCCGCTGGCCAGCTGCCGCATCCAGCGCGCGGCGCAGCTGCTGCCGCCGAGTGCGACATCGATGCGGCCATCACCGTCGAAGTCGGCGACCTCCATCCAGTCCAGCGACGAGCAGTCGTCGAGTGCGCGAGCGTACGGAACCGGTGCCGACAGCGATCCGTCCGTTCCCTGCAGACGCACGACCAGCGAGCGCTCGAAGGGTGGCGAGCCAGCGCCGGTGAAGAACAGGACGTCGCTGCGGCCGTCGTTGTTCACGTCCGCCGCGACCGAGGCGACGATGCTCAGCAGTGGCACCTGCGGCAGGAGTTCCTGCGGCATGCCGAACCGGCCCTGGTCGGTGACGAAGGAGATCACGTAGGGCTGCCCCAGCGCATTGCCCACCATGTCCGACAGAGTGGCCGGAACGATCAGCGTGTACCGCGTCCCGCGCGCGAGCGGCTGGCGCGGCCGCACGGTGATCGTGTCGCCGGCAAGCACGACCTCTATGGCGACTGGCGGGGCGAACTCCGCACTCAGTGTGAATGTGCTGAACGAGAACGATGCCGGCTCGATGGTCTTGCTGAAGCGGAGCATGAAGAACGTGTCCAGCGGCACGTCGGTCGCCCCTTCGGCCACATTGGAGGACAGGAGCGTCGGGCCGGTTACGTCCAGCGCAAAGCTCCAGCGCCGCTCTGCCTGCAGTGCATTGCCGACCAGATCCGTCGCCGCCGGCGCAATTCGGGCATCGAAGGTCCCGGAAACGGGCGACAGCAGTTCGAACTCCAGCCGGTCGCCCATCGACCGGCACCTTCCGGCGACTGCACGTCCCTGCGCGTCGGTCACCGAGAGCGCGGCACAAACCGAACTCGCCTCCATCGGTTCGCTGAACTGGACGACGACGGTCGGGAACCGTGTCGGCTGCAGACCTTCTGGGCTGACCGACACGATGCCCGGCGCGATCGCCTCGTTTCGCCGACCATCCACCACATACCGCGTCAGCAGCCGCTGCAGCGTCGAGAAGCCCGGCACGTCGACATCACGCCGGACCAGGCCGACTCCGGCGACGTACCAGGCGTTCTCCGTCGTGGCGATGCGCCCGGCACCACCGCCCCCGGTGTAGACGAACTCCATCGTCATCACCGTACGCAGGTGCAGCGTCGCCGCAAAGCTGCCGGCCGGCGTGGACAGCGGTGCGTTGTCGATGACGCTCACGTCGGAACGCACGGCGATGCGCTCGGCCACGCCGTCATAGTCGAGATCGACATCGACGCTGCGGTCCGCCTGAACGAATCGCGCGCCTGGTGTGGTGTCGCCGAAGAGCTTGACCGCCCCGATGGCCATGGTGATCGGGTCGTGGCCGCTGACGGGCACGGCCCAGGTCTCGCCAGACTGGTGGACGATCAGGGTCTCGTTGAGCAGCGCGCCGTCAGCATCCTCGGTGCGAAGCAGGTCGCCGCTCAGCCCTGCGACGACAGCAGGTCCGGTCGAGCGAACCGCCATGCGGACGATGCTTTCGGTGTAGTGCCAGCTGCTGTTTGCCGAACTGGGCAGATAGTCTCCACCGCCACCGCTGCCGGGACCCGCCGACCCACCTCCGCCACCGCCGCAGCCGCCAAGCATGAATGCCAACAGCCAGGCCACTGCGCGGCCACACGACACCTTCACCATGCCGCCATCTCCCTGCGGATTTTCCGGCGCAGGGCGCCGTACCCGGCGATTTTGCCAGCGGCACGGCCGGCAACAGCCCCGGTTCGAGGGGGCTGCAGCGGCCTCAGCGCAGGTCGCCCGCCAGGCTGGCCAGCGACTCGGCTGATATCACCACGTGCGCCGGATAGTTCGTGTGGTCGCAGCCGAGCTTGACGCTGGCGCCGGCGCGCACCGCATCGCGCGCGGCCGCCGGGAACTCGAAGCGCACGAAGTGCACTGACGAGGTCTTCTCCTCGTTCTCGCGGTCCAGGTCTTCGTCGGCGATGGCGTAGATGCGCGCATGGCCCTCGACCTCGACGAACATGCGGTCCTCCACGCCGATCAGCCGCGCCAGTTCGCGCTTGCGCTCGTGCGGATCGGGGTACTCGATGAGCATCGTCGCCTTCCAGTTGCTGCCGTCGGGCACCAGCGGCGCGTAGGCGTCGATCTCGCTCTGGATGCCGTCCTCGTCGAAGATCTTCTCGATGTGCAGCATCTCCTGGATCTGGCGGCGGATCGTCTGCTCGTCCTCGAACTGCACGCTGATGTGTTCGCCCAGGTGCACGGTGCGCAGCCGCCGGTGCGCGATCACCTCGGGCTTGCTGGACTTGCGGATCTTCGAGTACGCCTCCAGCGTCAGGAGGCTTTCGCGGGTGATGGTCATGAGCTTCTCCATCAAGGGGTTCAGATTCCGTAGGCGATGCGCAGCAGGCTCAGCGGGTGCGCGATCTTCGCGGCCGGCAGCGCGTTGTTGGCCATGCCCTGCGCGATGTGGTGGCCGGCCATCGGGCAGTCGGAGCCGATGTAGTCGGGCTCGTCCTTGGCCATCGCCTTGAACACCGGCTTGCCGATCTTCATCGCCGTCTCGTGGTACGGCTTCTTCACGCCGTAGGTGCCGGCGTGGCCGGAGCAGCGCTCCACGGTGTTGAGCTGCACCGTCACCGTCTGGCCGATCAGCTTGAGCAGTTCTTCGGTCTTCTTGCCGATCTTCTGCACGCGGCCGTGGCAGGGGATGTGGTAGCTCACCTTGCCCAGCGGCTGCTTGAAGTCAGTCTTCAGCAGGCCATCCTTGTGGCGCGCCATGAAGTACTCGAAGGGGTCGAACATCGCCGCCTGCACCGCCTTCACGTCGGCGTCGTCGGGGAAGAGCAGCGGAATCTCCTGCTTGAACATCAGCGTGCACGAGGGCACGGCAGTGACGATGGCCCAGCCCTCTTTCGCGTACCTCGCGAGCACCGGGATGTTGGCGTTCTTGTGCTTCTCCACGCCCTCCAGGTCGCCGAGCTCGAGCTTGGGCATGCCGCAGCAGGATTCCTTCTCGACGATCACGTAGGGGATCTCGTTGTGCTCCAGCGACTTGACCAGGTCGTGGCCGATGCCCGGCTCGTTGTAGTTGACGTAGCAGGTCGAGAAGATCGCCACCTTGCCAGGGCTGCGCTCGCCGTCCTTCACGTCGCTGGCGCTGCCCTTCTTCTTCGCGCTCCAGCGGAAGCGGCTCGTGGCCAGCTCGGGCATCCAGGCTTCCTTGTGCACGTCGAGCACGCTCTCCATCACGCCGCGCGCCGCCTTCGTCCTGTTGATCGCGTTGACCGCCTGCACGACGATCGGGATGCCGGCGAACTGGCCGTGCACGTCGGTGGAGGCGAGGAACTTCTCGCTGGCCTTCACCTCGCCCTTGCGGAACTTGATCGCCTTGGCGCGCAGCATGGTGTGCGGGAAGTCGAGGTTCCATTCGTGCGGCGGCACATAGGGGCACTTGGTCAGGTAGCACAGGTCGCACAGGTAACACTGGTCGACCACCTTCCAGTAGTCGGACTTGGCCACGCCGTGCACCTCGCCGTCGTCGGTCGCATCGACCAGGTCGAACAGGTTCGGAACGACTGGCACAGGCTCACGCAGCGGCGGCAGCCGTGGCAGATGTCGAAGATGCGCTCCATCTCCTTGAACGCCAGATCCTCGTTGTAGAAGTCCGGGTTCTTCCAGTCGACGGGGTGGCGGGTCGGGGCCTCGAGGTTGCCTTCGCGAGTGGCCATGGCGGGTTCTCCGTGCAGCGTGATCGCGGATGGGCCGGTGCCGGCACATTCGCGATCCGCCAAAGAACAAGGGGCACGAAGCCCCCTGTTCATCGAGCGCAGGCGTCGATCAGTCCACCAGCGCGTCGAGCGCCTTCTGGTAGCGGTTGGCGTGCGAGCGCTCGGCCTTGGCCAGCGTCTCGAACCAGTCGGCGATCTCGTCGAAACCCTCTTCGCGGGCCTGCTTGGCCATGCCCGGGTACATGTCGGTGTACTCGTGGGTCTCGCCGGCCACAGCGGCCTTCAGGTTCTGGCGGCTGTTGCCGATCGGCAGGCCGGTGGCCGGGTCGCCCGAACCGTTCTCGAGAAACTCGAGATGGCCGTGCGCATGGCCGGTCTCGCCTTCGGCCGTCGAGCGGAACAGCGATGCCACGTCGTTCTGGCCTTCCACGTCGGCCTTGTTTGCGAAATACAGGTACCGGCGGTTGGCCTGGGATTCGCCTGCGAAGGCGTCCTTCAGGTTCTGCTCGGTCTTCGATCCTTTCAAGCCCATGTCGCTCTCCTGTCGTTGAGATGAACCGAAACGTCCGCCTGCACCGTGGCGCATCCAATGGCGGCACTCGGATACGCTAACCCACCGCCGGGGCCGCGGCAAATACAAATGGTCAATGCAGGGGATTGGCAAAGGCTATGCCGGCGATCGCCACGATTGATTGACCAGGCTCAGCGAGTCTCGCCGCCTGCCAGCCCGAGCAGCCCCCGGGCGACGCGGTGCAGCCGCGAGCCAGCGTCGGCGAGGTCGTGCAGCACGGTCAGGTGGTTGGTGCCGGGGATGGCCTCGCACACCGGCACGGCGGCATGGCCCCAGGCGCGCCGGATCAGCGTGTTCTGGCGCAGGAACTCTTCGCTCTCGTCGCCACCCACCAGCGCGGCCAGCGTGCCGCGCGGTGCGGGCATCAGTGCCGGGCTCAGGCGCTTCGCCGAGGCGGCCGTGAGGCGCAGATCAGGCGCCAGGAAGGGTGTGTGGCGGATCGGCTCGAGCTCGAACAAGCCGGAAATCGACAGCGCCGACTTCACCAGGCTCGCTGGCAGGTCGCCCGCAACACCTGGCCATTGGCAATTGAGCAGCATCGCCGCGAGGTGGCCGCCTGCCGAGTGGCCGCCGACGACGATGCGGCCCGGGTCGCCGCCGTGCTCGCGCGCGTGGCGGTGCGTCCAGGCCAGCGCCTTTACCAGTTGCAGCGTGATCTGCTCGATCGTGGCGGCGGGGCACAGCGCGTAGTTGGGCACGATCACCAGCGCGCCGGCATCGGCCAGCGCGGGCGCCGTGAAGGAGACGTCGCGCTTGTCCATGGCACGCCAGTAGCCGCCGTGAATGAAAACGAACACCGGCGCATCGGGCCGGTCGGTGCGAAACACATCGAGCGTCTCGTTCGGCCCGCTGCCGTACGGCAGGTCGAGGGCACAGTCGGACTGCTCGCGCGCCAGAGCCGAGGCGTTGGACCAGCGCTCGAAGATCTGCGCGTGCTCGGCGATGCGGGCGCGGTTGTTGTATTGCGCGTCGAGCCACGCGGGGTCGAGTCGGGTCATGGCAAGCCTGAGGTTCGCTGCGAGGCCCCGTTTCTACCCCGTCATGCCAACGTGCGCCATCCGGTCGACCCGGCGGGCCCCGCCGCGGACTTTGCTAAACTACGAAGGTTCGTGGGGGGGTAGCTCAGCTGGGAGAGCGTCGCGTTCGCAATGCGAAGGTCGGGAGTTCGATCCTCCTCCTCTCCACCAAACGATCCAAAGGCCTTGCACTGCAAGGCCTTTTTCTTT
>Ga0116158_10005965_pt1 | contig 10228 bp, 5 predicted proteins | sample AD_UKC052_MetaG_FD_89883 | JGI IMG/M metagenome (GOLD analysis project Ga0116158, IMG submission 89883) | Active sludge microbial communities of municipal wastewater-treating anaerobic digesters from USA - AD_UKC052_MetaG | ecosystem: Engineered > Bioreactor > Anaerobic > Digestate | place: USA... | reverse complement strand
GAAAGCAGAACTAAATCAGGAATTGTTTGATAAGATTTATGGACCAGGTATTGTAAACTCATTAGAAGAGTTTAAAGATAAACTGCGCAAGGAATTACAGGATTTTGCGGATAAATCTGCTGCCAATAAATTTAAAGATGATATTTATTTGGCCTTGATGGAAAAAACCGACGTGAAATTCCCGGATGCATTCCTGAAAAAATTCATCAAAGCAAGCAACGAGAATCCAATCGACGAAGAACAAATTGAACAGGAGTATCCTCAATTTGAAAAAGGATTGAAATGGAATCTGATAACTAGCACTATAGCAAAAGACAATGCTATAAAAGTTGAATTTGAAGATGTAAAGAATTTCTCTAAAGATCAGTTGCGTGCACAGTTTATGATGTACGGTGGTGGTATCACAGACGAAATGATTGAAACCTTCAATGACAACATGATGGCTAAAGAAGACCATGTCAAAAAGTCATACGATGGCGCTTTGGAACAAAAATTGTTTACTTTTATCGAAAGTCAAATAAATGTAGAAGAAAAATCTGCTACATTTGATGAGTTTTTTAATAAAAAAACAGACGTTTAGATATAAGAACAGAGATTTGAGACTCTTTCTTGTACCTTCTCATCTCTCATTTCTAACAATCTAAAAATCTAAACAACAATGGACTACGGTAAAGAATTCAAAAAATATGCTACCAAGCATCACGGTTTATCCAGCATCTATCTGGAAAATTATTTAGATTCCAACATCACCAATCTTACTCCAAACATCATTGAAGAACGTCCCATGAACGTGGCTGCCATCGATGTGTTTTCACGTTTAATGATGGACAGAATCATCTTCATGGGTACTGGTATTGATGATTACGTGGCAAACGTCATCATGGCACAATTGCTATTTTTAGATTCAGCAGACAGAAATCGTGATATTCAGATTTACGTGAACAGCCCTGGTGGTAGCGTTTACGCAGGTTTAGGTATTTATGATACCATGCAATATGTAGAACCAAATGTCGCCACTTGCTGCGTAGGTATTGCTGCTTCTATGGCTGCGGTGTTATTATGTGCCGGTGAAAAAGGCAAACGTAGTGCATTAAAACACAGCCGCGTAATGATTCACCAGCCGATGGGTGGCGCACAAGGTCAGGTTTCTGAAATAGAAATTACCTACAAGGAAATCACAAAACTGAAGAAAGAACTATACGATATTATTGCTAATCACAGCGGACAACCCTACGAAAAAGTAGAAAAAGACAGTGACCGTGACTACTGGATGACCGGCGAAGAAGCCAAAGCATACGGTATGATTGACGAGATTTTAGTTAAAAAATAATCAAATGCTGTAACTTTTCCAAAGTTTTAAACTTTGGAAAAGTTAATAAACTTAAATGGTGCGTAAACTACGCACCATTTTTTTGTAAATTTGTACACGCTGTCATCCTGTTCCGAAGTTTTGGAATTATTTCAGGATCTTATTAATGACAGATTCTATTCAAAAAAATAAAATGTCAAAGAAAAATCCAAATAAATGTAGTTTTTGCGGTAAAGCAAAAGAAGATGTGCAAATACTTATTGCAGGTGTAGATGGTTATATCTGTGAAAATTGTATCACACAGGCAAAACAAATAGTAGATACGGAAGTGTTCAAGGTTCCTGAGAAAAAAAAGACACAGGTGGCTATGGCAAAAAATTTAAAGCCAAAAGCAATAAAAGAATACCTGGATGAATACGTAATAGGACAGGACGAAGCCAAAAAAGTAATTTCAGTAGCCGTGTATAATCACTACAAACGACTAATGCAGTCTGTTGCAGATGACGAAGTGGAAATAGAAAAATCAAATATTTTAATGGTTGGAAAAACCGGAACAGGCAAAACGCTCATCGTAAAATCGATTGCCAAATTACTGAATGTGCCTTTTGCCATTGTAGATGCCACCGTTTTCACCGAAGCAGGCTACGTAGGCGAAGATGTGGAAAGTATCTTAACACGTTTGTTGCAAGTGTGTGATTATGATATTGCTGCTGCCGAAAAAGGAATTGTGTTTATTGACGAAATTGATAAAATTTCCCGCAAAGGCGACAATCCATCTTTAACCAGAGATATAAAAGAAGGCACACAACAGTCTTTATTAAAATTAATTGAAGGCACAGAAGTGCTGGTGCCACCGCAAGGAGGCAGAAAACATCCGGAACAAAAATTATTAAAAGTAGACACCAAAAATATCTTGTTTTTGTGTGGAGGCTCATTTGACGGAATAGATAAGCTGATTTCTAAACGCTTAAATACTTCGGTCATCGGATTCAAACACGGCAAAGCAGGTCAGGAAATAGAAAAAGAAAATTTATTGTCATACATTACCCATCAGGATGTACGATCTTATGGCTTAATACCTGAATTATTGGGACGACTACCGGTGTTGGTTCATTTAGAAGAACTGGACAAAGAAGCACTGACCAACATTCTAACCAAACCAAAAAATGCGTTGCTAAAGCAATACAAGAAATTATTTGATTTGGAAGGCATAGCATTAGAATTTGCACCGGAAGCAATAGATTTTATTGTAGAAAAAGCATTAGAATATAAACTCGGAGCCAGAGGTTTGCGCTCCATCTGCGAAGCTATCATAACAGACGCCATGTACGAATTGCCATCACAAACAGACGTGAAAGAATACATCATTACAGAAGCGTACGCAAAACAAAAACTCAATAAATCGAGATTGTCTAAGCTGAAAGTGGCTTAATCTTTCTTTTCGATTTGAAAAAGAGGCTCTGGTGGCACTACTAACTTTGGATATACTCTGTTAAATAGCTCAATACATTTTTGATACAGAGTATATTTTTTCAATGCAGGATTTAATTTATCAAATCTATCTTTTAGTTTTTGTTTATTATATCTGATGCTATCAAAACCAGGATCTTCAAACGTATATTCTAATTCATTGTAAATATTCTCCAAAGTTAGGAATGAATTTGTATGTGTTTCATAAAACTTGCTTATATGAATATCTGATAAAGAATCACAATAAGTGCCATACTTTTGTAGCCATTCAAGGGCGGTATCTCTGTTTGTGCCATTATATGGATAAAGTATGTAATACATAATATTATAAAGTTTATATAGACTATCATGTACACGCATCATTTCTTTATATTCATCGTTTAACGGTGAACCTATAATCTTTACATCTTTAGGTTCAACATCTATACATATAGTATATTCACCTTTGTCAAGATATAAATTGAATAAATTTTTTGCATCATTATTGATGTATAAAGTTACTATTTGTGGGTCTTCAATATTTAATAAAATAGAATCATCCTGTACACCAATAGTATCGATATAAAAAAAACCAGAACTGTTATTTATATATGAACATTTGTAATTTTTAATATTATAAAAATGTAGAAAAATCTTACAATTAATTTCTTTTGAAATAGTACTTGCAAATAAAGAACAAGTGAATACTACAAAAAGTAAAATTCTTTCCATAATTTAATTTGATAGTATGTGTTTAACAACCTATATATTGCATACAAAGATTACTTCCAGGTGATTTACATTTTTCAATATAATATGTATTTTCCCTTCTATTTGTATGACTAATCCAAAAGTCACAATATTCCCAATTTGAATTTGGTTTTACATATTTAGCAACAATTGTACCATTGTCTTCAATTATAAAATTTGAATTTGGAATTAAAACTTTAAATAATTCAATTTTATTTTTTACATCTAACTTATTTAGTACTTCCATACTATTACCATCTATGAAAGCTATGTTCTTGTTATCCATACCTATATTTTTTACAAGTCTCATCCTATCTTCTAAATTAAGATGTTTAAATTCCATAATACCTTGCTTAATTTTTCTTTCTTCTATAGCAAACATAGATTTTGAATTAATATTTAACTCTTTATCAGAATAAGTTGATTTTGCAGTCTCATCTGATTTCTTACAGCCAATAAGTGTGCCAATTACTACAAATAGTAAAATTAATAATTTCTGTTTAATTATTATATTTTTTTTATTTACGGAATATTCCAGATTATTATTTAACGTTTAGCATTGAATCATTTGTTCTTTGTTAATAATTACCCAATTGCATTTTTTACTATGAATTTCATATTTTAATTTTATTGTCTAAATAATTTTATTTAAATTTATTTGTTTTGACAATACTTTATATTTCAGCTAATTTTATTGCTTGACGCAAAAAAAATCAAATATATATATGTATATATAAATATATCAGTGGGTTGTGCTGATTTGTGTTCAATATTTATGACATATTCAATGAAGCAGAATAATATTTATTATATTCTGGATTGTCTAATTAATGTCAATTTAGATTTTGCTTCAAAATAATCAAACTTAAACATAGCTAATTTGTTATCTTTGCAATCTAAATTAATTTACATCTCAAAAGTCCCTCAGGGATTTAGGATTAACGCTTAAATAAAAATAAAAATGGCATTCGAATTACCAAATCTTCCATATGCACATGATGCATTGGAACCGCACATCGACACATTAACCATGCAAATTCACCATGGTAAACACCACAATGCATACGTAACCAACTTAAATGCAGCAGTGGCAGGCACCGAAAATGAAGGAAAATCGCTGGAAGAATTAATGGCAAACATCTCTAAACTTTCTCCGGCTATCCGTAACAATGGCGGTGGTCACTTCAACCACTCATTATTCTGGACGGTGATGAGCCCGAACGGTGGAGGTGAACCTACAGGTGCGATTGGTGAAGCCATCACAGCAACATTCGGTTCTTACGATAAATTCAAAGAAGAATTTTCGAAAGCGGCTACGACCCGTTTTGGTTCAGGCTGGGCTTGGTTAATTGTAGCGGACGGAAAACTGGCAGTAACTTCTTCTCCTAATCAGGATAACCCGACCATGGATATTGCGGAAGTGAAGGGAACACCTGTTTTAGGATTGGATGTATGGGAACACGCGTACTACTTACACTATCAAAACCGCAGACCGGATTACATTTCAGCATTCTACAATGTAATCAACTGGGATGAAGTAAACAGAAGATACGCAGAAGCATTGAAATAATGTTTCATCTATTCGATAATAAAAAACGTCCTCAAATTTGAGGACGTTTTTTATTATCGAATAGATGAAACATTATTTCAATGCTTCTGCGTATCTTCTGTTTACTTCATCCCAGTTGATTACATTGTAGAATGCTGAAATGTAATCCGGTCTGCGGTTTTGATAGTGTAAGTAGTACGCGTGTTCCCATACATCCAATCCTAAAACAGGTGTTCCCTTCACTTCCGCAATATCCATGGTCGGGTTATCCTGATTAGGAGAAGAAGTTACTGCCAGTTTTCCGTCCGCTACAATTAACCAAGCCCAGCCTGAACCAAAACGGGTCGTAGCCGCTTTCGAAAATTCTTCTTTGAATTTATCGTAAGAACCGAATGTTGCTGTGATGGCTTCACCAATCGCACCTGTAGGTTCACCTCCACCGTTCGGGCTCATCACCGTCCAGAATAATGAGTGGTTGAAGTGACCACCGCCATTGTTACGGATAGCCGGAGAAAGTTTAGAGATGTTTGCCATTAATTCTTCCAGCGATTTTCCTTCATTTTCGGTGCCTGCCACTGCTGCATTTAAGTTGGTTACGTATGCATTGTGGTGTTTACCATGGTGAATTTGCATGGTTAATGTGTCGATGTGCGGTTCCAATGCATCATGTGCATATGGAAGATTTGGTAATTCGAATGCCATTTTTATTTTTATTTAAGCGTTAATCCTAAATCCCTGAGGGACTTTTGAGATGTAAATTAATTTAGATTGCAAAGATAACAAATTAGCTATGTTTAAGTTTGATTATTTTGAAGCAAAATCTAAATTGACATTAATTAGACAATCCAGAATATAATAAATATTATTCTGCTTCATTGAATATGTCATAAATATTGAACACAAATCAGCACAACCCACTGATATATTTATATATACATATATATATTTGATTTTTTTTGCGTCAAGCAATAAAATTAGCTGAAATATAAAGTATTGTCAAAACAAATAAATTTAAATAAAATTATTTAGACAATAAAATTAAAATATGAAATTCATAGTAAAAAATGCAATTGGGTAATTATTAACAAAGAACAAATGATTCAATGCTAAACGTTAAATAATAATCTGGAATATTCCGTAAATAAAAAAAATATAATAATTAAACAGAAATTATTAATTTTACTATTTGTAGTAATTGGCACACTTATTGGCTGTAAGAAATCAGATGAGACTGCAAAATCAACTTATTCTGATAAAGAGTTAAATATTAATTCAAAATCTATGTTTGCTATAGAAGAAAGAAAAATTAAGCAAGGTATTATGGAATTTAAACATCTTAATTTAGAAGATAGGATGAGACTTGTAAAAAATATAGGTATGGATAACAAGAACATAGCTTTCATAGATGGTAATAGTATGGAAGTACTAAATAAGTTAGATGTAAAAAATAAAATTGAATTATTTAAAGTTTTAATTCCAAATTCAAATTTTATAATTGAAGACAATGGTACAATTGTTGCTAAATATGTAAAACCAAATTCAAATTGGGAATATTGTGACTTTTGGATTAGTCATACAAATAGAAGGGAAAATACATATTATATTGAAAAATGTAAATCACCTGGAAGTAATCTTTGTATGCAATATATAGGTTGTTAAACACATACTATCAAATTAAATTATGGAAAGAATTTTACTTTTTGTAGTATTCACTTGTTCTTTATTTGCAAGTACTATTTCAAAAGAAATTAATTGTAAGATTTTTCTACATTTTTATAATATTAAAAATTACAAATGTTCATATATAAATAACAGTTCTGGTTTTTTTTATATCGATACTATTGGTGTACAGGATGATTCTATTTTATTAAATATTGAAGACCCACAAATAGTAACTTTATACATCAATAATGATGCAAAAAATTTATTCAATTTATATCTTGACAAAGGTGAATATACTATATGTATAGATGTTGAACCTAAAGATGTAAAGATTATAGGTTCACCGTTAAACGATGAATATAAAGAAATGATGCGTGTACATGATAGTCTATATAAACTTTATAATATTATGTATTACATACTTTATCCATATAATGGCACAAACAGAGATACCGCCCTTGAATGGCTACAAAAGTATGGCACTTATTGTGATTCTTTATCAGATATTCATATAAGCAAGTTTTATGAAACACATACAAATTCATTCCTAACTTTGGAGAATATTTACAATGAATTAGAATATACGTTTGAAGATCCTGGTTTTGATAGCATCAGATATAATAAACAAAAACTAAAAGATAGATTTGATAAATTAAATCCTGCATTGAAAAAATATACTCTGTATCAAAAATGTATTGAGCTATTTAACAGAGTATATCCAAAGTTAGTAGTGCCACCAGAGCCTCTTTTTCAAATCGAAAAGAAAGATTAAGCCACTTTCAGCTTAGACAATCTCGATTTATTGAGTTTTTGTTTTGCGTACGCTTCTGTAATGATGTATTCTTTCACGTCTGTTTGTGATGGCAATTCGTACATGGCGTCTGTTATGATAGCTTCGCAGATGGAGCGCAAACCTCTGGCTCCGAGTTTATATTCTAATGCTTTTTCTACAATAAAATCTATTGCTTCCGGTGCAAATTCTAATGCTATGCCTTCCAAATCAAATAATTTCTTGTATTGCTTTAGCAACGCATTTTTTGGTTTGGTTAGAATGTTGGTCAGTGCTTCTTTGTCCAGTTCTTCTAAATGAACCAACACCGGTAGTCGTCCCAATAATTCAGGTATTAAGCCATAAGATCGTACATCCTGATGGGTAATGTATGACAATAAATTTTCTTTTTCTATTTCCTGACCTGCTTTGCCGTGTTTGAATCCGATGACCGAAGTATTTAAGCGTTTAGAAATCAGCTTATCTATTCCGTCAAATGAGCCTCCACACAAAAACAAGATATTTTTGGTGTCTACTTTTAATAATTTTTGTTCCGGATGTTTTCTGCCTCCTTGCGGTGGCACCAGCACTTCTGTGCCTTCAATTAATTTTAATAAAGACTGTTGTGTGCCTTCTTTTATATCTCTGGTTAAAGATGGATTGTCGCCTTTGCGGGAAATTTTATCAATTTCGTCAATAAACACAATTCCTTTTTCGGCAGCAGCAATATCATAATCACACACTTGCAACAAACGTGTTAAGATACTTTCCACATCTTCGCCTACGTAGCCTGCTTCGGTGAAAACGGTGGCATCTACAATGGCAAAAGGCACATTCAGTAATTTGGCAATCGATTTTACGATGAGCGTTTTGCCTGTTCCGGTTTTTCCAACCATTAAAATATTTGATTTTTCTATTTCCACTTCGTCATCTGCAACAGACTGCATTAGTCGTTTGTAGTGATTATACACGGCTACTGAAATTACTTTTTTGGCTTCGTCCTGTCCTATTACGTATTCATCCAGGTATTCTTTTATTGCTTTTGGCTTTAAATTTTTTGCCATAGCCACCTGTGTCTTTTTTTTCTCAGGAACCTTGAACACTTCCGTATCTACTATTTGTTTTGCCTGTGTGATACAATTTTCACAGATATAACCATCTACACCTGCAATAAGTATTTGCACATCTTCTTTTGCTTTACCGCAAAAACTACATTTATTTGGATTTTTCTTTGACATTTTATTTTTTTGAATAGAATCTGTCATTAATAAGATCCTGAAATAATTCCAAAACTTCGGAACAGGATGACAGCGTGTACAAATTTACAAAAAAATGGTGCGTAGTTTACGCACCATTTAAGTTTATTAACTTTTCCAAAGTTTAAAACTTTGGAAAAGTTACAGCATTTGATTATTTTTTAACTAAAATCTCGTCAATCATACCGTATGCTTTGGCTTCTTCGCCGGTCATCCAGTAGTCACGGTCACTGTCTTTTTCTACTTTTTCGTAGGGTTGTCCGCTGTGATTAGCAATAATATCGTATAGTTCTTTCTTCAGTTTTGTGATTTCCTTGTAGGTAATTTCTATTTCAGAAACCTGACCTTGTGCGCCACCCATCGGCTGGTGAATCATTACGCGGCTGTGTTTTAATGCACTACGTTTGCCTTTTTCACCGGCACATAATAACACCGCAGCCATAGAAGCAGCAATACCTACGCAGCAAGTGGCGACATTTGGTTCTACATATTGCATGGTATCATAAATACCTAAACCTGCGTAAACGCTACCACCAGGGCTGTTCACGTAAATCTGAATATCACGATTTCTGTCTGCTGAATCTAAAAATAGCAATTGTGCCATGATGACGTTTGCCACGTAATCATCAATACCAGTACCCATGAAGATGATTCTGTCCATCATTAAACGTGAAAACACATCGATGGCAGCCACGTTCATGGGACGTTCTTCAATGATGTTTGGAGTAAGATTGGTGATGTTGGAATCTAAATAATTTTCCAGATAGATGCTGGATAAACCGTGATGCTTGGTAGCATATTTTTTGAATTCTTTACCGTAGTCCATTGTTGTTTAGATTTTTAGATTGTTAGAAATGAGAGATGAGAAGGTACAAGAAAGAGTCTCAAATCTCTGTTCTTATATCTAAACGTCTGTTTTTTTATTAAAAAACTCATCAAATGTAGCAGATTTTTCTTCTACATTTATTTGACTTTCGATAAAAGTAAACAATTTTTGTTCCAAAGCGCCATCGTATGACTTTTTGACATGGTCTTCTTTAGCCATCATGTTGTCATTGAAGGTTTCAATCATTTCGTCTGTGATACCACCACCGTACATCATAAACTGTGCACGCAACTGATCTTTAGAGAAATTCTTTACATCTTCAAATTCAACTTTTATAGCATTGTCTTTTGCTATAGTGCTAGTTATCAGATTCCATTTCAATCCTTTTTCAAATTGAGGATACTCCTGTTCAATTTGTTCTTCGTCGATTGGATTCTCGTTGCTTGCTTTGATGAATTTTTTCAGGAATGCATCCGGGAATTTCACGTCGGTTTTTTCCATCAAGGCCAAATAAATATCATCTTTAAATTTATTGGCAGCAGATTTATCCGCAAAATCCTGTAATTCCTTGCGCAGTTTATCTTTAAACTCTTCTAATGAGTTTACAATACCTGGTCCATAAATCTTATCAAACAATTCCTGATTTAGTTCTGCTTTC
>Ga0116158_10005961_pt1 | contig 10232 bp, 7 predicted proteins | sample AD_UKC052_MetaG_FD_89883 | JGI IMG/M metagenome (GOLD analysis project Ga0116158, IMG submission 89883) | Active sludge microbial communities of municipal wastewater-treating anaerobic digesters from USA - AD_UKC052_MetaG | ecosystem: Engineered > Bioreactor > Anaerobic > Digestate | place: USA... | reverse complement strand
GAGTGGCGCGAGTTGTTGACCGGCGCGGGTTTCCAGATCCAGGCGGAAGCCGTCGTGCCGATGCACTTGCTGGAGCCGCGCCGCCTGATTCGTGATGAAGGCTGGCTCAGCGCCCTGCGCTTTGTCTTCAACGTCCTCCGCCGGCCCCAGGCGCGCAAGCGCGTGCTGTCCATGCGGCGCATGTTTCGCAAACATTACCGCCACCTGACCGCGGTTTCCTTTGTCGCCGTCCGGCCCTGACCCCTTCCGCCGGGGATAAGGAAGCGTCCGTCCTGCCGCGGCCTTTCCCTCAGCACGTCCGCCGCCGGAGGGCGGCGTCAACGGCGCCCCGGCTGGAGCAATTTCAGCATCTCGGTGACATGCCGGGTTTCGTCCCCGCGGGCTTGGGCGGCGGCCAGGTGGCGCTCGTAATAGTGGATGGCGGTATTGGTGTCCTTTCGCTGCAAAGCGATTTCAGCCAACCCGGAGTAGGTGCTGTAAACGTCGGGAAAGGTTTTGAGGAGGGTGTTGCATTCCGCTTCGGCCGCCTCCAACTGGCCGGTGCGCAGATAGGCCAGCGCCAGGGAACGGCGGGTGGCATAGCGGTTGGTCAGGGACAGCGCGCGGGTCAGCGCCGGGATGGCATTCGAGAACTGGTGCATTAACACGTACAGATTGCCCTGGTCGGACAGGGAATTGGCGTCCAGGGGATCGCGCTGCAGGCGCTGGTCAATGACGCGCAGGGCTTCCGCGTAACTTCCCTGCGACATAAAGGCGGCGAGGGCGCGGTCGTACACAAAGGGATTGTTGGGGTGGGTGGCCAGCAGTGCGTGGATGATTCCGTGCGCTTTGGGGCGGTTGGTGACGGCGAACCACACCTTGGCTTCCGTCAGCGCCAGGGTCACCTCGTTGGTCAACCCGAGCGGCTGCCAGGCGGGGTTGGCTTTAATTTCCTTCACCCATTGGAGCGCCCAGCCGGGGCTGAGGCCTTCGGCGCAAACATCCGCGAGCAACAGGCGCGCGGGCAGGAAATCCGGCACCAGTTGGGTGACCCGCTCGAATTGCTGGCAGGATTGCCGCAGCAGGCCGGTGTGGGCGAACCCCAGGCCCAGTTTGAAGCAGGCATTCGGCTCGTCGAACGGGCCGTTGTCGGCCAGCAGTTGCACGATATTGCGGTATTTGCCGAACTGCTCTTCCAGCGAGGTGTCGTCGGCGATCGTCAACGGTTGGCGCGCCCGCAGGTTGTGGTTGCACTGCAGATTGATCCGGGCGGGGACGTTGTCCGGGTTTAAGTCCCGGGCCAGCTCGAAGCACGGCGTCGCCGCCTGTTCCTGGCCGTTGCGCTGCAGTTCAACGCCCCAATAGTTCAGGGCGCGGGAATACCACCCGGCCAGCAGCCTGGCGTTAACGGGCGGCGGTGTTTGGAGCCGCGCCATCTTCAGCAGCCACCGGGAAAATCCGGAGCGCGGGAGTTCATTGGTGGAGACCAGTTGCAGCACGGGTTTTACGGCCGCCGGGATGGCCTGCTGCCAGAAGGCCTGGCCGGACGCCAGTTCCTCCGCGGTCAGCGGCGGGGGGCTGAGGAGGTCCCGGGGATAGGGCTTCATTTCGTGGAGCAGGCCATGGGACTGCGGGTAGAAATGATTGAGCAGCGGCCCGTAGCTGGGCGGAAGACAGCAAAGCCGGTTGCTTTGGGCCACGCGGGCCAGCAGTTGCACCTGGCGCAAGGCATTCAGCGGCACGTTGTAATCCGGGAGAAGCTGCGCGGACGCGGGAGAGGCCGGCCAGCGGCCGGGGTATTTCCGGCTCAACCAGTCGCGGTACGGCTGCAGCGGCAGGCTGTTCGCGTCCACCGGCAGATAACGATTCGCGCTGCCTTCCCGGCCCCAGGCCGCGCACAGGAGCTTGAGGTGAATCGGGTCCTCGCTGAACACGACGGCTCCCTCCGGCGGCAGCGAACCCGCCGCCAGCCGGACATAGCGATCCAGGTGCGGCGCCAGGGAGGCGCGCAGCACGGGAATGTTTACCAAAAGCATCGCGGCCAGCAGCAAACCGGGCAGCGCCGTGACGGCCAGGGAGATTCCCCGGTAGAGGACGCGCCGAAAGTTCTGCCGCCGGGTGAGGCGCACGCGCATGACGGGGCCGAAAAACACGAGGAAGAAACCGCTGTAATAGCCGATGCTCAGGGCGGTGAGATAATAGAACGTCAGGAAGGGCAGCCGCACGTTATAATGATAGGCAATCTGGCGGGGGCTGCAGGACGGCCCGCAGACAATCCACAAGCAGAGCAGCAGAAGGAAGGCGTGCGCCAGATACAGGATGGCCATGACCGGGTCGAACCGGATGCGGCCCAGGCCGCCGCCTAATCGGCCCCAGCGGATGCTCAGCAGCAGAACCGGCAGCAGCGAGCCAACCGCCAGCAGCAGCGCCATCTCGCGGTGGAAACGGAAGAACACGCGATAGACCAGGCGGAGCGGGAATTGATAAGCCATCGCCGCCTCTTTCAGCGCCGTCCAGAAACCCATCCCCGAAGCCGGGGAGAGCGCCTGCACCAGCGGCAGCAAGAGGAAGAGCGACAGGCCCGCCAGCCCGAGCAGCATCATGCGCAGCAGAAAGCGCAGATCGGCGAATAGCATAGGTTTGAAGCTGCGCCGCCGGAATTGATCCAGGCGCTGAAGCGTGCGCAGGCGGAAGAAGCTGAATTGTTTGGTCCGGACAAGCGCCACCCCGAAGATCGGCAGGAAGCCGGCCATGGCCCAGTTGTTGGCCAGGGCGACGCCAAAAAGAAACGCCGCCCGGTCCAGCCACGCCGGCCGCGCGTCGAGCCGGTGCTCCAGCAGACAGCGGATGACATAGGCGAACATCAGCAGGTCCAGCATTTCGCCCGAAGCGCTGATGGCGTGTTCCCAGAACGTTAATTGCAGCCCCAGCGCGAGGGCCGCCAGGACAATCGGAACCCAGGCCTGGGGCGCCATGAGCAGCGCGCGCGGGTCCTGGATCAGCTCGCGCTGTTGCGGCAGCCGGTCATGCGGCAGCAGCGCCACGGTGCGCGCCAGGGTCAGCAGGGTCAGCGCGGCGCAGACAGCGGTGAACCCATTCAGCGCCAGGGGAATCCAGGGGGCCGGCAGCAAGCGGAACGGGCTGGTCAGCAAGAGCAGCAGCGGCTGGGAGAGCGCGGGCAGCCAGTCCCAGCCGTTGACCCGGCTCACCAGCGCAAGGCTGTCGAAGGTCACCCAGCGGTTCAGCGTCGCCAGGTAAACCACCAGGGCGGCCGCGCCGACCACCCACGGCAGGCGGTCGAGCGCAAAACGGCGCTCGGGATTGGGTGTGGATTCAGCATTCATGCTTTCGCAAGCGGCCTTATTGAACCACACAACGGCGGCCAAGGCCACTTAATATGTTTCCCCCGCCGGGTTCAACTAAAAGCGCCCGCTCCGTCCGCCTCGCTTGGCCGGCCAACCTCGGGCGGCGGCGGGTTGAGCGCCGCGGCCACCTGCCGCCCCAGCTCGAGCGCTTCCGCCACGGGCCCGCGGGCCTCCGCCCGGCGGAGCTGGCCGTCCACCAGCGCGCGGGCGCGCAGGTGGAGGCGGCTGCCCGCGACTTCGGCGTAGGCGGCGACGGGGCTTTGGCAGCCGCCGCCCATGGCGGCCAGGAAGGCGCGCTCGGCCAGGACGCATTGGCGCGTGTTGAAATGGTTGAGCCGCTCGCAGATAGCGGCCAGGCGCTCGTCGTCCGCGCGAATCTCAAGGCCCAGCGCGCCCTGGCCGGCGCAAGGCAGCATCTCCTCCAGGTCAAGGACCGTCGCCCGCAAGCCGTCCGGCACCGCGTCGCCCTGGAGCCAGCCATCCGGGCTGATGCGGAAGTTAAGCCGGGCCAGGCCGGCCAGCGCCAGCACGGTCGCGTCCAGCTCCGGCCGTTCGGCCAGCCTTTGCAGGCGGGTGACCACGTTGCCACGGAGGTCCGCAAGGCGGAGGGCGGGATTCCGCGCGAGCAACTGGGCTTTGCGCCGGGTGCTGCTGGTGGCCACCGTCGCGCCGGACGGCAGCCCCGCCACGGTCAGCCCGGGCGGGAACCCGCGGCGGGCGGATTGGCCGGGCGACCATTCGGCCGCCTGCCGGTCGGCTTCGGCGGCGCGCAGGTAATCGGCATCGCGGTAGAGCAGCACATCGCGCGCATCCGCGCGCTTGCCAACGGCGCCCAGGCAAAGCCCCGGCGGCAGTTCCGTGGGCAGGTCTTTCAGGCTGTGCACCGCCAGGTCGGCGCGATGCTTGAGCAGGGCCACTTCAAGCTCCTTGGTAAAGAGTCCCTTGGGCAGGGTTTTGCCGGCCTGCGCCAGGGCAGCCGTCGCGAGCTTGTCGCCCGTGGTCTTGATGAGCTTCAACTCGAAACTCAGCTTCGGAAAGGCGGCGCGGCACTGGTCCAGCACCCGGCGGGCCTGGGCCAGCGCCAGGGCGCTGCCGCGGGTGGCCAGGATGATGGGGCGGGAGACGGGCATGGCGGGTCAGAGGGCGGAGAGACGGCGAAGGCTCCGCGGGCGCCGCCGCCAACGATGCCGGGCCGACGGGCCGCCGGGCCGATACGCCCCCCCCCGCCAAAGCGCAGCGTCTTTCCGCGCCCGCGGCCTCGTTGCCAGCCATTCCATCAAGGTCATAAAACTCTTTCCCGCCCCGGCCCCGTCACTCATGCCCAAACGCCACCCGCACCCCGCCGCGCCACATTCCGCCCCCCGCGTCTTCCAGCAGCGCCAGCGCCTTTTCGCGGATGATCTGCTCGCAGCGGGCCACTTCCTGCCGGCGCTGTTTGAGGTAATCGTCGGCGATGGCCTGCAGATCATCAATGTTGTAGAGGTAAACATTCTCCAGGAAATTGACTTCCGGCTCAATGTCCCGGGGCACGGCCAGGTCAATGAGCAGCAGGGGACGGTTGCGGCGCCCCGGCAGCAGCGGCGCCAGCCGGGCGCGATCGAGCAGGTAATGCGGCGCCGCGGTGCTGCTGATGACAATATCCACGCGCGCGAGCTCCTCCAGCCAGTCCGCGAAGGACACCGCGCGGCCCCCCAGTTCCGCGGCCAGCGCCCGCGCCTTGTCGGACGAACGATTGGCCACCGCCAGGCCGCGGGCGCCGCGCGAAACCAGCGCGCGCGCAGTCTTTTCGCTCGTGTCGCCCGCGCCGACGACCAGCACCTCGCGGTCGCCAAGGCGGCTGAAAACCTTTTCCGCCAGCTCCACGGCGACCGACCCGACGGAGACGCTGCCGCGCTGGATGTTGGTTTGGGTGCGGATGTGTTTGGCGACGTTGAAGGCGCGCTGAAAGGCCCGGTTGAGCCGGGCGCCGGTATGGCCATGCTGGCGGGCCAGCTCATACGCCTGTTTAAGCTGGCCCAGAACCTCCGTTTCCCCGAGCACCATCGAATCCAGCCCGCAGGCCACGCGGAAAAGATGCTGGACGCTTTGCGGCTCGCCCAGCGCGTAAATCCCCCCGATCTGCGCGTCGGGGCAATCCTGGGACGCCAGCAGGAATTCCCGCAGCCCGGCCAGGGCGCGGGACGGCTCCCGCGGCGTGGCGGCGTAGATCTCAACGCGGTTGCAGGTGGACAGGATGACCGCCTCATCAGCGGCGCCCGAGCCTCGCAGCGACTCCAGCGCCGCCGGCACGCCCGCCGCGTCAAACGCAAAGCGCTCCCGCACCGCCACCGGCGTGGCATGATGACTCAGGCCAAGGACGAGAATCGGCATGGGAAGCAATCAGGCACACCCGCCGCGCCGGCTCCGGCCGCGGACGACGCCCTGGGGCGGATGCGGAAAGTGGCCATCATGGGTTATGCAGCGGCGACAGGACATTGGTGCCCCAGAAGGTCAGCAGCACAAAGAGGAAGCTGCCCAGGACCCCCAGCGCGAAGCGGCGCCCGCCCTGGGCAAAGCGCCAGCGCCAAATAATCAGGCCCAGGTAAAGCAGCCAGACCCCCACCGACCAGACAATCTTCGGATCCCCGCGGTACGCCTGGGGATGCTCCAGGCGCGCCAGCGCCAGCCCGCCGACCCCCAGCCCCAGCGTCAGGAAAACAAATCCCGCAGCCAGCAGCCGTTCCGCCGCCGCCGCCAGCCGCTGGATCGGCGGCAGGAGCGAACTGATCGCCCGCAGCTTGTGGACCTTCAAGTTGCGTTCCTGGGTGAGAAACATCAGGGCCGCCGCCGCGCTGAGGCCGAACGCGCCGTAGGCCAGCGAAAGCAGCGCGGCGTGCAGGCTCATCCAGAGAGTCCCCAGCCCGGGCCAGACGCTCGGCGGGGTGTCCAGCCCGGGCATCAGGGCAAACACCCCCAGCGCAAAAAGCGCCGGCGACACAAACGCGCCCAGAAACCGCAACCGCGCCCACAGCCCGATCCCCAAATAGCCCCCCACGATGCTCCACATGATGAACAGCGTGGCCTCGTAAAGGTTGGTGACGGGGCAGCGGCCCAGGTGAAACCCGCGCAGCAGCATCGCCGCGCTGTGCGGGCCAAAGGCCGCCAGCAACAGCAGATAATTAATGCGATTATCGCGGCGGAACCCATTGCGCCACAAAAACACCGAATACACCAGGCTCAGCCCGTAAAGGGCCACCGCCAGCAGGAACAGGTGTCGGTCCGTCAACCAATCCATGCCGCAAGGTTAACCCGCCCCAAACCCGGCGCAAGCGGCAATTGCCGCCCGCCGGACGCTCCCCGGCGCGGGAGCGGGTCAGGCCCGGACGCGCCCCGGAAGGCGGCCTCCGGGCGGCAACGTCTCCTCGCTCGCCCGCCCCTTCCCGTCCAAACGCAGCACCCGTTGAATCGAGGGCGGGATTTCATCCAGCCGATGAGTAATATAAAGGGCGGTCACCGCCCCGGCCCGCAGCAGCTCGTCCACGGCGCCGATGAACAGCGCGCGGTGCGCCGCGTCCAGCCCCTGGCACGGTTCGTCCAGCGCCAGCAAGCGCGGCCGCTTGACCAGCGCCCGCGCCAGCAAAACCATCCGCTGCCCGCCCGCCGACAATCCGAACAGCGGCGTCCCGGCAAAGCCCAGCAACCCAAACCGGCGCAGCCAGCGCCGCGCGGCGGCGGCCTGGCCCCGGGTGACCGGCTCGAACAGGCCAATGGAATCGTGAAACCCCGACGCCACCACCTCGAAACACGTAGCCGCGGCCTTGAAATGCAGATGCAGCTCGGGCGAAACCCAGCCAATGTGGCGCTTGATATCCCACTGCGACTCGCCGCCGCCCCGGCGCCGCCCAAACACCGTCACCGCGTTGGTATAGACCTGCGGATGATCGCCCAGCACCAGCCCCAGCAGCGTGGTCTTGCCGGCGCCGTTGGGCCCCAGCACCGCCCAGCTTTCCCCCGCCCGCACCGTCCAATCGAGCTCGCGCAAAATAACCCGGCGCCCGTGGCGGACGGTGACCCGGCGCAGCGCCACCAGGACGGGCGGCGGCGATCCCGGCGGCGCGGAACGCGCGCCAACCCCGCGCGCCCCGGCCGTCACGGCGGGCGCAAACCCGGCGCCGCGCTCCGGGCCCCGGGCGGCCCCGGCCCGGCCCGGCGCGCGCCGGCCCGCCGCCACCACCTGGCCGTTCTCCACCTGGAGCAAGTGGGTCACGCGCCGGGGCAAATCCTCCGGCCGCGTGGTGACCAGCAGCACCCGCAACCGTCCGGCCATCAGCCGTTCCAGGGCCGCGTGGAAATGCCTCCGGGTGGCGGCATCCAGGCCCACAAACGGCTCGTCCAGAATCAGCAGCCGCAGCGGACGGCACAGCACCCGCGCCAGCTCGACCCGCTGCCGCTCCCCGTTGGACAGGGAAAGCAGCGTCTGCTCCCGCAACGGGCCAAGCGCCAGCAAATCCACCGCCCCCCGCTGGCGGCGCTCGAATTGCGCCCGCGCCCGCGCCGAACCCGCGCCCACTTCAAACGGGTTGATATCCATGACCCGTTCATAAGCGAGAAAATCGCGCACCCGCAGGGAGCTCTCCTCCTCCAGGCTGTTCCAGCGGGACTGCGCCACCGCGCCGCCCCAGCCGGCCTTGCTGCGCTCGAACGAAACCTGGCCAATCATTTCCTCCGGGCTCAAGCCCGGCCCGGGCCGGAAATGGTAGCGCAACTCGCCCCCGACCAGCGGCAGCCGCCCGCACAGGCCATCCGCCAGCAGTGACTTGCCCGAGCCGTTGCCCCCGACCAGCGCCCACTGCTCGGGCCACCGCCAAATCCAGGTGGTGCGCGCAAAGACCAGCCGCTCCCCCAGCCGGAAGACCCCATCCCGCAGGGAGAGAAACGGCCGCGCGGAAGCCGAAACCATTGCACTCATCTACAACCATCCGAAATCTGCGCCGGAACCAGCCGGCAATGCACGCCCTATTTTACCGCGCCGGGAAAGCGCGCCCGGGCGCGGACGGCTCTCCTTGCCCGCGCCCGCCCGCCAAAATCCCCGCTCCTGCGAGGGGGTGCCGTCACTCCCGGTTTTCGCCCCGGCGGCGCCCCACGGGCTTGCCCGCGCCGCGCGGGATTTCCGGGCCATCCCGTCGCGGCCGGGTTCCGGGGCGCAAACATTGCAACAAAAAACTGTTGCGGCCGGAGTTGGGTTTTATTACACTCGCGCCATGCTTGGTGAGACTCGAAAGCCCGCCTGTCTTCACCCACGCAGGATTCAAGGCCTGCGGGTGCGTCCCAAACAAATCCCCTTTAACCGGAGCGGCGATAGCTCGCGCGGGCGCCTTTCCGCCGGCCGGTCCGCCGGGCGGCGGCCGGCGTTCACCTTGATTGAGCTGCTGGTGGTGATTGCCATCATCGCCATTTTAGCGGCGCTGCTGCTGCCGGCGCTGGCCCGGGCGAAAGTAAAGGCGCAGCGGATCAGTTGCCTGAGCAACCTGCATCAGATTGGGTTGGGGCTGCATATGTATGCGTCGGATCACGAGGATCACCTGCCGACGGTTTTCCGCACCGCCTCGATTTTCACCACCTACTGGCTGCGCGTCAACCAGGAGTATAAGAACCTGGGGCTGCTTTTCAGTGGCGATTACGTCAAGACCCCCAGGGCCTTTTATTGCGTATCCGGCAAGCTGCGCGCGGATGAAGTGCTGGCGTATGACGGGCCGGACAATCTCTGGACCAATGCGAATGTGCGCTCTTCCTATCCCTGCCGCACCGTGTTCAAAAACAACGCTTTGGCGACCGAGTGGAAACTGTCGGCTTGCGTCACCAACGTGATTTACAGCGACTTCATCGGCGTCCAAAACTACCGGGGCGGCGGCATTGACCAGGGCTACATCTACCCGGTCCACAACGGCGAGGGCTACAACCGGTTGTTCGGCGACGGCTCCGGCCGATGGACGCGCCCGGGGCCGCTGACCCGGAAAGTTTCTGCCGCGGTTCCCAGCCCCGTGCAGATGATTAACTACTACCAGGAGTTGGACATCCTCAGGTGATGAACGATCCCCGGGGGCTGGGCCTCCGGCCGTGAAAACGTAACGGCTCCGGCGGCAGCGACGCTCACCGGAAAGGACGGGCAACTGTTGACAGGCCCGGGATCGCTCGTTTCGCCGGGATGCCATTCCGGCAGGTTTCCGACGCTTGCCCCGCTCAGGGAAATGCGACGCATATCCCCTGGCTCCCAGGTCGCGGCCGACTTAACCAGAACGACTCAGTTGGGCCGTTCAACCGCCCGCCCTCGTTCCCTCGGAATCCGGGCGGGCCGGACCGCCCAAACCTTGGCCCCGGCGAACCCTTTGATTAGCCAATCCAAAGGCATGGCGGCTGAATCCCGGGCCTTTCGCGGGTAAAATCAAGGGTTTAGCCGTCGAGAGGGGTAAAACAGAGGCAAAATCTGCATTGCGCCGGCCTCGGCTTACCCTGGACATCCCCTGAAATCCCCCTGCCTCCGAGCCGTGTACAAGGGGTGTACAAGGGATGCTCATCGGGAGTCCATAAGATTTTAGCTGGTACACCCGATGGGCATCCCTTGTACACCCCTTGTACACGGCCTGAAGGCAGGGTATTTCCACGGCATCTGGATAATGTGGGTGGATGCCGGGAAAGGCCGAAATGATGAGAGGGGGCGGTGTGGCGGGCAATAAGTCCAGTAAAAGCAGCTAGTTATGAATCTGAGGCCGACGGGAGGAGGATTTTCAAGGGCAAGCGGGCGCCCGGATGGCTTTTGGCTTCGCAAATGCCTTATCGGAAACGTTGCCGTGGCATCGTCCAACCGTGCGCCCTCGTTCCGCTGGAGCCAAAACGGGCCTAACCGGCCAG
>Ga0116158_10005958_pt1 | contig 10235 bp, 8 predicted proteins | sample AD_UKC052_MetaG_FD_89883 | JGI IMG/M metagenome (GOLD analysis project Ga0116158, IMG submission 89883) | Active sludge microbial communities of municipal wastewater-treating anaerobic digesters from USA - AD_UKC052_MetaG | ecosystem: Engineered > Bioreactor > Anaerobic > Digestate | place: USA... | reverse complement strand
TAACATCCCCCAGCGTGATGGCGGTACCCACCTCACGGGTCTGCGTGCCGCGATGACGCGCGTGATCAACAAATACATTGACGAATCTGAGCTGGCCAAGAAAGCCAAAGTCGAGGTGAGTGGCGACGACATGCGCGAAGGGCTGACCTGCGTGCTGAGCGTAAAAGTACCGGAGCCCAAGTTCTCCAGCCAGACCAAGGACAAACTGGTGTCCAGTGAAGTGCGCGGCCCGGTGGAAGACATCGTGTCAAAGCTGTTGGCCGACTATTTGCAGGAACGCCCGAACGACGCCAAGATCATCGTTGGCAAGATTATCGAGGCCGCCCGCGCCCGCGAAGCCGCCCGCAAGGCCCGCGACATGACTCGCCGCAAGGGTGTGCTGGACGGTATGGGCCTGCCCGGCAAACTCGCCGACTGCCAGGAAAAAGATCCGGCTATGTGCGAGATCTACATCGTCGAGGGTGACTCCGCCGGGGGCTCCGCCAAGCAGGGCCGTGACCGCAAGTTTCAGGCGATTCTGCCTCTGCGAGGCAAGATTTTGAACGTGGAAAAAGCGCGCTATGAAAAGCTTCTGACCAGTAACGAAATCTTGACGTTGATTACCGCTTTGGGTACCGGCATCGGAAAGGCCGGCGGCAGTACCGGCAACGACGATTTCAACGTTGCCAAGCTGCGCTATCACCGAATCATCATCATGACCGATGCCGACGTTGACGGCGCTCACATCCGCACGCTGCTGCTGACCTTCTTTTATCGCCAGATGCCCGAGCTGGTCGAGCGCGGCCACATCTATATCGCCCAGCCGCCGCTGTACAAGGTGAAGGCCGGCAAGGAAGAGCTGTACCTGCAGGGCCCGACCGAGTTGGACAGCTTTTTACTGCGCATTGCACTTGTGAATGCATCGGTCTTCACCGGTGGTCCGAATGGCACGACGATCAATGGCGACACGCTGGCTGAGCTGGCCCGCAAACACCTGATTGCCCAGGGCGTGATTGCCCGCCTGAAAAACTTCATGGATGCCGAAGCCTTGCGCTCGGTGGCTGATGGTGTTGTGCTGAATCTGGATACGGTGGCAGAAGCAGAAGCATCCGCTGCAGCCCTGCAAGCGCGCCTCCCGGACGCTGAAGTCGCCGGCGAGTTTGACGTGCGCACCGACAAACCCATCTTGCGCATCAGTCGTCGCCACCACGGCAACGTAAAAAGCAGCGTGCTGACACAAGACTTTGTGCACGGCGCTGATTACGCTGCGCTGGCTGAAGCCGCTAACACCTTCCGTGGCCTTCTGAGTGAAGGTGCCCGCGTGATGCGTGGCGAAGGTGAACGGCAGAAGGAAGAAAAAGTTACCGACTTCCGCGAGGCCATGGCGTGGCTTATTGGTCAGGCTGAAAACGCCACCAGCCGCCAGCGATACAAAGGATTGGGTGAAATGAACCCGTCGCAGCTTTGGGAAACCACCATGGACCCCACGGTGCGTCGCTTGCTGCGCGTGCAAATTGACGATGCGATCGAAGCTGACCGCGTATTTACCATGTTGATGGGCGACGAGGTGGAACCCCGTCGTGATTTCATCGAGACCAACGCGCTGCGCGCAGGCAATATCGATATCTAAGTGTAGGTTCCTGTTGTCGTACTTCAATATTTTTGACGTGAACATGCCCCCCGTGGCTCTGTTTTTAATTGGAATCAACAGTAACCAGAAAAACCGTGATCCACGATCTTGATCCTCTTTCCACCTGGTCTGAAAGAGAAGATCAATGGCACAACGGCCTGACTGTATGGACTAACCGGTGCTGGCGGACCTAGAGAAGGCGTCGAACGGGTTGTCTTGGGTCAACATCTTTAATGTCTGTTCTTCCACGCCGGCCTTGCGCAAAAGCGGGAGCATGACATCGGACAGGTACGTGTATGGCCGCTGGGTGCCCCCCCCTGGCTTGGCAGGATCGAACCAGCCAACGTCCTGGCTGATTAACAAGCTGCCACCGGTTCCCGCAGCCAGTACCCGAAGGATCAGCGCCATCACGTCTTCGTCCGGCGCACGGGAAATGTGATCGTATTCGATCCAGCCTCCTCGCGAAACGACCGCGTCATGAAAACCAAGGTCCTTCTCATTCTGGGTGTGTATCCAGATGAATTGGTTGGCCGGACAACCTTCCTCCAGAAGTATGTCGAGTTGCTTCAAGGCGACACTCCCCCGCTGCGTGTGGCTACCGATGACGGCACCGGTGCGGATTGCCGCGCGGGCTGCAGCTCGAAGGATTTTCTCTTCCAACCTTGTGATCCCGTCGTTACCCACACTGAGCTTGATCCAGCCCGCGCGATAGTCCGCTTCAGTCAGTCGCTCCGTCAATTCGCCGTACATCCATCCTTCCAATGCCGCGCCATCAGCGTCGCGTACAAAGGGAGTGATCCATGGTTCGCGATAGCTGCCAGTCGGCACAACAAGGGGAAAATTCGTGGCCCGCGAGACGGCAAGATCGAAATCTGCACGGCGGCCAACGCCAGTGGTCGAGCACTCAACAATTGCACCAATGCCACGGGCCTTTGCTTCCTCAATCCTCGGGGCCATGAGTGCAACAACCTCGGCGACGTCGGCTTCTGCGTACCCCGGTTTGTCAGGTGTGCGAAGGTCAACAAAAACATGTTCGTGCGGAAGGATTACGCCAAGCTGTTCTCGGCCTATCAAACCAAGCGTCGTGTACAGAAAGCGTTCTTCCATTTTTCGCGGTACTTTCAGCCCATCAGTCTTAAGGTTCATTCTGCAGCTCCATTGGGTATCGGTTTGGTTGGCCGGGGCGGTGGCGCAAACCCGGAAACACGCAAAACGCGTTCATCGCAGATCAGAATATCACCAATGGTGGCTTCAACCTCGTCAAGATCTTCGGTGGCACCGATGGCCCGCCCTGCCAAACGGTCAAAACGGCCACTGGCAATCTCTACCGCAAGTTGTGCAGCAAATGCCGACGGCACATGATCGCCATGACGCAGGCGCTGCGCGACTCCCGGAAGGTACTTCGAGCCGGAGGCGGAATCCATCTGAAAGCGCGTGAGATCGGTCGCCACCAGACCCGGATCCATGGCGAGGCATATGACGCCAGTACCCTCCAGCGTCGCGGCGAGGCATTCCGTCAAACGTAGCGTCCCGGTTTTTGAGATCGAGTAGGCGGAGCCGTAGGGTAGCGGTCGCGACGTTCCTCCTCCTATCATGTTCACTATTCGGCCATGTCGGCGCATCAGCATCGACGGCAGTACGGCTCTTGAACAGTAGAAGGCTGATTTCAAATTGATCTCGATGTCCGACCACCACTCGTCTGGATCTACTTCCCAGATCGGACCGATGGAACAGAAGGCTCCGGCATTGTTGATCAGAGTATCCACAGGCCCCAGCGCCGCGGAAACTGCGGCAAAAGCACGCTCCACCTCTAAGCGGTCTGACAATTCGACCGCAATGCCCTCGGCTCGGCCCCCAAGTGCTTTGATCTCGGCAACCACCCCAGCGATAGCGTCAGCGTTGCGCGCAAGAATCGCCACTATGGCACCGGTCGCAGCCTGAGCCTTGGCGATGTCTCTGCCAATACCGCGGCTTCCGCCAGTAACTACCGTTACGGTCTTGCTGAGCATTTCATTACCCTTCCCCTGGACATGCTTTCAAGTATCTGAGAAAAATAGGGGAACCACAGCGTTCTGGCTTTTTTGGAGGCGACTTCGGGCTACTGAGTGGTCCGTCAGCCGCCAACTCAAGTCGGTGGTCGTCAGCGTCTCCCTTGAAGTCAAGAATTACTGGGTGTATTTTGCGAACAAAGTGGACGCCATGAATATTGACGCAGTCGTAGGCAAATTGATTGAAGGAGCTCGAAGGAGTTGTTCGGGCCAGTTTCACTGTTAAACCTCTACCCGGGTGACCTGTCGTGAAATTTAGGTCAACTAGTTGTTATTTGCGTCACAAGAAAAAAGCTGAGTCGGCTCGCTGCGTCTGATTCAAGCATCAATCAGGATATCCACTGTCCGCAAAAATGATGGGGTGTTTGCAGAGTTGGGTTTAGCTTTCATGACACTTTACTGTCTTGTCATGTGTGTCCGCTTATCACTGAGAGTACGCGTCGGGATGAACATCACCCTCGTATTTCGACTCGTTCACAAGGGGAAGTTTGGAGGAGGTCAGGAATTTTGCATCAATTTTGAGAATTTGCTGGCACCTATTCTCAGAAGTCATGCGGAAGTTGTTGGTTTATTTGGGACTGTTTTTGCATGACTTTTGGGACCCTACATCCTGGGCGGGCGATCCAGTGGTCAAAGTTCTCCAGGTAAGATGCCTCGTAACCTCCAGCCTCCTGATCCGGGGATTGGTCGATGGACTGGCCCGGCGCCTGGAACGGCTCCTCCTTGCGCATGAAGGCCGGCTCCCGGAGCTTCACCTTTGCGGTTCGAGCCAGGAGGATGGATGGATCGTTTGAGTCCCACCTGGCGCTGAGCCACTCAATGGGGCGCAGTCCGGAAGCGAGGCCGGCCAGCGCCCAGGTGGCCGTGCGTCTGGCCCAAATTGACTTCATCCCGACGCGGTAGAGTTCGTCAAGGAGCTTTTCGAGATCGGACTCTGATATCACTCAGGGCCGATTGGTAGAGGATTTCGGCCCTTTTGGGAGGTGGAGTTCTTCGAGTCTGGATAGCGCCTCGAAGTGATCCTTGTTCGGATTTTGTGCGGTGCGGATATGCCAGATCAGGGCTGACCGGTATGTTTTGGCGGTGCTGGCGGCCAGATCGGTGCTTTCGAGGAAGTCGTCGAGGACCTGAATGATGCTGACCTGCGCGGGGATTTCCCAATCCGAGGTTCTGGCTGCGATGGACCGGTTGTACAGGGCGTCGACCTGTTTCTGGTACCTTTGCTCGGTTCTAGCCTTGACGGAGATTCCCCCGATGGAATTGTTCATTTTGGATGTCGTTTTCGGCGCAGGATAAATAGACGGGACAAGGTCGGAGCAAAGTCTAACAATTAACTTTTGTCAAATGCCTGTTTTTTAAGCAGCTTTTTCCATCCATTTTTGGTCTAACAATTAGCTTTTGACTCGATGAAATTGGTCTAACAATTAGCTTTTGCGTTGACGTTTTTGGTCTAACAATTGTCTTGCGACAGCGGGCTTAAGAAGCCGTTTGGTAAGGTGCGGCTGTAAAGGTTCGCCGGTGCGTTGCAGACAGGGCGCTGATGGTTTCTCGCTCCGAGACGTCGAGTCTGCTCAAATTCTTGAGTTGCAGGGCCATGCGCGGATTCTTCTTGAGCAATGTCTCATGACGCATCAGGAAATCCCAGTACAACGTGGTGAACGGGCAGGCGCTTGCGCCTGTGGAGAGTGCGGGGTCGTACTTGCAGCCTTTGCAGTGGTTGCTCATGCGCTGGATGTATTTGCCGCTGGCCACATAAGGCTTGCTGGCCATCAGCCCGCCATCACCAAACTGGCCCATGCCCAGCGTGTTGGGCAGTTCTACCCATTCCACCGCGTCCACATACACGCTCAAGTACCACGCGTGTACGGCTTGCGGCTTCACGCCCAGCAATAGTGCATACAGCCCCGTGACCATCAGGCGCTGGATGTGGTGGGCATAGCCGTGCTCCAGTGTTTGGCCAATGGCGTCTTTCAGGCATGCCATATCGGTTTCACCGGTCCAGTACCAGGCGGGTAGCTCGGCTTGGGCGTTGAGCGCGTTGTGCTCCAGGTATCCTGGCATTTGCGTCCAGTAAATACCGCGCACGTACTCACGCCAGCCCAGTATTTGGCGAATGAACCCTTCCACCGCAGCCAGCGGTGCGTGGCCCGCGCGATAGGCGTATTCGGCGGCTTGCACCACTTCGCGCGCGCTCAACAGTTTGAGGTTGAGCGCGGAACTCAAGTGCGAGTGGTACAGCCACGGCTCGCCCGACCACATGGCGTCTTCATACAGGCCAAAAAGTGGCAAGCGCTCTTGAATGAACGCCTGCAATGCCGCTAATGCTTGTTCGCGCGTCACGGGCCAGCCAAAGGTATGCAGCGTGCCGGGGTGGCTGGTGAAGCGGGTGTTGACGAGATCCATGACGTCTTGCGTGATGGAATCTGGCGCAAAGCGTGTGGGCGACGGCACGTTCTGCGGGCCTGCTTTGCCAAACGCCTCGCGGTTGTCGGCATCAAAGTTCCATTGCCCGCCCACCGGATTTTTGCCTTCCATCAGGATACCGTGCTTCTGGCGCAATTCGCGGTACCAGTATTCCAGGCGCAGTTGCTTCCGACCTTTGGCGTGGGCTGCAAAGTCGCGCACGGTGCTGAAGAAATGCGTATCGTCCCGCAGGTCCAGCGGCAGGCGGTGTTCAACAGCTACGGAGCGCAGGCTCTGCAGCACGCGCCAGTCGCCGGGGGCCGTGAGGATGAGCGAGGTGGGGTGTAGCTGGGTGATGGTCTTAATCAGTTCCAGTGCCAAAGTGCCACGATTGTCGGTAGCGTCCAGCCGCGTGTAGACCACCGGCAGGCCCTGCTTGCGCAGATGGTCGGCAAAGTGGCGCATGGCACTTAGGAACACCGCAATGCGTTGCTTGGCTGACCACACATGGGTGGATTCTTCGGCGACCTCGGCCATCCAGACCATGTCTTGGGTTGCATCAAAATCCTGCAGTGCTGAAGACTCTGCATCGAGCTGGTCGCCCAGCACGATGACCAGATTGCGCACTTTGGTAGTGGTCATGATGTTGTCGTGCTCGATTTTTTGGCACGGCACGAGTTAGAGCAATACAGCACCGACTCCCAATTTTTGGCCCAGGCTTTGCGCCAGGTCATGGTGCGGCCACACACGGTACACAGTTTGCTGGGCAAGCTTTGTTTGTTGCCTTTAAAGTCGTTCTTCATGTGAATAAGTCGCCTTGCGGGTGCGGGTTTGCCGGTTCTTCGGCCTTGCGCTTGGCCGCGCGCCTGGTCTGCGACAAACCACTTTTGCGCGAACCATGGCGCGCCTGCACATCGCCTGCTTCCTCGCGCGCTGCTTGCGTTGTTCTCAGGCCGTACATCCGTTCTTTGGCGGCCTTCATCGCCAGTTTGTCGTCCACGATGGGAAGGGGGTAGTCAAGGCCAATTGTGCAGCCCGCCATATGCTGCACGCGCACATCCATCTTCCAGGGCTCGGCCAGATAGGGCAGCGGCATGCGGGCCAGCTCAGGCACCCAGCGGCGAATAAACAGGCCCTCGGGGTCTTGGTCTTGCGCCTGCTTGGTGGGCGAATACATGCGCAGCGCGTTGATGCCGGTGGTACCGCTTTGCATCTGCAGCTGGCTCCAGTGGATGCCGGGCTCAAAGTCCAAAAACTGGCGCGCCAAAAACAGCCCCGTTTCCCGCCAATGCAGCCACAGGTGGTAGCTGGCAAAGCTGACCAGCATGGCCCGCATGCGAAAGTTGAGCCAGCCGGTGGCAACCAACGAGCGCATACATGCATCCACCATCGGGTAGCCGGTGCGGCCTGCGCACCAGGCGGCAAAGTGGTCGTGGTTGAAGTCGTCTTCGCGCAGGCCGTCGCATACGCGGGCGAAGTTGTGGAACTCAATGCCGGGCTCGTCTTCCAGCTTTTGCATGAAGTGGCAGTGCCAGCGTAGCCGTCCTGAGAAACCACGCAGCCCGTATGCCAACGCGCGGTCGGGGGTGTTGGCAATGGCTACCTCCGTGGCCTGGTGCACGGTGCGCATGGACAGCGTGCCGAACGCCAGGTGCGGGCTCAGGCGGCTGCAGCCTTCTTCGGCGGTGAGCGGGCTGGAGAGGGCCTTACGGTAGTCGTAGCCGCGCTCCTGCAAAAAGCTGCGCAGGGTGCGGCGGGCGGCTATTTCTCCGCTGGCCTGCAGCGTCTTGCCGTGGGGTGCTAGCCCCAGTGCAGCGAGTGTGGGCAATGACGATTGGTTCAGTGGCGCCGCTGCGTTAAAGCCACCTTGCAGTATTTGCAGTGGTGCGTCCATGCGCGCCTGCCAGCGCTTGGCCCAGCCCGTGCGGCTGCCCAGCCTGCGCACCACGCCGGTTTGGCTAAATTGCTGCCAGGCAATGTTTTGTGACGAGCACCACGTTGCCACCTGTTTGTCGCGCGTGTAAGACCAGCCTGGGCCTGTTTCTTCATGGCTTAACAAGTGGTTGAACGGCACCTCACCCTGCAGCTGTGTCAACACTGGTATCACCGAGCCCACACGCACCAGCAGCGGCATACCTTGCTGCGCCAGCGCAGCGCGCAACTCTGCGATGCAACCCATCGCAAAGTCCACATGACTGGCATCGCACTCCGGGCTTTGCAACCATTCGGGCTCGACCACAAACAGACCCAGTGCATATGTGTACCCTTGTGCGGCGACCAGCGGCGCGTGGTCGTGCATACGAAGGTCGCGTTTGAACCACACTAAACCCCGTGTCGTTTGCATCGACAATCTGTTTTATGAAAAAGTTATTGTTACTACTTTTCCGGGAACCCGCAGACTAGTCGGGAATTGCTTTTAGAACACAGTTCAATTCACCCGCAGTTTGAACTGGACGACAACAGCGCCGTCCACTTTGCCGATGGACGGAATCAACCCCAGATTGACGCCAAAACGCGGACCTTCCCAGGTTGCCATGGGCAGCGCGGCAAAGAAAGTGCCGCCCTTTGCTACTGCAGGGTAGCCGTTCATGACGCCCGCTGATGCGCCCAGCTTCCATGGCCCGATGGACAGAGGCTGCCAGTTCACCGCGGCGTAATAAGTGGTTTTGCGCATGCTGTTGTAGTAAGCGCCCGCCATGTAGGACAGCTCGGCGTTGGTGCGGTATTCCACACCCAGACCCAGATTGGACTCGTTGTAGCCCTTGTCCCTCGCAAAGTGCCGGGAAAATCCGCCCATGTTGACCCAGACTTCAGGATTCTTGCCAGTGCCTTCGTCCACGGCAAACGCGGCGGGTGCGCTGCAAATCAGGGCGCAGGCCAGAGCGCAAGGTGTGTAGTAGCGATTGGAAAGTGTCTTCATCAGTGCCCCGCGTACAGATCGTTAAACAGCAGTTGTTACGATCTGTATCGGCAGCTGGCGTAAATACCTTGAGGCGTTTGCGTCAGTGGTTCGTGTTGTCAGTAGCAGCTGACAGCAACACTGTTCTGTCGCAAAGTCTCTTCCAGTGCCTGCGCCGCCATGGGTCGGCCAAAGAGGTAGCCCTGAAGCACATCGCAGCCCAGCTCGTTAAGGCATTTCTGCTGCCCTACCGTCTCCACACCTTCTGCCACCACGCACATGCCCAGGCTGTGAGCCATGGCGACTACGGCCCGGGTGATGGCCAGATCGTCGCTGTCGTCGGGCAGGCTCTTGATGAACGAGCGGTCGATCTTCACTGTGCTCACCGGGAATTTCTTCAGGTAAGCGAGGGACGAATAACCGGTGCCAAAGTCGTCGATGGCAATGTGCACACCCAGCGCGTGCAACTTTTCCAGCACGATGGAGGCCTGCGCTGCATTCGCCATCATCAGGCTCTCGGTGATTTCCACTTCAATATATTGCGCGTCCAATCCCGCTTGCGCCAGCGCAGCCTGCAGGTCAGATACCAACGCATCATCTGCCAGTTGCCGGACTGACGCGTTCACCGCGCACCGCGGCGGTGACAGCCCCATGTCCAGCCACGCCCGCATCTGCGAACACGCTTCCTGCAGCACCCAGCGGCCAATGGGCACAATCAGGCCGCTTTCTTCGGCCAGCTGAATGAAGACCGCGGGAGAAAGCAAGCCGCGCCGTGGATGGTTCCAGCGCAGCAGCGTTTCCATGCCAACCAGTGCGCCCGTGGCGGCGTCCACCTTGGGCTGGTAATGCAGCTCCAGTTCGTTGCGCTGTACGGCCTGGCGCAATTCGCCTTCGAGCTCAAAGTGAAGGGCGGCGCGCTCCGCCAGATCGTTCGTGAAGAACTCAAATGTGTTCTTCCCAAGATCCTTTGCCTTGTACATGGCGGCGTCGGCGGCTTTCAGCAGGCTTTCTGCGGTGGTACCGTCGTTCGGGTAAATCGCCATGCCGATGCTGCCGGATATCTCAACCGTCCGTCCCTCCAGTAGCATGGGCTCGCAAATCTGGCCGAGCACGCGGCCTGCCACGATCGACAAGGTTTCCACCTGACAGCTGGACTCGGTCAGCACTACAAATTCGTCGCCACCCAGGCGCGCCAGCAAATCAGCTTCGCGAAGCAGCTTGAGCAGTCGGGTGCTGATGGTCTTCAACAGCGCATCGCCTGCCGCGTGGCCCAGGT
>Ga0116158_10005956_pt1 | contig 10236 bp, 9 predicted proteins | sample AD_UKC052_MetaG_FD_89883 | JGI IMG/M metagenome (GOLD analysis project Ga0116158, IMG submission 89883) | Active sludge microbial communities of municipal wastewater-treating anaerobic digesters from USA - AD_UKC052_MetaG | ecosystem: Engineered > Bioreactor > Anaerobic > Digestate | place: USA... | reverse complement strand
GACGACGAACACGAGCAGCCACCACGGGCTCTTTCGCGGGGGCAGGAGCGCCATGAGGGCGAGGATACCCGATCTTCCCCACCTGTCCTCTCGCCCGGGAGACGCCCAGGGGGCGGGCCAGCACCAGATCGGGCAGCTGCCGGCACCTGACCCGGCAGACTCGAGCGACCGACCCGACCGACCCGATCGACCCGATCGACCCAACCGACCCGACTCGAGCGTCGCGCGAGCCAGCTCTTCGCGCGAGTGCGCGGGCGAGGTCGCCGGCATCATCGCGCCGGTGTACATGGGCCACCCCCGGCGCGCGCGTGGAGACCGCGAGCTCGCTATGCCGACGGCATCGCCGGCGCCGAGCTGGCCGGCGCGCCCGTGCGGTTCCATTCGATGCCCAGCTTGATGATGCGGCGCTTGAGCGCGTGTCGCGTGATGCCGAGGATCTGGGCGGCGCCGACGATGTTGCCGGCAAGGGTCAGGGCTTCGACGCACAGGCGCCGCTCGGCGGCTTCGAGGTTAAAGGCTTCAAGGATGATCTGCGGCATGAGGTCCAGTACCGCGACTGCTTGTTCTTGCGCAGATCAACCTCGCCCCCTGCGCCCGCCTTTCGGCCTGCGCCTGCGGGCGCCTGCGCGATATGCGTGCAGCGGACGCGCGTGGTCGAGGTGGGCTGAACTCGTCCGGCTTACCCGCTTCCTCCGGGATCGATGGGCAGATCGAGCGTTCCTCGCCGCGGGCGCGCTCAACATAGGCCGAGCTCGACGGCCATGAAGCCGCCCGCTCGTACCACCTCGAATGGCTCAAAGCGCAGCACCTGCGGCAGCAGCAGGACCAGCAAGGTGGCGATGAGTCGGCCGAAGTTCGACGCCGCGGACGGTACGACGCTGAAGCGTGGGCCTGGTGCCCGACCCGTCCCCAGCGAGACGAATATGTTCGCTGTGGCCACGCGTTGCCACCCACGCATGCTCCGCCGGAGCGACAGGGGTAAGCGAGGTCAGAACGGGTGGCAAGCGAGGTCAGAACGGGTGGCAAGCGAGGTCAGAACGGGTGGCAAGCGAGGTCAGAACGGGTGGCAAGCGAGGGCAGAACGGGTGGCAAGCCAGGGCAGAACGGGTGGCAAAGCGAGGGCAGAACGGGTGGCAAGCGAGGGCAGAACGGGTGGAGCAACTGGTGGACAATCGGTGGCGTTCTACGCTCGGAATCGGTGAAAAATGTGCGCATAATGGCGCAGGCCGTGTGTCACTCGGAGTTGGAGTAAGATGGCCGTTGGGATTGAACTCGAGCATCAGCGGATCGAGGAGAGGTGTATCGATTCGAGCAGTGGCCACGAGCATCCGCGCGCGGCGCTTTGCCGACCCGACCGACCAGCCAACAAGATTCACCGTACCGAGACCAAGGGCATGTCCAAGAAGGACCTCTCGATCCGTGCCGACGTCCACCGTACCTACCTGATCGGGCTGTTCCAGGAGATCAAGCCGGAGCCGAAGCTCGCGCGGGCCCTCGAGGTCGACCTGGTGATCGAAAAGCGGCGGGAGCTCCCCACGCTGGTGTCGCCAGCTGAGCAGCCGGTCCCGCCGTCGCAGCCGCAAGGGCCGAGCCCGCCCGTCGTGGCGACCGCTCAAGTTCCGGCCGCGTCGTCGCCGAGCACCAGAGCCGCAACACCGCCGCCGGCTCCGCCGCGACCTCCGAAAGCGCCCCCATCGGGCACGAGCTGGTCCATGGGCGCAAGTTGGGCGCCACCTGTCGACCCCCCGCCGCAGGAGCAACCCGCGCAGCGCGATTCATCGCAGCGCGCAACGGCACGGCCGACCGCGGCATCACGGCCGACCGCGACGCCGCCGCGTCCGGCAACCTCCGCGAGCACAGCACCGGAACACACCGCCGCTCCGCCGTTCACCAGCGCGCGAGATGGTCGCCAGGGCGAGCGTGACCCGCTGCCTCCGGCCCCCACCGCGCTCAAGCCGTCGAAACCACGGAAAGGCGCACGGCCGCACGAGACGTGCCAATCATTTCAAGGACGTCGGCGAAGACTGAAGCCGGTCGGTGGGTATCGGACACAGCCTTCTCGCGCATGACCGAGCAGTAGGCGCTGGCGAACCTGCGATCGACCGTGGCGCAGCAAGAGACCGCCCTGGTCCGACAACAAAACGAGTACGAGCAACAACTTGCCGAGCGCCGAGCCGCCCAGCAGGCCGCCCTCGAGCGTGCCACGGCCAGCGAGGCCGCGTTCTCGAGCGCCGTCGTGCTCGGCGGCACCGCCACCGTGGCTGTGGCGGGCGCCTCGAACGCGCTCGCGTTCGTCGCCGCGGAGGATCGCCGCGCCGCGGAGGCGCCGCCGTCGTGTTGCAGCCGGCCGCGGTCGTCGCCCTACAGGCAACCGGGAGCGCCCCCATCGTCAGCGCGCATGGGTCGCGGAGGAGCGGCGGCAGCAGGGAGGGACACGAGGGCGACCTGCAGCTCGCGGGCCAGCATATCGAACTCCGCCGCCGCCCGCCGCCCGCGGCGGAAATGGACGAACCAAATGTACACGACCAGCGCCAGCAGCCCGAGCCCGGCGCGCAGCGGCTCGAAAGCCATCAGCGCCAGCCCGATAAGGCCCATGAGCATATAAACCAACCAGTCGGTGGGCCTCTGCATGCGAAACCGGCTCCACCGGAGCTCGATGCGGGTCCCCTCGGGGAGCGGCAGGAGCTCGGCGTGCACGCTGGCGACGAATTGCCTGGGATCGGTGGAGGTCCGTATGAGCACGAAACCGGTCAGCGTGGCGTCCTCGGTGTGGGCCGCGATCGTCGATGCGTCGGCGTTCTCCGGGAAGGCCGCGCACAGGTGGGCGTGCACGTGCGCCGGCTCGGCCGCGACATCGATGCGACAGCGGAGCGGGTCTGTGGTCCGTGAGAGCGGCGGGGCCCTGGATATGTCGACAATGACCGGCGGCACGGGTGTAACCGGCGCGGGAGGGTCGGGCGCTGCCGGCGGGGAGGCCACATGTGCATGCGGCGGCAATGCCCACATTTTCGTCACCTCGCCCGCGTGGGTGTGAGATTGTACGTTCGGGGGTAATACGCTCTCGTCGGGCGTGCTGAGCGGCGCCAGCGCGGCGCGGTAGGGCGAGGCCAGCGGGAGTGGCATCAGCACCCCGTCGAGCGCGGCGCACATCACCGCGAACGCCTCGGGGTCCCGCCGCTTACGCGTGCCGCGCGGAAGGACCAGGAGGACCGCGAACACCACGAGCATCACCAGCGTCGTGGACAGCAGCGGCGCGCCAAGAAGCAGCGCGCCGACCCAGGCGCTCCCGACCGCGATCCAGGCGCCCGAGACTCCCCGCCTGCCGCGGTAGCGCCCGACCAGCACACAGCCGGCCGCGGTGTCGCGGACGATGATCGAGGTCCACACCGCGTGGCTCGTCGACGGGCCCGCGGGAAGCAAAAGCGCGAAGGTCTGCCCCGAGACATCCACGAGCGAGACCTCGCCGCAACCCGCGACGAAGCTGCCGCGAACGTGCGCGACCACCTCGCGGGCGGAGGCCGCGATGGGGCGAACGAGGTGGAGCGGCTCCACCCCGGCAATCTACCAGAGTTCGACGCAGCGCCGCGCTTCAGGCCTCTTGCTGCATGGCGGTACATAGTGGACGCATCGGCGGCGGCGAGCGGCGGCGCTCGCCGCCGCCGCAACTGCCCAGTTCGACCTCGCTGCTGCCGCCCTTGTCGCGTTCGTGGCCAGCAACCCCGGAGGCGCCTGGCGCACTCCACAGGGCCCCGCCTCACGCGCGCCGCGTCGTCGGGCGCCGCGATGTTGTTATGCTCGTGCGAGACACATGCTACTCGCAGAAGCCGGGGCAGCAGTCGTCTCCGTCGAGGTCTTCCCCGCAAATGCCGGAGCCGTTGATCGGCTCGTCGCATTCGCCGTCCTCGAACCATGGGCACGGGTCGAGCGGCGGTCCGGGGTCCTTGTTACCGGCGATCTTGCGCACCCCGCCGACATCGATGGCGTCGCCCCAGGCGGCTGCCTCGGCCTGCGGCAGCGACGGGTTGATGACGATGACGAGGCGGCCACCGACGGTCTGCAGCGCGGCGAGGTCGCCCACGGTCGCCAGCGCGGCGTTCTCGTGGATCATGAGCTCCCCGGTGACCTCGATGAGGCCGGCGAGCGCGGACAGATCGACAAGCGCGTCGTTGCGGTCCAGTGAAAGTGAGGTGAGGCTGACGACGCCGCCGAGGATCGCCAGGCCGGTCAGGTCGTGGCAGGCGAGGAACGTCGCGGCGCCTATGGTCTGCAGCGCCGGTGGCGGCGGTAGCTCGACGCCCTTGAAGCTTTGGACGAACAGCGTGCCGATCGTGTGCAGCGAGGCGAACACCTCCAGGTCGGCGAAGTCGTCGCCGACGAGCTGCAACTCGCCGACCGACTCGAGCCCGCCGAGGGCGTCCAGATCGACGAGGGCCGCGTTGCTCTGGATCTTCAACACACCGCCGATGCGGCGGAGCGACTCGAGGCCGATGAGGTCGGCCAGCGCATCGTTGTCGATGATCTCGAGGCCGTGGAGCTCGGGCACGCCGGCCAGCGCGCCGAGGTCAGAGATGCCGGTGTTGTAGAGGCTGACGTCGATCGCGTCGTGCCAGGGGAAGTTCAAGTCGGCGAGCGAGGTGACAGGGAGGCTCGAGACACTGAAGCGGGCCGGCTCGCCGCCAGCGATGCCGAGCTCGGTCAGGGCCTCGAGGCCGTGGAAGTCCGGGATCGCCAGGTTGCTCAGGGAGAGCCTCTTGCCGACACGCTGAAGGCTACGCAGGCCGGTCAAGTCGGAGACGTCGCTGATCGAGATGTCGACCTCGCCGCCGACTGTCGTGATGTTGTGGAAGCCCTCGAGCGAGGGGAAGTCGAGGCCGAAGATCGCCAGATCGCCGGGGATCTCCGTCAGGTTCGAGAAGGCCAGCAGATCGCCGATGGGCAGCATGGCCACGTCGAGGCCGCCGACGGACTCGAGGCTGGCGAGCGGATCGAGCGTGGTCAGCGACCCCTCCCAGCCGATCGTGCCGATCGTCAGGGTGCCGGCGACGGTGCGGATACCGGCGAGCGGCGCGATATCGGTGACCGTATACTGGATCGTGAGATCGCCGGGGTAATCGGTGCAGCCGGCGTGGAGCAGGACATCGTCCTGATCGACGAGCACGACGTCGCCGTCGGGGCACACTGGTGCGGGAGCGTCACCGGTGTCGGGAACACTCGTGTCGCCCGTGGGCATCGTCGAGGTACTGCCGATGTCCGCGCCGGTCGTCGTCGTGTCGCTCGAGCCGCCGCTCGCGGCACTGTCGGAGTCGTCGCCGGCGGGCTGGTTGCAAGCGGCGAGGACCAGGGCGAGGAGCGATCGGCGCATGATTCACCACGATAGCGCCGCGGACGAGGCGGCGTCCAGGCCATATCAAGCGCCGTTTCGAGCCGACTGGCAATTCACCGTCTCGCTCGCCGACCTGGCTCACGTCCTCGCCGTCGCCCGCACGGCCCGCACGGCCCCGCCCTGGCTGGCCGCACCCGAGCGGCCTGTCGCGTCGCGTAACCGCCTCGATCACAGCGGCACAAGCGGGCGGGTCCCCGCGGACACGCTGATCACCAGCCGCAGCCCAGGCGTGTTGCGCTTCCACTCGAGCCGGCACTCGTTGCCGGTCCAGCGCTCGCACGGGACCAGCTCGCACGGGACCATCCGCTCCGACAGGCAAAAACTCATCTCCTTCGGTCCTCGGATGATCACGATTGTCTCCGCCCATTGCAGCCCGCGCACCGAGATCCCGCGCGCCGCCAGCCACGGGTGCGCGAACTCGCCGTGCGGCAGCGGCAGGGACAGTTCGAGCTGCTCACTCACAGGCTCGTGCAGTAGGCCGAAGTCGGTGACCAGCTCGACCAGCCCGCCCTGCTCGCCGAGGCCCCAATACGACGCACCGCATCCGCCACCCCGGCCGGTCGAGAACATCACGACGTTCGCGCCCCCGACCTCGGCGACGTGCCACATCCAGCCGCTCTCCCTGTTGTGCACCATCGCCTCCCACCAAATCTGCGTCGTCGCCTCGTCGACCGCCGCGTGCGCCGCCGCATCGAAGAAACAACCGACGTCGTGAAATACCTCGTAGACCGAATCGGCGGCGCTGTGGCCCGCGAACGGCGCCGGCTCCCAGCGCACCGCGGGCCCAGCAGAGAAACGCACGCGGGCGCATGCCACCCGCATGCTGTCGTATCCGAAGTCGGCCAGCGCCAGCTCGACCGGGAACACCCCGATGGGAGCTTCGCGCGCGAATGGAGGCGGGGGAGCGGCGAACTCGATGAGCCCTGGATCGCCGACGACCACGCGCCCGCTCGGGATCCGTAAAAAATCGCCGATCTGCCGGGTCGACATCTCGATCGGCCTGCCGTGCTTTCGCGCGAAGCGAGTCCCCGCGGTGAACGCCGCCGCGAAGGGCGGCAGGTTGCTCGCAGCATGCTCCGAACGCGACATCCGCGGTGCATTACACCACATCGCCCGCCGCATGACACTGCCGCGATGCGCCCTTTGCCAGGACCGCAGCATGGTTGCCCGAGACGCCGTCCAGCCGTTCCGGCGCGGCCGCGATGTGGGCAGTTAGGGGCCGCACCTGCGGCGGCGGGCTCGCGGCGGGCTTCAACAACTCGAGCACCTGCTGCGCCATCCCGTTGTTCAACGCCAAAACGCGCTGGACGCTGTGGGCGCGCTGAGCCCCCGGCTCACGGCTTCACGCGGCCGATGAGGCAAGTCGAGCGCATAGACGGGGGCCGCGTCGCCAGCCAGCGCGCCGCGGCCCCGACTCACGCAGAGGTCGTGGGGGCACGGCGTACTGCGGATGCCCCCAATGTGGCACCATGAGGCCATGCGAATGCTCCTCGGTCTGCTCACGGTCGCGTGCCTCGTCTCCTGTTCCAAGGACCAGCCGGCTCCCGCGCAGCCGGGGCCCGGCGAGCGGGCATGCACGAAGATGGGCTGCGTCGACGGTCTGCGGCTCGAGTTCATCGTCACCGGCAAGTGGATCCCGGGCCGTTACGACTTCGTGTTCGACCTCGACGGCGAGAAGGTGACCTGCACCGGTTCGCTGCCGCTGAAGAGCTGCGACGGCGGCCCGTCGCTGACCTGCGACCTGGCCGGCAAGCTGCAGATCGGCGAGTCGGGCTGCGCCCTGCCCCCGGACTCGCACGGTTTCACGGACGTTCAGATCCAGGGATCGCCCCGCGCCGTCACGCTGAACATTGCGAACGACGACAAGCCGCTGATCGAGGCCAAGATGACGCCGACCTATACGACGAACCGGCCGAACGGCGAGGGCTGCGAGCCGGTGTGCAACAGCGCCACCGAGAAGATCCCGATGCCGTCGATCTAATGTTCGCTACCACGGCGACGCACCGCCGTCGCGGGTGCGAATTCAATGCACCTGGATCGCCAGCGGGGCGCTGGTGACGTCGCACGCCGATGTCTTGGCGAGCAGCGCGGCGACCTCGGGGCTGACGTTGGCGGCCTCCATCTTGCCAGGCTCGTTCGTGTACCGGAGCTGGACCTCGTAGCGTCCGGGGCCATACGACGGGCCGATGATCCACGTCGACATCGCGCGGGTGGCCCCGGGCTCGAGCGTGAAGATCTCGCTGGCCTCGATCGCATTCATCATGCCGCAGCCTGGGCGTTCGAGCTGCGGCGCGGGCTTGCTGTCACGGGTGCCGGACCAGGCCAGGATCGGCGTGCGCCGGCCGTCCTCGCTGCCGTCGCCCGGCGTCACGAGCGTGCGCACCGTGGCGCCCTCGTTCTTCAGTGTCAGCGTGTATTTGGTGGCGCCATCACGGCCGCGATCCGCGGCGATCGTCGCCCGCAGCCCGCAGTCGTCGACCGGCTTGGCGGCGACCGGCTCGGCGGTGACCGGCTCGTCAGGAGCCGGCACGGCTGGCACAGCTGGCTCGCTGGCCCGCGCGACCGGAGGGGTGCTCGGTGCGACGGTGCGAGCGGTCGGCTCGGAGGGTGCCGGGGCAGCGCAGGCGATCGGTAGGAGGGCAGCGAGGGCCGTGGCGAGGAACGCGGAGGTTCGCATGCCGACCAGCATAACCCCGCTCGCGGCGCGATCGGGTCATGCAAACGCGCAGGCGCAGCGGGGCCGACCCCATCCGAGAATGATATCGAAGAACACCGCGCGAGGACGGGTCGGTTCCAGAGGTTCCAGATCGCGCCCCGGGGCGATGGTCAGCGGGCGCTCGGAGCGGTGATGAGGGGTTGGAGGTGGATCCATACGCCGTCTTCCTGCCAGCGCTGGTGCCACCGCCAGCAGGTCGTCGATGCGCCGTACTCGCTGGGGATCTTGTGCCAGGCACAGGCGTGGTGGAGGACCCAGCGGATGCCGTCGAGGCTCTTGCGGATACTGGCGTGGGTGCGCGCATTGTGACCGGGGAGGACGATCGGAGCGATCTTTGCCCACTGGGCGTTGGTCAGGGGTTTGAAGGGCGGTACGGCGAGGGCGGTCGAGGGGAGTGGCGTGTATTCGGCGATACGGGCGCTGGTCAGTTCGATGGCGTCGCGCACGACGCGGTCGGAGAGGTGGGCGTAGCGCTGGGTGGTGCTTGCTTGGCGGTGGCCGAGGATCTTGCCAATGATCGCCAGAGGGACGCCGCCCATGAGGGCGTCGCTGGCGAAGCTGTGGCGCAGGTCGTGGAGGCGGACGTCGGGGATGCCGGCCATGACGCGGATGCGCTCCCATGTCTTGTTGAGACTCGTGAGGCGCCGACCGGTCCGGCTGCGGATGACGTAGCCGGTGCGTGAATGGCCGGCGTGTTCTTGGATTTCGCGGAGCAGGGTCATGACCTGCGAGGAGACCGGGACGGAGCGCTGGCCGGTCTTGGTGTCGGGGAGGTTGAAGATGGCGTGCTGCCAGTCGATCATGGGCCACTTGAGGGTGATGATCTCCTCTTTGCGTAGTCCGGTGTGGGCGAGCAGTTGCAGGGCCCAGGCGCTCATTGGTTCGATGTATCCGCGGCTGGCGACCCGCATGCGTACGCCTTGCTGGAGGACTGTCTCGAGGCTGCGGCGCTCCTCCGGGCTCAAGAAGCGCTCGACCCGGCGAGAGCCGAAGCGCCTGGTGTTGCTGACCGGGTTTCGCATGTCGACCAGCTCCCAGTCGCGGATGATGCGCGTGTAGAAGCTGCCGATGACGCACAGGACATAGTCGGCGGCCGCCGGGTGCGCGCGCAGGCTGGCGTGTAGCGACTGAATGGCGCTACGGGTGACCTGCGTGAAGGGCCGGTCGCCGAGCGCGGGCAGGATATAGGTGTCGAGGTAATGGCGGTAGTTCGATGCGGTGCGGGGTTTTAGGTAGATGTCGACGTATTCGCTTCGGTAGCGGTCGGCGAGCTCGCGCAGCGTCGGCTCGCGGGGCAGCGGTGTCGCTCGCACGGGTGCGGCGAAGGCGTAGGCAGGGGGAGCCGGTGTCCAGGCGCGTGTCGGCGGCGCGGCTCTGGATGGAGCGGCGGGGGGCGCCATGACGCCAGGTGTGGCGGGCCAGGGCGGCTCAATGGGTGCCGGTGTCGCTGCGAATGCCGGTGTCACGGGTGCGGGTGCGGGTGCCGCGGGTGCCGGTGCCGGTGTCACGGTTGGGGGTGCTGGGGGTGCTGGTGTCGCCGGTGCGGGTGCAGGTGTCGTCGCAGCAGGTGCCGGTGTCGTCGCAGCGGGTGCCGGTGTCGTCGCAGCGGCTCGCCTGTTAGTCATTCGTCGCGCCTGCTGGGGCGTGCTCGTGCGAGGTTGGCGGGGTTGCAGGGGCGTTCCGGTGGTCGCGCGGGGCTGCTCGTCCTCGTCGAACTCGTGGGGACTGGCGGGCACGTCGAGCTCGCCGCCGCCGAGGATCACGGCCGCTCTGCGGCGCGCTTCTTCGACCGTCAGCGTCGCGCTCCACAGGCCGAGGCGCACGCGGCAGTCCTGGCCATGCATGCGATGGCGCACCACGAAGACCTTCTTGCCGGTGGGCAGGACGCGCAGCGCGAAGCCCGGGAGACCGGCGCAGGTCAATTCGTACACTTTGGCGCGTGGTTTTGCGTCACGCACGATGCCGTTGGTGAGCGTTCCCATCCCTTCCCCCTACCGCGAAAATCGATCCAAAATCGATCCAAAATCGATCCAAGAACGGGCTAAATTCAAGCTGTCCTGAAATACAGAATGTCTCGTACGTGGTCGCGCAGGGCGGTTTCAGCTCGTATTGAAGTAGGTCGTGAAGTGGAAGTTGT
>Ga0116158_10005953_pt1 | contig 10238 bp, 8 predicted proteins | sample AD_UKC052_MetaG_FD_89883 | JGI IMG/M metagenome (GOLD analysis project Ga0116158, IMG submission 89883) | Active sludge microbial communities of municipal wastewater-treating anaerobic digesters from USA - AD_UKC052_MetaG | ecosystem: Engineered > Bioreactor > Anaerobic > Digestate | place: USA... | reverse complement strand
GAGCACGGGGCGGGCTGACCGGCGCGGGGTCCGTGATGGGCCATCGTGATGACCGACCCGGAGACGCAAGTATCGCCGTACTCGGCTTCCACCGTCGCGCTGGCCTTGCCCTCGAGGGCGGCCTTCAGGTTGGCGGGGTTGGCAGACAACAAGAAACTGATCTTCTTCATGACATATCCTCCGTTTTACGCCCTGCGGCGTGATAGAGTGCGTTCCCCGCACCTTGGGGCTCCTCGACATGAGTAGCACACTGGAAATCTTTTGAGACGTCCACTGTGCTACTCACGAGGCGAGCCAACCAATTATTTTTATCAATGTACAATTCTGTTTTCGTCCTTTCGGACTCGTCAGCTCGGATACACATCCGAGGAACAGAGGGAAGTTTTAGGCGTGGAAACTTCCCGAAACCAGTGTTGAGTTGCGAGGTTAGCGGCTAGTAGGAGTTCGGCGGGCCGTAGGAAGACGTTCCCGTCTCCACCCAATTCCCGTCCTCCTGCTTCTCGAAGATCACCCACTTCCGGTCGTTGTGGTTGTAACACACACCGACCTTCTTGGCGTGGGTGGGCGTCGGGTAGATCTGGATGTTTCCGTATCCGGGGTTCTCACGCCCCGAGTGACGCAGAAACGCTTCCAGCGCCCGCTCGTTCCACTCCTCCCAAATGGGCCGCATCTTCTCGACACCGGTCTGCGCCTCCTCGAGCGACTTGGCGTAGACGCCCCAGCTGTCGGAGAAGGCTTCCTGCTCCGGCTTGACCTCCACGCCCTCGTGGTTGTAGCCCACGTAGACGCGGACGCCGGGGATGGCCTTGGTCACCTCGTCGCGGAGCGACTCGGCGGCTTTCTTCTTCGCCTCCTCGGCTTCGGCCTTCACCTGCGCCGCGCTCTTGTAGAAGCGCACGCGGCTCGGGTTGAACCGATCCGGCAGGAGCACACCCTCGCCCCAGCCATTGCGCCACTCGTACTTGTAGACGACGATGGCGCCGGGCGCGCGGCCGTGCAGTTCCTTCGCCTTGTCGTGACCGTGCCGGCCGAAGCCAGCGTAGATCACCGAGTAGGCGGTGAGGTCGATCCCCTCGAGACCGTCGGTCGGCCTGATGGTCTCCGGAATACTGTGCTCCGGAAAACCGTCCACCGAAACGATCTCGCCCTTACGACGCAGTTTGATTTCCATGACATATCCTCCGTTTTACGCCCTGCGGCGTGATAGAGTGCGTTCCCCGCACTAAGGTCTACTCGACATGAGCAGCGCATTGGGCACCTAGACACTAGATGTCCACTGCGCTACTCAAGTGGTAGAAACAGAGGAATTTCCGCTAAATCTCGCTTATCAAAGAGCTAATTTCTGGCAATTTGAGTGGGTTTGATACCTCTCCAATTGTCGCTTAATCATAGCAAATATTTGCCTTTCTGTCAAGCCCTTTGCTATGCTTAAAGTTTAGGTCTGAAAATACCTCGATTTTAAGCCATTTTAGCCGCCCCGCCCCAAACCGAGCGAGGACGGCGCAGCATTCCTCCCCTTGAACCCCTCCTGCCGCGCCGTCCGAGCGGGACATTGGCACAAGCCTCCGCCTGCGCGATAGCGCAGAACGCCGAAACAAAATTTTCTTCTTCCTTAGTTGAAAAAAGAAAATGGTCGCGCGCAAAATTCAAAAATGTAGAAGAAAATTTTGTTGAGGCGTAGCCCCGCCTTCGGCGGGGCGCGAAGGCGTTCGTGGCTGTTTGACTTCAGAGATTTTTGCTAAAATAGGTTCGAGCGTGGTTGTATAAATACACAATAAACTCTGCTTCGGCGGATTTTTGCGTAGCCTTTTTCTTGTGTTAAAATGCTTTTTGTGAACTACAAAAACAAGATTCGACGCTTTTTTGCTCTTTTTGTTTTAGTTTTTAAGATTATTGGTTGGTTTTTTACTAGGCCAAAAAGTCAGGGGGCAATTGCTTTGATTTTTTATGGTGACTCTATTTTGCTAATCAGGAAAGCTTTGTTTAAAAAGGTTTGGTCATTGCCGGGCGGGAACAGTGTTAAAGACGAAGAGTCAGAACAAACAGCAATCAGGGAAACACAAGAAGAAGCTGGGATAGAGATAAAAATAATAAAGAAATTGGGAGAATATTTTGAAAATAAGTACTGGCGAAATCATACTACCCATGTTTTTTTGGCTGAAGCCTTAGGTGCCAAAATAACGATTGATGACTTGGAAATTGAAGAAGCGAAATTTTTTGATAGAAAAAGTCTGCCTGTTAATAAAGGTCAGTCCCTTAAAAAAGCCTTAGAATTTTATGAATTACAAAACCTTTTTCAAAAATAAAAAGATCACTATCGTGGGACTGGGTCTTTTGGGGCGGGGGATTGGCGTGGTCAAGTTTTTGGCGAAAAACGGCGCGGATTTGATTGTGACTGATTTGAAGACAAAAGAGCAATTGTCTTCTTCTTTAAAAAAGCTGGCTGTTTTCAAAAATATCAAATATGTCCTGGGAGAACATCGTCTGGAAGATTTTCGCAATCGGGACATGGTTATAAAGGCCGCCGGGGTGCCGCTTGATTCACCGTTTATCGCTGAAGCGAAAAAAAACAAAATTCCGATAGAAATGGACGCTTCGCTTTTTGCCAAACTGGCGCCGACTGGCGTAAAAATAATTGGGGTGACCGGGACTAGGGGCAAGAGCATGGTGACTCACTTATTGTATGAAATCTTAAAAGAAAATTTTGGGTCATCAAAGGTCCATTTGGGCGGTAATGTTAGGGGGATTGCGACTTTACCCTTGTTGAAAAAAGTTAAACCAGGGGATTTTGTTGTGATGGAACTTGATTCCTGGCAGTTGCAAGGTTTCGGTGAAAGCCGCCTTAGCCCGTCGGTTGCTTTGTTTACGACTTTTCTGAGTGACCACCAAAATTATTACAAGAATAGTATGGAACAATACTTTGCCGACAAAGCGAACATTTATCGTTGGCAAACGAAAGATGGTATTTTGTTGGCGCGACCACAAGCGGTCAAGATAATAAAAGAGAAAGACAAGGCTGGCATCAAGGGGCGATTTAAGGTTGTCAAAAAAAGTGATTTGCCAGCCAACTGGAAACACAACTTATTGGGTGAGCATAATTTGGAAAACATTGCTCTGGCCCTTTCGGCGGCGCGTGAGTTGGGGGCGCTTGATAAGGTTAGCAAAAAAGCCATTGCCGCTTTCCCGGGCTTGCCGGGGCGGTTAGAGTTTATTAAGGAGAAAGGCGGAATTAAATATTACAACGACACCAACGCTACCACCCCGGACGCGGTTTTGGTAGCCTTGGCCGCGCTCAAAAAATATAAAGGCAAAATAATTTTACTGGGCGGCGGGGCTGATAAAAATCTTGATTACGCAACTTACGCTAAGGCGGTCAGGCAGAACGTCAAGGCCCTGGCGCTTTTCCGTGGCACCGCGACTGACAAAATTCTAGAGGTTCTTTGGTCTAGGTCCGTCCTAGGCCGGTCTAGGACGGACCTAGGCCAAAATAAGGTGGAGGTCTTTGATAACATAAGAGAGGCTTTTGCTTGGGCTAAAGCTCAAGCCAAACGTGGGGATATTATTTTACTATCACCAGGCGCGGCTAGTTTTGGAGTGTTTAAAAATGAATATGATCGAGGCGACCAATTTAATAAGTTAGTGAAAAGGATATAATTTATTGTATAAGGAAGATAGAGTTTGTTATATTAGACTTAGAACAGCATGAAAGAGACAGAGGAAAAGAAAACAATTGAACCATTAACCTTAAAATCTCTGTTGGCGCTCATAGAAGCCAGCGCGGGAACGACAATGTTTCGTCATCTCTATGCCGAAGTGGATGGGGTTGAACAAGATATTTTAGAAGACGGCAACTTATCTTGCGCCTTTTACGTATCTGGCGTTTTGGCGATTTTTGGGTTGATTGACCGGCTGCACACGACGGTTAGCGGCACAGTTACGGCGTTAGAAAAAGCCGGCTGGCAAAAAACGGATAATCTAAAACCGGGTTGTGTTATCGTCTGGGACAAACCGCGCGATAATAGTCACAATCACCAGCACATTGGTTTTTATTTGGGTGACGAAACCGCAATAGCCAACAGTACCGAGAAAAAAGTTATTGCCAAAAACCACTACACATACGGCGGCGAAGAACAATCGTCTCAGAGACAAATTTTGGCAATCTATAACCATCCCAGCTTAAGTTAAAACCAACACAGGAGGTCAAAAAGTCAACTACAAAATCGCTGTTTTTTGCCGTATAATATCTGAATGTCAATAATTTCAAACAGGCAAAAAATTCATTTTATCGGAATCGGTGGTATTGGGATGTCGGCGTTGGCGCGAATGTTTTTAGGCGAAGGCAAGCAAGTGTCCGGCTCTGATCGCGCACCGTCTTTGGTCACCGAAGGGTTGGAAAAGTTGGGGGCTAAGATTTTTTATGAACAAGAAGCGGAGAATATCGCCGCTGATGTTGATTTGATTGTTTATACGATTGCTATCCCGGCTGACAACTCCGAACTCTTGGCGGCGCGCGCCAAGGGCATTGACTGTCTCACTTATCCGCAAGCACTCGGTCTGATCTCGGCCGAAAAATACACGATTGCCGTGGCCGGAACTCACGGCAAAACAACAACCACAGCGATGATTGCCGAAATGATGATAGCCGCTAGTTTGTCGCCGACAGTTGTGGTCGGCAGCTTGCTTAAACAAAAAAACACGGAAAGTTCTTTTCCCGGCGGCACCAACTTTATTGCCGGCGACAGCAAATACCTAGTTGTGGAAGCTTGCGAGTATCAACGTTCTTTTTTAAATTTGTCACCCCGGATTGCGGTTATCACCAATATTGATAATGACCACTTGGATTACTATAAAGACTTTACCGATATCCAATCAGCTTTTGCCGAATTTATCTCAAAAGTACCGGATGATGGTTTTGTTGTTTGCGACAAAAAAGACCTGCGCCTGGAGCTGGTCTTAGGACAGACCAAGGCGACAGTCGTAGATTATAAAAATTTTTTGGAAAGAATATCATCATCCGGGCTCACGGTTCCTGGTCATCACAACCTCTTAAACGCCAGCGCGGCCTTGGCGGTAGGTGAAATTTTGCAAATTGCTGAGAAAACTTCCCTTGAGGCGTTGCTCGGTTTTAGTGGTGTTTGGCGACGGTTTGAACCTAAAGGCGAAATGGAGACCGGCGCTTTGGTATATGATGATTACGCGCACCACCCAACCGAGATTGAAGCGGCTCTTGCCGGCGCGCGGGAGTTTATGTCTAATCGCCAAATGACCGGCAAGCTATTCGCGGTTTTCCAACCGCATCTCTATAGTCGCACCAAAATTCTGAAAGAAGACTTTGCCACCAAGCTAGCTTTGGCGGACGAAATTATTATGGCGCCGATTTACGCGGCGCGCGAACCGGCCGACCCGACTATCAGTTCCGAAATTTTAGCGGAGGCGATCGCCCGCAAAAATCGAAATGTACGCGTCCTGAGGGATTTTGCTGAAATCGCGGAGGCTCTAAGGACAGATACCGAAGAAGGGGACTTAATTATGACAATTGGCGCAGGGGACATTTATAAAGTCGGGGAAGGCTTAACGAGAAATGTAAAAATTAAAGTTTGAGCTTTAATTTTTACATTTCTTATGCTATCCTTTTCTCATATGAGACACATTATTTGGCGTAACAGAGCCAGCGCGATTCTGGGTTTACTAATCATGATTATTCCGTTTACCGGTTTCCCGGAACCTTTGCGCACGGCTCTTATTGTTTTGTTTGGTTTGTTGATTGTTATTTTTGGTTTTGCACGGGAATCAACTAGTGGCTTTTCTTATAATCAAGAAGTAGCGGCTGAATCAACATCGGACTGGGAATTGGCGTCGGAAACAGAAATGACAGCAAGACCAAGGCCAATGGTGGCAGAAGAAGAAACGGTGGCCATAACCTCCGAATCAGCTGACGAGTCGTTAGCGAATGAAGAGCTGCCAGAGTTTGTGACTGAAATGAACAAAGTCAAAAAGCGACAGCCGCGTCGTAAGAAGTCGGGGCTAGCCGGAGAAGGACCAAAAATCGAGGTAACCAATTTTGATGCGCCGGAAGAAGACGAAAAACAATAAGCGATGGTGGACGGCGGCGGCGGTTGGCGTCGCCGCTTTTGGGTTGTTGTTTTTTTGGTTTTGGCAATCTTCTGACGCGCCGATTTACGATCGTGGAACGACCGGTCTAGTTAGCAGCGATTTATTGGCCCAAACTACTTCCAACCAAAAAGAGGAACCAAAATTGATCGTTACGCATAAAAAGACGCCAGCGGTGGTCAAGGCGGTTTATATGTCCAGTTGGGTGGCGGCGACCAAAAACATTCGCGAGCGCCTCATCAATAATTTAGCGGGCACAGAAATAAATTCTATAGTGATTGATGTCAAAGATTATTCGGGTGCTGTTTCTATGGATATAAACACTAAAACGGCCGGTCAACTAAGTGGGCGAGTCAAAGATTTGGCGGAGTTCGTGGATTATCTGCACCAAAAAAATTATTACGTGATTGGACGCATTTCTGTTTTTCAAGATAATTTGTTGTCACGGCAAAGGTCTGACTTGGCGCTTAAACGCTTGGATAATGGCGCGCTTTGGACTGACCGGAAGGGAATTGCCTGGTTGGATGTCAGCGCGCCGGAAGTGTGGGATTACACGATTGCCGTAGCCAAAGAAGCGTACCGCCTTGGTTTTGATGAATTGAATTTTGATTACATCCGTTTCCCCTCTGATGGCAATACGAGCAATGTCGCCTATCCCTATTCACGCCTAAGTGTTGATACCAGAGCCGAAGCTCTGCGTAAGTTTTTTGTTTATTTGAATGCCAAAATGAAAGAGATTGATGCGCCAATTTCGGCCGATGTGTTTGGCATGGTAGCAACTAACACCGACGACCTGGGGATTGGGCAAGTTTTGGAAAACGCGATTCCATATTTTGATTATGTCGCGCCGATGGTTTATCCATCACATTACCCGCCAGGCTTTTTGAATTACAAAAATCCGGCCTCCGTGCCCTATGAAATAGTGAACCATTCAATGGGGGTGGCCGCCACGCGGGTGGTGGCGCAGGGTTATTCGCCGCTTAAACTTAGGCCTTGGTTGCAAGATTTTGATTTGGGGGCTGACTACACGGCTGAGATGATTAAAGCGCAAAAACGCGCCGTTTATGATGCTGGCCTAACTTCTTGGATGATGTGGGACCCGGCAAACATCTATACAGTGGGGGCGTACCGGTAATTGGAGAAGAGTCGTCATCAACTCTTGACTAAAGTCGGGCTGGGTCAGGTTAATTTTGCAACTGGCGATTTTTTGTTCAACTGGAATTATTAACAATTAAGTTTTATAATTAGGACAGCAAAATTACATTATTTTCTAGTTTTCTCATTTATATAATTTACAGGCATTTGTGTACGGGAGTCGCATTTTATGAATAATCAAACCGTCAATTATTTTGCTCAGACTGATTTCCGTGGCAAACGGACGACTTTTGGCATCAAGTCTGACGACCGTGCCCGCCACTTTTACGTGATTGGGAAGACTGGTCTAGGCAAATCAACTTTGCTTGAGAATATGGCGGTGCAGGATATCAAAAACGGCGAGGGGGTGGCCTTTATTGACCCGCATGGCAAGTCAGCGGAAACTCTGCTTGATTTTGTGCCGCCCGAGCGAATCAAGGATGTAATTTATTTTGCGCCGTTTGACCTGGATTACCCAGTTGCTTTTAATATTATGGAGGACGTGGGGAAGGATCAACGACATTTGGTCGCCAACGGCCTAATGTCTACTTTCAAGAAAATCTGGCCGGATGTTTGGTCGGCAAGAATGGAATATATTTTGAATAATACCTTGCTCGCGCTTTTGGAATATCCAAATTCAACTTTGCTTGGTGTTAATCGGATGTTATCGGATAAGGTATTCCGACAAACGGTGGTGAACAATATTTCTGATCCCTCGGTCAAATCGTTTTGGGTAGACGAGTTTGCCAAATACAACGAGCGTTACATGCAAGAGGCGGGCGACGCCATTAAGAACAAAATTGGTCAATTTACTTCCAACCCATTGATTAGAAATATTATCGGTCAGCCCAAGTCCACTTTTGATCTGCGGCGGGCAATGGATGAAAAAAAGATTTTGATTGTCAACTTGTCCAAGGGGCGTTTGGGGGAGCAAAACGCCAATCTTTTGGGGGGAATGTTTATTACCAAAATTTATCTGGCGGCTATGTCGCGCGCCGAAATCTCTCCTTCCGCTTTGTCTCGTTTGCCGCAATTTTATCTTTTTGTGGATGAGTTTCAATCTTTTGTTAACGATTCGTTTGCTGATATTTTGGCGGAAGCGCGCAAATACAAACTGTGTCTAACCATCGCGCACCAGTATGTTGAACAAATGCCGGAAACCGTCCGCAACGCCGTCTTTGGCAACGTTGGGAGCATCATCTCCTTCCGGGTCGGACCGTTCGACGCCGAGTTGTTGGAAAAAATCTTTGCCCCGACTTTCACTAAAGAAGACTTAGTTAATCTGGGTTTTGCGCAAATCTATCTGACTTTGATGATAGACGGTGTCGGATCACCGCCTTTTTCGGCGGTTACCATTCCGCCGATTGTGGCCTTGGACGAATCCAACCGCAAGGCGATTGTTGATTATGCCAGAAAGACTTATGCCAAACCGCGCGACCAAGTCCAAAAGGAAATTACAGGTTGGTATGGCGAAGAGGTGGGAAATTCAAGCAACAAAAAGCAAGAGGGCCCAAAGGCGGGGGAATCTAAAAAGAAGGATGATGGTCAACAATCGTTCAAACCATTTGTCCAAGTCAAGCCGCCTAACGTTGGGAAAAATGTAATACCCAAAATAAACAATAACAACAACGTGCCCAGGAAATTTTCGCTGGATATTTTAAGGCACAAGCCACAAGCTAGCGGTCACAAAGAAGATTTGAAATCAGTGCTAAAAGAAATTTTGGCAGACAAGAAAAACAAAAAAGAAGAACCACCGAAGAAATCGACCGAAGTCAAAAAGGAGGAGTTGGGGAAAAAAGAGACAGTTCAAAAATTGACGGCGCCGGTTGAAAAAAAACAGGAAGAGAAATCGGAGAAAACGCCAATGACAAAAAACGAAGCGGAAAAACAAGAAATACCGCAGAATGTCTTGGAAGATATTCTCAGGGTTGATCTGGAGTAAACTTGTGTATAATTGGAAAATGGAGAACAAAAAAACAATCCTCATTTTTTCAACGGCTTATCTGCCGTTGGTGGGCGGGGCGGAGCTGGCAGTTAAAGAAATTACCGATCGCTTGCCGGAGTATGACTTTTGCTTGGTTACGGCCCGTCTTCGTCGTGATTTACCAAAACAGGAAAAAATCGGCCAGGTAGAGGTTTTTCGGCTGGGGCTTGGTTTGTGGCTAGACAAGATTATTCTAGCGTTTTGGGGTGGTTTTTGGGCTTCTAAAAGGTTTAAAAACAGACGAATTGACACAGTTTGGGGGATTATGGCCAGTTTTGGTGGGCTAGCGGCCTTGGCTTACAAGAGACACACCGGAACGCCTTTTTTGTTGACTTTGCAGGAGGGTGATGACTTGGTCGAAGTGGAGAAAAAGGCGCGAATTTTGGGCCGGCGGTTTAGGGCGATGTTTAGAGAGGCCGACTTTATTCAAGCTATTTCCACTTATCTAAAGGATTGGGCGCGGCGAATGGGGGCGACTTGCCCAATTGTCGTGGTGCCAAATGGAAGCAAATGCGACCCTAACATAAGAATTCAGGTGAGTGACACGAATAAAAATAACCATAACAACCTAAAACCTATTCTAATTATTACCACTTCGCGGTTGGTAAAAAAGAACGCAGTGGACGATTTGATTAAAGCCCTGTCCTTTTTGGCGGACAATTTCAAATTAAAAGTTGTCGGCGCCGGTCCCGACGAACAAAAATTGAGAAACTTAATCCACGATTTAAGATTGGAGGAGAGAGTAGAATTTGCGGGTTTGGTGACGCCAGAAAAAATCTTTGCCCATTTGGCCGGGGCGGACATTTTTGTTCGGCCGTCATTGTCAGAAGGGCTGGGCAATTCTTTCCTAGAAGCGATGGCGGTCGGTTTGCCAACGATTGGCACGCCGGTCGGAGGGATTCCGGATTTTTTGGTTGATAATGAAACTGGTTGGTTTTGCGAACCGCGAAATCCGCAATCAATTGCTGAAAAAATTAAATTTATTGTCGACCCTGCCAATCATGAGCTG
>Ga0116158_10005950_pt1 | contig 10239 bp, 8 predicted proteins | sample AD_UKC052_MetaG_FD_89883 | JGI IMG/M metagenome (GOLD analysis project Ga0116158, IMG submission 89883) | Active sludge microbial communities of municipal wastewater-treating anaerobic digesters from USA - AD_UKC052_MetaG | ecosystem: Engineered > Bioreactor > Anaerobic > Digestate | place: USA... | reverse complement strand
GCTGCCCACGGAAATCGTCTGCCAAACGCTCGACGATTGCGGGAAGAAGGGCATCCGGCACGCCATTGTGGTTTCCGGGGGATTCCGCGAGGCGGGCCCGGAAGGCGCGGCGCTGCAAAAGGATCTGGAGGCGATTGCCCGCCGTCACGGCATCCGGTTTTTGGGCCCCAACTGCCTGGGCGTCGCCAATCTTCATCTCAAACTCAATCCCACGCCCATCAAGGCGGATTGCCAGGCGGGCTTTGTCGGCCTGGCGTCCCAGAGCGGAAGCTTCATCACGCAGATGTTCAATTACCTCCACCGCCACGGCATGGGGTTCAGCGCGGCCTTGAGCGTGGGCAACGAAGCCAGCATCGACATCGTGGATTGCCTGGAATATCTGGGCGCCTGCCCCAACACCAAAGTCATCACCCTGTATATCGAAGGCATCAACCGCGGAAGCCGGTTTGTGGAAATCGCAAAAGCCATTTCACCGCGTAAACCTATCGTCGCGCTATACGTGGGGGGCTCGGAAGCGGGAAAGCAGGCGGGACTTTCCCATACCGGCTCCCTGTCCGGCCCCAATGAAATCTATGACGGAATTTTCAAGCAGTGCGGCATTATCCGCGCCCAAACGCTTGCCGAGCTGTTTGATTATGCGCTGGCCCTGGGAACCCTGCCCCGGCCGGCGGGAAACCGGATCGTCATCCAGACGCATTCCGGCGGGCCCGGCGCCACGGCGGCGGATTCCTGCGGACGCGCGGGACTGGCGCTTCCACGCCTGTCGCCCGAAACCGTGGAGAAGCTCAAACCGCTGATCCCCAAAACCGCCAGCACGGCCAACCCGGTGGATATGACTTTCAGCAAAAACCCCGCGGAGGATTACTTCAGTATTCCGGACACCCTCCTTTCGGACCGCGAGACGGATATGCTTCTGGCTTATTTTGTCTCGCCGGGAATTTTTCTCGAACGGATTCTGGGTGAAATGGGCGTACATGAGGATTCGATCACCCCGGAAACGGACAAGCTGATCGGCGATTTCGCCCGGAAGTTTGTAAGCCTCACCCAAAGGCACCCCGATAAGCCGATTGTCGGTTTTACCTATCGCAGCCTTCAGGAAAAAATGGTTCGAACGCTCCTGGACTGCGGCGTTCCCGTTTATCAGGATCCTGAGCGGGCCGCGCGCTCCCTGGCAGCCGTGCGCGAATACCATGAAAGACGCGAAAAAATGAGCGCCGACAAGACCTGACATTCCCTTTACGAAAACTATCCGGTCGATGAGGAGGAGATGGGCGCTAGACCATTACCCTTTTCGACTTTCTGTTACGATACGGGCAATTCTGGCTATTGCACATCTTACAGGTGTAAGGATGATATTGAACATTTTCTCCTATCCCAATCATTCCGCTGACTGATTTTATCGGGGACATGAGGGCTGCATCGGACAATCGTACGCCGCAAAAATGATCAGGCAACAAAGAAAACAGTTTGTGCTGTTCGGAGACATCCCATCCGCAATAGCCGGGACTATACCGGTTGGAGATCTTGAACCCTGAAGCGTTCATTTGCCCGGAGAGCATCATTTGTGCCCTGTCCATGGCCGTCTCGACAACTTCCGAGCCAACGATGTCAACGATGTAGCCTGTTGTAAGGTCGCCTTCCCTCATCAGTTTTTTAGACCAATCGCTAATTCCCGGCCCGGCGGTGCATACAAATACGGCTATTTTCCCAGCTTTTTGCAACTGGCCATACACAATATTTTGAAGGTTAAACGTAACGTTGTCCACGGATAAAAGGTGAGCCTCATTGCTGAAATGGATATGATCTTTAATGATAAACCCGCCACGGATATTGCAATATTTGCCGGTAAGAGAAAGGATTTCGTCTATGATTTGCGTGAAAGGTGCAGGCATGGCCCCAGGATCATAGCCCATCAGAGATTCGAGTCTTGACCGTGTGATCGCCAGTTCGTCAAACGAAAAGCGATACGTAATAACGCCTGCGGTTTCGCCTGCCTTGTTCATCTTGCATTTGCCTGCCTTGAGGAACTCCTCGGAACAACAAAAAACGTACTTTCTTTGCGATGGCACCCGCCCTAATCATCTACCTGGGTCGGAATGGCAATCACCTTTGCCGCGTCTGCGTTGTAATAGAACGATGCCAGCAGAAAGAACGATGCGGCAACCAGGTTGAAAACCGGCAGTGTCGTCATCGCGAAAGCAATGCCGTAGGTGTCGGAAAGATAACCTATGACCGGCGGACCCAGGGAACTTCCAAGGATGTGCTGGATAATGATGCAGATACTCAGCGATGTTGCGCGAAGACCGGGATGGACCACATCTTGCGTTACGGCAACCGATGCGGGCACAAAGGCCACGGCAAGTATTCCTCCCACCACCATAACCGCAAACTGGGTATTGCCGGTGAAGGCCGTAAAGGCCAGAAAGAAAACGCCCGCCGTAAGCAGGGATGAAATTGCGGCGAAGAGCAGCCGCGCGTTAGGCCTGACGCGGAACCATCTGTCCGCGAGAAAACCGCCAAGCGGCGCCCCGACGATGGCCATCAGCATCACAACGCTGCTCTTTACGCCGGCCTGGCTCATCGGAAGCCCTTCCATGCGGTTGAAATAACTCGGAAGCCAACTCATGAGGGCGACGGTAACGAACACATTTCCAGCGAAGGCAAAATTATTGAGGAGCAGAGATTTAATTCGCATGATGTGCAGGAGCACGGCTTTCCATTGAACGCCGTCCGCTTGTTGGGGTGAAGAAGTGAAGCGCTCCTTGTCCAGGTCAACGGTCTTATAATCCTTTACCCGGAAGAAAAGGAACGCCACAAGCAGGCCCGGCAGTGCGACAACCCCGAAGGCATAGCGCCATCCGAAATGCTGCGCGATCAATCCACCGAGAGCAATGCCCAGCGCACTCCCCAGGGGGATGGACGCGTTCCAGATCCCCAGCATTCGCGCCCGCCGTTCGACGGGAAAGATGGCCGATATCATCGCCGTCCCACCCGGAGCGTACCCCGCTTCTCCGATGCCGACAAAGGCACGCAGCGTGATGAGCTGCCAGAAGTTACTTGCCGCGGCACAGGCCAGTGTTGCCAGACTCCAGAGCACCGACATGATCCCGATGCTTTTCTTTCTGCTCCATCTGTCGATCGCGAAAGAAGCCGGCAGGGTGAACAGGAGAATGGACCAATAGACGACCGACACCATCAGGCCGCACTGGGCGTCCGAGATTCCCCAATCATGTTTGATGTAAGGGAAAAGGGAGACGATGACCATCCTGTCGATGTAGTCGAACATGTAAAGCAGGAAAAGCAGGGTGAAAATGAAATACGCCTGCTGTCTTGTAAACGGGCCGGAAAAGGATTCTTCTTTTTTCATACAGGACTCTCCACTAACTTATTTTGGAAAGAGGTCTGCTCACTGCTTTGTACGAAGGGAGTCGATAATGCACTCGACGGCCTGATGGTATAGATCATCGAACCGGTATCCGTTTAGCATGGTTTCCTGGAGTTTTCGAAAATGGGTGATGCCGTGGAGCATCCCCAGAAAAATTAATGCGTACTGTTTGGCATCGACGGGTGTAAAAGCGCCGATTTTAACCCCCTCTTCAATCGCTTCGATGAGGGGAGCAAGCATTTTTTCCCCGTGCTGATCGATATGAAGCTTCATTTGCACCGGGAAGATTCGTCGTGATGACGACACAAAGTAATCCAGAAAATCGAAATAGGCCTTTTGTTTCACACTGAACTCGAGCAGGGCTTTACCGATGGCTCTGATTTTGTCGTGTGGTGAGGCGTCCGGCAAAACTGCAGCCGCAAGGCTTTCGTGGATGAAGTCAAACGCCTCCACGGAAAGGGCGGCGTAGATCTCTATTTTGCCGGAGAAGTATGAATAAATTGTCCCGAGCCCCAGTTCGCTGATATCGGCTATCTGACGCATGGAGACACCATCAATGCCGTTTTCCAGAAGCAGGCCCCTTGCCGCTTCAAGGATAGCCCTTCTTCGTTTGTCCTTTCCTTTTTGCCTCAGTGTTCCCGGCTCCTTCTTTCCCCTGTGCCTCTTTTCCATCACTTTTAACCGACCTCCCGGCAAAAGGCGTGGCAGTAAGGCCTTGCAACAGCAAGGCATTTTTTCGAGCTACCCGTAAAAAATATTGACAATCGAACGCTGTTCAATTATGAACAACGTTACTGGTTTTGTCAAACGCTTTTTGAAAAATGAATTTCAATGTAACGATTATCATCGTCCTGACTTGCAAAAGAATCTGAAATGATTATGTTTGACGACCTCGTAAAAAGTCATTATTCCTGTCAGTCCCGCGAATACCCTAACCACCTGAAGGTGGCGCGAGGGCACGAGTGCGGGAGTCCATAACCCTTTTGAATGACTAGATTCCCCCCCCGACTTCTCGAGGGCAGGCTTCGCAAAGGAATGACAACAAAGGAGATATTGCAGATGAACGGCAGGGAACGCATCAGGACCGCGTTGAGCATACAGGAGCCCGACCGGGTGCCGGTTTACATTCACGGTATTAACGAAGCGCCAATCATCGGCATCGGCAGACAAATCACCGACGGTCTTCCGGACCCGAAAGAATTCCGCGAGATGAATGACCGAGAAAAGGGAAAGCTCCTGGACACGCTCTTCCTTATTCACGAAAACTTCGGCATAGACGGTTTCACCTCATTTGAAATCGGCCATGAAAAAATAGTGGATGCGGCGCATGTCGCGGACGACTGGGGGGTCCTCTATACCCGGAGCATTCACGGTCTTCCGGTAGCCACCGGTCATCCCGTTCAGAATCCCGGCGACATCGACACTTTTACGCCTCCGCGTCCCGACAGGAACCACCTCCTGCTGCTCGATCTGGGACGGGACCGCTTTAAGGGAGAAAAGGCTCTCTTCTGGCTGATGCGCGGCACCTTTGTTCGCTCGTGGCGTCTTATGGGCATGGAGAACCTGATGATTCAAATGTATGATAACCCCGAATTCGTTCATCGCGTCGCCCGTATGGTCACGGACTACAGCTTGGAACAGCTCGATATGCTTGCCGATGCCGGTCTGGATGTCCTGGTGGTGGAAGACGATATTGCCGACAAGCATTCACCGCTCATTTCACCGCGGCATTTTGTGGAATTCATCAAACCCTATAATACGGAACTCGTCGAAAAAGCCCACCGGATGGGACTGAAAGCTGTCGCCCACAGTGACGGCAATCTGTGGCCTCTTCTGGATATCATGATCGAGACCGGATACAACGGGCTCAATCCCCTCGAACCGCAAGCGGGTATGGAGCTTAAAAAGCTAAAGGCGTATTGTGGCGACAGGCTCTGCCTGGTCGGCAACATCGATTGCATTGACCTTCTTTCCAACGGCACTCCCGAAGAAGTTGACGAGGCGGTACGGCAGGCCATTGCGGACGCGGCAACGGGAGGCGGCTATATTTTGTGCGACTCCAACTCGCTTCACCCCGGAGTTCATCCGCTCAACTGTATCGCCATGTTTGAGGCGGCAAAGAAATACGGAGCAGGGAAATCCTGAGGAAGAAGACGGCATAAGGCGGAGAATATTGTGCCGCTGCCGGGGACAACTATGAATCACAGGGGAATCGGTCATGGAAATATTAAAAGAAATAGCTGCTCATGTCGAGAATGGAAGAAATAACGAGGTCAGGGTACTGGTGGGGAAGTGCATGGAGGAGGGCATCGGCGTAAGCGATATTCTCAACCTCGGCCTCGTGGCCGGAATGAATTCCATCGGCATCAGATTCCGGAACAATGAGGTCTTTGTGCCCGAAGTGCTCATGGCCGCACGGGCGATGAAATCAGGACTCGAGATGATCAAACCTATTCTTCTGAAGGAGAAGGTGCCGTCGAAGGGCACGATCATCATCGGCACTGTGCTGGGGGATCTTCACGATATCGGGAAAAATATTGTCTGCTACATGCTCCAGGGCGCGGGTTTCGATGTGATCGATATCGGTATTGATGTCCCCAAGGAGAAATTCATCGAGGCGGCACGAAACCACGGCGCCCAGATCATCGCGCTTTCATCGCTTTTGAGCACGACCATGTCCTACATGAAGGAAGTGATGGAGGCTGTGCGCGCTTCAGAAATTGCCGGTACGGTCAAAGTGATCGTGGGAGGGGCGCCGGTTACGCAGGCTTTCGCCGATGAAATCGGCGCGCATGGGTACGCCTCCGATGCCTCAGGTGCGGCAGAGATTGTGAAAGGCTTGATCGGATAATGCATGTACACGCACCCTTAAGGATTTACACCGGATTCGATTCTGGAACCGTCCATGGCTGCGCTGTAAAATCATTGAAAGAGATGAAGGGATCATGAAACAAAACATGCGGAAATGGATCAATGACATCCTTTGTTCCGATACCCGACGGGCATTTCCGCTGATGATGTACACCGGACTGGAATTGACGCAGGTCAGCATTAACTATATGCTCCAGTCCGGCAAATTACAGGCAGAGTGTATAACGGCGTTAGCGGAACGTTACCCGTCGGCCGCCTCAATAACCGCCATGGATCTTTCGGTGGAGGCGGAGGCCTTCGGCAGTGAAGTACGCTGCATGGGAAATGAAACCCCGACGATCACCGGGAGTATCGTGAAAGACGCCGAAAGTGCTGCTTCCCTTTCCATTCCCGCAATCAGCAGCGGGCGCATCGGTGAATTTCTAGAGGCGGCCGCGCTTGCTGCGGCAATGATTACCGACAGGCCGGTCTTTGGCTGTCATATTGGCCCATTTTCTCTCGCCGGCAGACTTTGCGGCATGACCGAAGCACTCATGAACGTCCACGCCGAACCGGAAATGCTCCACGTTGTGCTGCAAAAATCAACGGAGTTTCTCCGTGGTTACGCCAGGGCCTTCAAGGAAAGCGGTGCCGGCGGTATCGTTATCGCCGAACCCGCAGCAGGCCTGATCTCTCCCGCTCATTGCGACGAGTTTTCGTCCCGGTATATCAAAACGATCATCGACACGGTGCAGGACGATGAGTTTATGGTTATTCTGCACAATTGCGGCAGCGTCAGCCGTCATGTCGGGACCATGGCGTCGACCGGGGCAATGGGAATGCACTTTGGCAACGCTGTGGACATGGAGCAGGTTTTGAAGGCGGTTCCGCTCGGCCTCCTTGCCTTTGGAAACATTGATCCGGTGGGCGTTCTTAAAAACGGGACGGAGGAAGAAATCCGCCGAGCGACGACGAGCCTGCTTTTGAAAACATCCGGTCATGCCAATTTCGTTCTCTCGTCCGGGTGCGATGTGCCGCCGGGAACGCCACTGCGCAACATCAATGCGTTTTTCAGGGCACTCGATGAATATAATTCAGCAGAATTATGATGATGGTGCGCTGGAAAAGAATGCAGCCTTCCCGCATCGCGGATCACCCCGCGATGTGATCGAGGTTTCTTTTCAGCCCCTCGAATCCAACTCTTTTCACGGCGGAGTATTGAAACAGCCTCCTGTATTGTTCTTCGGTGAGATTGAACCAGTCCTCGCGGGTCATTTCCAGCAATCCGGCCGCGGCGTCAAAGTCTTTTTCATGGTGCGGGGCGGCACGGCAATTCCAGGGGCAGACATCCTGACAGATATCACAGCCGAACACACGATTAGCCAGACGATCCCTGAATGCCTCTCCGATGGCCGTCTTGTTCTCGACCGTCCAATAGGAAATGCAGCGGCTGGCATCCAGCATTCGCGGGGCGACAAGCGCCTTCGCAGGGCAGGCATCGATGCAGCGCGTGCAATCGCCGCATAAATTGTCAATAGGGCTGTCATATTGCAGCGGGACATCGACCAGAAGCGTCCCGATAAAACAGAAGGAGCCTTTTTCCGGTGAAATCAGGCAGGTGTTTTTGCCGATCCAGCCCAGCCCCGCCCGGGCGGCCCACGCCTTTTCGAGAAGAGGCGCCGTATCTACAAACACCCGGCCGCGAACCGGCGCAATGCTTGATGAGATCCTTCTAAACAGGCGGTTGAGTTTTTCCCTGACAACGATGTGATAATCTTTCCCGTAAGCGTACTTTGCCAGAACAGGCGCTCGGGGATCGGTTTGCGTCCCGGGCGGATAGTAATTCAAAAGAACGGAAATGACCGACCGGGCGCCTTCGAATAGCCGGGTCGGATCAACCCGTTTCTCTATCAGTCTTTCCAGATAGGCCATCGAGGCGTGATACCCGCGATCCAGCCACTTCTGCAGGTGCGTTGCGTCTTCGTCCAGCGCCTGGGCGCGGGAAATCCCGCAGCCGTCAAATCCGAGCCGGCGGGATTCCTCCTTGATCGCGGCCGCCGTCAAGGCCCGATCCTCCAGGTCTTTGGATGGGAAAGGATTTCCCTCGCCAATCGCTTTCATTTATTTCGTCCCGTTTCGCAATCCGGTCACTGCCGACGTCACCGCGTCAACCGCCCGGTCAATATCAGCGGAGGTGGTCATGCGCCCCAGGGAGAACCGCAAGGCGCCCCGCGCCCATTCGATCGGCACCCGCATGGCTTCAAGGACATGGGAAACGGCAACCGAACCGGCGTGACAGGCGGCTCCGGCCGACGCGGCCACTTCCCGACCGATTTCCTCCAGCAGCCGGTTGGCATCCAATCCCTGAAACGACAGGTTGAGCGTATTGGGCAGGCGGCATTGGGAATGTCCGTTTAACCGCACGCCGTCCGTACCTCCGGCAATCCCCTCATGAAGCCGGTCGCGAAGCGCCCGCATGCGAAGCGCATCTTCGGCCAGGCTTGCGGACGCAATCTCACAGGCTTTGCCCAGACCGACAATGCCCGCCACATTTTCCGTTCCGGCCCTTAGGCCCATTTCCTGCCCTGCGCCATGGCAGAATTTCTCCGGCACGAGGCCTTTTCGAACATAAAGAGCTCCTATCCCCTTGGGCGCGTAAAGCTTGTGTCCGGCGATGGACAGCAGGTCCACGCCGAGGGACGCCACGTCAACCGGGATCTTCCCCGGAGACTGGGCGGCATCGGTGTGCAGAACAACGCCGCGCGACCCTGCCAGCCGGGCAATGTCCGCGACGGGCTGCACTGTGCCAACTTCGTTGTTGGCGTGCATGACGGTAACAAGAATCGTATCGAGACGCAGAGCCTGCCGGATCTTTTCAGGATCCACCATGCCCCGCTCATCCACGGCCACGCGCGTCGTTTCAAACCCCTCGCCTTCCAGATACCGGCACACCTCAAGCACCGCCGGATGCTCAAAAACTGTGGTGACGATGTGTCGGCCCCTGTCCTTCAGCGCCCGGGCCATGCCTTTGATGGCTTGGTTGTTGGATTCCGTCCCGCCGGACGTAAAGAAAACTTCTTCAGGAAGGCAGCCCAGAAACTCCGAAACGCGCCGCCTGGCTTTTTCCACAGCCTGCGCGGGGACCGCGCCGTACCGGTGAGAGCTCGACGGATTGCCGAATTCCGTCTCCAGAAAGGGCCGCATTTCAGCGATCACCCGGGGATCAATCGGTGTGGTGGCATTGTAATCGAGGTAAACGGGCTGCACTATGAAACACCCCTTCCATCAAGGACTGTTTGGATTTCCTTCAGGCATTTCCGTCCCGGCTGCCTGCGGCCTCAGGATGGTCAGGGAAGCACCGCGGGCGCGGGCGCCTCCGTCTGCGCAGGCTCACCTGCGACAGAAGTCTCCGGCTCCGGCGATGCCGGCTCAGGAGCTTTTTCTTCTTCTCCGCCTTCATCCTTCAGAACTTCATCATATTCTTCGATGACAATGCCGCGCCGAACCATGATTTGATATATTCTCTCCGCGCGGTTTGCCGCATACCTTGAACTGCCGTCCGGGCGGAAACGCCTTGGATTGGGCAGGGCTGCGGCAAGCTGGGCCGCTTCACGCGGGCCGAGGCCGGCGGCGGATTTGCCGTAATATCGGCGCGCGGCGGTCCCCACGCCAAACAGGCCGTCTCCCCATTCGGCCACGTTCAAATAGAGCTCCAGAATCCTTCTCTTGCTCAATTGCCTTTCGATTCGCCAGGTTAGAATGGCTTCCTTGATTTTTCGCACCGGATTTTTCGCGGGTGTCAGATATAAATTCTTGGCCAGTTGCTGGGAGATGGTGCTGCCTCCAACCTTGAATTTCTTCTTTTGGATGTCTTTTTCCAGCGCCTTCTGCATGGCATCAAAGTCAAACCCCTCATGGGACCAGAATTTATCATCCTCGGCAATGATCACCGCCTTCATCACGTAAGGCGACACCCCCGACAGAGGAACCCAGGATACGGATAT
>Ga0116158_10005946_pt1 | contig 10243 bp, 9 predicted proteins | sample AD_UKC052_MetaG_FD_89883 | JGI IMG/M metagenome (GOLD analysis project Ga0116158, IMG submission 89883) | Active sludge microbial communities of municipal wastewater-treating anaerobic digesters from USA - AD_UKC052_MetaG | ecosystem: Engineered > Bioreactor > Anaerobic > Digestate | place: USA... | reverse complement strand
TAAACCATTCTTCAACTTACTCCCTCGAGGTAAACCATTTCTTACCAGAAAATCTACTACAGACGTACTTGCTAGTGAAATCACAAGGGTATTTGACCCCTTGCATTTTCTAATAGCGGGCATAATATTAAATAGCATTTTACAAAGAACCAAAATGTAATCTGAGTACTCTAAATCAGACAGCGTTTACTGAAATGTTTGCTTGCCAAGTATTATTTACACCCCCATCACCTATCATAATACCAAAAAATTCCGCTAAATTTTGGGAATATTTTGGAATAGTTACTTTCTTTCGATGACTTTTTTCAGGGTATCTAAGTTCTTGAACATTGACCACTGGTAAATTATAACAGGCCTAGTACAAATTACTACTATTTGCACTAGGACATTATGCGAACCCTCCAAATCTGAAGTTATCCTAACAGATTTTCGACAAATTTCAAAAGGTTCGTAAAAATCTTGTTTGACGTTTTTTTGTTCATCGATTCGGTGGGCGGCTTTCTTCCAGATGTCTTTTTGTTATCATATTAGATAAGTAGCTGGAAAATTTCCCTCGGCTAGAAGCCATAAAATTTTCATTGAATAGACTTAATTGATAGGCGCGAAAAACACCCATAAGTTCGTCGAACGAAATAACGTTCCCAAAATAATCCTGGGCCAAATTCCATACTTCCAAATCAGCTTCCCCCAACTCGTATGGGTCAAAATCTTCACCGAAAGTCAGATGACTAACATTGGCGACCATTTTTTCTTCCTGGTAGACGCTCTCCAGATGGTTACGCAACTCTGCCAGTGAATCAAATTTTTTACTTTCTCTTGGTGGTATTTGTTCCATCGCAAAAATTTAAAAATTAAAAAAGCTCATCAAAATTATATCTTAGTCTTACCGCCGACTAAAGCTTTGATCCTCTCTTCCACCGGCGGGTGAGTCATAAATAATTTTGAAACACCGCGCGCCGCCTTTGGACCAAAAGGATTGGCAATGAACATATGCGCGGTTGCATTATTGGCTCTTTTAAGCGTCCCGCCATAACCGGAAATTTTTTGCAAAGCGTTCGCCAAACCTTCTGGGTAGCGTGTCAAAAGAGCGCCGGAGGAATCAGCCAAAAATTCTCGCTGACGCGAAATCGCCAGTTGAATCAGAGTGGCAATGATTGGTGACAGAATTACAAAAACAACTCCAACTATTGCTAAAAGATTCCCGCCTCGGTTGCGATCCCGGTCACCGCCGGAAAAACTTAAGCGCATAAACATATCAGAAATAATCGCCACAAAACCAACGAGAACTACCACGACCGTCTGCAATAAAATATCTCTATTGCCAATGTGCGCCAACTCATGGGCGACCACCCCTTCCAATTCATTCTTGTCTAACATATTTAAAAGACCTCTGGTCACCGCTACCGCCGCGTGATTTTTATCACGCCCAGTGGCAAAGGCATTGGGCGCGAGATCTTCTATCACATAAACTCGTGGCTTAGGCAAACCAGCGGTAATAGCCAAATTTTCCACCAAACGATGAAGCTCCACATTCTCATCGCGTGGCACTTCTTTGGCGCCATTTAGCGATAAAGCAATTTTGTCTGACCACCAGTAGCTGGCAATATTCATCAGAATGCTAAAAATTATCGCCGCATACAAGATTGCCGAATTGTTGTAATAATCACTGATAAACCAACCGAGGGCGACAATCACCGCTAAAAACCCCGCCATCAAGAGCCACGTGCGTCTTGTATTTTTATCTTGTTCAGTATAAAGGGTTGCCATTACTAAAATTTAACCTGAACCGGTTCTTTGGCTTCGTTCCCTTCTTCCAATTCAAAGAATTCTCTTTTCTCAAATTTAAACAAATTCGCCACGATGTTTGACGGGAAAGATTCAATTTTGATGTTCAAGTCGCGAACATTGCCATTATAGAATCGTCGCGCGGCCTGAATTTTGTTTTCAGTGTCTGCCAGCTCCGCTTGCAAACTGGCAAAGCTTTCCACCGCGCGCAACTGCGGATAGGCTTCCGCCACCGCAAAAACGCTTTTCAAGGCGCCAGACAATTGGTTTTCCGCCTCCCCCTTCGCCACCGGACCTTCGGCTGACAGAGCCTTGGCCCTGGCTTCAGTCACCCTTTCAAAGACCTCTTTTTCGTGAGTCGCGTAACCCTTGACCGTTTCCACTAAATTAGGAATCAAATCATAACGTCGCTTGAGTTGGACATCAATGTCCGCCCAAGCTTCTTTGGTTCTGGCAATCAAAGAAATAAACGAATTGTAGGCCACTGCCAACCAGATGGCTACAACCGCCACCAGCGCCAAAATAATCCAAAAAATAATCATAGTTTGTATTAATAAATGAATAAACCCCGACTCATTTATTATACCACTTTATCAAGCAAGCAACTAATTATTGTTTACAAAAAACGAGCCTTGGGCTCGTTTTTTGTAATTGTTATTTGTTTCCGCCACCCTCCTTTTTTGTTTATATTTGGGCTTGAACCTTTTAGTACATCCCGCCCATCTCGGCGCCATGATTATGCGGCTCCTCTTTCTTTGGCTCTTCCGTAATGGCCACCTCGGTCGTGAGCAAAATCGCCGCCGCGCTGGCCGCCCGCTCCAAACCGGTGCGCGTTACTTTGACCGGGTCAATAATGCCCGCCTTGAACATATCTTCCGCCACGGCATCCGCGTTCGCGTCATAACCTTCGTTGGCCTTGCCAGACAAAATCTTATCAATCACCACCGCCGCGTTGTTTTTGCCGGCGTTCAAAACAATTTGCTCTATCGGCGCCTTGAGTGAGTCAAGCAAAATTTCAACCCCCGCTTGAAACTCGGCTGCGATATCCTCCGATGGCGCGGCAATCTTGCTAGCTGCCACCTTAGCGCCGGCTTTAATCAAAGCCGTGCCACCACCCGGCACAATCCCTTCGTCAACCGCCGCCTTGGTTGCCGCCACCGCGTCATCAATTTTCAATTTTTTATATTTCATTTCCGCTTCGGTCGTCGCGCCAACCTTAATCACAGCCACACCACCGGAAAGCTTGCCCAGACGTTCACGCAGTTTGTCTTTGTCATATGACGAGTCAGAGGCCTCAATTTGTTTTTTGATGGTCGCAACGCGTTCTTCGATGTCGGCTTTTTTACCCTTACCACCAACAACCGTCGTGCCATCTTTGGTGGCAATCACTCGCCTAGCTCGTCCCAGCATGTTGGGTTCAACATTTTCCAACTTGATACCAACTTCTTCAGAAATAAGAGTGCCGCCGGTCAAAGTTGCGATATCTACCAACATCTCTTTTTTGCGGTCACCATAGCCGGGCGCTTTAACCGCCAAAACGTTGAAAGTGCCGCGCAATTTATTGACCACGAAAGTCGTTAGCGCCTCGCCATCCACGTCATCAGCAATAATCACCATTTCCTTGCGGCCGGCGCCGGCCAATTTTTCCAATAAAGGCAAAATTTCCTTAACCGTGGAAACTTTTTTGTCAGTAATCAAGACGACCGGGTCTTCATAAACCGCCTCCATTCGCTCGGCATCGGTAATCATATAGGGCGAAACATAACCTTTGTCAAATTGCATCCCTTCCACAAACTCTGATTCCACCTCAAAAGATTGTGACTCCTCCACGGTTACCACACCATCTTTGCCGACTTTTTCAATCGCGTCGGCAATAATTTTGCCAAACTCTTCCGACTCAGCTGATATGGTTGCCACTTGGACAATCTCATGTTTGTCTTTTATCGGCTTGGCTATCGCCTTGAGCTCCTTGACCACCTTGGCGGCCGCGGCTTCAATTCCCGCTTTGACCCCCATCGCGTTCACACCGAGCGCCGTCTTTTTAAAACCTTCTTCAATAATCGCTTGCGCCAAAATCACGGCCGTGGTCGTGCCATCGCCGGCGATATCATTGGTTTTGCTAGCCACATCTTTGATTATCTCGGCGCCCATATTTTCAACTTTATCAGCGAGCGTAATTTCTTTGGCAATAGAAACACCATCGTTGGTAATCGTCGGCGCGCCGTAACCTTTATCTAAAACCGCGTTACGACCCTTGGGACCAATGGTAATTTTAACAGCATCGGCCACTTGGTCTATACCTCTTTTGAGCGCCTTGCGCGCGTCATCATTGAATGTGATTTGTTTTGCCATAGTAAAATTAAAAATTAAAATATAAAATTTATAAGGCCAATCAACAAAACAGACTAGTCTTCAATAACAGCCAAAATAGAAGATTCGCCGACAATCAAATAATCCTTATCGCCGACCTTGATTTCATCGGGACCATATTTAGAAAAAATCACCTTTTGACCTTTTTTAATTGACAGGGGGACCAAGGTGCCGTTATCCAAGCGACGGCCCTCACCCACCGCAATTACCACCCCTTCCTCCGGCCGCTCTTTGGAGACGGTTTCCGGAATAATGATGCCGCTTTTGGTTTTACCGGTTCGGTCATCTTCTTTTTTGATTTCCACTAGAACACGATCGCCCAATGGTTTAATGTTTATTTTTGCCATAAGCCATAATGAAATTTAACGTGACACTAATATATTAATGAATACAAACAGAGAAAATAAGTAAAAAGTTAAAATAAGAAGATTGAGAAAATAATAATTCTTTTCACATTGTTACATATCTGAAGAAGCTCTTATTAAAACGAATAAAGAGCTTATCCTTATTTTAGCTTGTAAAGATGCTTTGAATTCGACCCCAAAGCAAATTCCTTTTATTATAACCCAAAAAAGGCCAAAATCAAGAGCAGCCTAAATCACCCTAATATCAAGTAGCTCCTCGCGGCAAAACTCGACTTGCTCTTGGTACGTAACCTGTGTTTAGCCTTGTTGACCTCCTCTTTTAATTTTGCTATACTCTTTCTCAATGTCGCTTTTATCTAGTTATTTGCCTTGGATTCAAATAATTCTTTCCGCCTTGTTGGTCGGAGCGGTTTTGTTGCAACAAAATGAGGCCGGTCTAGGCAACTCTTTCGGCGGCGGGCAAGCCGGCGCCCCAGCCCACACCAAGCGCGGTCTGGAAAAACAGATTTTCAACGCCACTATCATCATCGCCGTTTTGTTTGTTGCTTCAACAATGCTAGCTTTGTTTATTTAGAAGTTTTTTCTCAAAATCCTCTCTTTTTTAATAAGGTTTCAATCCGAAATATTCCCTATTTTAATTTCTTTTCTTTATTCGCTTAATTTATGTAACTTATTATGTAACTTAGGATATTAGTGTCATATCAAATTTTGTATTTATGCCATCAAAACTAAAAACAGTTCTGTTTAAAGAAACTCGCTTCGCGTTTGACAGTTTGCCGCCTCGGCTAAAAGCCCTATTTGTCGTTTTGTTTATCTTTTTTGTCGGTAGTTTAGGTGTATTGGTTTGGCGACTAAACCAAAACTTTATCGTGACAGTGCCAACCGAAGGCGGTTCACTAACAGAAGGGGTCATTGGTCCGGCGCGCTTCGTCAATCCGCTTTTGGCTGTTTCCGATGCCGACCGTGACTTGACTTCCCTTGTTTACTCCGGCCTGGTCAGAGTTGGACCAAAAGGCAATTTCATTCCCGACTTGGCCAAAAGTTATGAGGTTTCAGAAGATAAATTAACTTACACTTTCCATCTAAAAGATAATTTACGCTTTCATGACGGCGCCCCGTTAACGGCCGATGATGTTCGTTTTACAATTGAAAAAGCAATGGACCCGGCAGTCAAAAGCGCCAAACGCGCCAATTGGAATGGCGTTTCAATAGAACAACCAGGCCCAAAAACAATCCAATTAACTTTAAAGAAACCCTACCCAGCCTTTTTGGAAAACGCAACTCTTGGTGTTTTGCCAAGCCATTTATGGCAAAACACTTCGGCTGAATCCTTCCCCCTCCACGAACAAAATCTGGAAGCCATCGGTTCTGGTCCTTACAAACTTTCCAAAATCACAAAAGATTCAAATGGCATACCAACCGCTTACGAATTGAAGGCCTTTTCTGACTTTGCCTTGGGCAAGCCGCGTTTGGAGAAAATTACCATCGGGTTTTATAAAAACGAAGAGGAGTTAGTTGAAGCTTACAAAAATGGACAGATTGATAGTTTAGGTTCTCTTTCACCGGCCCTTGTCAAAGAACTGGAGGAATCAGATCAGCGAGTCGTAAAGTCCACCCTGCCTCGAGTTTTTGCTGTTTTCTTTAACCAAAACCACAACTCTGTTTTCTTGGACGCGACCGTTCGCAAGGCTTTAAACTTAGCCGTGCCACGACAAGAAATTGTGGAAAATATTTTTCATGGTTACGCTGAGCCGCTAGAAGGCATTTTCACCTCAACTAATGATGAACCTACAAAAACTGACCTAGTTGCCGCCAAAAAAATGTTGACCGACGCCGGTTGGAAACTCAACGACCAAGGCGTGATGCAAAAAACAACAAAGGCCTCTAAGGACAAGCCGGCCGCTACTCAAGTCCTGACTTTTTCCTTGGCCACCTCCAACATTGAGGAACTCAAACAAATTGCCGAAAAATTAAAAGCCAACTGGACCGCCCTCGGCGCCAAAGTGGAGATTGAAATTTATGAGTCAAACGACCTAAACCAAAATGTCATCAAACCACGTAAATATGACGCCCTCTTGTTTGGCGAAGTTATGGGCCGCGACAGCAACCTATACCCTTTTTGGCACTCATCTCAACGCACCGACCCCGGCCTGAACATTGCGATGTATACCAACGCCAAGGTTGACCGCCTACTGGAAGAAGCGCGGCAAACTTCAGACCTAGAAGAGAGAAACAAGAAATATTTTGAAGCAGAAACAGAGATAAAAAAAGATCAGCCGGTCGCTTTTATTTATTCCCCTTATTTCCTTTATCTTTTGCCAAGGAACATTATAGGAGTCTCCCTGCCAACCCTAACCAATCCGGCCGAACGTTTTGTCAACATTCACAAATGGTATGTTCGCACTGATAAGGTCTGGAAGATTTTTGCCAATCTCTATAAATAAAAACTATTATCAACTTAGCAATCTGGCAACCTTTGTTTGCCTCAAACTTAATTATTAATTTATGCCTATAAAAAGAATCCGAGTGGACGCAAGCGGCAATATTCAAACCTTTGTCGCTGACAAAAAGACCGAAAAAGTTGGCCGGCCTTCCGGCAAAACGGGTGGTCAACGCTTTAGCCCAAATAAAAAAACAACCGGTCGAGGCCATAGCCCGCGAAAAACTTCACCCAGCAAAACCCAAAGCGAGGATAACAAGCCTAAACAAAAAATCCCGCCAGTCGCGCCCGGAGTAATCAGAATTATTCCCTTGGGCGGGGTGGAGGAAGTTGGCAAAAACATGACGGTTGTTGAATTTGGCAACGACATTGTTGTGATTGATATTGGTTTAACTTTTCCGGGCGAAGAAGCGCCGGGTGTGGATTATATTATCGCCGACCCAACCTATCTGGAAGAACGAAAATCCAAAATCCGCGCCGTTATTATCACCCACGGCCACCTTGACCACATTGGCGGTATCCCCTACGTGATGTCGCGAATCGGCAACCCGCCGATTTACACTTCTCTCTTGTCGGCTGTTATGATAAAAAAACGCCAAGAGGAATTTCCCCATCTTCCGGCTTTAAACATAAATGTCGTTAGCGAAAAGGATAAAATAAAACTCGGTAATTTATCAATCCGTTTCTTTGCCACCACCCACACTATTCCAGATTCTATCGGGGTCATCATTGAAACACCTTTCGGTAACGTAATTTTTACCGGCGACCTAAAAGTGGAGAACACAAACGGCGTGCCGGAAAAATTTGAAGAGGAACGTTTTAACAAACTTGGGCAAGAAAACAACCTACTGTTAGTGGCCGACTCCACCAACGTGGAAAAACCAGGTTTTTCTTACCCGGAAAAAGAAGTGCAAAAAAACGTCAAGGAGATTATCGCCAACGCCAAGGGGCGAGTAATTATTGGCACTTTTGCCTCTTTGTTTGACCGCATTATTGCCATTATTGAAGCCTGCGAGGAATTGGGCAAAAAAGTAGCCATTGAGGGCCGCGCCATGAAAACCAATATCGAGATTGCCAAAGAGCTTGGCTACTTAAAAACCAAGCGTGGCACCTTCGCCACTCCGGATGAGATGGCCACCTTGCCCGAAAACAAAATTGTAATTTTGGCCACTGGCGCCCAAGGGGACGAATACGCCGCCTTGATGCGTATCTCCCAAAAAGAACACAAGTCGGTCAAAATCAAAAAAGGTGATACGATCTTGCTTTCGTCGTCCGTTATTCCGGGCCACGAAAAAGCTGTCCAGAGACTAAAAGATAATTTAGCGCGCCAAGGCGCCAAGATTGTTCATTATGGCATTGCCAACGTCCACTCGTCGGGCCACTCCTATCAAGATGAAATTGCTTGGGTTAATAAAAAACTCAAACCGCGTTTTCTTTTACCGGTTCATGGTCACCAGTTTATGCTCCACGTCCACGCTAACGTCGCGCACGAAATAATCGGCATGCCTGAAAAAAATATTATCGTTCCAGAAAACGGCTCCATTATAGAAATCTCCGACAAAGGACAGAAAATCTCCGCCCTCAAACAAATGGCTTCGGCCAAACTGGTAATGATTGACGGGCTTGGTGTAGGCAACGTTCAAGAGGTTGTCATTCGCGACCGTCAAATGTTGGCCCAAGATGGAATGTTCGTCTTGATTGCCATCATAGATATCAAAACCGGCAAGGTTCGTAAATCTCCCGACATTATCTCGCGTGGCTTTGTTTACCTCAAAGAATCACAGGACCTTTTGCGTTATGTCCGCCTCTTGACCAAAAAAACCATTGAAGACTCCACTGCCCAAATGCACCCGATTAACTTGGACTATGTCAAAAATAACGTCCGTGAAGAGCTCGGCAAATACCTGTTCCAAAAAACCCACAAGCGACCCATTATTTTGCCAGTGTTGATAGAAGTGTAAGATTAACTCAAGGCTAAATAAGTTTTTAACGCTCAATGTTTTAGGTTTTGAGTTAATTTTGTTATAATCACCTCATGCGTTCCCAAAAAACTCTTATTTTGTTCACTTATTTGTGCGGCCTAACCATGACCTTTTCTTCTGCTTTCCCTGGTTATATCAACTCCACTTTTCTGGAAAACTTCGTTGGTGAAAAATGGGTTGGTCTTATTTTTGCCATCGGCGCCTTGCTGTCGGTTATCTTGATGTCGCAAATATCCAAACTGATCAAGGCCTATGGCAATATCAAAGTTTTGGTTTCCTCGGCCGCTCTCGCTATCTTTATTTTGATTTTGCTTGCCCTTGCCCAATCTGTTACTGTCATTATTTCAACCTTCATCATCTACTACTGTTTAGGATTTTTCATCCGTTACGCCTTAGATGTCTACCTGGAGAATATTTCTGATGACAAAAACACTGGTTTAATTAGGGGCTTTTATCTGACATTTTTAAATATCGCCTGGCTAATCTCTCCATTTTTGGCGAGCCGCCTGGTGGTTAATGGCGATTTCTGGAAAATTTACGTGGTTGCGGCAATGTCCCTCCTACCCCTAATCGCCATCGCCAGCGTTTTTCTTTATGAACAAAAAGACCTCAAATATGACGGCCAAAGCATATTCCCCCAACTCAGACGTCTATGGCGCGGAGAGAACCAAACTGACCGCTGTATTCGCCGTATTTTGGCAGTTGATTTTTTGCTCTGTCTTTTTTACGCCGTAATGGTCATCTATATGCCTCTTTATTTGCATGAGCATCTTGGTCTCCCTTGGAACGAACTCGGCTTGGTCTTTACTATCATGCTGGTCCCCTTCGTTATCCTGGAGCTGCCCCTTGGCCGCATCGCCGACCGCTGGATGGGCGAAAAGGAAATTTTGATGGGCGGCTTAGTCATTACCGGATTATCCACCTCGGTCTTAGCTTTTATCCCTTCAGCCAGTTGGTTGGTTTGGGCCGGTCTTTTGTTTATCACCCGTGTTGGCGCGGCCGGCATTGAAGTAATGAAGGAAGCTTATTTGTTTAAGAAAATCGACGGAAGCGACACTAGTCTAATTTCTTTGTCGCGAATCATCGTGCCTTTCTCCTATCTCATCGGTCCACTTTTTGTCTCTTTGATTCTTTTGTTTTTTGACTTTAACTATGTTTTCTTCTTCCTGGGCTTGTTGGTTCTTTCCGGTCTCTTTTTCACCGCCAAGTTAAAAGACACCAAATAGGAGCCGGGGTTCCGCGCGACCTGCGTCTAACTCACGTTACAAGTTCATCAATTGGCAATATTCACACTTAGGGTC
>Ga0116158_10005944_pt1 | contig 10245 bp, 8 predicted proteins | sample AD_UKC052_MetaG_FD_89883 | JGI IMG/M metagenome (GOLD analysis project Ga0116158, IMG submission 89883) | Active sludge microbial communities of municipal wastewater-treating anaerobic digesters from USA - AD_UKC052_MetaG | ecosystem: Engineered > Bioreactor > Anaerobic > Digestate | place: USA... | reverse complement strand
GTCGGAACCGACGGCGGATGTGACGCTGAACTTCGCAACCGATGACGCTACAGAAGGCACCTCGGTGCTGTCGGCGTTGACCTTTACGGCGTTGAACTGGGATGCGCCGCAAACCGTGCGTGTGAAGGGGCAAAACGACAACGTTGCTGATGGCGATCAGCCTTATCAGATCGACTTTGCAGCAACGACCAGCGCCGATGCAACCTATGCAGCGTTGACGCCAAACAGCGTTGGCTTTGTTAACATCGATAATGACTCGGCTGGCTTTACGGTAACCACGATTGCCGACACCACGTCGGAAGACGGTGGCCAAGGCCGGTTCTCGGTAGTGTTGAACTCCGAGCCAACCGCAGATGTTACGGTGAATTTTGCCACCGACGACGCGACGGAAGGTACCACGACGGTTACATCGTTGACGTTCACTGCGGCGAACTACAATGCGCCACAAGAAGTGGTTGTCACTGGCCGCAACGACAACGTTGCGGACGGCAATCAGCCTTACCAAATTGATTTCACCGCAACCACCAGCGCGGATCCAAAGTATGCCGCGTTGACGCCGGCCAGCGTAGATTTGGTAAATACCGACAACGACTCGGCCGGTATTACGGTGAGCCTCATCAGTGGTGCCACCACGGAAGCTGGTGGCCAAGCAACGTTCACGGTTGTGTTGACGTCGGAACCGACGGCCGACGTAACGGTGAACTTCGCAACCGACGATGCAACCGAAGGCACCACGACCTTAACCGCCTTGACGTTTACTGCCGCAAACTATGACGCGCCACAATCGGTGACCGTCACAGGTCGAAACGACGCGGTTGCCGACGGCGACCAGCCATATCAGATCGACTTCACGGCAACCACGAGCGCGGATGCTGCGTATGCTGCAATTACGCCTAACAGTGTCAACGTCATTAATATTGATAACGACACGGCTGGCATCACGGTGACGCCAGTGACCAGCACGACCACCGAAGGCGGAGGCCAAGCCACGTTTACGGTGGTGCTCAATTCGGAGCCAACCGCCAACGTGACGGTGAATTTTGCGTCTGACGATACTACCGAAGGCGTGACTGGCGTGACGACGTTGACGTTTACCCCGGTCAACTGGAACTCCGCGCAAACGGTTACGGTGACTGGCCAAAACGACAACGTTGCCGATGGCAATCAGCCTTACCAAGTTGACTTCACGGCGACTACCAGCAGCGATGCGAAGTACGCCGCCATCACACCAGCCTCGGTCAACTTGACCAACACCGATAATGACACCGCAGGCATCACGGTGAGCGCCATTAGCGGCAACACGACGAAAGCCGGCGGGCAAGCAACGTTTACAATCGTGCTCAATTCGGAGCCGACCTCGAACGTGACGGTGAATTTTAACTCCGACGATCTCACCGAAGGCACGGCAGCGCCGACCTCGGTTACGTTCACCAACGTCAACTGGAACGCTCCACGGACGGTGACCGTCACTGGCGTCAACGACGATGTGGCCGACGGTGATCAAGTGTATCAAATTGACTTCACGGCAACCACCAGTGCTGATGCTGCCTACGCTGCGATTACGCCGAACAGCGTGAACGTTCGCAACCTCGACAACGACTCCGCTGGCATCACGGTTTCGGCTATCACGGCTGATACCACCGAGGCAGGCGGGACCGCATCTTTCACGGTGGTTTTGGATTCTGAACCAACCGGCAACGTGACGGTGAATTTCAACACCGATGATGCAACCGAAGGCACGGTCGCCGTTACGTCGCTGACGTTTACCCCAGCAAACTGGCAAGTTGTGCAGGTTGTGACAGTGACTGGCGTTAACGACAACGTTGCCGACGGCACGCAAGCCTATCAAATCGACTTCACGGCAACGACATCGGCGGATACCCTGTATGCCGCGATTACGCCGAACAGCGTTAACGTGCGTAACCGCGACAACGATTCGGCAGAAATTACGGTCTCGACGGCGAGTGGCGATACCACGGAAGCCGGCGGTACCGCGACGTTTACCGTTGTGTTGACGTCGGAGCCAACCGCTAACGTGACGGTGAACTTCGCAAGCAACGATGCCACCGAAGGCACCACCAACGTAGCGTCGTTGACATTCACTGCAGCAAACTGGTTCACCGCCCAAACGGTGACCATCACAGGCGTTGATGACGCATTGATTGATGGCAATCAAAGCTATGGCATCGCGTTCAGCGCGACGACGTCAGCTGATGCGACATACGCTGCGATCACGCCAACGACGGTAACGTTGCAGAATATCGATAACGATTTTACGGTATGCGGTAACAACACGCTTGAAGCTGGCGAAGAACGCGACCCGCCGCCGGGGCCGTTCACGACGATGCTTGTGAATGCGACTACCTGTAAATGGGACATGGCCAACGTGCAACAGCTTTACTGCAACGGCACATGTTCGTGGGCCGGTGGCCCTAGCTGTGATCAAGCTGACGCTGATGTGTTCTGCCAATTGCGCACCGGCAATCCGCTTAGCACAGCAACTAGTTTCACGCTAACCACTGCACTGGCGCAACCCGGGTTCCCGTGCGCTCCGCTTGGTTACGGCACCAGTATTGGTTCGTTGCCGTTGCGCGGCGTAACCCTAAACGTTGCCTACCAAGACTCGTCGATTCTCGGCAACCATGGGCCAGGCACTGTGGTCACCAACCCAGTGTGCACCAACCCGTAGCTAGCTAGTTCGATAGTAGCGTGCGTGTGCATGCTGCGTTTCGCGAGCCTCAACACGGCATGTTGAGGCTCTTTGTTTTGTTATCGCTGCAGGCACAAGATGCGAAAGGGCAAGTTGCAGCCGATGTCCGCACTGCCAGCAGAGGGCGTATGCCAGTGTCGCGTATTCATCTGCAACGTGCGGAACGTGAAGTTGCCAGTACCGCTTGTCCACTCGTTACAATTGGCCAGGGTTGCATCCATCGAAGGCATCAGGAAATTGGAGGGTTGGCCGTCCGCCATTTGATTGATGAACGTGTCGAGCGAGCTACCATTGAACAAGGCGGTGCCGGACGGCGCAAGTAGAATGTTGTCGACCCGGCGCCACGGCGCATTGATGTCGAGCAACCTACTTTGCACGGGCGCGCTTGCGCGATGTTGCACGGCGAGAAATGAACCGGCGAGGCCATTGGCCACCGCATCGGCCTGACACTCGCCGTCGGCGTCCCCCATCGTCGCAAGTGGCGACAAGGTGTGTGACAAGACAAAGGCCACGCGCGCCGTCGACGGTGGCACGGTCACGATCGCAGTGCGTGCAAACTCGGCGCAGAACAAATGTTGAGGGGTGTTGCACGATGTCGTCACCGTTGTCACGATCGGGCCACCAACACGCGACGCGCCGCCGGTTTCTGCCGCCAAGGCGGTAGTCCAATCGCTGCAATAATGGGGACCCAACGTGTTGTTACCTGTCCAGGCTTCGGTTTGCGTTGCTTCGATGCGTGTGCGGTTCTCGTCGACGTCGATCGGATAAAGCATGCGGTCGCTGAGTTCGTCGACGCCACGCGCAATGGGGCGGCCCTGTAGGTCAACCCAGCCACGGGCAGTGCCGAAGCGTGCCGCAATGCTCGTTGTGGAATCAGCCATCAAAGCGCGGAACGTACCTGGCAACGGGCCGCCCGCTGCGCTGGCTGCCGCCGCGTTGCATGCAGCATCGGCGCCAGCAAGGCCACCTAGGTCACCCGTGAATGTTGCAGCTGTTACGAACGCTAGATTAGGAGCTGGTCCGTTGGCACCATCAGTGGCAACGTCGGGTGGCGTGTCGGTTGTGGTCGCGTCGCCCAACGTTGCCGTCGGTTCAAAGTTCAAGCGGCCGCAGCTCACCGGGCCGGCGCTCAACAACACGATTGCAACACTGTAGGCTCCGCGCCTGCGCATGCTGTAGTGTAGCGCTATTTGCGAGGGCTTTGCCACTTGCCACTACGGTGCCGCCGAAACTTGCCACATGGCCCAGAGCAAAAACACCACGGCCAGCGCCACCACGGCGATCGTTGTGAAGCGCCGCGGCCATGGTGATGGTGCACCGCGGGCAAACGCTGCAGTCGCACGCGCGCGGAGCACGTCGCTTTGTGAGCTTGCCAACGGTGCTAGCCTGGTTTGTTCACCGATGTGCTGCCAGAACGCAGCGTCATCATCGGGGCCCTTCGAAGGCGGATCGTGGTTGTCGGTCATGTTGGCTTTCTTGGTGATGCGTCGAAAGGTTGCAGATGTTCGGCCAACAAGCGTCGGGCGCGCGACAAACGTTGCCGCACCGCTTCATTGCTAAGGCCCAGGATCTGCGCGACGTCGGTGAGTTCGAGTTGTTCGATCGCAACGAGCACAACCACTTCACGGTAGGTTTCCGGTAGCGCTGCGATACCTCGCTCGATCGCTGCTTGGGTCCGCGATTCAGCCACGGCTTCCATGGGCGATGCAAACGGATTGCCGGGCGGCCCGAAGGTTGCCCGAGCCATTAAGTCGTTGGTCATTGCGCTGCGGACCGCAGCGGCACGCACGTGACTGATCACCAGCCGATGCGCGACTGCAAAGAGCCACGCGCGCAAGTTGGTATCGAGGCGTAGCCGGGTCGCATGATGCGCCAATCGCACAAACGTCTCTTGCACGATATCTTCGGCGAGTTCGCGCTGCTTGGTCATGCGCACGACGTACGCGAAGACGCGACGTTGAAATGCTACGAAGGCACCGTCGAAAGCCGCCGCCTCGCCAGCAATCAGGCCGGGCACCCAACGCAGCCCAGTGGCGTCGGCATTGCTCGCTGCCGACGGCGCTGCGCCAACGTTGCGGTCACTGTCGTCGGTTGCCACACTGCATCAACGCTTATCCATCGTGCTTGTGACAAGTTTTTGGCAGCATTTTGGCCGCCGCCACCGCGTTACGGCACATCGATGGGCCCAAAGGTTGACGTGCCGTGGGGCACGTACCAATAGCCTTCTTCATCCAGCGTATACTGGCGCAGCGAGGCATAACCAGCATTACCGAGCTCGACAATGGTTTGATTAACGGAGGTTAGCGCGATGAAGTACGAAGATGGCCTGGTTGTTGGCAACCATTGATTCGCCGGCGCTGGGATTGGCGGCATTGCCAAGCTGCGTGTTGCTGCGCCATACGGTGCCAGCATGCCGAATGTTACGTCGTTATTCGGTTGCTGCCAGCGGACTTCTCCAATGACCCCATCCGGCGCCACCGCCAGCGCGGTTTCGCTCCACGTGATTGCCGAGCCGTTCCAGGTTGCGGCATCGATTCTTGGTAACAGTCTTGGCGCGACGTTGAGCGTGTATGGGCCGTTGAGCGAATCATGCTCCCGAATTGACATGCGAGCGCTCGGCCCAAGGTCAAATTCAGTTAGAACGGTGCTGGCGCCAGCACCGCTGAGCAGCGGGACTGCAAGCTCACCCGTAATGCGATTGCCGACGCTATTCGGCATCGAAAAATCACGGGTCAAAAAGTTGCGGTGGAATGACCCGGTGGCACGCGCGGGTGTTACCGGCAGCCCTTCTAGGGTTGCTTGCCAGCGAGGCGTTGGTGCCCAATTGCCGGCTAGTGTTACGGGGGACGTTAGTACCGTGTTCGCAGCATGGAGAAAGTGTGACACACCGTCGAGCTTGGCCTCAACCAGCACGTCCGCTACATCACCAATCGCGCAGGTCAGATCGATGCTACCTGTAGTGCCGCCAACTAACGCACTGCCGCACTTGGTGTTGACAGCATACGTTGATGCACCGGGCAGCGGTGGCAACGTAAATTGAAACGCGCGCACGGGCACCGCGTCGCGATCGCCAGCGAAGATGTTGTCGCCGAGCTCAACCTCATCGATATAGTAGATGCGAACTGCGTTCTGACTGTTGTCGGCTAACGGGCCTCGATAGGCAGCGAGCAAATATGCACCTGGTTCCACTGCTGCAAACGTTGAGGTTTGCGAGTTTGCTTGGCGCCATACCAACGGTGTGTGGTCCGCCCGGAACAGCCCGACCCACGCTTGCCCGCGCGAGATGTCGTTATGAAATGTGAAACGCAGCTGCGCTGCCAGCCCGTCGCTGGTGACCGCTGTGTCAACCAAGGTGGGCGCATCGGTACCGTCAATTCGGGACGATGGCCCACACGCAAGCGTGCCCAGGCTGGCACTGAGCATTACCAACGCGCCTCCGCTTGTGATGCTGCGCCGGGGTTGCCTGATCGTGAGCCGCTTTGTCGTCATAAATTGCCTTATCGCCAGCCGCAACGTCTTTTGAACGGTCAAAGCGTTACAAGTTTTCTGGCTTATTTTGACGTTAGCCGGGGGCGCAGCCCTCACGGGGCAGAAATGTGCAGATCGGCTGTCACAGTTGAGCTGCCAACGCGTTGTAGCTGCATGGTTGATTTTATGAAGGCCGGTGGCGTGCCTGCGATCGTCATTTTGATTCTGGGCACCGTCAGTGTGGTTTCTGCGGCACGTTTCTTTCGAGCCGCCGATCCAGGGCAGTTGGCTGTGGTGAGAGCGCTCAACATCGCCGTGACGTGGGCCGTCATTGTTGGGGTAGCGGCCGATCTGCGCAGCGTCGCCAGCCATGTTGCACGTGACCCGGAGTGGAGCAAAGATCCGCTTGGCCCGTTGCTGCAAGGATTTGCCGAAGCACTGGTGCCAGCGGTACTGGGTGGCACCATTTTGTCCGTGAGTTGGATCTTGATCGGCTTTGGCCTGCGCAAGATGCCGGCCAGCAACAACTCATAACGCTATTGCAGTCTCACGTTAGCAACGATGAGTTCAGAACTCCAAAACGGATATTGGCGGGTTCGAAAGTCTTGCTGTTTAGCGTTAGGGTAGCCCAAGCGCGCGTCGATGCTCAAAATGAACTCGCCAACGGTCGCGTAGGCCGCGGGTATTGTCAGCTTGCCTTCGGTGGTCCGAAATGTCGCTTCGACGCGAGTGCGGCTGTTTGTGCCATCAGCGTACAAGCGATGAAGCTTCACGACAAAAAAGTCGGCAGCGATAGCAGATGCGGTGGACCACTTCAATTCTAAGGGATTACCTGCTGGCAGTGTGTCAAAGGTTGGCTTGGGTACGACAGCCACATCGTTCAATGTCACGCTGCGTACGTTCGGCCCATTTAGAGGTGTTTGAAAACTTGTGGTCGCACCGTCGGCGAGTGAGTCAACCACGATGGATTCGTGCACGAGCGTTGGTAGTGCGGTGCCCGACCTGTATCCATTCGGGTTCACGGCTTCGCGATGCAATACTATGTTGGTGCGCGGGAAAGGATTGGTCGTCTTGAATTTCTGCGTGGCCGGTTCGGCGCAACTTCCAGGTGGTGCGGCTGTGTTGAGCTTCGGGAACATTGCAATTGGGTGACCTTCGGGCGGGACCACCACCGGCTGTCCGTTTTCGTCAAACGGTGTAGGTACTGCGCGCAACTGCCAAGAACCGTGCTCGACCGCGCTTGCAGGCAGCATGTTGCACATCTGCTGCATTGCCAGCGCAACGTCATACTCGGTAGGGTTTGGTTGCTGTAACTGTGTGTTGAACGCGACCGCCTGATTTGTTTCAAGGTCCCAGTTCTCGACGGCGGTCCCTCGCAGTACCGAGAAATTCATCGCATCTGGTCCGTAGAGCAAGCCGTACACACGATCGCCAAATGTCGAATTGGGTAACCGCAATTCTTCGAATGGTCTTGCAAGTTGCCAGTCACAGTTGTTCGAGCATGCAGGCAATGACAGCGTTGCATAGGTGCCCGTTGTTGCCACGGCGAACTGCGTGTCTGGCTGGGCCGCGATCAGGGTGATCCTGCGCGTTGCAGCTGGCGCTGCATCAAGCCGGCCGTAGTGTGCAACGACTTCAAAATGCTCGGCTGCCACGCCCTCAAACACGAACTCGGGTTGACCTGGCTGCTGGACGAAAACTGTGTACGGCGTCGAGACGCTGGGCCGTTCGAAGGTCGCAATACCTGCGGTGGCATCGACAACAGCATCGATCGGCGCGCCGCCGGCAATGCGCACGGATACTTTCCAGTTGGCGAGATCGCGCGGCATGCGCTTGACGATTGGCAACCCTTGCGCGTCGTTGCGAATCTCGTCGACGATAAAACGCAGCTGAACGCGCAAAAGATTCGTCGAATCGATGGTGCCCGCGGCATCCGAGCTGGTCTCGGTGAAGAATAAATTGCAGCTTGGTAGCAACAATAGAAGGCTCAGGCCGGCGTGTGCGCGAACTGCTGATGCGCAAGACCAATTCATTGCGACGAGTGTACGCGGGGCGAAAGATGGTGTCATGCGCTTTGGCGCTTCACGCGATGCACCACGCGATGGGCAGGTTTGGTGCCAATGTAGGCCGCCCGCTGCGCCACCCGCGCGTCGCACGCTACAAAGCGGTGCTGGCAATTCGATAGAGGTGAAACGCTTTGGTGCGGTTTAGGCCATTGTCATATGGTGGAATGCCATCGTCGGGATCCCACCAAATCCAACGCGCCGCTTCGGGAATACCGCGACCCGTGGCGTCGTTTTGACACGTTAGATTCCAAATGCCGCTGCCGTCATTGCGATCGCCGACGTAGAGCCGACCTTGCGCACCCGGTGTCACTGGACCGGCCGCATTCAGCCAACCCTGGCTAGCGCTGTTGATGCCACGGTTACAGTCTTCGATCGCCGTGAAGATCCGCGCTGCGCTCGGCCCGGTTGTGCTTAGCGCATAGAATTCACCGATGGCGCAAACCTCCCATCCCGCATCGCCCGTCAGTGTAGTTTTCCCAGCGCGCACGAATTTGCCGAGAAAACCGGCTTGGGTTGAAGCGTCCGCCCACGCTGCAATGTAGAGGTAGGCATTGGGAAGGACGGGCACAGGGATCGAGAATTCCGCCGGTCCGAGCCCGACGGGGCAATCGAAAATCTCGGAGATTGTCGGTGAGATATTGCCTTCCATAAACATTCGCGCCGACGCTCCATCGTCCCACATGACGCTAAATGCGTTGTCGACGGTGAGCGTCGCGATCACGGGCCCTAGTTGGGCGGCGTCACCGTTCGCATCGAGTAGTTGTGCGTCGAGTTGCGCATCGGCTGACGTTGCGTCATTCCGATCATTCGCAACAAAATCGATACGACCACAGCTGCCGAGGGTGGCAACCAGTGCAATCGCCAGCGACCGGCCACGCAAGCAAGGAGCACACATGCTCTGATAGTAGTCCAGCTCGGTTGCGTTCGTCTGGCAGCGAAGCGCGTTTACCGCGTTGCGCGTGTACGCGGGTGTGGGCGGTGCCTGTTTGCGGTTGGCTAGCGTCAGTGAGGATAGCAACTGCTAGCAGAACCAGACCGCTGCGGCCTGACGCTGTGCGGTAGGCGGACCTATGCTGCAGCTACGTGCGTGCTCGATCAACCAAGGGGCTGGTGGTGGTGGTGTCGGCAGTGATTGCAACGCTAGATACCATGTCAGCGCATGCGTGTATTTGCGTTGGGCCGCAAGCGATTGCACCTAGCTACAACGCCGTTGTGTCGCCCAACATTGAAGCGGTGTGGACACTTGGCTATCCAACCGCAGCGATTCGTTTGGTGGGGCCTACCCAATCTGTCATCCTTCATGCTGATGGTGGCAGCGACGGTTGGGTGCGTTATCCGCTCATGCAAGCGCTTGAGCCCCATGCGATGTATCGAGTTGCGCAAGCCAGTTCGCCGCTGGTTGCAGTAAGCGTGTTTTCGACGAGTTCGGCCGATGCGCCGCAGGTGGCGTCGTCGCCGGCTACGCCGGTGGTGGCCGCTTTTGCGGCGGGGGCGGTGACGTATGGCAATGCCATCCACAGCTGCAATCCAGGCCAGATCGAGTTCGAAGCGATTGCGCAGCTTGTGCCAGACCCGACGATTGCACGTTACGAAGTTGCCGTAGGCGAAGCCGGCACCACCGTCGTTGCGAAGGTTGTTGCGGCGAGCAACCACGTGGGCGCATCGTCGCAAAGCTGCGATGAGGCGAGGACAATCGTCGAACCTAACCACGACGCCTGCATCAACGTTGTTGCTGTCGACTATGCTGGGCAGCGTAGCGCGCCGGTGCAGACCTGTGCGCGGGTTCGCGACTGCGGCACGATGTCGCCGGAAGCAGCGCAAGCGCTAGATTTTACAACGTGTGCTGAACCAAGCGGTTGCCAAGCGAGCGGCGCAACTCCAGCTAGCACCTTGGTTTTGCTGCTGTATGTCTATGGTGGCTTGCGGCGGCAGTCGCGCCGGTCGTGGTTGCGTGCGCGGCGGCCGTCGAACTAGCGGCCCTTGCACTTGTCGGCGAACTTG
>Ga0116158_10005943_pt1 | contig 10246 bp, 7 predicted proteins | sample AD_UKC052_MetaG_FD_89883 | JGI IMG/M metagenome (GOLD analysis project Ga0116158, IMG submission 89883) | Active sludge microbial communities of municipal wastewater-treating anaerobic digesters from USA - AD_UKC052_MetaG | ecosystem: Engineered > Bioreactor > Anaerobic > Digestate | place: USA... | reverse complement strand
CCCTGGAGAAGGCCGGCTACGTTCCCAAACCGAAGGCGCGCCCGACCGGCATGCCGCCGCCGATCGACGCCGAGCTCAAGGCCTGGGACCGCAAGGACCCCGAGGGCGAGAAGCACCTCTACAAGTTCGACAAGGCGAACCTGAAGAAGATGCTGAACTACTGGGCCGAGCTCGGCTGCTTCCGCGAGAAGATGATGATCGAGGGCGAGAAGGCGATGGGCTCCGAGCCCGGCAGCCCGATCGAGGAGCAGTGGCATCAGTTCAAGCAGGTGTTCGTGCCGCTGGTGAACACCTGGCAGCAGCGCATGCTGGCGACCGAGCCGCGCATCCTCGAGAAGTCCAAGCTCATCGGCCACTTCCTCGAGGCCCACGAGCTGGTGATGCACAACTACCCGGAGGCCTACAACCTCAACGACAAGGTGGCGGTGCAGACCCACGACGCGCACTGGGCGATCGTCGACGCGAAGATCACCAAGTACCTGAAGAACATCACCAACGAGGAGCTCCCGAAGGAAGACCTGACGGACCCGAAGGTGAAGGAGAAGCACGACAAGTTCTGCACGGCGGCCTTGAACCCGCCCAAGAACACCGGCAAGGCCAAGGTGAAGATCGTCGGCGGCGGGGGCAGCAAGGGCGCCAAGAAGCTCAACATGGGCAGCGACGATTGAGAGCCGATGGCGCCCGCCACCCCAGCGAGTGATCCCGCCGGCGCCAGGCCCTCGGCGCAACATGCCGAGGACCTGGCGACCGAGCTGTCGCACGATCTGATGTCGCCCTACTGCCCGGGCCGCACGGTCGCGACCTGTCCCTCGCCGCAGGCGCGCAAGCTCGAGAACAGCATCCTCGAGCAGGCCAAGGCGGGGAAGTCGCGCGTCGAGATCGAGTCCGAGCTCGCCTCGCGCTTCCCCGACATTCGCGGTTATGTCGGCCGCCCGGAGATCATCTACGGCACGGCCGTGGTGGCCCTGCTGGCCATCATCGGCCTGATCCTCGCCGGCCGCCGCTGGGTCGGCCACAGCCGCGCGTCGGCCACCGCCGCCACCACCGCCGCATCCGGCACCGCTGCGCAGCTGGCCGTCGCCACGGCCGGTGCGGGCATGGCCGCGGCCGCTTCGCCGTCTGCGGATGGGCCGGCCGGCGCCGGCGCGGGCAAGCCGTCTCGGCGCGAAATCGACGCTCTGGACGACGCCCTCGATCGCATCGACGAATTCTGACGCCCGCTGCGCCGTGGTGGTCGCCAGGCCTTGAGTCGACTCGGTCCTTCGGGGTAAGCCTGAACTGTGCTGACCGTAGTAGTCCACGAGAAGGGCGGGCAAACCCAGCGGTTTTCCTTCAAGGGAGAGAGCTTCTCGATCGGCCGCGAGGACGACAACGACCTGGTCCTGGACCGCGTCAACGTCTCCAAGCATCACCTGCGGTTTCGCCGGGTCGAGGCGCACGTCGAGATCCTCGACCTCGAGAGCACCAACGGGACCTACCTGAACGGCCGCAAGGTCCAGGGCCCGCGCACGATCAGGCGCACCGACCGGGTCTACGTCGGTGATTACATCCTGCTGCTCGAGGGCGACGACCCGGCCCTGATCGTGCCGCCGCGCGAGCCGGTCGACGACAAGCGCCGGCGCGGCACGACGCCCGGCAGCGGCCGCGCGGGCGACAAGCCGGAGTTCGTCGAGCTGGTGTCGGACGACACCGGCCTCGTGACCTCGGCCCAGCGCGTGGCCACGGCCGGCGCCGAGAGCAGCTACCTCGACGGCCTCGCGGCCCAGATCCACCAGACCCTGCTGAAGACGGTGCCGCGCCTCGACCCGCAGCAGTCGGGCGACATCGGCGAGGAGGACCGCAAGGAGGTCATCGAGCTGGTCGAGGGCGTGCTCGCGGACTTCCGCGACTCGCAGCAGATCGAGTCGACCGTCGACGTCGGGCCGTTTCGCGAGCGCATCCTGCGAGAGCTGCTCGAGTGGGGCCCGCTCGGCGACCTGATGCGCGACGACACGGTCCGCGAGATCCAGGTCGTCGGCACCAACCCGCTGCACGTGATCCGCGACAGCGGCGACCACGAGCGCCTCGAGCTGCGCTTCACCGGCGACGGCGCGCTGCGCCGCGTCATCCAGCGCATGACCCGCAAGCGCGGCCTGTGGAGCGAGGCCAGCAACGTGCTCGAGGGCATCGTCGACCACGGCTTTTATCTCTACGCCCTGCTGCCGCCGCACCCGGCGCGTCAGATCGTGCTCAGCCTCCGACGCATGCGCACGGACGCCAACAACCTGACCGCGCTGGTCCAGGAGGGGGTGCTGAGCGCCGACATGCGCGAGCTGCTGGTGCTGGTGCTCAGGGCCTGTCGGCGCGTGGTCGTCTGCGCCTCGGGCGGCGTGAACCTCGACCGCTTCACGCGCGCGCTGATCGGTGAGATCCCGGACACGCTGCGCGTCGCGTGCATCTCCGACTCCGGTCGACTCGGCAACAATCGCAAGGGCTGGATGCAGGTCCGTCGCCTGGTCGAGGCCGACGACAAGATCGAGCTCGAGCACGTGCTCAACGTGCTGCTGCGCTGCGGCCTCGACCTCGTGATCTCGCAGCAGTGCGGGCATCGCGACGCGGCCGCCGTCATCGACGCGCTCGCCGGGGCCAGCCGCGGGGTCGTGGTCTCGCTGTGGGGCATCAACACGGCGCACGCGCTGTCACGCCTGGCGGCCCTCGGCACCGTCTCCGGCGGCGCGGTGCAGGGCCTGACGCTGTCGCTCGCCCACGCGATCGACATCGTCGTGCGCCTCAACAGCGGCGTGAACCAGGAGTCGATGCAGGTGCTCGAGATCGTCGAGCCCAACACCCGCTCGGACGGCACCATCGAGTACAAGCCGCTGTTCAGCGCGATGCGCTCGGAGGACGGCACCACCGAGTTCAAGAGCATGCCCAACGCCTCGGACTTCCTGCGTCGTCTCGCCGAGCAGGGCACCGAGGTGCCGACCCGCCTGCTGAACCTGTAGCGGCCGCTTGTCCGCGGGCCTCGCCTGCGGGTAGCTTCGGCCCGGCATGCTCCGCACCTCCGCCTGCGTCACCGTCCTGCTCGCCGCCTGCGGCTCGTCGCCCGCGATCGCTCCCACTCCGCAGCCGGCTCCGCAAGCGGCTCCGCAAGCGGCCGAGCATGCGGAGCACGGCGAGCACGGCAAGCAAGCGGGCCACGACCTGCACGCGCAGGAGCACGAGATCGCGGGCGAGATGGCCCAGCCGGTCGAGGATCATCGGGCCCGCACCCACCATCGCCATCACCGCTTCGAGGACGCCGAGAAGTGGGCGCCGCAGTTCGACAGCGCGGATCGTGAGGCGTGGCAGAAGCCCGACGCGGTGATCGCCGCGCTCGAATTGAAGCCCGACGCGATCGTCGCCGACCTCGGCGCCGGCACCGGTTATTTCGCGGTGCGCCTGGCCCGGGCGGTTCCCCGGGGCCGCGTGTTGGCGCAGGACCTCGAGGCCGACATGGTCCGCTACCTCGGCGAGCGCGCGAAGCGTGAGGGCGTCACGAACCTGGTCGCGATCCAGGGCGAGCCGGACGACCCGAAGCTGCCCGAGGCCGTCGACCTGGCGATCATGGTCGACACCTATCACCACATCGCCGATCCGACCGCGTTCTTCGGCCGCGTGCGCGACACCTTGCGCCCCGGTGGCCGCCTGGTGATCGTCGACTTCAAGAAGGACGCGCCCGACGACGCGCCCGGTCCGCCGGCGGCGATGCGCATCGCCGACGAGGTCGTGCAGGCGCACCTGGTCAAGCTCGGCTTCTCGCACCTGCGCACCGACAAGACGTTGCTGCCGTATCAGTACCTCGTGATCGTGCAACGACCGGCGTGAGCGCGGCCGGGCTTTACCGTGGACCCGGCCCTCGGCTAACGTGCCGTGGTGGCCGTGCTGCGGGGCGAGGAGCGTGAGGTCGTGCTGCCGGACCGGTGCCTTGTCGGGCGCTCGCGCGGCTGCGACCTCGTGCTCGCCGGGCGCGACGTGTCGGGTGAGCACGCGGTGTTGCAGTGGACCGGCGTGCACTGGGAGCTGCGTGACCTCGGCAGTCGCAACGGGACCCGCGTCGGCGCGGCGCGGCTCGCCGCGGGTGCACGCGTGGCGCTGTCGGCGGGCGACGAGCTGCGCTTCGGTCGCGAGTCGTCGCCGTGGACGCTCGTCGATGCCGGTGCGCCGCAGCTGATGGCGGTGTCGCTCGCGGGCGCCGGATGTCGGGTGGCCGAGGGCGGTTACCTGGCGCTGCCGAACGCGGAGGCGCCCGCGCTGGTGGTGTATCAGGACGCGAGCGGGCGGTGGTCGGCGGAGCGCGCGGGCGTGGCGAGCGAGCTCGAGGACCGGGCGACGATCGATGCCGGCGGGCCGTGGCGGGTGCACCTGCCGACGCAGGTCGGAGGCACGTGGGAGGACGACGCTGCGCCGGTGCTGGTCGGGCAGCTGCGGCTGTGCTTCACGGTCAGCCGCGACCAGGAGACCGTCGAGCTGGTGGCCTGGGCGGGCGAGCGACGCCTCGACCTTCAGGCGCGGGCGCACCACTATGCGTTGCTGTTGCTGGCCCGGCGGAGACTGGCCGATCGCAGCAACGGGGTTGCCGAGCCCGAGCAGGGCTGGATGCGTCAGGACGAGCTGCTGGCGATGTTGAAGATCGGCGAGGACCACCTGAGCATCACGATCCATCGCGCGCGCACGCAGCTCGGCAAGGCCGGGGTCGCGGACGCGGCGGCGTTGATCGCCAGGCGGCCGGGGACGCGACTGCTCCGCCTCGGGGTCGCGGCGGTCGAGATCGTCACGGCGAGCGCGTAAGTCCGCGGTAAGGCGGCCCGGTAAGTCCGCGGTAAGGATCAGCGCGGGCGGACCGGGACGCTCTCACCGGCGTGATGCCCGACACCACGGTCCCGGTCCTCGATGTCTCCGCCAACCCGTCGCAGGGCTCGTCGCCCGCGCTCTGCGTGCCCTTTGCGCCCGCGCTGCATCCCGAGGTGGAGCAGGTCCAGGCGCGCTCGGTGGTGTGGGCGCAGGGCTTCGGCCTCGTGAGCTCGGGCGTCGCGCTCGATCGCCTGCATCGCTCGCGGATCGCCTGGCTGGCCGCACGCGCCTATCCGCGGGGTGAGGCGCGCCTGCTGCAGATCGCGGCCGACTGGACGACGCTGTTCTGTCTGCTCGACGACGCCATCGAGCGTCTCCCGGGCGCCGCGGCGGTCGCCGACGAGCTGGCCGTGCTGGCCGCGAATCTCGAGCCCGGGGCCGGTGCCGCGGACGACACGCCGATGCGGCGGGCGATGATCGATCTGCGCGAGCGCATCCTCGCCGAGGGGGCCGGGCACCTGACGCGGTTTCAGGCCCGCATCCGCGAGCTGTTCGCGGCCTTCGTCGCCGAGGCCGCGCAGCGATGCGCCGGCCGCATCCCGGACCTGGACGGTTATGTGCCGATGCGCGAGGTGACGGTCGGTCTGCACGTCGAGTTCGTGATCGGCGAGCTCATCATGCAGGTCGGTCTATCGGCGGCCCTGCGGCGTCACCCGCTGCGGATCGCCCTGGCCCGCGCCGCGAGCAACATCGTCGGCTGGGCCAACGACATCTACACCCACGAGAAGGAGATCCAGCAGGGTGAGATCCACAACCTGGTGTTCGTGCTGGCCCGGGCGGAGGACCTCGGGCTCGCGCAGGCGCTGGTGCGGGCGGTCGAGATGCATGATCGTGAGGTCGAGGACTTCGTCGCGCTGGTGCGGGCGGTCGAGGTCGAAGCGCGGCTCGCAGATGCGGACCGCGAGGCGCTGCGGCGCTACGCGGCGATGATGACGACGTGGGTGCGCGGCCACCTCGACTGGGGTCGTGAGACCGGGCGCTACGTCGCCGAGCGACCGCACCATCCACAATGATCGCGGGGTTGAAAGGCGCGGGCCCGGGCGCGCAGACTGGCGCGGTGAGGGTCGTCACCGGGCAAGCGCTGGCCGACGCGGCGTCGCAGACGGCGGCGACCTTCGAGGACGCGGCGACGGCGACCGGCGAGGGCCTGTCGGCCGCGCCGGGGGCTCCACTGCCGCGTGGGGCCAGCGTCGGCCGTTATGTCGTGCTCGATGGGGTCGGCGCCAGCGCGATGGGGGTCGTGTACGCGGCCTACGATCCGGAGCTGGATCGCAAGGTCGCGCTCAAGCTGCTGAAGTCGGCGCGCAGCGATGGGGTCGGCCGGCTTCGTCTGCTGCGCGAGGCCCAGGCGCTGGCCAAGCTCAATCACCCCAACGTGGTCGCGGTGCACGACGTCGGCACCAGCGGCGACCAGGTGTTCATCGCCATGGAGTTCGTGGCCGGCGTGACGCTGGCGCAGCAGCTGGCCGCACGCGCGCACGCATGGCCCGAATTGCTGGCGCTGTTCATCGCGGTCGGGCGCGGGCTGGCGGCGGCGCATCGGGCCGGGCTGGTGCATCGCGACTTCAAACCGGACAACGTGATGATCGGCGGCGACGGTCGGCCGCGCGTGATGGACTTCGGCCTCGCGCGCGTCGAGCCCGGCCCGGCGCCGGACCAGCACGCGGACACGCTGGTCCAGCCACGCGAGCCCGCGCTCGAGCTCGTGGTCACGGCCGCGGGCGCGGTGCTCGGCACGCCGCAGTACATGGCCCCCGAGCAGTGGGCCGGCGGGGCGGTCGATGCCCGCACCGACCAGTTCGGCTTCTGTGTCGCGCTGTGGGCGGCGCTGTTTCACGAGCGGCCCTTCGTCGGGGCGAGCGCTGCGGCGCTGCGGCTCGCGGTGATGCAGGGCACGATCCGCGAGCCGGCGCTGACGGGGCACGGCGTGCGGCGGACCGAGGCGCGACGGATCGCGGCGGTGCTGCGTCGCGGTCTGGCCGCGGATCCATCGCATCGTCACGAGGACATGGACGCGTTGCTCGCGGTGCTCGCCGAGCGTCGCCGATCGTGGTGGCGGGTCGGGGCCGTGGCGGGCGTCGGGCTCTTGCTGGTGGGCCTCGGGCTCGCGGCGATGCGGCCCGCGCCGATCGCCGCGCCGACCCCGTGTGAGGGCCTGGAGGCGCAGCTCGACGGGGTCTGGGACGAGCCGCGACGGCTCGCGGTCGAGCAGGCGTTCGTGGCGACCGGCAAGCGTCACGCGCTCGCGGCCGCGGCCGATGTTCGCGTCGGCCTCGATCGCTGGGCGACGCAGTGGAGCGCGCAGGCGCGGGCGGCCTGCGTGGCGACGCGGATCCAGGGCACGCGCTCGGAGCTGCTGCTCGATCGGCAGATGATGTGCATGGATCGCCGGCTCGACGAGGTGCGTGGCCTCGTCGCGTTGCTGGTGCGCGCAGACGCGGCGGTGGTCGCCGACGCGGCGCGGGCGATCGATCGCCTGAGTCCGTTGACGGGCTGCGCCGACAGCGAGGCGCTGCTCGCCGAGGTGGCGCCGCCGGGCGCGACACAGGCGGTCGCGGTCGCGGCGGTGCGGGTGCGGCTCGATCGCAGTCGGCCGCTGATCGAGCTGCGCCCGGCCGAGGCCGAGCGGGTGCTGGCGCCGTTGCTGCTCGAGGCGGAGGCGATTGCGTATGCACCGCTGCGGGCCGAGGTCGGCCGGGCCCTGGCACGTGCGCATCATCTGCAGGGCCACTTCGCCGACCAGGAGCGGCTGCTGTTCACCGCGCTGGCAGCCGCGGAGTCGGGCGGGGACGCCCGCCAGGCGAGCGCGATCCGGGCGGCGCTGGTGTCGGCGTTGACCAGCCTGGCGCGCCACGACGAGGCGTTGCTGCTCGCGCGCCTGGTCGAGGCGGAGTTCGAGCGCCCGGGTCGCGCGGCCGAGCGCGCCGATCTGCAGACGGACCTCGGTCGCCTGCTCGTGGCCCGCGGCGAGCTCGCGGCCAGCCGCGCGGTGCTCGAGCGGGCGCTGTCGTTGCAAGAGCAAGTGCACGGTCCGGACGCGCTGCCGGTCGCGTCGAGCCTCGACTTCCTCAGTTACGTCGCGCTGCTCGACGGGCAGCAGGCGCTCGCGCAGGCCCACGCGCAGCGGGCGGTCGACATCTTCGCGGCGCGGCTCGGGCCCTCGCATCCGCGGCTGCTGTCGCCGTTGACGGCGCTCGGCGACGCCTTGCTCGGGGCGTCGCGCTTCGCCGAGGCGATGGCGGCGTACGAGCGGGCGCTGGCGCTGGCGATCGCGGCGTATGGTCCGCGTCACGGCGAGGTCGGCCACTGTCACTGGAGCATGGGTGACATCGAGACCCAGCAGAATCACCTCGACGCGGCGACGGTGCATTACGAACAGGCGCTGGCGATCACCGAGGAGGTGGTCGGGCCCGATCATCCCAACACCGCCGAGTGCCTGGTTCGTGTCGCGTCGAGTCGGTCCTGGTCGGGCCGCACCGATGAGGCGGTGCGGCTGCTCGCGCGGGTGGTCGACATTCACACCCGGAGCTCGGGCCCCGACTCGTACCTGACCCTGCGGGCCCGCAGCGAGCGCGCCACGGTGCTCGCGCACGCGGGCCGCCACGCCGAGGCGATCGCCGAGCTCGAGGCCGTGGTGGCCGCCACGCAGCGCACGCAGGGCGAGTCCGACGAGCTGCTCGGCGCGCTGCTCAAGCAGGGCGAGGCGTTGCTGGCCGCGAAGCTGCCGGCGCGGGCGATCGCGCCGCTGGACCGCGCGCTGGCGCTGTCGGACGCACGGCCGTCACGGCCCGAACGACGCGCCCGCATCGCGCTGCAGCTCGCCGAGGCGCTGTGGACCGGCGGCGGGGCGCGGGCGCGGGCGACGGAGCTGGCGACGCAGGCCCGTGATGTCTGGGCGGGCCTCGGTGAGGACTTCGCGGCGGACCACGCGAGCGCGACGAAGTGGTTGGCGATGCACGCGTCGCGACGTTGACGGCGAGATGGACGCTCAGCCGAAGCCGGCCTCGAAGTGACGCAGGCGGGCCAGCGCGACCTCGGGGTTGTCGGCCTGCACGAGCGCGGCGACGGTGTCCGGGGTGGCGAGGCGGGCGGCGCGGGCGAGCAGCTCGAGCGGGGCCTCGCCGACGAGCACGAGCAGGAGCTGCAGCGGGACCGCGTCCGGGGTCGGCACGGGCAGGGGGCGGGCGAGGGTGACGAGCGCGGCGATCGGCTCGCTCGCGGGGCCGCGGGCGTGCGGGAGGGCGAGGCCGTGGCCGATCGCGGTCGGGGACTCGCGCTCGCGGCGGAGGATCTCACGGGCAAGGTCGGCGGCGTTGCAGCCGGTGATCGCGGCGGCGAGGCGGGCGGCGGCGAGGTCGATCGCGTCGTGCAGGTCCTCGCAGGACAGGCGAAGGATCACCCGCTCGGGCCGCAGCAGACCCGCGAGTCGCGGCGCCGCATGACCGGCGGGCCCGACCGGCAGCTCGGCGTCCATCACCGCGTGCAGGCGCGCCAGCTGGGCCGGGCCGAGCTTGCGGCGGGCGATCTCGAGGAACAGGTGGCCGGCCGCCGGCACGTCCGCGAGGTAGCGCGAGACGAAGGGCGTGACCCGCTGCGCGAGCTCGATGAGCAGCGTCGCGGGTAAGTCGAGCACGCCGGCGATCTCGATCAGGCGGTCGGTGGTCGGGGCCTGATCGTGGCCGTTCTCGACGCGGCTGAGGTACGCGCTCGAGACCCCGATGCGACGCGCCAGAGTGCCGAGGCTGAAGCCGGCGTCGATGCGCAGCAGCCGGAGGGTCGCGCCGAAGTGCATGGATCAGGCTTCGTGGTGCGCAGTGGAGTCGAGCGTGGCGTCGAGCGTGGCGCCGAGGGTCCCACCGGGCGGCGCGGTCGGGATCCGCGGCGCACGAACCACCGGCGCCTCGCGGTGATGCACGACCAGGATCGAGGTCGGGCACCGCTGCAGCAGCAGTTCGCGGCTGAGGCCGAAGTGACTGCCGGCGAGGCCCCACTCCGGTGCGGCGCCGACCAGCATGAGGTCGTGGCCGATCGCCGCGGTGATCACGTCCTCGGCGGCGTCGTGACCGGCGGCCGCGAGGCGCTCGATGACCTCGATCCGCGGCAACGCGGCCAGCTCGCGCAGCAGCGCCAGCGAGCCCGGCGCGGGCCCGGGCGTGGTCTCCGGGAAGTGCAGGATCGTCACGCTCGCGTCGGCGGCGGCCATGCGGGCGGCCAGGCGCGCGGCCGCCTGATCGTGCGGCGAGCCGTGGAAGGGCACCAGCACGCGACGGATGGCCGCGAGCTCGCGGTTGATCAGCACCGCGACGTCGGTCGGCGCGCCCTCGATGACCTCGTGCACCGGGCCGCCGAGCAGCGCCTGGCTGAGCAGCGGCTT
>Ga0116158_10005941_pt1 | contig 10246 bp, 7 predicted proteins | sample AD_UKC052_MetaG_FD_89883 | JGI IMG/M metagenome (GOLD analysis project Ga0116158, IMG submission 89883) | Active sludge microbial communities of municipal wastewater-treating anaerobic digesters from USA - AD_UKC052_MetaG | ecosystem: Engineered > Bioreactor > Anaerobic > Digestate | place: USA... | reverse complement strand
ATGTTCATCGAGCGGACAGGACTCGTCCATCCACCGCAACCGTGGCTTGTGCTGGTTGGAGTAGACGGCAAATGAACTGACATTGACAAAACGTTTGAGGGTGTTATGGGCACAGCCGGCTGTCAGCAGATTCCGCGTTGGAATTACAGTGTTCATGAAAGCGTTGGGAAAGGATTTGCCGCCCGGACCGACGGCAAGATGATAAATCAGGGTCACATCTTTGGTCGCCTTACTACAGTCAGCCTGTGATAACAAATTGCCATGATAAAAATGCAGATCTGCCTTAAAAGCCGCAGCTATCTTTTGCAGCTGGTCAGCGTTCCGGCTTGATCTGATGAAGCAGCGAACGTTCCTCAAACCACGCTGCAGCAAATTTTCCAGTACCTTCAGACCGATGAAGCCGTTTGCGCCGGTGATCAGGATCCGGTCGGAAGGCCTTATCAGCCCGTCAAGGGCGGTTTTTTCAGTTGTATGGTCGGGCATGAAGTTGACCTTTTCCGTCGCATTCCACTGCAGAGATACTCTTTTCAGTCGGAGAGCAGATGCGTACGGATCCAAAGTAATTTAAAAGGCTTGGGTGTGACCTTGAGAGCCGGTGCCAGCCGGGCACGCCAGAGTTTGTAATAGAGGAGATGGAGGACACGGGCGCTGGTGCGGAACAGTTTTATCCTTATTTTCGCTGTCCCATGTTTGGAACTTAGAAAAATAGTGTAGATCGGTAATTCTATCCCGCCAAGATGGACTTTGTGCTCATATCTGCCTCTTCCGAGGTCGATCCAAACCATTTTTTCCTTGATGGCTTCCCTGATCAATTCCGTAAATGCAAGCCGATAGAAGGGAAGATGCCATGATAATTCGAGATCGTTTCTTGCATCCAGACAAGCCGTGAAGAGTTGGCCAAACCGAAAGGCGTAGATGTATCCCACTACTTTGTCATTCAGGTTAATTTCCTGCAGGCGAAGTCTTCCGAGCTTTAATTGCCTGAGCGCGACCTCCTTGTTGAATTCATAGGAAAGTGGCCAGGCGATAAAATAGCCCGCATTGCCTTCCTTTTGCCATTTTTTCTGATGGATCTCGACAAAGGATTCGAAGAAGGTTGAGAATTCTACATCCGATGCAAAGCGGGAATGCAGAGAGAGTTCTTGTTTCTGCAGTTCTTTTTGAACCCGTCGCGTTTTTTCCCGTTCTCTTTTATTGAGACGGGCGGTATATTCTTCAAAACTGGAATATACCTGGATATAGGATTGTACATCGGTTTCTCTTTTCTCTATCGAAAAATGATCGAGATATTTTTTCAAGGTGTAGAAAAGAGGCTCAACCTTGCGGGAAAGCCCGCTGAAGGCCCCCAAACATAGGACATCAAAAGGGTAGATCCTGGTCAGTTCATGAATGAGGCGGTCGGCGATGGCCTCCAAATATAGATCATGGATCGGCAGAGAGAGAGAGGCCGACATGAAGTCAGCGCCGACAATCTTTGCAGTCTTGATCCGAAAAGGTCCTATTCCAAGGGTTTCGAAGAATAGGGGAATAATGCCAATCAAACCAGCGCCAGATCTGAAAATGAAGATCCTCAGCATTCTGTTTTTACCATAATAACGCCACCAGATCCTGAGCCAGTCAAAGGTCATATAGATATCGCCATCGCAGGAGTCAACAAAGGCATCCCATTCCTGCTGCATAGTGTCGAGTTCATCAAAGTCTTGAGAAATCTGCAAGGAAACCGGCTCATTCATCATATTCGGCTGCTCGGTCATGTCCGCGTACTCCTTGGGAGAGGCCTTTAAGAAGAAAATCGCCGTGTCATGACTGCGACATTTTGTGCCGCTCATGATCTACTATGTCACCGCCGCGTAAAAGGCGGACGGCAAGAGAATACCCGGCACACTTGAATGGATGAAACGCGTATTTCCACATGTATCCCTGTACCAGGTTGCCGCCGAATCGCTCCTTAAATATCTTTAACCCCTCCTGTTTTGAACCTTTTTTCGGGTTAATGCGGACGCCGACAAAATCGTAACGATGAATCCCGTGGTTTTTGCACCATTGCATGGCAGTCCAGTGCAACAGATTGGCCGCGCCGTATTCGGGATGAATGTTGCTGCCACCGTAGACAAAATAAGCGCTATAATTGCTGAATGGAAGCACAAGACTGGCTTGGATTATCCCCTGAGAACTGGCGACAAAAATCTTAACATTTGTGCCCAGTCCCGTTATCATGCGTGCGAAGGCGGGAAAATTCATGAAAGGGAGGGCGGATCGTTTGAATGTACTCTTGACTTGATCATAGACGACTGGTAAAAATTCCATGTCGCTTTCAACCGCCACGCCCCTCTTCTCCGCCAGGCGCACTTTGCGGCGATGACTCGAACTGAATGCCCGCCAGAGAACTTCCTCAGGGAGGTCCAGATTGACAATATAGGTGCCATACGGTGCAGCATCGGCGCCATCAGGATAGGTGCGGAAAATGGTATTGGTGGTTGCCGGGATAAGCATATCAACACCAGCTATCCGAAATAGAGAAATAGTGCGGTTTAAAAAGTCTTTTTCCTCCCATATACTCAATTCCTTGCCGAAAGCGATGGTCGCGACTCGGAAGCGCAGTAGTCGGTAAAATGACTTTTTAATGATCGTATAGGGTAGTATGCACCGTAGCTCGTCTGACTCGTCAAATCCGCCGATCCAGCCATATTCATCGCTGACGGCTTGTAAAAACGATTCAGAAGCATAGATCGACAGTTCCGGATTCCACTCAATCGGTATGGGTCTGGCCAGAATCATAACGCGGCGTCAATGGCGTGCGAATCCAAGGCGGTCTTGATCTATTATCTGCATGAAGGTCGATACAGGGATATCATGCTCACCAAGATAATCGAGAAACGAGCTGATCGCATTAAAATCGACCAGATCTTTGGTATGGCCGATCGCGACGATGGGCTTATAGGAGGCTGGCGCCATTTTCTCGTCATCGATCACGCTCTTGAAAAGAAGGACTAGTTCATTATATGTCATGCGGCAGAAATCCAATTTAAGGGGCATCCTGAAATGGAAAAAGTCGCTGAGGCGATCCATCTTCGACCGAACTGCATAGCCTGATGAGATCTCCTGTTGCAGCCGTATGCGTTTTTTAGTCAAGAGTTTGCCCATGAAGACCATTTTACTATAAACGGGGACTTCCAGCAACGTTCCTTGGGGATCCGGAATGTTGATGTCTTGCTGGAAAGCCCAGTAATAGCCGTTCGTGAGCGATCTGCGGTAATCCAGCCCGTGTTTATGCTGGAGGCCGCCTTTAAAGAGAGAGGAATCCAGGACAAGGCCATGCCGGGCTAGCACTGCGGCCAGAGGCTGCGCCGGCTGGAATAACCAGTTATTGTTGCGGAAAGAGCAAGGGGTGAAAGAGGGTTCATTCAATGTGGTCCGGATATAGGCAATTGCGCGCCGGATGATTTGTTCGATGCGTTCCTCCGGCAAGAGGCATAAATTGTATTCGTTATAATCGAGCAGCCAGCGGCTGCTCTCCATGCGGGCGTTGTACCAATGGGGATGCAGATGCAGTCCAATTTCGGAGCCACTCGCATAGAAATCCCGTATCTGGTTTTTAACCTGATCGATAGCGCGGTCTGACTTTACATCTTCGATCCTCTCCAGTTCGGCCACCTCAACGAATATGACGAATTGTGCATTATAGTGGCGAAATAATTCTTTTAATCTCTCGGCAGGTTCAAAAACCAGTTTATCCAGAGAGCCACTGCCATTTCCATAGATCTCATAATCTAGGGTAAAGATGCACTCGATCATCGGCTGTCAACTCCGGCCGGAAGACTTTTTTCCGCGAGGACGGCAAGTGCGTATAACATCCAAGCCTGCGACCAGCGAATATAGTCCGTTCTTATGGTCAACAAGCGTTTCTTCTGATAATAAAAGTATCCGGCCTTGCATTTCATATGGGCTGTGGCCCATTTGAAGATAAAATCGGCCTGCTCATTCGACCTCCGGTCAAGGTGGGCCAACTCTACCAGGGTGATGATGCTCTGGGCAATAGCATGAATATCAATGGGATAAATTTGATCATGACAGTATTTGGGCAGACCGGCGGGGGTGAACAGATGTTCAAGATAATAGACATATCCTTTTTGTAGTTCATGAGCAAACAGATCGTTTTTCATGAAGAGATGAAAATTGTTGAGGGCGGTCAGATTAAAACCCGTGTGTACATGGTCGATCCAACGCTGCGATATATCTTCGCCGTAATACCAACTGCCATCCGCGTTCTGCCTGTTGACAGAAAAACGTGCAGCCTTGAGACTGGCACGATAAAACTCATTTCCAGCGGTTTTGGTAAACAAGCGGGCCAGATAGGCCGCAGCGAGTAAATTGGCATTGTGCACGCGGCTTTTGTCCACTGGTGTGTAGCTGAAACAGAGTTCGCTTTCGCTCTCCATAAGGTTCAAGCCGTACAAGAGAAAATGGCCGGCGCTGACGGCTATCTGCAGATAACGCGGGATGCCAGTCATTTCGAATGCATCGATCAGGGCATTCCCGGCAAAAGTTGTGGCGATGATATTAGGTTCATGGCGGAATACCATAAAATAGCGGCTTTGCCAATCAAAATTATATCCCCAGCAATAAAAAGATTCATTACAGCTCCTTAATGCGATCAGGGTAGTCACTAGTTCGTGTATACTGGTCTCATCATGATACAAACCTGATTTAATAAACCGGACGAGCGCAGAGATAAAAAGAGCGAGCGCTTTGGGATTTTGTCCCTTGGGAACAAGAAGGAATGGTCGCAGGTTGATGGGCGAACGTTTTACCGCCTGAATAAAAACAAGACGTGCCATGCGGCTTTTCTTCAGAGGCAAAGCCGAAAAAAGACGGCTGCCGAGTCCGTCATAGGGATCAAAACCTGCCCACTGATTCTGACGGCAGTGATCCAGTAGGGGGCTCATAACGATACTCAGCAATGCAACTCGGTTGGTTTTTTTCTGCACGATCACGTTAATAATTGGGCAGGATCGCTTCTCATCTATTAGCAGGGGGACGATCCAGCGGCTGGTTCACAGAGTATTTGCTCGATGGCACTGATAATGGCAGCTTTGGTTGGAATGACAGGGGAGGTTGGATTTTGTCTGATAATGCGTTTTTCGATTTTGATTTTAAATCTGATGTCCTCCTGATCTCTGATGAAAATCAATTTTCCTTGTTTGGCCAGGTAGCGATCGACCGCGCCTGTGGCACCCTGGTAGATGGAGTAAACCGGTACGCCAAGAACGGCTGCCTCCCTGTTCATGGTGCCACCGCCGCTAATCACCAGGTCGGAATACCATATGAGGCTCAATCCGTCCAAGGCTTGCTCCGGCAGAATTAGTCTTTTTTGGTGGTACATCTCCGGCCAGCAAGATTTAATAAAATCCGATTCTCGACGTGTTCTGGCCAGACAGACGGCAACAACATCATCGCGCTGAGAAAGATGATTCATGAGGGCTTCAAAGACTGTTTCGCTTTCCTTCACGAAATAATGAGCCTCGGTCGCGGGCGGTCTGATGGCTATAATTACACGGCCTGCTGTATTGAGATGAAGTTCAGAGATCAAGGCCGGATTGGGTACAAAATCCGGGATATAGACATTTTCTTTGATGCCGGGATATTTCAGAACTTTAATCCCCCGGCGGGCAAATGCCTCTTCAGCGATGATCTCTGGTAAGATGATCCATTGGGGCGTGAACAGAGGGATAAGGCGGATAAACTCATAATCCAGGATCAGGATGGTTTTGATGCCAAGTGATCGCGCCAATATCATTTGCGATCGGGATCCATGCGATACAGCCAGATTGGGTTTGAACTTACGCACGGCTGGCCATAATTCCAGAGCACGAAGCATCAGGCCGGTTATTTTGCGGAATTTGTTCTTGCCATGGTGTCGGCCAATTACACGGGCATGCAAGTGCAACTCTTCCAGCAACTCGATTACCTGGAAAGCATCCCGGGCGGTGATCAGAATTTCGTATCCTCGGTCGAGAAGAGATGTGATAATCGGCTTGAAAAAGAGGACATGAGGAGAATTGTCCAAATCGATCCATATCCTGTGATCCATATCCGAATAATCTCTTAAAGCGTCAAGCCATAGTAGCGATGATGCGACCTGCCGGAATGATGCCCATGCCGGCCGGCTCGATCTTCATTCACTTTTAGATCCGCTCGGTGCAGCGTTGCGTGTGTTTAAATCTTTTCCAACCAGATTTCGCGCCAGAAATGATAATTCTCCCGGGGACAGCCCAGATTACATCTTCCTTCGCAGGTGATATTCTCCAAAAGCACAGTGTTCTTCAATATCCTCATCTCCCCGCTGCTTTCCACGATTATCCGGTCTAATTGATCCTTGACTAGGGCCTCCCGACCACAGTATTGGTACATCTCTGGGGAAAAATCCAGTCCCTGGTTGCGGCCATGCCGGTCGAGCGTCTGGATAATATCCCTCATCTCCTTGATCCGGACCCGTTCTCCTGCCTTCAGTGCGAGTGAAAAAGTAGGGGTCCTTTGCAAGGTACCCTTTTTGCGGCGCAAAGTGCGGCCTGATAATCGCTCTACTGCTTTTGCGAAGACAAAACGCACAACATTACAGGTCAGTTCGTGGAAATTCTGGTTTCTGGAAATGAACTCCTTGTATAAAAGGGCTGGTTTGTCAACGCTGCGTAAAGTACTGGAAGATTGCTGTAATTGCGTGGACTGGCAATAGTATTTCTCTCCCCAAGCATCTCGGACAGAGAATGGGAAATCGTGAGACGGCTCAAGGATGCTATCCCTGAAGTTCAGGGATGGCTTGTCTTCACTTAGCCAGGTTTCCTTCCAGAAGAGGTCGCAGGCTCTTTTACAGCCATCATGATATTCTCCGCTACAACGCAAGGAATCCAGGGAGACGATGTTGTGAAATCTCCGGTAACCATGTTGCTCGACACAGGCAAAATGGATCCTTTTGCGGACCTGGAATTGTTGTCCACAGTATTTCAACATTTCGGGCATAAAGGGCAATCCTTCCACAGTCCCGTTTTCATCCAGCGTTGTCTGTATCTCCGGCCAGGTTCGAATCGCCACCATTTTGCCACGTTTCAACATCGAGGACTCCAGCTGGTCTCTTTTACCTCTGTTTAATTCCTGCGACTTGAGGCGGCAACTGGAGTCGAACCAGTTCATACGGCTTTGCTGGCCGCAGCCTTACCACTTGGCTATGCCGCCGTCTTCATGCCTGACAGGGGGCTTACGTGTTATCCAATCATTCACCATCGGCGGAAAGAACGACCATGATTGTTTTCAGGATAATTTTAAAATCCATTTTTAAGGTCCAATTCTCAGCATATTTGATATCCAGACGGACCATTTCATCAAAAGAGGTGCGATTTCTGCCGGAAACCTGCCATAGCCCTGTGATCCCTGGTTTCACATTCACTATTCGACGATAATGCCAGTTCTTGTATTCATTGACTTCATAAGGAATCGGTGGCCTCGGCCCCACCAGGCTCATCTCGCCCTTCAAAACATTGAAGAATTGCGGCAGCTCGTCCAGGCTGGTTTTCCTTAGAATTCTGCCAAAAGGGGTAATCCGGGCATCATTCTTGAGTTTGTAACAGGGATCTTTATCCGATCCCATATTGATCTGCTCATTTTCCCCATGAATCAGCTTACGAACATAATCCTGGTGTATGTTATCCTTACTGTCCATGAACATGGACCGGAATTTTAAAAAGGTAAAAAGTTCGCCCTTATAACCAACCCTTCTTTGCTTAAATAGGACTGGGCCTGGAGATGAAATTTTTACGCCAATCGCGATTATTCCCATAAAAGGCAGGAGCAGGCCAAGAGCCGTTACCGCTACAATTAAGTCCATCATTTTCTTGGTGGTCTTTTTCCACCAGATAATATATTTTGAGATGAGATCCTGGTCCCAAAAAAATATTTTTTCCATCTGCATGGCTATCACAGAACCGTTGAAGCTGCTGATGCAAAGGCTCAAATTTTTAGAATATTCTTTTTTAAATCTAATACGATTGTCTTGTTTTACATCCGAATACCGGCGTAGTTGGCCGCTCGTGACTTGTTTTATGGGGGTACCTTCCAGTTTGGTACTATCCACTTTTCTTTCCGGGAAGGAGAGGATTTTAATATGGAAATCTTTCTGATGTAGTAGGGGATTGGACGAAAAGCGCTCCATCATTTTACGGACTAATCTTCTACAGGCACACTGAGCGCCATGACAATCCGCATCTACAAGCAAGATGAGAATATAAGGTTTCCTATACATTGTCACGACATCGGTAACACGGATATTGTCACAGATTATTTTCACGATATTATAGATGCCAAAAGCGGAATTATTCCCGTTATTACCCAGGAGGCTTTTTACATTCATAAAGATAATGGAGGATTTATTGTCAGTCCGTTCTGATCTACGTTTTTCAATGGCCAGGCGCAATTTAAACTGCTTGAGCGAGCAGTAATTGATGGAGGGAATCAGGGGCTTTACAAGATACAGATTCCTGGCTTGAAGCAGATGCCGAAGGATGTCGATGTGAATTTTCAAGATTCCTGCCCCCGTTGGGTTGGCCTTGAGCTCGAGCAAAGATATTATAAAACAATTAGATATGGAAAATACGATGCATTTTGAATATAATGCTTCGCCCTCTCAGTTACATTAAAGCCCAGTTATGAAATGATAATGCCCATTTCTACCGTGGTTCGCTTTTCGTAACCGAGTGCAGTCGATGGTGTATGACCTGGAATTTGCCGTGCCAGAGAGGGCCGAGGAGGAGTGTGGTGGAAGTCCGGTGCGATGTCAATAAAATGCTATAACGGTCGACTAATTTCCCTATGAATGGACAACATGTAATTTGCGCGTATAGTTCATGTTGGCTAGATTTCAGAAATCAAGCAACTTATCTGAAGAATTTTTCTGCCTCCTTGCGCACGCCATCATGCTATTTTATTATTGGAGTAGTAGTAATAATCCTTGTAATAACTGTAGGTATTTTTCAAGTCAACATCATTCAGCAGAGTGCCCAGGATGCCGATATGGCCATTCTCCAGTATCTTTTTTGTTCTGATGGCTGCTGCACAATTCGTTTTGCCGGAGCGCAATACCAGCAAGACTCCATCAACCCGTCTCCCCAGTATGATGGAATCCGTCACTGAAATGATGGGCGGCGAATCAATGATCACTAATTCATAGCTATCGACTGCTTCTGCAATGATCTCTTCCATCCGTTGTGATTCCAGTATTTCCGAGGGATTTGGGGGAATCGTCCCGCATGTCAAGATCGCAAGATTTCCATGAAAAGTTTCATCGCCCATGATGTGGACATATGAGTTTAAGCAGGCATTTTTGTCAATGATTAAATTGGTCAGCCCTGGCATCTGCTCGATATTCAACACAGCATGGATCATGGGACGACGAAGATCACAATCCATGACAAGGGTTTTTGTCCCCAGTTGTGCGTATAATTGCGCAATGTTTAAAGATGTTAACGTTTTGCCTGCACTGGGCTCTGAACTGGTGATAAGCAAGGATTTCAACGGTCGATCAGGATTTAGAAAGGAAAAGTTGAGTTGAACAGTGCGATAGGCCTCAGTGATGTAGGATTTATTACCACACTGCGGCAGCAATTTGGATCCATAAAGGGAATCCCCAGTTTCCTTTTTGGCGATTTTATGATGGGTACCATTGTTACTTATTGATGGAATAGATGCGATGACCGGTAGATTCAGATACTTTTCCACGTCGCGATCAGTTTTCAATGAAGTATCGAGTGAGTCAAGAAACAAGGTTAACCCAATGCCTAATGAGAGACCAAGAACCAAAGCCAGGATCAAGGTTTTTCTTTTATTGGGTTGAATAGGCCGTGAAGGCGCCTCTGCATAATCGATGACGCGCACGTCGCCAACCTTTCCCGCTTCTGTAATCCGTGCTTCCTCCCGTTTTTCCAGAAGTATTCCATATATCTTATCATTCACCTCTTTGTCCCGGATGAGGCGTGCCAGGGCAAGTTCCTGTTTGGGCAGCAGCTGGAGTTCCCGGTTGTATCCATCCATGGTGTTTTTCAGCCCTTGTTCCCTGGCCTTGAAGGTTTCCAGATCAACTTCCAAAGCAATCGATTCCTGCAGCAGATTACGAACCTGTGACAGGGGGTCAGCGATATTCTCCCGAGCCGTACTCTTCATCAGTTCATTGATCAAGTCCCGTTTGGTATGAGTGATTTGT
>Ga0116158_10005939_pt1 | contig 10247 bp, 9 predicted proteins | sample AD_UKC052_MetaG_FD_89883 | JGI IMG/M metagenome (GOLD analysis project Ga0116158, IMG submission 89883) | Active sludge microbial communities of municipal wastewater-treating anaerobic digesters from USA - AD_UKC052_MetaG | ecosystem: Engineered > Bioreactor > Anaerobic > Digestate | place: USA... | reverse complement strand
TTTGAAGGCAATCAGCCGGTCGACGAGGGGTTGAATCTGTTGCTCCGGTTGGGGTATGACATTTCCGAGCACTGGTCGGTGGAAGGCGGCGTTTCCTGGGCGCCCAACATCACCAGCAACGGTCGCGACGGGCGTGACGACGGCGCCGGCGGCGGCGGCAGCAGCAACATCGGCTCCTGCGATTTCGGCGGTTCGAGCGGCGGTTCCGTCGGCGGCTTGGGTTACGACGACGGCGTGGGCGGTCAGAGCATCCGCGGCGCCTTTGTGGACGGGCTCTACCACTTCAACCGTTATAATCGGATTGATCCTTACCTGACGGCCGGTTTCGGCTATTACCGGGCGAATGACAAGGTGTTCTGCGAGGGGAGCGAGTACAGCGTCTCCGGGCCGCGCGTCGGCGCGGGCGTGATGTATCACCTGGACGACCGCTGGTCGCTGCGAGCCGACACGCGCGCGTTCATGGCACTGGATCAGACCTGCGAGTTCATCTACACCGCCGATGCCGGTGTCGCCTACCGTTTTGGCGGCGCGAGTGAGGGAACGGCGGCGGGCGCGGGTGCCGCGGCACTGGCCGGCCTGCCGAAGGATTCCGACGGCGACGGCCTGACCGATGACGAAGAGGCGAAGCTCGGCACGGATCCCTTCAACAAGGATACGGACGGCGATGGCCTGACGGACGGCGATGAGGTCAAGGTGTACAAGACCAATCCGCTCAATCCCGACACCGATTTCGACGGGCTCAAGGACGGCCAGGAGGTCTTCACCTACAAGACCAACCCGCTCGACCGCGACACGGACAAGGGCGGCGTGGCGGATGGACACGAAGTGATCGAAGACCATACCAACCCGCTCGATCCGTCGGACGACCTGATGCTCTTCGAGGTCTACATCCAGTTCGACTATGACACCACGGTGATCAAGCCGGAGTACTTCGACGAGATCGGCCAGGTCGTACGCGTGCTGCAGCGCAATCCACAGGCCACGGCGGTGATTGAGGGCCATGCGGACCGCCGCGCCCGTTCCAGCGAGAAGTACAATCAGGACCTCTCCGAGCGCCGCGCGCAGGCTGTGAAGGCCTACATGGTCGGCAAGGGCGTGGCGGACGGACGCCTGACGCCGCGCGGGTACGGCTTCAGCCGCCCCAAGGTGCAACCGGACCTGGTCAACGGCAATCCGGAGAACCGTCGCGTGGAGATCTATATCCGCGGCGCCGGCACGAATGCTGACAAGGTCAAGTATGTGAATCCGTAACGCGCTGCGCGGGATTACGGATCTACTGACAGAGGGCCGCAAGGAAACCGTGGTTTCTTGAGCGGCCTTCTGCTATCATTCGGCGCAATGAAGATCATTGAGCGATATGTCTTGCAAGCCTTCCTGGCCGCGTTCTTCCTGGCTTGGCTGGTGTTGTCGTTCGTGTTGACGATCGGCCTGCTGGTGCGGATCACACGCCTGCTGATCGAAGGGCTGCCCCTGCGCGCGATCGGACTCTTCCTGTTGGTCGGGCTGCCGGAAACGCTGACGTTGACGGTGCCGATCGCCCTGCTGGTCAGCGCGCTCCTGGTCTTCAGCCGGCTGTCGGCCGACAGCGAGATCGCGGCGATGCGGGCGTGCGGCGTGAATCTGCTGCACGTCATGCGCTGGCCGGTCCTGGTGGGCCTGCTCTGCACCCTGTTCGGCTTTTACATCAACAACGAAGTGGTTCCCCGCAGCCACGACGTGCGACGCAACCTGAAGTCGCTGATCAGCGTCGATGTCGGGCTCGACCTGCTGGAGCCAGGGCGCATGATCGACGATTTCCCCAAGCTGAAAATCTTTTTTGAACGCAAAGAGGGGAATTGGTTGCATGACCTGCTGGTCTTTGATTACAGCCGCGAAGAGGTCACCCGTGAAATCCGCGCCGGGAAGGCACTGGTGTCCACCAACGGAAGCGACATCGTGCTGGACATGTATGAGGTGCGCGTCGATCCGATTGAGGTCGGACGGCCGGGGGTCGCCACCGCGAGCCGTTTTCAGCACGTGATCCCCGACGCCATGCGCCAGCGCGCCTACAAACGCAAGGAGAAGGACTTTCGTTTTCAGGAACTGCGGGCGGCGATCCGTGATCTCCGCGCCAACGACAAGGCGCTGCCGCGCACGGTACAGCGCAAATTGCTGAGTGTCCACCGCACGGAATTCCAGCTCCGCCTGGTCTATGCGTGTGCCTCGATCTGCTTCGTGCTGGCCGGCACCCCGCTCGGCATCCGGTCGCACCGCAAAGAGTCCACCATCGGCATGGCCATCAGCCTGGTGGTCGCGATGTCCTACTATCTTTTTGTGATCCTGTTCCAGTCGATGGACAAGCATGACTGGGCGCGCCCTTATGTGCTCATCTGGTTGCCTGTGGTGATCTGCGGCATCCTGGTGAGCTATCTAATCCCGAAAAACCTTTAGCATGCATGTGCATGGCGAGACAAGGAGTATGAGCATGGCGACGATTCATCCGACAGCGATTGTAGATCCGCAGGCGAAACTGGACGGTGACGTGACGGTCGGTCCCTACGCGATCATCGGCCCGCACGTCACGATCGGGGCCGGCAGCGACGTCCAGGCGCATGCGTTTATCAGCGGCCACACCACGATCGGCCAGCGCTGCCAGATCTTTCCCTTTGCCTGTGTCGGCATGAAGACGCAGGACCTCAAGTACAAAGCGGGTGACATCACCTATGCCGAAATCGGTGACGAGACGGTGCTGCGTGAATTTTCCACGGTGCATCTCGGCACGAAGCCGGGCGAGGTCACGCGCGTGGGGCAGCGTTGCCTGGTCATGGCCTACTGCCACATCGCGCACGGTTGCAACGTCGGCAACGACGTGATCATGTCCAATTTGGCGACGCTGGCCGGTGAAGTCACGATTGAGGACCATGCGGTCCTCGGCGGCATGGCGGGGGTGCACCAGTTCTGCCGCGTCGGGACTTTCGCGATGATCGGGGGCGCTACCAAGATCCGTCAGGACTGCCCGCCTTACATGGTGGTCGATATGGCGGGCGAAGGACCGCGCGTCGCGGGTCCCAACGTCGTCGGCCTGCAGCGCGCCGGTTTTCCGGCCGAGGTGCGCAGCGCGCTGAAAGAGGCGTTCAAACTGATCTACCGCGAGGGGCTCAACCGCACCCAAGCGCTGGAGCGCATTAAATACGAGGTGGTCGATCTGCCGGAGGTGCGCCGGTTGGTCGAGTTCTACCAGAAGAGTCAGCGCGGCGTGCATTGAGCCGCGACGGCGCTAACGCGTCTCCTCTTCTGCGAAGACGCCGTCGCCGAGCTGGCCGGTGCGCACTTTTAACGCGCGCCAGGCGTCACGAAACACGCGCAGGTAAGCGTCTTCGGGACGCGCGAGACGCTCATCCAGCAGGCGTACGACGCGGCGCTGTTCGGCGACGTAGCCGTCGGCCGTGAAGCAGCCGGAGAAGTGGGCCAGCCGCAGCCACACGAGGTAGGTGGTGAGCGCATCGAAGGCGTTATACTCGACGATCTTGCGGCGCTCGCCGCGGTACCAGAGCCCGCAGACGTCGTCGCCGGTCGTGTCCAGTTTGCCGGGAATGCCGCAAAGGGTGGCGATCTCGTGCAGCGAGACGGCGTAGGACTTGCCGAAGCCGGCGACCAGATCCATCAGGTCGATGTCGTTGCTCTCCCACGGCTTCGCGTCCAGGCGGTCACACAGGTGCTTGAGCGAGAGTCCGTTCACGATGGCGCGTTGCGTCAGGATGCGCAGGTCGGCGTTGCGCGAGTTGAAGCCCACGAGCTGCGGTTGGCGTGCGCCCACGCCATCGGCCAGGAAGCGGCGCAGGATGTAGGTCTCGTCCTGCGCGGCGTCGTCCGGCGCTTCAGGCAGCGTCGAGAGAAAGAGCTGCACCTCCCCGTTTTTGAGGGTGCGGCGGATGACCGTCGCGATCGAAACCACGCGGCAGACCACGGTGCGCAGGAAGGGCATCGGATTGTCCGGCGTGGCGCCACCCTGTTCCCACATCACGCGCAGCACTTCGTCGGACGGCAGATCCTCCGGCAGGCGGTAGAGCAGGCGCCCCGCGAGCAGGTCCGGCACCCATTCGCAATCGAACGCCCACACCTCGTTCGCAATACTCTTGATCATGGTCGGTTCTCCTTGCGGTCGGCGGTCAGGAACGGTTGCTCGATCTCTAGCGTGCCCGCGAAGTCAGCCTCGATGCGCAACCGCAGATGCGTGATCTGCCTGCCGAGATCGATGGCCACATCGCGCTCCGCGCCCGGCGTTGACAGTTTGCGTTTGGCGCTTCGCATCTCGAAGGGCTTTACCGCCACTTGGCGCGGCATGCCGTCCGGCGTGGTGGTGTACAGCACCACCTGATAAAAGACGGTGCCGGAAAACGGCTCGGGTTTCCTCACGCGTCCGCGCAGCCGGACCGCGTGCAGGCCGGTGCCGGCCAGGTTGATCAGGGGCGACTCCACCTGCGCCTTGCAGGCGGCTGCGTTGATGATGCGCAGTGTCGTCTTGCCGTCCCGCAGGCCAGTGCTGAAGGTCTGTCGGCTGCGGTCCTCAAACGCGTAACGCCAACCTTCCAGACGGCCGCCGCCGTCCAGCGCGGGCGGCAGGAGCGGCAGCAGGTTTTTGTCGGGCGGCACGAGCGGGTAGGCTGCCAGCGAGGGCGGGTCGTAGGGCGGCACCGACAGGGCGAGCTGCGGCGGACCGTGGGTCCGTCCGGCGCGGAAGGCGGCCAGGCCCGAGGCCAGCAGCGCACCGACAATCAGTGCGCCCCATGCGAGCAGGCTGCCGCGCCGCGACGGGGGTGGGGGCGCGGTCGGGGACGGCGCACCGGCCGCAGCGGGCGCCGCGACGGCAGCGGGTGCCGCATCCGCGGCCCGGGCGTCGCGCGGCGCGGCCGGCTGTATCTTGCCGAACTTCGGGCTTTCACGCAGCGCCGGCAGGTGCTGCTGCGCGGCCTTCTGCTGGACCCAGGGATCATCGTCCAGGCCGACACCGTGCATCGCCGCCCGGTAGGAGGCGGTGTCGAACGGCAGTTGCCGGAAGAGGATCGACCGCGACACGTCGTCGTAAATGCAGTACGAGGAACGGCGGTCGCCCACGCGCGGATAGCCCACGCTGCCCGGATTGATCAGGTAGCGCTTGCCTGCCTCCAGCTCGAAATCGAACGGTTCAACAAAATGCGGCACGCCGCTCTCGCCGATCACGTAGATGCCGGGCAGGTGCGAGTGCCCCACAAAAAGCAACTGTTCGGGGGTGGCGCTCCAGGAGGGCAGCGCGTCCTCGGGCGCGACGACGTACCGGAAGACCGCCGGCTGGGAAAACTCGCTGTGCGCGCAGCGGAAGCCCGGGCCCTCATGGGTGAGCGGAAGCTGCGCGAGCCACTCCAGCGCGGCGGGCGCAAGCAGCTCGCGGTGGCGGGCCACGGCGGCGGCGGCGCGCGGCGTAAACGTGTCGGTCGGCAGCCGGCCGCAGACGGCGGCGTCGTGGTTGCCCATCAAGGTGACGTTCACCACGCTGTAAACGGACTCCAGCAGTTCAACCGGATGCGGGCCATAGCCCACGACGTCGCCCAGGCAGATGATCTGCTCGGCCTTCAGGTCGGCGAGGTCGGCCAATACGGTTTGCCAGGCCGTCAGGTTGGCGTGCAGGTCTGAAACAATGGCGATTCGCATAGAGGGTCACAATCCGTTCACATCACACAACCGCATCATAATAGGATGCTCCCATGATACGCGGCGCGTAAGACCGGAGCAAGGCGAATCAGAGGCAAAAAAAGGGCGGGGGGCAAAAAAAAGGCGGCAGGATCACTCCTGCCGCGTTGGACATCAACGGGCCGGTTAACCCGCGATGATCGCTTCGTTCGGGCACTCGCCGGCGCATGCGCCGCAGTCGATGCATTTGTCGGCGTCGATCGTGTAGATGGGCGAACCCTCGCTGATCGCTTCGACCGGGCAGGCATCTTTGCACAGGCCGCAGGCCACGCACGTTTCGGTAATCTGATAAGCCATGGTGTACTCCTTCTGGTGTTCGGCCGGCTCATACGTCCGCGCATGTTTCCGGCAATCGAAAACGGGTATTGAATGACAGCATCATAATGAATGCGCTGGGGTGGCGCAAATAAAAACGCTAGGCCAGCATGACCTGGCCGCCGGTCACCGGCACCGCCTGACCGGTCTCGTACGCCTGCTCCATCAAGTAGTAGAGCGCCTTCATCACGTCCGGCGTGGTACAGCCGCGGCGCATCGGCACCTTGGCCTCGTAGAAGCGCTTGACGTCGTCGAACGTTTTCGCGCCCGGCACCTTGCCGCTGTCGAGATACTGTTTGAAAAGCCCTTTTTCCGGATCGGACCAGAGCGGGCCGTCGTAAAAATTCCCGGGACAGATCGCGTTGACCTTGATGCCGTCCTCAACCAGTTCCATCGCGAAACTTTGTGTCAGGCCGATGCCGCCGAACTTGGAGCCGGCATAGGCGCCGTTCTTGTTGGAGCCGGTCAGCCCGGACTTGCTGTTGATCTGGATGATGTCGAACCACGTCTGCGGCGCGGCGCTGTGCTGCAACGCCATAATCGGCGCCACGCTCTGCACCGAAAGGAAATATCCCTTGTAATTCACGCTGGTGACGAAGTCGAGATCTTTGACGGAGAGATCCTTCACGCTGCCCGCGCGCAGTACCCCCGCGTTGGCCACGAAAAGGTCGATCCCGCCGAACGCCGCGACCACGCGCTCCATCGCCGCCGCGAGCGAATCGGGATCCGCCACGTTTACCGCCACGCCGATCGCGGCGTCGCGGCCGCAGGCCGCGTTGATCGTCGCGGCCGCCGCGTTCACGCCCTCCACGTTGATGTCGGCCAACGCCACCCATGCGCCCTGCGCGGCGAGGTCGGTCGCGATCTCCAGCCCGAACCCCTGCGCCGCGCCCGTAACCACCGCGATCTTGCCGGCCACGCGCCCTGCACACCCGCTGAATTCGGCGGCGTAGGTCCCGAACGCCTCCACCGTCACACGCCGCGCGCCGGCCGGCAGGCGGTCCCGCAGCACGGCCAGCACGTCGCCGCAGCCCGGCGGGATCGCGAGGACCGGCTCCGTGCCGTCGGGATCGACGCGCGCGAGGCGAGGAAGGACTTGGTTTTGGGCCATCAGCCCGCGTACGGCGGGCAAAATTTTCGTCAGCATGTGTGCTCCTTGGTTGCAGCGCCCGTCTATGAAGCCAAAAGAGAACGGGGCGCCGGTAAATGGAAAAAAGTAACGCGACGGAAGCGGGAATGCAATGGCATTCTTTTGGGCTTGAACCGGAGGGCCGCTTGAAGCGACAATACACGCACTATGAAACACTCTTCGTTCACCTCTGTCGTGCGCGGTCTCGCGACCGCCGGGCTCCTCTGCGGAGCCGTCACCCTGTTCGCCGCCGACGCCTGCTGCGAAGCGGCCAAACCGTATGTCGGGCGCTGGGCGCTGACGCTGCCGGGCGGCGGCGCCGGCTGGCTCGGCGTCGAACCGCAGGCGGGCGGTGCGCTGAAGGGGGCGATCCTCTGGGGCGGCGGCAGCGTGGTGCCGGCGACCGAGACCAAGATCGAGAACGGCGCGCTCGTCGTCGTGCGCAAGCACAACCGCAAGAAGGACGGCAAGGACGTGACCTTCATCGAGACCCTCACGGCCAAGCGCGACGGCGACACGCTGGCCCTGACCACCCGCACGGTCAACGACGAGGGCAAAGAGGTCGGCAAGGCCGACTTCAGCGGCAAGAAGATCCCCGACCTGCCGCCGCGTCCCGACCTTTCGAAGCTCGCTTTCGGCACGCCGGTCCGGCTGCTGAACGGCAACGACCTGGCCGGCTGGAAGGTGATGAACGAGAAGGCGCCCAACTGCTGGAGCATGGCCGACGGCATGCTCAGCAATCGCGTGGCTGGCCCTGACGGCAAGAAGCAACACGGCACCAACATCCGCACGGTCGCCGAGTTCGAAGACTTCAACCTCAAGACCGAGGTGCGCGTCCCCAAAGGCGGCAACAGCGGCATCTACCTGCGCGGCATCTACGAGGTGCAGGTCGCTGAGACTCACGGGCGCAACGTGGATTCGCACAACATGGGCGCGCTCTACAGCCGTATCACGCCCGCTGTCGCCGCCGAGCGCCCGGCTGGGGAGTGGCAGACGCTGGATATCACGCTGGTTGACCGCCACCTGACGGTGATCCTCAACGGCACCACCATCATCGACAACCAGCCCGTGCTCGGCTGCACCGGCGGCGCCATGACCTCCGACGAGTTCAAGCCCGGTCCCATCTACCTGCAGGGTGACCATACGGATGTCGACTACCGTAACATGATCGTGACGCCCATCAAGAAATAAGCATGAAAAAAAAGTCCGATCACCTTCGCGCGGTCACCTTCGAACGCCGCTTCACCCGCCACGCCGAGGGATCGGTGCTGATCAAACAGGGCGAGACGTGGGTGCTCTGCACCGCCAGCGTGGAGGAACGGGTGCCTCCCTTCCTGCGCGGCAGCGGGCGGGGGTGGGTCACCGCCGAGTACAGCATGCTGCCGCGCAGCACGGTTGAGCGCAAGGAGCGCGAGATCAAGCGGGGCAAGCCCGACGCGCGCGGCACCGAGATCGCCCGCCTGATCGGCCGCGCGCTGCGCGCGGCCGTGGACATGCAGGCGCTCGGCGAGCGTACCGTGACCCTTGATTGCGACGTGCTTCAGGCCGACGGCGGCACGCGCTGCGCCTCGATCACCGGCGGCATGGTCGCCCTCGCCGATGCCGTGGCGTGGCTGCGCCGCGAAGGCCGGCTGACGGCCGATCCGATCAAGCAGTTCGTCGCGGCCGTCAGCGTCGGCATCTGCGGCGGCGTGCCCGTGCTCGACCTCGATTACGCGCACGACTCGACCGCCGATGTCGACCTGAATGTCGTGATGACCGCCGACGGACGCTTTGTCGAACTCCAGGGCACCGCCGAACATGAACCGTTCACCGATGCGGAGCTGGATGCCTTGCGCGCCTTGGCAGGGAAAGGCATCCGGGCACTGATCAAACGGCAGCGCCAGGCGCTGCTCGACAACCCCCTTTGACCTTATGACAAAAAAATCGCTCATCACCGGAGGGGCCGGCTTCATCGGCTCCCACCTCGCGCGCCGCTTGCTGGAGGCCGGCCGCGAGGTCACCGTCATGGACAATCTCTTCACGGGGACCAAGGCGAACATCTATGACCTGATGGACAACCCGCGCTTCACCTTCATCCTGCACGATGTGACGCAGCCGTTCTGGGGCCAGTTCGACGAGGTGTACAACCTCGCCTGCCCGGCCTCGCCCATTCACTATCAGCGCAACCCGGTCGAGACCATCAAGACCTCGTTCCTCGGCATGATGAACGTGCTGGAACTCGCGCTCAAGACCAAGGCGCGCGTCTTTCACACCTCGACGTCGGAGATCTACGGCGATCCGAACGTTCATCCGCAGCCAGAGAGCTATTGGGGCAATGTCAACACCATCGGCCTGCGGAGCTGCTACGACGAAGGCAAGCGCGCGGCCGAGACCCTGTGCGCCGACTACGCGCGCGAGTACAACGTCGACGTGCGCATGATCCGCATCTTCAACACCTACGGCCCCAACATGCATCCGCAGGACGGCCGCGTGATCAGCAACTTCATCATGCAGGCGCTCAAGAACAAGCCCATCACGCTCTACGGCGACGGCTCTCAGACGCGCAGCTTCCAGTACGTCGACGATCTGGTCAATGCGATCCAGCTCTTCATGGCGATGGACCCCAAGAAGGTCAAGGCCTTCTTCGCGCAGAAAGACATGGGCGTGCCGGTGGTCAATGTGGGTAATCCCGGTGAATACACGATCAAGCAACTCGCGGAGGAGACTCTGCGCCAACTGCCCGAGAGCCGCAGCCAGATCACCTTCCAGCCGTTGCCCAAGGACGACCCCAAGCGCCGCAAGCCAGACATCGCGCTCGCGCAGGAGCTGCTCGGCTGGACGCCCGAGGTGCCGCTGCGCGAAGGCCTCTCGCGCACGATCGCCTACTTCCGTAACGCCGCGCTCTAAACAGTGCGGTCATTCCACGATGACAGCGAGGCCGCCGGAGCGGGCCATGAGCAGGTCGAGCCGGTCGCCGCGCTGCACGGCGCGCACTTCTTTCACCGCCGGGCGGAAGCCGCCGGTCTCGGTGTCGCCGTCGCGGAAGATCGTGGCGGTGTAGCGGCGGCCCGGCGCGAGGAAGTCCAGCGCGACCGGCGCCGTGTAGGCGCTGTCG
>Ga0116158_10005936_pt1 | contig 10249 bp, 10 predicted proteins | sample AD_UKC052_MetaG_FD_89883 | JGI IMG/M metagenome (GOLD analysis project Ga0116158, IMG submission 89883) | Active sludge microbial communities of municipal wastewater-treating anaerobic digesters from USA - AD_UKC052_MetaG | ecosystem: Engineered > Bioreactor > Anaerobic > Digestate | place: USA... | reverse complement strand
CCAGTTATATTATTCCCTGGCTCTCCTTCACAGGTAAGTAAATATGCCGATGCCTTACTGTACTTGTCTTTAATATCTGGAAGAAATCCAGAATTATTGATTGGGCAACATGTGATTTCTGCTCCATTTGTGAAAAAATCTGGTCTTGAAATTATGCCTACAGGATATATGGTGATTGATGGAGGTGCTCCAACTACTGTTAGTTATATTTCAAATGCTTCTCCAATTCCGGCAGATAAGAGTGAAATAGCCATGTGCACTGCAATGGCAGGAGAAATGTTGGGCATGCAATTGATTTACATGGATGCAGGTAGCGGTGCTAAAAGACCCATCACAGAGCATATGATTGAAAAAGTGGCTAAACATATTGATGTGCCATTAATTGTTGGTGGTGGTATTACTGAGCCAGAAAAAGCATACCTTAATTGTAAAGCCGGAGCAGATATTATTGTTATAGGCAATGCAATAGAAAAAGATCCTTCACTTATTAAAGAAGTGAGCGCAGCTATTCATTCTGTTGCTGTTGTAAATGCCGGTTAAATCAGTGCATGACGCAGTCCAATTTATTTGATCAATCAGTCGAAAATATTTTACCACAAGATGGTATAGTCAACTACTATGGTTGTGTTTTTAATAACCAAGAAGCCAATCAATTTTTATCGTTACTCCTGAACCAAATTGAGTGGAAAAATGATGAAGTAAAAATTTTTGGCAAACAAATTATCACCAAAAGAAAAGTAGCTTGGTATGGTAGTAAACCATTTTTATACCGCTATTCTAATTCTTCCAAAACCGCACTTCCATTTACAGATGAATTATTGGCAATTAAAACGGTCATAGAAAAAATTTCCAATGAAACCTATAATTCTTGTTTGTTAAATTTATACCATCAAGGCGAAGAAGGCATGGGTTGGCATAGTGATGCAGAGCCCGAGCTAAAGCAGGATGGCGCCATTGCTTCCATTAGTTTTGGGGCAGAAAGAAAATTTAATTTCAAACACAAAATCACCCAAGAAAAAAAACAAATTGTGTTGCATCATGGTAGTCTGTTGGTAATGAAAGGGACTACCCAACGTTTTTGGTTGCATCAACTCCCTCCTACCAAATTGATTAAAGAACCAAGAATTAATCTCACATTCAGAACCATCCAGGAATGAAGAAAAAAAAGTTTTCTTTAAAAACATTTTGGAAAAATTTGGGACCTGGATTGGTTACTGGATCCAGTGACGATGACCCTTCTGGTATTGCTACTTATTCACAGGCAGGTGCCCAGTTTGGACTGACTACTTTATGGACGGCATTTATCAGTTTCCCATTAATGGCTGCTGTACAAGAAATGTGTGGAAGAATTGGAATGGTTGCTGGGCAAGGGCTTTCAGGTACTTTGAAAACCTACTACCCAAAACCTGTGCTTTACTTAATGATTGTATTTAGCTTTCCTGCGATTGTATTAAATATAGGAGCAAATATTGCAGGTATGGGTGCAGTCGGAAATTTACTGTTCCCTGCCATTGATGCCAATTATTTTAGTGTTTGCTTTACAGTCATACTATTGGTGTTAATTATTTACCTACCCTACCAAAAAATAGAGGCTGTACTTAAATATCTATGCCTGGTATTATTGTTTTACATCATCGTTCCATTTTTATATAAACAAGATGTAACAGCCATTTTATCGAACACTTTTTTTCCTAAAATTCATTTCACGAAAGAATATTTAGCTACGTTAGTAGCCATTTTGGGAACTACCATTTCACCCTATCTTTTTTTCTGGCAGGCTACCATGTCTGTTGAAGATTTAAAGCATAGAAAAAAGAAGTTAGTAGTGAATAAAAAAATCATCGCAGAAATGCGCCAAGATATTGATATTGGAATGTTGTTTTCGAATATAGTGATGTACTTCATTATTTTAACAACAGGTACTGTACTTTTTAATGCCGGCATACATCAAATTAATACAGTAGAAGAAGCCGCACAAGCTTTAAAACCTCTAGCAGGTGATGCCGCTTATATATTATTTGCAATTGGAATTATTGGGACTGGATTTTTAGCCATCCCCGTTTTAAGCGGCGCTTTATCTTATATGATTACGGAAATATTTTCATGGGAAAATGGATTAGACAAAAAGTTTCATGAAGCAAAAGCATTTTATACCATTATCATTATTTCCCTTTTACTAGGTCTTACCATTAACTACATAGGTATTTCTCCCATCAATGCTTTAATATACGCAGCTATATTGTACGGATTAACTGCACCCGTTTTAATTGCCATCATTTTGCATATTGCCAATAACAAAAAAGTCATGGGAACATTTTGCAATGGCATTTGGTCAAATATTTTAGGTGGGGCAGCATTCCTTCTAATGCTGGCTTCAGCAGTGGGATTACTCTTGATGTATGTTTTTTAATTTAGTGTATCTTTAAGGGAACAGCTTATTGCCTAAATTAAACCCAATGTCCAAAAAAATATTATCCCTATTAGTACTCATTCATTTTTCTTTTGTTGCACATGCCCAATTAAAAGAAGGTGAGGGAAAAGTTGGTGTGCAAGGTGGTAAAATATGGTATCGAGTAATTGGCAAAGGCAAGGGTATTCCCATCCTAATGCTGCATGGTGGACCTGGTGGTACAAGTAGGTCTTTTTATCAATTCGAATCCATTGGCAAAGACAGACCAATCGTATTATTTGATCAGTTAGGAAGTGGACGATCTGATTATCATACAGATACTTCTTTATTGAAAGTTCCTTTATTTGTGGAACAAGTAAAAGCCCTTGTAAGCAGTCTACAACTCCAATCATTTTACTTACATGGCCATTCCTGGGGTACCGCTTTGGCATTGGAATATTATTTAAAATACCCAAAAGGAGTCAAAGCAATTATTTTTAACAGCCCTTATTTTAGTACCAAACTTTGGAAAAAAGATGCGGATATATTAATTAAAACACTACCCGATAGTATTCAATATGCAATTGCTGTGGGTGAAAAAACCGGGGACTTTAATAGTGCTGCATATATAAACGCAAACACTGTTTATGCAAAAAACTTTGGTGTTAGAAATAGCCGACTCACTAGCGACTTAGACACGATTATGGCAGCAGGAAATGGCTTTATATACAACTATATGTGGGGGCCTACAGAATTTACTGCAACTGGTACGCTTATTCATTATAATCGAATTAAAAGTTTACCTAAAATACAAGTACCTACACTTTTTATTACGGGCGAATATGATGAAGCCAGGCCTCAAACGGTTCGCTATTTTAGCAGATTAGTAAAGAAGAGTCAATTTGGTATCATTGAGGGAGCAGGTCATGGAACTATGCACGACAACAAAGAAAAAAATATTCAGCTCATTAAAGATTTTATTGCTTCAGTAGAGCAAATAAAAAAATAACCACAATATGAAAATTTTAGTAACCACCGATTTCTCTCCCAATTCTAAAGCTGCTATTCAAGTTGCAGCAACAATGGCCAAACAGGCAACTGGTGTAGAATTGATATTTTATTCTGCAGTTGAAATGATGCAACCACAAGCTTGGAATTTATCCTTTTACAAAAAATATGTGTTGGAAGAAAAACACAGATTAACCAAAGAGTTAGAGAAATTTGTTTCGGCAGCTATTGGAACCAATAAATCCATTTTACAAAAAAGTAAATACATCATCGATTTTACTCAAGAAACAACAAAAGCAATTATTGACTATGCTTCCAAAAGTAAATGTCAAATTATTTGCATTGCTACCAATGGTGCAGGCATTTTAAGAAAACTAATAGGCACCCATACTTCCTATTTGGTAAACCATTCTACTGTTCCTGTATTGGCCATCCCTTCAAAATATTCGGCTAAAGCAATTAAACAAATCACTTATGTTTCAGATTTCGAAAACCTGGTTCCTGAGCTCAACAAGGTAACCAAGTTGAGTACTATATTAAAATCTTCAACTGAAGTATTGCATTATGCACGTATGGGTGTTCAACATCCTGAAACAATTAAAAAATTAAAAGTATTTGATAAGGAATTGTATCGTTCAATTAAAACCAAAGTAGTCGCATCCGATATTCAGTATTCATTGGTTGAACGATTAACACAATATATAAAAAAGCAAAAACCAGATCTGATTGTGTTATTTACTCGTCAACATAAAGGATTTTTTGCTCAACTATTTTTATCGAGTAAAGCCGCTGAACTTAGTTTCTCCACTAAGATTCCTACATTGATTTATCCCAAAAAATAGGTCAATATGAATTGGGTAAATATTATTGCAACAGTAGTTATCACAAGTTTTTTGCATGTCAATATGCAAGCTCAAACTATACAGAGCGCTCGTGATTGGGGCATACAGATTGGTGTTTTAAAACCAGGTAAATTAAATAGTATTACCGATGTAACTGGTGTTACCGTAGGTCATTCTACAGTCAAAAAAGGGGATACGGTTAATACAGGAGTTACTGTCATTATTCCGCACTCGGGAAATATATTTCAGCAAAAAGTTCCTGCTGCTGTATACACTGGAAACGGATTTGGAAAATTAACCGGAAGTACACAAGTGAATGAATTAGGAAATATAGAAACGCCCATTGTACTCACCAACACTTTAAGTGTTCCAGCTGCAATGAATGGTTTAATCAGTTATACCCTTGCACAAGCCGGCAATGAAAAAATCAGTTCAGTGAATTCAGTCGTAGGTGAAACCAATGACGGTTTTTTAAATGATATCAGGGGTAGGCATGTAACAGAACAAAATGTGTTAACAGCAATTCAAAGCGCAACGCCTAATAAAGTAATAGAAGGTGCAGTGGGGGCAGGAACAGGCACAGTTTGTTTTGGATTCAAAGGCGGCATTGGCAGTTCCTCTAGAAAACTGCCAGCCAGTTTAGGTGGATATACCATTGGTGTATTGGTACAATCTAATTTTGGTGGAGTATTAACAATCAATGGTATTGCTGTGGGAGCGTATTTACAAAAATTTAGTTTTAGCAATGAATTGTTGAATAATGTGGATGGGTCTTGTATGATTATTGTTGCCACTGATGCGCCACTAGACCATCGCAATCTGATGAGATTAGCCAAAAGAGCCATGTTGGGTTTGGGAAGAACAGGTGGCATTGCTTCCAATGGAAGTGGCGATTATGTAATTGCATTTTCAACTGCGGAACAAAATAGGGTATTGCATCAAACGAATAATTTACCCAAACCATTACTGAATTTGCCAAACGATGCTACCTCTCCCCTTTTCATGGCAGCTATAGAAGCAACAGAGGAAGCTATTGTTAACTCGCTGCTTGCTGCCACAGAAACAATAGGTTTCAAAGGAAACAAAGTTGCTGCGCTACCCATCCAGCAATTAATGCCATTATTTTTAAAAGAAAAAAAATGACAGAACGGTACATATATGTAAATGGTAAAATGGTTTTGGCAAAAAGTCTTTCTGTTGCTGCATCCGATTTAGCTATTCAAAGGGGTTATGGAATTTTTGATTTTCTGGTTACGGTGAATGGAAAACCTATTTTTTTAGAAGACCATTTATTTAGATTTTATTCTTCCGCACAATCGATGCATCTACCTGTTTCATTAGGTCGAAGCGAATTGATTGAAGCAATAGAACAATTAATGGAAAAAAATCAATTGCCGAATTCAGGAATTCGCTTAACCCTTACTGGTGGGGATTCCCCTGATGGCTATTCAATAGGAAACCCCAATTTAATTATCAGTCAATCACCATTTAATTACCAAAATCAGGTATTTGAAAAAGGGTTAAAACTGATTACCTACGAACACCAACGGCAGTTATCATTTATTAAAACCATCGACTATTTAATAGCCATTTATTTGCAACCAACCATTAAAGCCGCAGGAGCAGATGATGTTGTATATTATTTTAACGGGATGGTAACCGAATGTCCTAGAGCCAACTTTTTTATGGTAACCGATCAAGGCGAAGTGCTTACTCCAAAAGAAAATATTCTACATGGTGTTACAAGAAAACACTTACTTAAACTAAAGGGGTATATCATCAGAGAAGCCAATATAAATATAGAAATGTTGGCTTCCGCCAAAGAAGCTTTTATCAGCAGTTCTACTAAAAATATTCTCCCCGTAATCTCAATTGATGGCCATACTATAGGGGATGGGAAACCAGGGCCCATCACAAGAAATTTATACCAACAATTAATCCATTTAAAGGGTATTTCATTTTAAATTGACTTACCTTAATTAAAACCTACACGATGAATAAGCTTTATTTACTACTAGTACTTCTTTGCTTTACAGTAATAATTGGTTGCAATGCTACTAACAATGAAATAGCTGTTTCCAATGATTATTTTAAACCAACAACTAAAGGGATACAGAATGGTGGGGTACAAATGATTCCTATTACTACACCAAGTGGAACATTTAATGTTTGGACAAAAAGAATTGGGAACAATCCTACCATGAAATTATTATTGTTAAATGGAGGACCAGGTGCAACGCATGAATATTTTGAGTGTTTCGAAAATTTCATGCCCGCTGAAGGAATTGAAATCATTTATTACGACCAATTGGGTTGTGGAAATTCTCAGGATCCGAAAGACACCAGTTTATTCGATTTGGCTAGGTATGTAGAAGAAGTAGAACAGGTTAGGAAGGCACTGAATTTAAACCAAGAAAATTTTTATTTACTAGGTCATTCATGGGGTGGAATTTTAGCTATGGAATATGCCTTAAAATACCAGCAAAATTTAAAAGGGGTCATCATTTCTAATATGATGAGTGATGCGGTAGAATATGGCAAATACGCTGATGAAGTACTGGCTAAACAAATGGATCCAAAAATTTTAGACACCATCAGAGGATTGGAAGCTAAAAAAGATTTCACGAATCCTAAGTATATGGACTTGCTATACAATCATTTTTATACCAAGCATATTTTAAGAATGCCACTAAGCGAATGGCCAGAACCTGTAAATCGTTCTTTTGCAAAAATGAATCAACCACTGTATGTTACCATGCAAGGGCCTAGTGAATTTGGCATATCTGGAAAATTAACAACTTGGTCGGTGAAAAATCAACTTAAGCAAATAACTGCACCAGCATTGGTAGTAGGTTCAGAACACGATACCATGGATCCAGCACATATGAAATGGATGGCCGGAGCTGTTCAGAATGGCAGTTATTTATACTGTGCCAACGGAGGCCATATGAGCATGTACGACGACCAGGAAACCTATTTTAAAGGATTGATTCATTTTATGAAAGGAGTGAATAATGGAGAAAAGAAAAATATCGTTCCTTAGTTTTGGTTTAAACCTTAATCCAAAACTTTAGATCTTCGTTCAATCCAACTCCCACCACTTGGTAAGAGTTAGGCATTTCATTTTCCGAACTATGAAAAGTAGCAATTCTAGTTCCAGCTGGAAGAATTTTAAGTTGCTTGTATAATTTTCGATTATACAAATTAAATAGTTCAGGACTGTATTTTACTGTTTGATCAATTGAATCATTGTCAATCAAATTTTCATAGAAAGCATTATAAAAATAAAAATGATCAAATTGCGTAAAATCGATCTCTGTAAAATTACCCGTCAAGAATGAAGTATTGTTTAGCGATAATTGCTTTGCCACTGATTGTGCAATTTGGGTAAGTGATTCCCGCTGTTCAATCCCAGTGAATACCGCATTGGAATGATTGTTCGCCCCAATTATACAAAATTTCCCTACCCCGCTGCCAATATCTAAAATTCGGGGATTGGGGCCAACCGCTAAAAAGGCAGCAGCTTCTTTAGCAACACTAATGGGCGTCCAATGTCTACTAGCCAATGCTGAAATTGCAGGCGGGTAAAGTTGATCAAAATATTGGTCTGTGCTAAAGAAATCCATTTACAAATATCAATATTATAAAACAGATTTTATTTGGTAATTGCTCATAGTTAAATAAATGGCCCCTGTTTTGGTTCCTGCGGCTTTCATTTTTTTACGATCCAATTCAGTGTCTTTTCCCATGAAGTTGATGGGAATACGGATTTTTTCTATTTCAAAATTCACGATTACTTTATCAGGCAAAATTTTTGCTTCTGTATTGTATTGAAGGGTTAATAGATAAGTGCCATCTTTCTTGGTATTTATTTCCGTTTCCATTACTCGCTTTAATTTAGTGTCAATTAAAACAGTTGCAATAGAAAAATCTGCTCTTTTATCTGTAGGAATAATATTAATTGCTTTATACGTTTTGCCATTTCTCATTTCGACTCCCCTATCAACAGTTATAAAAGAATATTCCAATAAACTATTCAAAGAAAAATCCAATCCTCTCTTAGGCAGCATCACAAAATCATCAGAGGAAAATTTCACCCTTTTGCCTTTGGTATAAAACATCTGGGCTTTTTTAACGGGCATATTGATAAAAGAAATATCTACTTCTAATTTCAATTGGGTACTGAAAGACAAAATAGAATCCAGTCGATTTTTCACTTTCAATAAATCTGCATCAACTACTTGTGCAGATAGCCCAATACATAAAAATTGAAAAAGTATGATTACTCCTATTTTTTTCATTATCCAATGTCTTTTTTGTGAAACCAATAAATACCTGCCCCCATAAACAACAAACAATAAACAAGACTAAGTATACTATTAAATAAGACTTGCTCCCAATTAATGGTATAATAAAAAAAGTACTGCCAAGTATCATTCAGTTTAGCAAAAAACAATTGATTAAACCAATTGTCTCCAAAGTCTACTTTCAATAATATATTCGAAAGAATTAAAAAAAAGGCCGACACAATCCATGTTTTGGTAGCTTCTTTAAACAGAATGGCAATGGTTAAACTGGCAACAGAAAAAAACACCATCGACAAAGCACCAGATAAAAATGACCATTGTAGCCTATTAATGGCATCTGTTGCATCAAAAAAGTTTAAACCATTCAGGTACACTACTAGGTCTCCCTTTCCAAAAAATGCATAGGATAGTCCAAACGAACTGATGGCCAATAATCCAACAACCAAAAGGGTAAAAGCAATTGCTACTAGGTATTTACTCAGGATATATTTCCATTTACTTACCGGTTGTAACATGATGGTCTGTAAAGTTCTGTCTTTGTATTCTGATGTTAACGTTCCGGATACCACAATCATCAATATTAAAGGCAAATGAAACCAAAGCGTATTCAGAATAAGATAAATCAACAAGTTCCCATTTAGCAACGTTCCTTCAAAATAGAATTTCTGTTTTAAATTTTCCAGAAGCAAGTCAATAATGGTGGTTCCTTGATAATAAGCACTAAACAAAATCAATAACTCAATGGAGAAAAGTGCACCCAACGCATAGTAAGTTTTACTTTGCTTAAACAGTTTAAATATTTCTGCCTTTAGTAAATATTGCATGAACGATTTGTTTCAAATAATTTTTCCATACTCAATTCAGGAGTACAAGATGTAATAAAAATTTGCTCTTTGTCGAGTAAGTGAATTAAATGAGGTACTTCTGCAGCAGCAATAGTGACCATGGCACAATTTCCTTTAAATTCTACTTGATAGTTCTTCAAGCATTCTGCCTGCTTAATATTGTCCGCACAAATATTATATACTTCGGTATTTTCTGCAATCAATTGTTGGGCAGGTCCTGCATTCACTAATTTTCCTTCTTTCAACACATATAAGGTATGGCAGAGCTTACTCAACTCTTCTATAATATGCGAAGAAAGAATGATGGCCAACTGCTCTTTTTCTGCTAAATCTGCAATCAACTTTCTCAATGAGCTTACCCCTAAAGGATCCAAACCAGTAAATGGCTCATCTAGTACTAAACAAGTAGGATTATTCAAGAGTGCAATAGCAATTCCTAGTCTTTGCTTCATCCCCATTGAAAAATTTTCTACCTTATCCGTTCGATTAATCGGTAATCCTACTTTAATTAAGTTGGCATTGATTTCTTGCTTGGTTAAATGAAGTCCTTGTATACTCGCAAATAAATGAATATTATCTTGTGCATTTAAATATTCATACAAAGCTGGTTTTTCAATGATACCTCCAATAGGCTTAATAGAATGTTTGGGTAAAACAACCTGACCGCTATCAGGTGTAATTAAACCAAAAAGAATTTTGAATAAAGTGGTTTTGCCTGCTCCATTGGCCCCTAGTAACCCACAAATTTCACCTGCAGCACACCCGATACTTACATTATCAAGAACTTTTCTTTTTCCGTAATACTTAGTGAGATTGATTCCTGATATGATCATGTTTGTAGAACTAATTGTTGATAAT
>Ga0116158_10005934_pt1 | contig 10251 bp, 7 predicted proteins | sample AD_UKC052_MetaG_FD_89883 | JGI IMG/M metagenome (GOLD analysis project Ga0116158, IMG submission 89883) | Active sludge microbial communities of municipal wastewater-treating anaerobic digesters from USA - AD_UKC052_MetaG | ecosystem: Engineered > Bioreactor > Anaerobic > Digestate | place: USA... | reverse complement strand
GTTCGTCGATCAGGGCGATGGCCTGCGCTTTACGAGAAACCGCAGCCAGATGGTCCTCGGCGGACGCCCGCTTGGCGACCGCTTGCGCTTGCGCGGTATGAGGATCTTCCGCGCCGTCGGAACGGAGCGCGGCCTGACTGACAGCACGCCGTCGTTCGGCATCCTGGCGCTCCTGATCCTTTGCCGTTATCGCCCGCTGCAGCCGGTCACAGGACTGGCTCAACTGGTCGGGCTGTAAAGCGGACAGCGCCGCTTGGATCTGGGTCAGCGCTTCTTCAGCGCATTCTTTCGCCAGACGAGCCCCCGCCAGCCGCTGCGCACGAACAGCATCCTCACCATGACTGTCCAGCAGCATCCTCAACTGCGCCTCAAAACCCGTAAGCTTTTGAGTGTCTTTCGCAATGTCGCCTTGGAGTGTCTTCAATTGCCCCGTCAAGCCGCTCTGCTCTGCCAGCAAGGCATCCCGTGCCACCTTCATCTCACTCTCAAGGGTTTCACAGTTGCGAAGCGACTTGTCCTCGCAACGAAGACGGGCCTTCGCTTCCGCCAAGGAGTCGGGCCGATCACTGCATCCCAATTGTTCCATGCGGCGAGCGACATCAGCCTCTGCGCTGGCAAAGTCCGTCTCAGCCTCGCTACACTCGTCCGCCAAATCATCCGCGTCCAGCGCCGAAACCGCCGCCTCGGCCGCCGTTCTTTTGCGCTCCACTTCCGTCCGCTTGGCCAACGCCTCCGCTGCGGCGGCAACCGTCTGCAGACCATACTCATCCAATGACCGTTGCAAACGTGCCTGCGCCTCACGCACCTCGTTACGCGCCTTTGTCAGGCTATCGCCGCCACCAGGGTAGATCTTCAAGCTGAGTGTGTCGCCAACGCTGACCTCCGTCGGCTCAACAATTCTCTGGCGCTTACCGACACTCAGTTCCACGCTACCGACACGTACGGGGTTTGGGGCCGCGACCAGCTCAATTTCAGCGGCCATGGCGTTCAGTGCCGCTTGAGCCTGCGCCTGCTTGCTTTCTAAATGCTGTAAATCAGTGAAGGCCTTTTGGTCGATGGCCGCTAGCCGCGACAGCTCCGCCTGATAACCTGCGATTTCCTCTTCGAATGCCTGAACGCGCTCCAAACGCTTTCGCAACTCCGCTTCACGGGCCTGCTTCTCGAACCACCCAACCCAGGAACCGGCCAGCTCCTTCCGCAACCGAGCAACACGAGTGTTCGTCTGGGCCTCATCATACTTGCCTTCCGCTTCAGCCCCGCGTTCGCGACTGCTATCAAGCGATTGAGCAAGGCATTGTTCTTTGTCTCGCTTGGGAGCCAAAGACGCCTGCAACTGGCCAACAGAATCCCTCAACCCGAGGATCGTTTGCTCAACAGATTCCAATGCCTCCTGTTTGTCGGCCGCGTCCTTGACTTCCTGCGACTGACGTTCTTCGGACCGGCTCAACTCTTCAGCTTGCGCAAGCTTCTCATCAACCTGCGTCCTCTGCTCGGACAATTTCTCAAGGTCGCCAGCCGCGCGCCGGGCTGTCGCCACTGCCTCCTCAAACTCCCGAACCGTCTGCTCCAAGCGCGCCAAGCGATCTGAGGCAGCGGCGTGTTCCACGCGCGCCTCTTCAGCTTCCGTTTGCGCACGAGCCAGGTCCGACCCCGTCCTTGCACTTCCGGCCCGAACGAAAATCCGCTCTTTGGCTTCGGCAAAGTGAGCAGCCACCCGGGCGTCGGACTCCGACTGCATGGCGACCCCGCCGCCAAACGCTTGAAGCCGCTGAAGCAACTCGGTCCGCTGTCCGTCCGTCGAACCTGCGGGATCGCGCCCGCTCATGCCCTGCCACACCCACAGGTGCGCCCACTGCACGCCGACGCGTTCCAGAATGTTGCGCCCACCCGACACTTCCGGCACGCCTAGCAGCTCATGCAACCGCGTCTCGGCCTCCTCACCCTGCCATGTGCCACCGCCGCTTTTCGTCAGGTGCGTCGTGCCAGTCGTGCCGCTGAAGCGTTTTTTGAGCAGGAATTCGGCACCTTGGGCGACGAAACGTATTTCCACCTCGGGGTGCCCCGCATGGAGCGTCGACACCATGCTCTTCTGCGCCTCGCCCGTCACGTTGGCCTTCAGAAACAGCCCGCGGTGGACGGCCTCAATCAGCGTGCTCTTGCCGGTCTCATTCGCGCCGCCGACCAAGGTTCGCGACGGATCGAAGTTCACCGTCACATCGCGGTGAATCCGGTAATTCCGCACAGTGGCCGAGATCAGTTTCATGACTGAGCCTCCTGTGTGCATGCCACATGCAGCTCGCGCAGAGCTATCCGGGCGACCTGCGCCTCTTCGCTGTGTCCAACAGCACGCTCCACAAGTTTACGTGCCACGCATGCGATCAGTGGATCCCCGCTGCGCTCGGTCAACGCCTGCAGCTCGGCGTCGGTCGGCGCAATCAAGGTCCCGTTCGCGAACTTCATCCTCAGCAGGCGGGCTCGCAGGGATTCCAGAAGCTCTTCCAGCCGGTTTGCCGCTTCGATGCCGACGGATCCCGTCAACGACAGCCGAAGCAGGTCCTCGTTCGCCCGTGCCCCCAGCAGAGCGGTCAGCCGTTCCTGCAACGTGTTGAGCGACGCGTCGCCCGCGAGGTCGAAAACCAACTCGCTCCAGTTGAGCCGGGAGGTCGCGACGGGCGTCACCAGCGGAGCCGCGCCTCTCCGCGCCTCGACGACCAGGACATTGCCGGGATCGTGCTCCCCGCCTTTCGGGAACCGGTCCAGTTCCGGCGTGCCGGCATACCACGCCTTGGCGTCAATCTGCTTGGTGCCGTGCCAGTCTCCCAGCGCGACATAATCGATCTCAGCGACCGGCAGCCGCGCCAGATCCAGCAAATTGGCGGAAGCGCCACCGCCCTCCTCGTCATCCGCCCACTGCCCGGAAAAGGTCTGCGTGCTGCCGTGGGCCAGCACAATGCGGGGCTTGTCACGCGGAAGACCGGCAAACACATCAGGCGTGCGCAGCCAATCCGTGGGGTCGGCCATCACCGCGCGGCGCAACAGCGGACAAGGAAGTATCACAGCCGAGTCCAACTCGACCGGGGTGGGCTCCAGCAACACGCGCAGATTCGGAGCGAGGGCATCGCGCTCGCGCTGAAAGAACGCCTGTTCCCAGACGCTTCCCGGACCCGCGTGGTCGTGGTTGCCGGGGATCGCGAGCACCGGCACCCCGATCTGCCCGATCGCGCTGCACGCCGCAGAGACTGTTGCCTTGTCCGCGCTCGGCGAATCGAAAAGGTCGCCCGCGACCAGCACAAACGCCGCGTCGCGCTCCTGCGCGACGCGGCCGATGCGCTTGATCGCTTCGATCCGCTCCTGCTGCACCAGCGACCGCTTGTGCGCGTCCCCGATGCCCGCGAACGGTTTCCCGATCTGCCAGTCTGCTGTATGGATGAAAATCATGGCTTCCGTCCTTCGATGCGTTTGACCTCGCGGTTCTGGAAATACCTCACGTCGGCAGCAGTCGTTTCCAAAATGGAAATAACTGAAGCTTCCGTCAACTCGCCGGACTCGAAGATGCTTATCACGTACTTATTGATCGTAGACTCCTATGCGGACAGACCCGCAGCCAACCATTTAACCACGAAGGACACGAAGACCACGAATTATCTGTTAGCCCCCCCCTTCGTGACCTTCGTGCTCTCTGTGGTGAGAGAACATGCCACTATTACCTTTGGGGGGTTCAGATGATGGCCTCGAGATTGTCGAACTCCACCTCGAACTATTTCCATTTTGGAAACAGTTGCCTCCCGCTTCAGCTCACCCGAGTCGAAAATGTTCTTCAGGTGCTTGTTGATCGCCGGCACCTTGACCCCGAACAACTCGGCCAAGGCCTTCTGCGTCAGCCAGACCGTCTCGTCCTTAAAGAAGACCTCCACCTTCACCGCCCCGTTCGGCGCGGTGTAGAGCAAAAACCGGTTCTGGTCGTTCATAGCTTAATCTCCTCATAGCCAATGCTCATGCTCACCTCAACCCGCTCCTGCCGCACGAGTGCCCGCTTTTGCGCGTCAGCAATGCCCACGAACGGTTTCCCGATCTGCCAGTCTGCCGTGTGGATGAAGCTCATGCTTAGAATTCATCGATTGTACAATTATCAATTCCACATTCCTTGTACCTGCCAATCCGTGACTGTCATACTGTTTTATAGGCGAACAGCGCCATTGCCTTCAAATTCGGGCTCAAAGCCTCATCATCGCCTATTGACTCAAGTTGGCAGATAGCAGCCATAGGTTTTCCCATTTTCTCCGCCTTTGACTTTGAGAACCCAACATTGCGTTCAAAATCCGGCATTAGCACAAGAATATGATCTGCACTACATAGAGAAAATATTTCAGCATTCAAGGCAAAAGCCTTTTTTGCAGACTTCTTCTTATCATCATTCCAATCTGCCGGAATTGGATCTGGAACAGGATCCTCATCATGTATAACACCATAATCAAAACCAAATGCTTGTGCGATCTTAATATACAAGGGCAAATTAAACTTTGACCCCGTGTCAATAATGGAAACGTCATGCCAAGGCAACACAAGCCTCTTACCTAAATACGGAAGAACTACCGCCTCAGTGGCACCTTCCACAAATACGACTCGCCGCGCAAAGAACATTTCACCGCGATCAGGATTAACCCAATGTGCCATATTAAACCGCTGCTTGACAGATGCTCCATCAACACCGGGAAAAAGGTCTGCAGAACACTGCCGTTTACCACTTGGTCCCTTTGAAACAGCCTTTGAGATTATAGCGATCTCTCTGTAATGCTCCATGTCCACAAAGTGCGCCGAGTGGCTACACAACAGTACTTGGTGTCCAGACGTCTCGGAAATCTTGCGAAGATCATCCGCCATTTGACGTTGCGCATGGGGGTGAAGAAACAATTCAGGTTCTTCAATGGCGAATATCACTGATGTCGATGCCGCACGTGCCGACGGTGCAGTTGTCTCAATGGCCGCTGCTGACTGTAGTGATTTAGACCACGATTTTATCAGGGCAAACAACATCGCTCGTTGAAGTCCATGTCCCTTTTGCTCGGCAAGTGTCCTGACTCCATCATCGATATGCAAATCTGTACCAAGCTCAAACAGTTTTTCAATTTGAGGAGGATTGATCTCGATTTCGACATTTACACCCCATCCCGTCAACTCTGTGTCAAGAGCTGCCTCCAGAGCGTTGAGCTGGACAGGACGTTCTTTGTTCCCCTTATTGAATGTTGAAACCAGATCAGAGAGCTGAAACCTCAATGTTCTGTAACGCTCATCGCGCTCTGCCATTTCGGCAATGGCCTTATTCAGTAACTTACCAAGAAGAGTTGTGGATTTAATTTGTGACTCTTGGGACAAATCACGGACAGCAGGAATCAAATAGAATTCAGGGAGTATTCCAGCGGCAACACTCTTAACGCCCATGAAAGGCTTTTCTATGTCTGGGTCGAACTCCAACTTGTCACGATTCGCCTCAAGATAGGTTTCTTGTGCAACTTTAACGGCCTCTTGTGTCGTCTTCCCTGCAAGGAGGTCCTTTAATGGCGTTTTTTCGTGCTCATTTTTTGACGTCAGTCTCTTTAGTGTCTCTTTATCCGACTTCAACCACCAGTCTTTTGGCGACATACAATGACCGCCATAATAAGTATCCTCAACCTTGTCTGGCCCGCGCTTTGCGCCACGGCGTATTGTAATTGAATCACCATTCAAGTACTTCTTGAATGTTGTTTTCTCTTGCTCAGTTAAATCTGTGTACGTTACGTCAACCCAAAGGTCATCGTCATCAGGCAGATGACTCGAGAAGTCTGCTAACTCCACTTTTGATTGCCCCAAAGCAAATTCAATTGCCTTCAATACATTTGACTTGCCGTGATTGTTGGGGCCAAGCAGAACCATTTGTGGAAGTACGTCCAATTCGAGATCTGCAATGCTTCGATAGTTGTGGATGTGTACCTTAGAAATGCGCATTGGGTTGTCCTTTCCGTTGCACCCATTCAGATGCCATTCGTGTTACGTGTTTCTTAAATTTACGTACCATACTTCGCCGCCAGCCCTTCCAGCGTCATGTTCAGCATGACGGCGTCGTGGGGGATGAGCAGGTAGATCCAGGGTTTGCCGCCGGTGGCGGCGGTGTGGGTGGAGGCGGCGGCGCAATAGTTCAACGCGGCGGTCTTTTTCTTTTGCACCGCGTCGGTGTCGAGGTCGCCCGCCTTTTTGGTCTCGACCATGTAGATGGCCGCCGCCGTCTCAGCCACGAAGTCAGGCTCGTAGCGCTTGGTGTTGCGGTCGTAGTAGATGTGGAACTGGTTGCGGGCAGGGCGCAGCCACTTGATCACCTCGCCGTCCTGCTCCAACAGGCAGGCGAAGTCTTTCTCGGTCTTGGAATCGAACTTGTAGAGGCTGTGGCAGGCCTTTTGGAAACCGCTGAAGACCTTTGACGGGATCGCAGCGGTCGGCTGGATCGTCTCTTTGAAGTCGTGGATGCTGTCGGCGGTGTATTTCTCGAAGTTGTGCGGTAGGATCTCCACAAACCCGTACACACGCGGCGTTTCATACTCGGGCTCGATCAGGTAGAAGTGCGGCATCATCTGCGAGTAGATCTGCTCGGCGATGTCGCGCTTGTGGTACTGGACCACGTTCTCGACCGCAGGCTCTTTGAGATAAGTGCGGAACTTGGCGAGCGCCTGTCCGGCCAGCTTGAACAGCAGCTCGGCTTGATCGTCGTAGTCGATCTCAGGCTTGTTGAGCAGCTCGTTGACGATCAGGTTGTCGAGCCGGTCGGGCACGATCCGGCCTGACCCGGTGACGCTGTCGACCGCGTTGCTCTGCAGCGCGATGCGCAGGATCTCCTCGGACACGGGCTGGTAGTTCAGCCGGGAGACATCAAGGTCGAAGCCGTGGAAGCCGGATTTCACCTGCCCCTTCTGCTGCACCATGATGCGCGGAATCTCGACGGTCAGTTGAATGAAGCCTTGGGTGACCGCCTCGTACCGCTCGGCCGCCTCTTTGACGCGCTCTTCGGCAAACAGATCGCCGGCGTAGGCCGCGCGGACCTTGCGCAGCGCCTCGGCCTTCACCTCCGGCCGCTTCAGGTCCTGGACCGATTGCGCGACGGTGTTCAGCGAGGGCATGATGCGGTAGAGCGTCCGCTCCACCTCCAGCTTGACCTCGGCCGCCTGCCGTTCCTCCGGCGCCGCGATCTTCGCGATCTCCGCCTGCTGCGCCTGCTGACGCTCCTGCCAGACCGGAGCGGCCGTGACGACCTCCTTCGACTGGCTCAATGCGGCGGGGTCGAGTTCGATGATGTTCTCCTTCCGGATGATCGAGTCCGGCGCGTTGGCCGCCTCCACGATCTCCTGAAACCGGTCGTGCGCGATGATGGTCAGCTTGTCCACCTTGGGCGAGCCGGTGCGCTTGCCGTAGGGCAGACGCAGGCCGCGCCCGATGGTCTGCTCGCGCAGCGTCAGCGAGGCGGCGGTGCGCAGCGGGACAATCGTGTAGAGGTTGGTGACGTCCCATCCCTCCTTGAGCATGTTGACGTGGACCACGATCTCGATGCGGTTGTCCGGATCTTCCAGCGTCAGCAACTGCTGGATGTTCTCCTCTTTTTCCGAACCCTTCTGGTTGGAGTGGATCTCCATGGCCTTGTCGGCGTAGCGCCCCTCGAAGAAAGCCGTGGACTGGATGAGCGCGCGCAGCTGGGCGGCGTGCTCGGTGTCCTTGGCGACGACCAGCACGAAGGGCTTCACGAAGTTGGTGCCGTTGTCGCGGGCATAGATGTCGAGCGCGTTCTTGGTGTCCTCGTGGACGCGGACCGCGTCCTCCAACTTGATCCGGTCCAGCTCTTCGGGTGAAATGCCGCTCGGGTCGAAGTTCTTGCGCGTGGCGACGGCGGGCTCCTTGACGAACCCGTCGCGGATCGCCTTGGCCAGCGAGTACTCGTAGACCACGTTCTTGAACTTGTCGGCTCCGCTTGCGCCGCGCTCGACCTGCGGCGTGGCGGTCAGCTCCAGACCGAGGATCGGGTTCAGCTCGTTGATCACCGCCAAGCCGCGGTCGGCCCGGTAATGGTGGCTCTCGTCCATGAGCAGCACCAGATCCGGCAGGTTCGCTAGGTGGTTGAAATAGGAGTCGCCCAAGCATTCCTTCAGGCGTTTGATCAGCGGTTCCTTGCCGCCCCGGCTCTCGGCGTTCAGTTTCGAGATGTTGAACAGGTTGATCGTGACCTCCGAAAAGAGGTCGCTGTAGGCGGAAGAGTCGTAATTGTCGCCGGTGACCACGCGCGGCGCGCGGGTGGCGAACTCGCCGATACCCTTGAAGACGTACTTCGGGTGTGCCGGTTCGGAGAAATCGGCCTTGAGCTTGTTGTAGACCGTCAGGTTCGGCGCCATCACGAAGAAGTTTTTGATGCCCTTCTCCAAGTAGAGATAGGCGATGAACGCGCCCATGAGGCGTGTCTTGCCGACACCGGTCGCCAAGGCGAAGCAGAGCGACGGGAACGACCGCTCGAAATCAGTGCAGGTCGGGTGGATCGCCCGTACCTTGACCAGCTCGGCGGCAAGGTCGGGGCTTTTCTTCAGCTCCAGTTCATCGGCCAGCCGGGAGAGGAGCTCCAGACTCGCCTCCTGCGGTCTACGAAGACTCAACCGTTTGCTGATATAATTCGCTTTAGTATTCATGTCAGAACGTACCCGATCTCAGCCGGCATTTTTCACCACGAAGGACACGAAGAGCACGAAGTTTTATTGATCCAAGCACCTCTTCGCGTCCTTCGTGAACTTCGTGGTGATGATTTTTGGTTGCGGACTTCGCCCGCGTCGGACGATTACCTAGAAAACATCGGACGATTATCGGTCGATTAGTCATAGCAGATTCCGTGAGAAGATCGGCGGTTGCGTCGAACCGATGAGACGATTTTGGGCTTCGGATGATACGATTATGAAACGATTCTCTGGTCTCACTTGACGATTCCTTGACGATTATTCGGCGGTTATTGAACGATTATTAGAGCCAAGTTGAACGATTTCTGAACGCCTGTGAGTCAAAAGAGGCATAAATGAGGCATACTCCGGGCGGAGTAGCGACAAGCCATTTGGACCATTTGTGAGCCATTTAAGCTTCATATCAGAACAACTCCAACCGATATTCACAACGAAGGTACTGGACAGTGAAACCAGGACCCCCGTCGCGAACTTCGTGCTCTTCGTGGTGAATCCTACCTCTACCCTTCTCACCACGAAGGACACGAAGACCACGAAGTTCTGGATAATAGAACCCGTTTCCCCTCCGTGTGCTTCGTGCTCTTCGTGGTGAAGCACTCTTTATGGTGTCATTCATAGCACAAACCGCTTGATTCCCGTCTTGAGCACTGCGACGTTGAAATTGATCAACAACCCCGTCTTAATACCCGAGAGCTTCATGTATGTCAACAACTGCGCCTGATGGATACCCAAGAGCGTTTCGACACTCTTAAGTTCCAAGATCAGAGCATCTTCAACCAGCACATCGACGCGGTATCCGCAATCCAGCGTGACGCCTTTGTACTGCACGGGCAGCGGATGTTGAAGCTTGAAGCCGATCCCTGCAAGCCCAAGTTCTTGCGCCAAGCACTGCTCATAGGTCGATTCCAGCAGTCCCGGCCCGAGCACACGGTGAACTTCGATAGCGCAGCCGATAACCTGATTCGATAAAGCATCAAATTCCATGACTACACCTCAATTCTCTCACCACGAAGGACACGAAGACCACGAAGATTATGGGGTATTGGACCAGCTTCCCCTTCGTGAACTTCGTGCTCTTCGTGGTGAATCTCACCTCTGCTCTTCTCACCACGAAGGACACAGAGGACACGAAGGTCCTGGATTGTAAACCCAGCTTCCCCTTCGTGACCTTCGTGCTCTTCGTGGTGAATCTTTCTCATCAGAACAGCTCCATCTGATTCGGGTTCTTGTTGCCATGCGTGCGGGCCGGGGCTTTTTCTGAGGGCTCCTCCTTCGGGCCCTGGGGCACAAAGGCCGGGGCGTTGGCCTCATCGGTCAGGTTCACGATGTTGAGGCTGTAGTCCTCCTTGCCGAACTCGCAGCGGCCCATCAGCATGGTCGGGATCTTCTTCACCTGGATGGAGGGATGGCGCTTGTCGCACCCGGCGCTGAATTTCTTGCAGCAGATGAGCAGATGTTCGCCCTCGGCCAGTTCCTCTGCGATCTGGTCGATCATGGCCTGCGTGACGTGATTGGT
>Ga0116158_10005930_pt1 | contig 10254 bp, 12 predicted proteins | sample AD_UKC052_MetaG_FD_89883 | JGI IMG/M metagenome (GOLD analysis project Ga0116158, IMG submission 89883) | Active sludge microbial communities of municipal wastewater-treating anaerobic digesters from USA - AD_UKC052_MetaG | ecosystem: Engineered > Bioreactor > Anaerobic > Digestate | place: USA... | reverse complement strand
TCAAACACAAGAACAAGCAGATAAGAGTTTTTGGCTTTCAGCAATTTGCGCAATAATTGGTTTCCTATTGGTTATAGCTGGTGTCATCGTTCTTTATAATGACGTCAAACGAGATGCTGGATTTGTTGCAACATCTGCAGGCGTAATTAGCGAGTTTATTGCTGCTGTTTTCTTTTATCTATATAATCAAACTATTCAAAAGATGTCCCAGTATCATCAAAAGCTTGTTATTACACAGAATATCAGTCTAGCATTAAAATCAGCAGATCAATTGACAGACACAAAGGCGAAAGTATTAGAAACAATCATAGATCGTCTTACTACCGATGTAAACAAGTTTTTAACAAGTACCGCTTAGTTATTATTTGGATATGTCAATTTAAAACGATTCAAAACATCTTAATTGATTTTGAACGACCTAAAAGCCTTACCTCGATCTTGATTCAAAACCATTAAAAAAGTGAACAAAGCGCCTAACATGGGTATTTGCAAAATAGCGGGTTACGAATGTAAATCGGCTAAAGTGCATGCCCTGGCAGTGGTACTTTAACCGAAGTTCGTAACTTTGAATACCTCTACTTCGCAAATACCTTCTACGTTATAGCCAATTTTAGAAGCTGACAACGTGACGAAAAAAGGACTATCATGGACAGTTTTAGTTTGGGTTATTTTGACCCTTGTGAACTACTACTATATGAATTTTTTCTTTCTAGCATTTGTATTGTTAGGACTAATTCTAACGCTTTTTATTTTGACACTAATTCAACTATTTAAGACAATCAAAGAGAGAAGAAACTTAACGAATTTGCGCATTGCAAAACTGCTGACTTTCACACTACTCCTTATTCTCACATTATACAGACATGCAACAAACCTTGCAATTGAGAAAATTGACTGGCTAATCCTTGAAAGTAAAAGAAGTGAAATCGTTGTACAAGTAAAAAACAAAACACTCAATCCAAATGTAAGTTGGAACGGATGGGTTTGTGAATTACCATTTAAATTTCCCGTTGTTTCTAATGGTGGAAATGACATTGGAATTTATAGAAACAAAAAAAATAACGGAACGACCGTGACATTTTGGGTTATCCGTAATTTTTTCGACTCACCCTCCACATATTTTGTTTACACAGACGACAAAAGAAAAATTATAGAATTGGAAGAGAAGGTATCTGAAAGGCCTGATGACAATTGGAAGATTAAAGAAAACTGGTACAGAACTTATGGCGACTGAAACAAAAAACTGGCTACAACATTGGGTTTGGCTATACCGGGGGCGGACGGAACCAATGCTTTAGGCTTTTGTACATGGCCGGGCTGCAGTCGGGCGACCCGACTCCGCAGGCGCGGCGTGTGTAAACAAATACTTTGTACTTTTATGGCGTGCAGGATTGGCCAGGCGGGATGAACTATGAATACCCCGGCATCGCCAAGCCCTTTAGGTTGGTGGCAAGTGTAGAGAGACGCTACACAAAATGAAATTGTTGTATAAAATGAACTTCTTTAATAGACTTTTTGGCAAAAAACAATTTAAAGAGCAAATAGTCAAAAGAAAGCAGACAGAATATTTCATTGACATTGACCCTAATTCAAGTTCATTATCCACTGCTTTTAAAGACTTTTATTCTAATCATTTTATAGATTCCTATGGGCTTGCAAGAGAAGAAGTTGATTTGGGCTTTTTTATTACAATGACATTTGAGGAAAAAGAAATTGCTAAACGACTAATTAGACAAAATTTAAAATTAAGACAGGTTCATTTATTTAAAGCTGCAGCATACCTTGACGACAAAGAAGCATTACCAATATTGTATGAACAATTTAATAACAATACTGATTTTAGTTGGCTAATGACTATTGGCCAATCAATTTGGAAGTTAAATAAAGACAAATTATATCCAGAACTTTTATGGCAAATTAAGAAGCAACCAAACGAAACGATGCGATTTGTTCATTTCAGACAAGTAACAGATTTAGCCAACGAAGAGAGTATAGAATTGCTTTATAATTTTTTGTATGACGAAAGTAATTTAATCAAATCGACTGCTTTGACTGAAATGAATTTTCTAGCTGTAGGTAAATATGAAAAAGAAAATAGGTATGGCTTTTCGTACTTTGACACAAATATAAATAATACCATATTTAAAAATGAACTAGCAGAAAAACTAAAGAACATGAAAAGACAATGAACACCAGCCACCAACATGGGGTTTGGCTATACCGGGGGCGGACGGAACCTGTGCTTTGGGCTTTAGTATATGGCCGGGCAGCAGTCGGGCGACCCGACACCGCAGGCGCGGCGTGTTTAAACAAATACTTTTTACTTTTATTGCGTGCAGGATTGGCCAAGCTTGACGAGCTATGAATACCCCGGCATCGCCAAGCCCTTTACGTTGCCTGCTATAACATACCGACCATCGTGATAACTAAAAGAGAAATTTACAAAGAGATTTTTACTTAGGATGATACACCCGGACTTGATGCCATTAACAAGCGTGAAAAAGAAATCTATGGTGACCAGGAGCCAACACATTTAGCGACAGTTGTTCCATACGAGCTTGGAGGTGGTGACCCTCTTTGGGCTATTAACTATTACATTAGTGAAAAGCAACAAAGACACTTTCATTATGTAACCTTAGGATTTACCAATTTATTCTATGACGAGGATTTGGCAGAAGATGAAACCAATGGCTTTGGCTTTGAACTTACATTCAGACACTTACCCGTTAAGGAAGATCCAGAATAACCACTTTGGGCAGCAAACCTTCTGACAAATATTTCCAAGTACGTTTTTAGCTCAGGAAACGGCTTTGATGATTATAATTACATGTCAGCAAATGGGCCTTTAAGACTTGGAAGTAAAACTGAGATAACAGCAATCATATTTTTCACGGACCCAGAAATGCAAGAAATTGACATTCCCCATGGAATTGTAAAATTCTTACAAATTTTTGGCATAACCACTCAAGAGTACAACGACCTGAGAAACGAAAAATATAACGCGCAAGAACTTTTAACCAGACATAAGCTAACAAATCCCTTGCTAATAACTGACTTGACTCGGAGATAGTTACAGCAGGCAACAGGGGGTTTGGCAATACCGTGGGCGGACGGAATCTGTGCTTTAGACTTTTGTACATGGCCGGGCAGCAGTCAGGCGATCCGACTCCGCAGGCTCGGCGTGTGAAAGCAAATACTTTGTACTTTTATGGCGTGCAGGATTGGCCAAGCTTGACGAGCTATGAATGCCGCGGCATCGCCAAGCCCTTTACGTTAGCGGTCAGGCTCTGATAATCTTCTGAAATTGAAATAATAAGAGAAGGAATGACCAAATTTTTATTTTTATTATTTTCTATAATTGGTTTTTTCGGCAATGTGAAAGCTGATACCGTTGACTATTGGCATATTTATTATAACAAGACGAAAATCAAGGAATTTAATTTATACTCAAAAGGTGAAATTACATTAAGGTCTAAGGACATCAAAAGAACAGACTCCTTAACAATTATTTATTTCCGTGACACCCCATGTTCAGATTGTGCAACCGAAGTAATTATAGAAACAGGCAGTAATTTTGTGATTACAAAAGGGGAAGGAATTGGGACTTTTAATCCAATTAAGATTTCGGTTTTTGACCTCCTATTAAAAGCAGAAAGAGAATTAAATTTTGCTTTTTTTCAAGAGAAGCAAGGTGCCAGTAAGACACAAAGAGTTTTATTATTCAAGATAAAACTCGAATAAGAATTGTAAAGGTCGATTACATTTCAGGACAAGCCCGAACCGCTAACAAGGGGTTTGGCGGCAGTCGGGGGGACTCTACGCAGGCCATTAAGCATTAGTTGGCTTTTTAGCGGTAGTCCCGGCAGGACGAGCATCGGTCAACTTTTGCAGCTAAGCCTGAAACTAATTATCTTTATAGGGCAGTGGTATGGTGGGCAGCCGCAGCTATGAATGCCCGCCGGACCGCCAAGCCCTGAACGTTGGCTGCTACTCCATTTGACGCAATTCTAAAATCTAAATAGATATTATGGGCATGATAGCAATTCCCTTTGCGGTTGACATTGAAAAAGTAAAAGCAGTTTTTGGATGCAAGGACAAAGACCTTGTTGAAAAAATTAAAACTGCGGATTTACACGAAACATATGCAGGTCAGGACAGTGATCTACCAGACCCAAAAGATCATTATGATTTTGACCAAGCACTTGAAGACATAATATTTAACTATATAAAACCTTCAGATAGGCAAATTAAAAGTAGTTTTTTAGGATTGTTTAAATCAAAGCCCTCAACAGGACTTAATGAAAATATTGCACATGGATATGGCTATGTTTTACTTGTAATCTATGATTATTTCGGGACTCATCTTCTTCCATATTGCGACGGTTTTTACTATGGCCGTGATTTTAAAGCAGCCTTTGATATAATGAAAGAGAAAGGCTTGCAAATTGACTTCGGTGATATGTTTGAAACACATCAAGTATTTGACATTCCCAAAATTGCAGACTTCCCTGCGATTAATTGCTATTCAAAACAAGATATAGAACATTTCAACTCAATAATGGAGAGAGTTGAAATTGATGAGAGCATGGCGAATGAAGACAACGATGATTTTGACGAAGTTCAGGTAATGCTAAAAAACATAAAAGAAAGCTTTAGAATCTGCAAAGAAAAAAATGTGGAAATGATAACCTTTACTCATTGACTTGAGACAAGGAGCAGCAGCCAACATGGGGTTTGGCTATACCGGGGGCGGACGAAACCTGTGCTTTAGGCTTTTGTACATAGCCGGGCAGCAGTCAGGCGACCCGACTCCGCAGGCGCGGCGTGTATAAACAAATACTTTGTACTTTTATGGCGTGCAGGTTTGGCCAGGCGGGACGAGCTATAAATACCCCGGCATCGCCAAGCCCTTTACGTTGGCTGTAATGCTATTAAAACACTCTCCTTATAATCTCTAATTTGGCAGACAGGACACAACAACACAATTCATTGCTGACCAGTGAAATTTTATTATTACAAATTCCACGAGCAAAGTTTAATGCAGACTCTTGGCAAATTTGTGACGAGTTTATGAACTTTGCTGTAGAACTCATTTCATCAACTTTTGTTAGTTTAATTAGTTCAGGATACTTATTTATACTTGAGAAAGAACGAAAACCTTTTAAAGCTCTCAATCTTACAATATGGACAAATGAAAAATATTTAATTAAACTTCAAGAGAAACCTAGAGAAGCCGAATTTACAGGTTGGTTTGAAGACAAAATATTTAAACAATTCACCTTTTCAAATTCGTGTTACCTAGACAAAATAGTTTATAATGTTCTAAATGACATTTTAAACAAAAATCACAACCATATAAACCCAGGAAAAGTTTTTTTGCTAGAGATAGTCAAAAATCAAAAGCTAAACATTCTTAAATTTAATCAGACGACAAAATGGTTTTCCAACTATATAACAATCGCTTTAAACAACAATTTAGAAACTAATTTTAAAAAGCACCAACTACGAACAGACAATTTAAACTTAATGGACAATGAAATTTTGTTTATAAAAAAGACTGTAAAAAAGCAGTTAAACAAGTTTCAAAATCTAGATTAAGCACTACAGCCAACATGGGGTTTGGCTATACCGAGGGCGGACTAAACCTGTGTTTTAAGCAATAGTTCATGGCCGGACAGCAGTCGGGTGACCCGACTCCGCAGACGCGGCTTGTGTAAACAAATACTTTGTACTTTTATGGCGTGCAGGATTGGCCAGGCGGGACGAGCTATGAATACCCCGGCATCGTCAAGCCCTTTTCGTTGACAGCAATACATCCGCACGATAAATCAAATTTTTCGGCAAGTGGAGAACAAGAAAAAAATTAAATAAGCGTTAATCAAGCATTATTTCTTCAATTAAAAACACTCTAAATGAAAAAAGCAACTTTTTTATGTTTGTTCGTTTTTCTTCCTGCATCACTATTATTTAGTCAGCATATTTCTTTAATCAACAAGACATTAAGTGATAAGAGTAGTAAAATCTTATATATAGGAATAGACAACGAATTAGAAATTCAATGTGAAACATTAAAAGGCATATAACCTCAAAGCGGAGTTTCATTGGCACAAAACAAACTTAGAATAAACCCAAGCGTAATTGGAAAAATCACAATAGTCATATTAACTAATCATGGAGAGAATCCAATCACTTTTGATGTAAAAGGCATCCCTGAACCAATACCTGTTGTAACTGGACAACCTGCCAAAGAAATAAATAAAGTTTTACTTTCGGGTCAAAGTCAGTTATCAATTAAGACTTTCAATAATGAAGATACATTTTTTGACTACTATAAAATTGTCTCCTTCCAAGCTACTTTGAATGGAGTTGCTTATGATATAACAGGAGATAGTTTTTCAACTGAATTAAAATCAGCAATAATTGATGCAAAAAATAATGATGTTCTCGCTATTACAGACATAAAAAGCTTTAATGAAGAAATAAATAAGTTTGTAAAAATTAATGGTTCATTTAACTTTAAAATAAAATAATACTGCCGTTAACATTACATTATAAGCAAAGGCAAGGAAAGCATCAAACAAATTTTTGCTAACTTCAAAGACATTTATAAATAAATTTTATGCAAAAACCAAACTTACAAAATAAATTTAATTATTATGGAAAAATTCGCTTCAAAAAAAGGGGTTAGTGTATATGCATACAAAGGTGATGCAATGACACTTTTAGCTTTTGACCTTGACAAAAACAAAACAAAAAGGTTTGTTGGATTTACCATTAAAGTTTCTGCTGACAACAGGACTTTTTACATCTACAACAAAATGAAGTTTAAAAAGGAAATTAAACTTCACCGCAAACCCGCAAATGCAAACGCACAACTGAGCAGTGAGTTTTCACCGATTCAAAAATTCAGGTGGATACATGTGCCATCAACCATTCATTATATTGACAACCCCTACTTTGGTGATTATACCTATGCCGTTACACCTCGCTATATTGAAGATGGAAAGCTGCTTCCGCCAGATGAAGAGCTTACTGTAAATGTAACAATTGATGTGGCTCCTTTCAAGGATGGTGATATTACCGTTGGGTTTACAAGGTCTTTTATTTCTTCGCAGGCATTTGGCTATCATTTTGGTAACAAATTAAACTTAAAGCCTAAAGATGCAGGCCTCACTTTTAATATAAAGGCACAAGCCGGTATGGCTAAAAGATTCAACAGGGAAACTGGAAAAAATGAAAATACCCCATTTACATACGAGGAAATTCATCAATACCTGGGCTGGCAGGCACGGGACAGGGTGATGGAATTTTTAGATGAAGTATTAGATGACAATACCCTTAAGCTTGATGTATTTGCATATGATTTAAATGAACCAACGATAATTGAAAAATTACTTGAACTTGCAAAACAAGGGCGGGTAAGAATTCTTTTGGATAACTACCCAAATCATATAAAACCGGATTGTGCAGAAATGCTGTTTGATGCAGCATTTAGAGAAATTGCCCATAGCGAAGATGATATTTATCGGGGAAAATATGGCAGCCAGGCACATTCAAAAGTATTTATACAGCGAAAGAAGAATGCAGCGGCTAAAGCCGTAAAAGTATTAACAGGCTCAACAAATTTTACTACAAATGGCTTATACATTAATGCAAACCATACCATAGTTTTCAATAACAACAAAGTAGCCCAAGTTTATGCAGACTCATTTGATGCTTCGTTTAGCGTTGAGAATATGGCAGCCTTTAAAAAATCGGCAATTGCATCAACTGATTATAATTTTAATGATGCAGCATTGCCCGATATGACCATCAGGTTTTCACCTCATCCCAAAAAGTATGTAGATGGCTTTTTTAAACAAATTACAGACAAAATACTAAATGCCGAAAGTGATGTATTGTTTGCCGTTATGTTGGATGAGAGCAAAAGCGACATCCTGGCTGCATTGCACCAGCAGGTAAAAGCCGAGGATGTATTTACTTCAGGTATTACCGATGTAAGAAATGGGATGCAACTTTATAAACCCGGGCGCAAAACCGGCATTCGAATTTCCGGTATATCTATTGCCACCAAACTACCCAAACCATTTAATGATATTATAAAAGTACCGGGGCTGGGACATAATATACACCATAAATTTGTAGTGGTGGATTTTAAAGGCGAAAATCCGGTAGTTTATTGCGGCAGCAGTAACCTAGCTTATAACCCTGAACAACAGAACGGGGATAACCTGCTTGAAATAAGAGATAAAGATGTGGTGACTGCTTTTGCCATTGAAGCCATAAGGTTGGTTGATCATTTTAGTTGGTTAAACCGTTTAGTACAGGAAGAAGCAAGTGAAGATGAAATGACTTTGTATGATGACAGCGAAGCAAAGAAATGGTTTAAAAAATACTACAATCCCAACGATTTAAAATTCTTGGAAAGAACCTTGCTAATGAAATAGTAATACTTTAATCCGGTTGCCCAGCTTATAACAGCGGTTTGGCAATAAAGTGGCTGAATTGCTTATATAAAAAAAATTTGCAAGCTTCAAAAACGTAATTCTATTAAACTTTTGCGCTAAAATTCCGCCACATAGCCAAGCCCAAAAAAAAACTACAGGTAATGTTAGAAAGACCAAACATCTATGACAAACACATTTAAGTTAACTGCACATATGGTTTCAAGTCTTGACGGGATTATTGCCAAAAAAGATAATAGCGTTTCGTGGTTTGACACCTCTGATAAATATGACAAAGGGGTTGAAGGAGAAGATCCTGAAGAATTGTTAAAAACAATTGATTGTTACGTTATGGGTTCGCGGACATACGAACTTGCCCTGGAGCTTTCAAAAGATTATGGCTGGGCTTATGGTGACAAACCAACAATAGTGTTAACTAACCGTAAACTAACAAGTGACAAACAAAATATCGAATTCTATTCTGGCGATCTGAACAAATTTGTAACTGAACGATTGAAACCAAATTATAAAAACGTGTGGGTTGTGGGTGGTTCTATGCTTACAAAAGACTTGCTTCAAACAAAATTGGTAGACGAGATACGAGTAAGTATTTTGCCAATTATCTTAGGTGATGGGCTTCTGTTTTTCGACCACATAGGACAAGAACAAGCATTACACCTAAAGGACACAAAAGCATACAAAAACGGAATGGTTGAATTATCCTACGAGATAAAAAAGTAAGAACAACAGAAAGACACACTGCCTGTAACATGAGGTTTTGCTCAAGTGTGGCTTGACAAACAAACATCAGCTAAGTGCAAATCCAGTCAGTAGTCCGGGCTGGACAAACATTGCTGAACATTAGTTAAAACTTTTTCAAAATACTTTCAATAAACAGTGGCCAAAATGGAACGGAGAGACAGTTGACACAGTGGAATACATTTTATATGTTCATTTTTTTTGTTTTTTAATTGCCACAAAAGCTTGAGCTAATTCTTTATCTGGCGGAAGGAAGCTAGGCAGCGGTTTTCCAAAAGCCCGCGATACCGACAATCCCTTTCCGCTACAGGCAACCTAAGAGCTACACCCTGCAAACATTTAAAATTTGACAACATCAAAAATAAAATGACACTGGATAACAAATTTTTAGACACAGAAGGCAACTCAATTTTTATAATGCAATATGACAATGGTGCACGATGATAAAATCAAGACCAATACACCCTGACTTTCTTTTTCTTTTGGACTTTAAAGAGAAAAAAGTTATCGAACTTTTCAAAGACTTGAGAGAGTTTATACTTGAAATTTATCCGGACAGTAACGAATTGTTGTATCATACCCACGCCTTGACAACAGTGTTTTCAATTTCAGACAAACTATCAGACGCATTCTGTATGCTGCCAATCTATACCAATCATTTAAACTTAGGTTTTAATAAAGGGACTTTGCTGAATGACCCTCATAAATTATTAACAGGGACAGGTAATTTGATTAGACATATTCCAGTTGAAACAGCAAATGATTACAGAAACAAAAAAGTTAAAGACTTAATTAAAACGTCTGTAGACCTCGCAATAAATGATATGGTCAAACCAACCAAATCAATTGGCATGACCATTTCAAAAATCAAGTCGAAATAGCGTGCCCATAACATTGGTTTTGCTTCAAGTGGGGCTTAACGCCAAAACTTCGGCTGTTTGCATCGCTGTACTTTAATTCGGGCAAACGACTTTCAATTTGGCTTTTTGTTGTTAACTTCAACTTTATATTTTCAATTGGGCAGCGGTTCCGGGTCGGACATTATAAAATA